>JABAOH010000080.1_pt1 | contig 110114 bp, 89 predicted proteins | sample 7062181 | NCBI WGS metagenome assembly JABAOH01 (sample SAMN14538630, study PRJNA623070) | marine sediment metagenome | biome: marine biome [ENVO:00000428]; feature: marine pelagic biome [ENVO:01000023]; material: deep marine sediment [ENVO:00002113]; isolation source: pool of 5 deep marine... | reverse complement strand
AAGGCCCGGCGCGAATTCGGCGAGCTCTTCAAACCCGACGTAACGGTAGATTTGACCTACGGCCGCGAATTTTACCCGCGGAGCCCGGAGAGCAATAGACGCCGTTTGGTCGTAAACGTCTCCCCGGGCACGGAAATCAACACTTCGGATAAGTTAAAGATAAATCTAAGGTTCTCATACGAAAGTGACGAAAGCGACACGGTTTACAACCCCAAGCCGGAGGATTGGGAATTGCGGCAAAGTTACAGCGGCGGCGCCGGCATCACGTACGTAGTCTTCAAGAACTTGTCGCTCGCTTTTAATACGAATAACTCCCACGCCGTTACCATTCGCGACCGCGTGCGCCGCTACAAGGAGGTGCCCGCCGAAACTTTCTTCGACTTCGACGCGGGCTTGAGTTACACTTTCTAGTATCGGCCGCCCTCAAGGCAGGCCGCGAGCAGGGCCAGGCGCCGGCAACATTCGCCCACGACGACGCGTAACGACTTCGAACGTTCGGCTACTTATACGGCGGAAATGCTTGACACGGGCCTTCTAATCGCGTATAATACGTAGGGTTAACAAAACCAGAGGATAAAAGTCGTGAGGAGCCGATGAAGAAGTACAATAAAAATTTAAGAATAGCGCGGAACGGCCTTGCCGCCGCCGCGCTGGCCGCGGCGACGCTGACGTTCACGGGGTGTTTGTTCAGCCCCCCCGAAGAACAGCCCCCCGAACCGGCGCCCGAGATGACCACGCCGGCCAACGTCCTGAAAAATATCGAGACCGCTTACAATCAAAAGCTCATCGAAAATTATAAAAAGGCGCTGAGCGCCAGCTTCGTCTTCTACTTCGACCCCGACGACGTGGGCCAGAAACCGCCGGGCAAGGAATACATAATCCCGGAATCGTGGAGCTATACCGAGGACTGGGACGCTACCGAAAATATGTTCGAAAATGCTTACAGCATCAACCTCACCATACCGACCCGAAACGTCGGCGAACCGGAGCCGACCGCGACGACGTTCCGAGCCGACAACGTATCCATCAATTTACTCGTCATGGTGGACGAGCTGAACGGCTACCACGCCGATAAAGGTTACTGCAATTTCGAATTCGAGAAATACAAAAACCAAGAGGGCAAGGACCGTTGGCGGCTAAGGAAATGGTGGGATTTCACGGCCGCCGAATAGCCGTAAAGTAAGCCGCGGCGAAGGGGGCGACGGCGTCGCCCCTTTTTTGTTGCGAAATATGTTGGGCATATACGTACACGTACCTTTTTGCTCGAGCCGGTGCAGTTACTGCGACTTCGCGACCAACGTATATGACGAAGACCTTGTAAGACGTTACGTCGTCGCGCTCGGGGGTGAGCTTGAGGCCGCGGCGCTATACGTCGGGGAGGCGCGCGCGGACACGCTCTACCTGGGCGGCGGGACGCCTCCCGTCCTTGGCGCCGAGGGGCTCGGCCGCATCTTAACGGCCGCGGCGAACCACTTTCCCGTCGCGCCGGGCGCCGAAGTGACCTGCGAGGCCAACCCGGAGACGCTGTCGCCGGAAATTTTGGACGCGTTGGCCGCGGCGGGCGTTAACCGCCTGTCGCTCGGGATGCAAACCTTCGACGCCGCGACGTTGACGATTTTGGGACGGCGGCACGAGCCGACGGAGGCGGAGGACGCCTATTGGCGCGCGCGGGCCAAAGGCTTCGATAACGTCTCTTTGGATATGATGTACGGCCTGCCGGGCCAGGAACGCCGGGGTTGGGCCGCGGACCTGCGGCGCGCGCTCGCGTTGAAGCCGGAACACGTATCCATATACGCCCTCACGCTCGAGGCGGACGTCGAGCTCTTCCGCGAACGCGCGGCCTACGTATTCCCCGGGGACGACGAGCAAGCCGCGATGTACTACGACGCGCTCGAGCTCCTGGCCGCCGGCGGCTTGGTCCAATACGAGATATCGAACTTCGCCCGGCCCGGGCGCGAGTGCCGCCACAACCTCAAATATTGGCGAGACGAGGAGTACCTCGGCTTCGGGCCCTCGGCGGCGAGCCATTGGCGCCGCGGCAGATATCGGAACCCGCGGGAATTGGACGAATACTTCGCCGAGGCGGCCACCGGGCGCTGGCCCTTGGCGAACCCCGAACCGTCGGACCCTTATCGCGAGATGCGGACCGCGGCCGTTTTGGGCCTTCGCCTTACGGCCGGCTTAGACGCCGCGGCGTTCGAAGAGCGGACGGGGGTCAATCCGAAGGTTTATTATAAAAACGAGTTGGCCGAATTAGCCGGGACCGGTTTGGTAACGGTAGATGGCGACAACGTACGCCTGAGCCGCCGGGGCCTGTTCCTCTCGGACGAGGTATTCAGCCGCTTAATTTAACGTTGACCCGGCCTTAAATTTATGTTATAAAACGGCGATGCGTAACGAAGGTTGCCGGCAACTGGCTCTACTTCTAGAGGAAGCGTGAGCGTCCGCCAGCGGTAGTATATCCATAAAAGACCACAGGCGGGCGCTCGGCCCGCCGTTTTCATAATTATACTCGCCGAGGTCCGAGGCCGTGACAAAAACCAACGACGACTACGACGCGCCGGCCGTCGAAAGGCGATGGCAGGAATTCTGGGAAGAGATAGGCCTCTTCGAAGCCAACGAGGATTCGCCAAAACCCAAGTTCTATCTTCTGGAAATGTTCCCCTACCCCTCCGGGGACCTGCACGTCGGCCACATGAAGAACTACTTCATCGGCGACGTACTCAACCGTTACAAAATGATGCGGGGCTACGAAGTCCTCCATCCGATCGGGTGGGACAGCTTCGGCCTGCCGGCGGAGAACGCCGCCATCCAGCGGGGCGTGTCGCCCACCGCCTGGACCGAGGAGAACATCGCGACCTCGCGCGAGACGCTCAAGCGCGCGGGCGTCGGCTACGACTGGCGCCGCGAAATCGCGGCCTGCCGACCCGACTATTACATATGGACGCAATGGCTCTTCCTGAAATTATACGAGCGCGGCCTGGCCTACCGCGCCTCGGGCCCGGCTAACTTCTGCCCGAGCTGTAATACCGTCCTCGCCAACGAGCAGGTCGTCGAGGGCGCCTGTTACCGCTGCGACACGCCCGTGGAGCGGCGCCACCTGAAGCAATGGTACTTCAAAATCACCGCCTACGCGGACCGCCTGCTCGACGATCTCGAGCTTATCGAAAAGAACTGGCCCCGCCACGTAATAACCTTACAACGCAACTGGATAGGTCGCAGCGAAGGTTTGACGGTCCGCTTCCCGGTGGTGGGCGGCGGCGACCGACACTTCGACGTCTTCACCACGCGCGGCGACACCCTTTACGGCGTAACCTTTATGGCCCTCGCGCCCGAGCACCCGGCTATCGCGGAATTAACCGAAGGCCTCCCGACCAAAAGCGACATCGAGACGTTCTGCCGCGAGGCCGTGAAGAAAAAAGAAGTCGACCGCGCCGCCGCGGCGACCGAGAAGGCCGGCGTCTTTACCGGCCGCTACGCCCGCAACCCGCTCAGCGGCGACGAGATACCAATATGGGTAGCGGATTACGTTTTGATAAGCTACGGCGAGGGCGCGGTCATGGGCGTGCCGGCCCATGACCAACGCGACTTTCTCTTCGCCCGTAAATACGATATTCCGGTAGTGCCTGTCATACGCGCCGTCGACGGCGAGCTCGCCGACGAGCGCGAGATGACGGAGGCTTTCGAGGATTACGGCGTTATGGAAAGCTCGGGCCCCTACTCCGGCCTTACGTCCGAGGAGGGTAACGCCAGGCTGGCCGAAGACGGCCCGAAGGGCGGTTGGGGCCGGCCGGCGGTTAACTACCACCTCCACGACTGGCTCATAAGCCGCCAGCGCTACTGGGGCGCGCCCATACCGATAGTCCACTGCGCCGCGTGCGGCGAAATCGCGGTCCCGTACGAGGAGTTGCCGGTACTGCTTCCCCCCGAGGACGAGGTGGACTTCACGCCCGCGGAACGCTCGCCGCTCGCGAGTTGCCGCGAGTTCATAGAAACGACGTGTCCGAAGTGCGGCGGCCCGGCGGAGCGCGACGCCGATACGATGGACACGTACGTGGACTCGAGCTGGTACTTCCTGCGCTACTGCGACGCCCGTAACGCCGACGCGCCGTGGAAGCCGGCGCGCGTCAACTTCTGGATGCCGGTCGACCAGTACGTCGGCGGCGACGAGCACGCCGTCAGCCACCTGCTGTACGCGCGCTTCTTCCAAAAGTTTTTGGCCGACGTCGGCCTCGTGCGGGACGTCGAACCCTTCCCCCTCTTCTTCAACCAGGGTATGGTCAAGGCCCGCGTACCGAAAGCCGACGGCTCGTCGTCGATGGAGGTAATGTCGAAGTCGAAAGGAAACACGGTGGCGGCGGGGCCTTTCATCGCCGAACACGGCGCCGACGTCGCGCGCGTCTATATAACGTTCGCCGGCCCGCCGGGCAAAGATATGGAGTGGACCGAGGAAGGGGTCGGCGGCACGGCGCGGTGGCTGGGGCGCGTTTGGCGCCTGGTCGACGGGAATATAGAGGGCGTCCGCGCGTCGGTAGACGCGGCGTCGCTGTCGGCCGCGGAAAGGGACCTCTACGTCGCGACGCACCGTACCCTCAAGCGCGTAACGGACGACCTGGAACGCCTGCACTTCAATACGTGCGTCGCGTTCTTGATGGAGTTCGTGAACCGGCTCTACGCCTTCGAGAACCGAAAATCTCCGGCCTTCGGCTACGCCCTCCACCATTTAATTAAAATGCTGGCGCCTTTCGCGCCCCATATGGCGGAGGAGCTCTGGCGCCGCGCGGGTCACGGCGACACGGTCTTCCGCGAGAAGTGGGAGGAGTACGACGCCGAAGCCACCGCGGCGGCGCTGGTTACGGTCGTAATCCAGGTAAACGGGAAGGTGCGCGGCCGCGTCGACGTGGCCGCGGGCGCGAGCGAGGAGGAGGTCTTCGCCGCGGCCTCGGCGGACGCCAACGTCGCGCGCCACCTGGAGGGAAAGGCCGTAGCTAAAAAAATCCTTGTGCCCGATAAGATTTTTAATATAATATGTAGGTAACATTCCGGGTTCCAGGCAAACAAGGATTGGCGGGGCCGAGTAATAGGTAAATTTGACGGTCGCGCCGATCACGGCGACGGCGACGAGGGGGCTGCGGGCATCCAGGCCGTCGTTTTAATATATAAAAATTCCCGTATTATATTACGTTTATAGCCAATCGGTTACATAAAATATATTAAAGCGATTTATTAATAAATATCTAAAGAATAAGACTCGATTTAATGACCACCGAACGAGGGTAAAATGTGGTTACCGGTTAAAAACGTTTTTCGAAAAGGCTTCGGGAGGCGGCAGTATGGGGTGCTTCTCGGACGGGGTAATCTTAGCCGCTTTCGCGCGGCTCCGAAAAAACTTAAAAAATCCTTAACGAACTGACCCGGCGGGAGAATAATGCAATTCGTAAAAAATAGTTTAAGGTTAACGTGGCCAATCAACGTCATAACCCGTAAAACGCACGGAGGTGGATCCTATGCGGAAGGGAATTATCGTTATGGGCGTCCTAGCGGCCTCAGCAACCGTCGCGGTCGCCGCAAAGGACGTTTCGGTATGCTTGGGCGTGTGGGCCGGCGAAGGATACCGGCGCGCCGCGCCGACGTTTAACGCGGCTTTCGGCATCGACGGCAAACCGTTCGGTTACAGATTATCTCTCGACTACCGGAAATGGACGGCGAAAAACAAGGATTACGGTTTTTACATGCTAAATTTCGACAACTACCTCGTCGTGAAAGTTACCTACGACAACCCGGTCGACCTTTACTTCGCACCTCTTATCAGCTACGGAAAAACACCGACTTGGAAAATGGGGCCGCCCCTCGAGGACATAAGTCACGATAACATCGGCTTTGGCGGTAGGTTCGGAGCAGTCGCCGGGTTCGCGGACGGCGAGGGATTGGTCGACTTCTACTTCTCTTATCGCGGCGGTATCGTAGTAAAGGGTAACGGCCTCGATTATCTGGTTACTACGAAATTTGGCGTTGAGGGCCACGTGCCGCTGATTCAGTCCATCCGTCTGAGGGTATCCGCGGGCGGCTTGTCGGATAACTTCGGGTTTTACGAGGGCATGGTCGCTTACTCAACTTTTGGGTCGCCGTTCTTATACCTCGGCCCGGAGTTCGTCTTTTAACCCACAATAAGCCGCGTATAAAAGACGCCGGCCCGGAGGCCGGCGTTTTTCTCAGAACGATCTATATTTAATTTATAAAACGCCGTAATACAAGCGCGGCCGCTGAGGAAGAACAACGTTCCGGCTGCCGTCGTTTCTACGCGTAACGACCCCTGTTCTCCTGCACGTGCTCTACCAGCCGCGCAAGGCCGTCCGCGAATAATACCTTGGGCTCCCAGCCCAGTTCCGCTTTGGCCTTCTCGCCGGAGATACAAATGCGATGTATTTCGCCCGGGCGAAGCGGCTCGCGCCGCGGCTCGACTTTATTGCCCGTCAACGCCGAGAGCTCGGCGAAGATTTCGGGGACCGTAATCTCTTCGCTCGAGCCAATGCAGAGGACGCCGTTGTAACCGCTTTCCGCGGCCAGCGCGTGCGCGTCGACGACGTCGTCGATGTATACGTAATCGCGGGACTCGGTGCCGTCGCCGTAAATCGTGCACGGCTCACCCTCGAGCATCTTCAAGGCGAAGATGGCGGTGACGCCCGCCTCGCCGCGCGGGTCCTGGCGCGGCCCGTAGACGTTCGGGTACCGGAGCGCGACGTAGTCGAGGCCCCGTTGGACGCCGTAGAGGTAGAGGTAGCGCTCCACCGCGAGCTTGGAACAGCCGTACTGGGAGACGGGCCGGGCCGGCGCATCCTCGTCTACCGGCAGCTTCTCGGGCTCGCCGTAAACCGCTCCCCCGCTCGAGGCGAAGATGAACTTTCGGACCCCCGCCCCAAGCGCCGCCTCGATCACTTTGATCGAGCCGATAATGTTCACGTCCGCGTCGAAGGCCGGCTCGGCGGTAGAAATGCGGACGTCCATCTGGGCGGCGTGATGGCTGAGGACGTCCGGCCGCTCCGCGGCGACTACTTCCGCGAACTCGAGGTCGCGGATGTCGAGTTCGTAAAAGGTCGCGCCCTCCGGGACGTTATCCCCCCGCCCGGTGGAGAGGTCGTCCACGACGGCCACGTCCCACCCCGCCGAGAGGTACCGCTCGACGACGTGGGAACCGATGAAGCCCGCGCCGCCCGTGATAAGTACCTTCAATTTACCTGTCCCTTACCTGACGTAATAAGAAAACCGCGGCGGCCATGAAACAGGTCCAACCGAAATCGAGATAAGTCTGCGCCGGGAGTTGAAGCGCCGGGAATATAAAGTCGCGATTCGCAAGACGGGTTAATACCGCCAAAAGCCAACCTACAAAACCGGCTACGATGAAGACGTCGGCCAACCTTTTCATAATTCCTCCGTATCGCGGGGCCGCGCGCCGCGGCCGTTATTTGCTCCAGAACGGTTCGTAATCCTGGCACTCGTTTTCGGTTAATTGCTCCACAACTCCGCCCTCGGGCGATATGACGTAGATCTCGAGGTCGCCGTCTTTATCTGAGGTTATCGATAGATACTGACCGTCGGGCGATGCCGAAGCTCGGCCCTCCAGACTCTCTAACGCAATCACCTCCCGGACGCCCGAGCCGTCGCGCTTAACCGCGAACAGATCGTAGTTGCCGGCCCGGTTGCTCGTAAAGTATATGACCCTACCGTCCGCGGAAAAGGACGCCATCGTGTCGATACCCGGCGACCGACTCAGGTTTCTCCTTACGCCGTCCTCGAGCAGGATGACGTCGTCGTTGCCGCCGTCCTCGATGTAGACCAACGCGCCGTCGGCGGCCGCGCGACCCATAAACTGGTCGCCCTCGCCGGCGACCAATTCCTCGGTCTCGCCGGTCTCAATATTCAAGCGCCAAATATCCTTGTCGCCCCCGGCCATAGACGTGAATATTACCCATTTGCCGTCGGGCGAGAAGGACGGGTCCAATTCCGGGTAGAGGGTATCCGTTAAACGCCGTAGGCCCTTGCCGTCGGCGCCGACGACGTAGAGCTCGTTGTTGCCGTCGCGGTTACTTACGAATACGACGAGCTCGCCGTCGGGCGACAGGGCCGGCTGGTCTTCGTACGCGTCGTCGCTCGTCAAACGCACGACGTCGGAGCCGTCGCCTTCCATTATGTATATATCGTGGTTCCCATCTCGGTCCGAGGTGAAGACGATCTTGCCGGGGTAGGAAGCGAACGCCCCGGCCGCCGCGCAAACCGCGCAAGTTAAAATTACCGGAACGCGCATGGGCCCTCCTGCGAATTCGAACTATCGCCTTCTTTCGGTCGACTTTACCCTTTGCCACGCGGCGGCATATTGTTCGGCGAACAGGTCGTTGAACGGGTCGTCTGCGAGCGCGGCCTTGGCCGCCGACAAGGCGCCGTCGTAGTCTCCTTTGCTCAGCCGTAGCCGCGAAAGCAACGAATACGCCCCGTTCCTCGTTGCGCGGTCTTCGAATTTTTTTGTAACGCCGACCTCCAAGGCTTTGATCGCCTCGTCGACGTCCGACTCCCGCCGCGAGACGTAATACGCGCCAATGTAATACTCGGCAAGTGCCGAATAAGTCTCGCCCCTTTCCGGATATTTTTCTACGAGCCGGTCTATAACCTCCTTGGCTTGGGCGAACTTTTTCTGGTCGACGTATACCTGGACGCGAAGTCTCTCAACCGCGACGTCGTCTTCTGGTTTTTTGGAATATTTTTGGGCGTCGGCGAGCGCTTCCAACGCCTCGTCGTATTCGCCGCGGTAAAGGTGGTAGACCGCCATGCCGCGATAACCGGCCCAATGCTCGGGGCTTAACTTAACGCTCCGTTCGAAACGCTCGCGCGCGAGGTCCGCGGACGCGTCCGCGAACGCCATATAATTGCCGCGCGCCGGACCTTTGGTGGCTTGCGCTCGGCTCCGATATCGTAAAGCCGTTTCGATGTAAACCCACCCGACGCCGTAGTTGACGTCTGCGTCGTCCGGGGCAAGCGCCAATGCGTCTCGAAGGGCCTCCTCCGCCTCCTCGTCGCGACCGGACCGCGCCAGCTTACGGGCAACCTCGAAAAGGCCCTTGGCCTCGGCCCGCTTGCGCGCGTCGCGGACCTTCTCGGCGGCCGCGTAAGCGGGGTAATCGACCGATAACTTGTCGTACAAACGTACCGCGTCGTCGTACTTGCCCTCGGCGTAGCGGGCCTCCGCGCGGGTCTTCAGCACGGCCGCGGGGTCCTCCTTCTCTCCGCACGCCGACGGCATAACGACTAAAAAAGCGACGGCCGCCGCCGCCACCGTCGAAAAAAATATTTCCCTCACTGCGCCTCGCCTTCCAACTCCAGAAGTTCCTCGTAGACTCTCTTGGCCTTTTTTCTCAACCTTTTCGGGACCCTCACGCGCAACGTAACTAATTGGTCGCCAACCACGTCGGTGCCGGGCCGGGGCAAACCAGCCCCTTTTATTTTAACGACGTCGCCGTGCTGGCTGCCGGCGGGGACCTTTATCCTTTCCTCGCCCCGAAGCGTGGGTACGACGATGTTGCCCCCCAAAGCCGCGCGCGCGGGCGAAACGTCTAGCTCGTACAGTACGTCGTCGCGCTCGCGGCCAAACATTTTGTGCGGTTTAACGCGAACCTCGACGTAGAGGTCTCCGGGCGGGCCGCCGTAACGGCCGCTCTCTCCCTCGCCGACGAGGCGAACGCGCATCCCGTCCGCCACGCCCGCCGGTACGTTGACGCTTATCGGGCGCCGCTCCAGCCGAACGCCGCGGCCCCCGCACTTATCGCACGGCTCGCCAACTACTTCGCCCCCGCCTTGACAACGGGGGCAGGGCGTACTCACGCTGAAGAAGCCGTGCCGCTGGATTATTTCTCCCGCGCCGTGGCACACGGGGCAGACTTTCGGCGCGGCGCCCCCGACGCCGCCCGTGCCGTCGCAGTCGCCGCACGTCCGCAACCTCTCGACCTCTACCTCGCGTTCGGCGCCGCGGGCGGCCTCTTCGAACTGGAGCTTTACCCGAGCGAGGATATCGGGACCGCGCCGCGGCCTACGCCGCCGGCGCGCGGCGCCCGTCCCGAAAAGGTCCGATAACAGATCGCCGAAGATGCCACCCGCGGAGAAAAAATGTTCGAATACTTCGTCGAGATCGGTGATGCCGCCGTACCCGCGGCCTTGCAGGCCTTCGTGGCCGTACGCGTCGTAGATGCGGCGCCTTTCGCCGTCGGCGAGGACCTCGAAGGCTTCGGAAGCTTCCTTGAACCTCTCGGACGCGTCGGGCGACGGGTTGCGGTCGGGGTGATATTGCAACGCCAACCGGCGATAGGCTTTCTTTATCTCGTCGAGCGGCGCGCCTGGGGAAACGCCCAAAACCTCGTAATAGTCGCGTTTGGTCCGCGAGGCCATAGGCGTCTATTTTCCCAACTCGAAGGTCACGTACCGCGTGTGGCCCTCCGTTATGACCACGAGCAAGACTTGGTCACCCACGGAAATATCCGACACCGCCCGGTTGAAGTCGCCCACGTCGGAGACGGCCTCCCTATTAACTTCGACGATGACGTCGCCCTTACGGAGGCCGTTCTGGTAAGCGTCGCTCGCCTGCCTTATGCTGCCGACCACGACGCCCTCCTGGTCCTCGGGCAACCCCAGCTTGCGCCGGAGGGAGGGCGTGAGATTACCCACGTTGAAGCCGAGGTCCTTCTCGAGGTCCCGGCCCGACGGGCGCCCTATGGCCGCCACTTCCTCGGGCAACTCGCCTATCTTGACGCGCAAAGTTCTTTCCTTGCCGTCGCGGACTAGCTTAACGTCGGCCAAGGTCCCGACGTCCGTCGCGGCGACCAGGTTGCGTAAATTGTTGGGGTCCTTAATTTTCTCGCCCCGGTACGCGACGATAACGTCGCCCCGCCTCATCCCGGCCTTCTCGGCGGGCCCGTCCTCGTTCACGTCCGCCACGAGCGCGCCCTCCGTCGACTTGAGCTTAAATTGGTTCATGAGCTCGGGCGTTATCGGTTGAATGTAAATGCCCAGCCAGCCGCGCGTGACCTTACCCGTCTTGATGAGTTGCTCCATTATCTGCTTCGCCATGTTTATGGGGATGGCGAAACCGACACCCATGAAGCCGCCGGTGCGGGTTGCGATCGCGGTGTTTATGCCGATAACTTCGCCGTCGAGGTTCACCAACGGCCCGCCGGAATTCCCGGGATTAATGGCGGCGTCGGTTTGGATGAAGTCCTCGTAGTCGGCTAGGCCCACGTTCGACCGGCCGCGCGCGGAAATAATGCCCGCGGTCACCGTATTCTCAAGTTGGAACGGGTTCCCCACGGCAAGTACCCACTCGCCGACCTCGATCCGTTCGGAGTCCCCCAGCTTCGCCGCCGGGAGGTCCTTACCCTTGACCTTTATTACGGCAAGGTCGGTGCGGGGGTCCGTTCCCACGACGTCGGCTTCGTGTTCCTCACCTTTGTTCGTCGTAACCGTTATTTCATCGGCACCCTCGATGACGTGGTTATTCGTGAGGATGTAGCCGTCCTTGCTCACGATGACGCCCGAGCCGGCACCTTGCCGGAGATAATCCTCGCCTTCGGGCCATTCGAAGAACCTTCCTAACGGGCCCTCGCCGAAGAAGTCGAAGGGCGATTCGCCGAACGGGGGATGCGGCATTTTAACGGCTTGGGAGACTTGTACGTTAACCACCGACGGCGAAACTTGCTTAACGACGCCGGAAAACCCCTGGCCGATGCGCCGCAAGGCCTCGAGGTCGCCGGACGTTTGAGGCGCGGCCCTACCCCAAGGCGTTAGATCTAAAGTCCCGGTGACGATCGCGCCCGCGAGGAAACACGAAACCGCCACCGCCAAGAGGGCTGCTTTGGTTTTTAATTTAAATCCCATAACGGACCTCCAGGACCGATAAATACCAACCTTGTTCCTTATGCCATACCGGCCAGTTACGGCCGGTACGTCAACTGGACCGGTTACCCGCTTCCAGTTTTTAAGGCAAAACGCCTTCGAACGGACGGCGAACGTCTAACGCGCCACGACCATCCGCTTCGCGGCCTTGAACGGCCCGGCGGACATCCGGTAAACGTAGATGCCGGGGGCGAGCGTCGAGGTGTCAAGCTCAACTTCGTAAACGCCCGCGCCGTATTGCCCGTCCACCGGCGTTCGGAGCCGCCGGCCGCTCAGATCGTATACCTCGATAACGGCCCGGCCGCCAAAACCTTCGGCAACGCCGAACTTGATGAGCGCTCGTCCGCGCGCGGGGTTGGGTACGCTCTGCGCGAGCCAGCAAGCGACGGGCAACGTTTTGCCGCCCGCGCGCACCAAAACCGGCCCGTACTTATAGGTATGCCCCGTTGCGTCCACGGCCTCGAGCAAATACTCGTAGCGGGAGCCCGCGGCGGCGTCCCAGTCGTTATAGGTATAGGGGCTCTTTCCTTGCATTAGGTGGCGGTTCAACTTGGCGTACGTATGCGCCGAGTCGACGCTCGCGGCCGAGTTTCCGTTCTCGCGTACGCGCCGCCGGTAGAGGTTGAAGCCCGCGAGCATCTTCTCGGACGCGGTCGCCCACCGCACGCGGACGCCTTCCTTCGCGGCCTCGGCCGCAAAGTATTTCAACGTCACCGGCGTCGCCTGCATCGCGGAAATCGTCTCGTAACAGCGGATCCGCCCGGAGCCGTAATCGTTATCTTTACCCGTTTCGCCGAGGTCGAGGGCATAATTCTCCATCCAATTCCGCACCTCGGCGTTGGTAAGCTCGGGGTCAACTTCGAGGATAAGGGCGGCAAGGCCCGCTACGTGAGGAGTAGCCATGGACGTGCCGCTCATGACCGTGTACCCACCCGTTATGCCACGCACCGACGTTATCTGGTAACCGGGTGCGCAGACGTCGGGTTTGACAAGGCCCGGCGGGTAGGGGTAATCGTTCCAGGGGGCGACGCTCTGCCACGTGGTCGGCCCGAAGGAAGAGAAGTACGCGTAAACGTCGTTCTGGGTCGTAGCACCCACGGAAATGACGCCAGGCACGTCGCCCGGCGTCCGTATATTCAAGGGGGCCGGTAAGCGGCTGTCTCTTCGCTCATTCCCGGCGGCGATCGAATAAACCATACCGCCGGCGATGAGGGTCTCGCATAACGTCCGCCACCGCGCCCGATCCGGATTCCAGTACTGCTTCCACCCCAGCGACATACTGGTTACGTCGGCGCCGTTATCGAAGGCGTACTGCATACCTTCCCAAACGCCGGACTCGGTGCCGCTACCCCGGTCGGACAATACTTGCACCGGCATTACCAACGCGCCGGGTGCGACGCCCGTTTGCGTCCCGGCCGACCCGTCGCCGCACACCGTACCCGCGCAGTGGCTGCCGTGGCCGCTGGGGCCGCCCCGCGTCTCTTTCGTATCGTTATAGGTGTTCCAACCGTGATAATCGTCGATATACCCGTTTCCGTCGTCGTCGATGCCGTTTTCCGGGATCTCGCCTTCGTTGACCCAGTCGCGTTCGCGCAGGTCGGTGTGCTCGTAATCGACGCCCGTGTCCGTCACGGCTACGACGACACCCGCGCCGGTAATCTTCAGCTCATCCCAAACACGGTCCGCGGCAACCTTGGCTACACCCCAAGCGAGGCCGCAAGTTACGGGGTATTCCGCGTCGAGGTTTACGCGCCGCACGCCGTCGACGGCGGCGAGGGCGGTGAGGAAAGACGCCCGCACCTTGGCGGCCACGACGTTGACCGCCCAAAGCGGCCTAACGTCGCGGACAAGGTCGCGGCTTCCGGCATCCCTGAGGACCGCCAAAAGCTCCGCTTGGCTTCGCGCGGCGCGTTCTTTCGCTATGCTCCGAACTAACTCGCGCGCCGATGCTTTATCCAGACCCTGAGTCATCGCCTCGAGCGCTTCCGGCGCCAAGCCGCCGTCGAGCGCGAACGTCACCGGCACGAATTCGTCCGCGCCGGCCGTCGCCAGGTGCCGTACGAGCGCAGGCGAGATTTCGGCCGCGGCGCCCACAACGGGCGCTAAGGCTAAGAACGTGACTACCGCGGCCGACGTTGCCGTATTCATTCTCATCTTGATAACCTCATTCGCAAACGAACGTTAAATTATCTTTACGCAGCCATAACCGGTAGGGCTGCGTTTTCGGCGTTCTTATATTTTATCTTATTTAAAACATAAAGCAAGGGCGGACGTCGGTACGTATAGACCAAACTCGTCGCCGCATTTGGAAACCCCGGCCGCGCTTAGACCCGCCCCGCGGCGAAAACGCCTTGCGATCGTGTTTCAAAAAAAACGAAATTATTTTGCTATTTTGTTAAGATTAAAAATTTGAGTCCTTTACATCATTTAATTATAACATCCTTACTAACGCCGGTCAATAAATTTCCCTCGTAAAGTACGTTCCGGCAACGAGTTACGAAGGAAAAAAATCAAATGCGTCGTTTCGGCGGATAAGCATAGTTACCTTCGCTTAGGCCGCCGGCCAGCAAAATGTCGGCGAGCGTTCAGATCGACGTACGCGTTTGGGCGTCCGGTCGGCCAGGCTCCGCGGCCCGCGCGCTAAGAACTTGCTACGTCCCCAACGTTTATTTCAACTTCCCGATTATCTCCTCGACTTCCTGTGCCCCCTCTTCGTAAAATTTCACCTCTTCCGGCGCCAGCTCCTTTAAAACGCGAAGGAATTCGCCGGCGTGGACGCGCTCCTCGTCGGCGACGTCCGTCAACACGGCTCGCGCGAGCTCGTCGTCCGTAGACTCGGCGAGCTGCATATAGAGCTGGACCGCCTCGTACTCCGCGGCGACCAAAAACCGCATCGCCCGGACCAGCTCCTCGTCCGTCAACTTGCGGTCGTGCTTTAACCCCGAAAATGGATTGCCGAACTCAGGCATCGCCCGCCTCCTTATTTGGCGTTGAACGTACCCCGTTAAAGTTTTTCGATTACGTTCTTGAGCTTCGCGCGGACGCCCTCCGCGACATCTCGTAAGGCCGGATTGTCGACGGCGGCCATCGACGCCACCGGGTCTATCGCCGACACCTCCACCTCGCCCGGGGCGTGCTCCTGGACGACGACGTTGCACGGCAGCATAAGGCCGATCTTGTCCTCGGCCTCGAGCGCGCGGTGCGCGGATTCAGGGTGACAGGCGCCCAATATCTTGTAAGGCCGGAAGTCGACGCCGAGCTTCTTCTTGAGGGTCGCTTTTACGTCAATTTCGGTCAGGACGCCGAAGCCCTCTTGCGCCAGCGCCGCGCGCGCCCCCTCGACGGCCTCGTCAAAGGGAACGCCGAGCGTTCTATTGAAATAGTAGTTCATAAAGCATCGGACCTCCTACGAGACACTCTCTTAATTTTTAACTTGCCCCCTCGCGGCGAATTAATTAATACTAAATATATAGCCTTGGGTAAAGAAAAAAATCTTATTGGCCTGGGCTTGGCCTTGCTCGTATTAACGGCGCCCGCTTCAGCGGTCGCGGACGACCCGCGCGCGCAAGTTCGCGCGCTGTGGGTAACGACCGAGTCGCTCTACAATCGAGGGGAGATCGAGCGATTGGTGGCTACCGCCGCGGCCTACGACGTCGACGCGCTCTTCGTCCAGGTCCGGCGGGCCGGCGACGCCTATTATAAATCGGCAACGGAGCCCCGTTCGCGCAAGCTCGAGGGGCAGGCCGAAACCTTCGACCCCCTCGCCGAAGTCATCGCCGCCGCGAGGCTGTTCGATATCGAAGTGCACGCGTGGCTCAACGTCGCCTACGTCTGGCCCGGGCCCGAGATGCCGCCGATGGCGGACCACGTCGCCCACCGGCGCCCGGAATGGGTTACCGTGGGCCGCGACGGCCGGCGGATGACGCGCTACAGCAAGCGCGAGATGGCCCGCGCCGACGCCGAGGGTTGGTACGTCGACCCCGCGGAAGCGGCCTTCGCCGACTACTTCGCCGCGGTGGCCGCGGAGGTCGCGCGCGAATACGACGTCGACGGCGTACACCTCGACTTCATCAGATACCCCAACTATCGCTTCGGCTACGGCAAAAAGGCGCGTACGGCGTACTTACAGGAGAGGGGCGGCCAGGACCCGATACTCCTCGGCTACCACAAACTCGGCGAGGACGTTTTCCGCCCCGCGGTCGGCTACGAGGGCCTTACGGAACGGTGGTTCGACCTCCACACGCTGGAGTGGCTCGAGTGGCGGGCGTCCCGCGTTACCCGGGTCGCGGCCGCGGCGCGGGAGGCGGTTAAGGTAGCGGACGCGGAGACGCAATTTTCCGCGGCGCTTTGGGCCGACCCCGAGCACGCCTACCGCTACGTGGGCCAGGACTGGCTCGGTTGGCTCGAGGGAGGTTTGGTGGACATAGTGTGCCCGATGACGTACTGGGGAGACGCCGCCAGGCTGGCGGGCCTCGCCCGGAGACTTCGCGAACGTCGCGGCGACGCCCGCCTTTATGTGGGCGTGGGCGCTTTCAACCACGACGCGTCGTACACCGCGGCAATCGCCGCGGGCCTCGCCGACGCGCCCGTGGACGGCATTATCATATTCGATTACGGCTCTTGTTGGCGTAAGCCGGCCGCCCTGCCGACGTTGGCGGCGGTCGTTCACGGCGAACCGGCGATATGCGAATAAAAATGTATTGGAGAAAAATCATCGGGACGGCCATCGCGTCGTTGGCCTTGTGCCCTCCATCATGGGGAACGGCGCTCGCGTCGGTCGGGGGCGAGGTTATTACCGACGTCGACGTAACGTTAGCTCTCGGTTACTTCCCCGAAGGGGGGGCCTTACGGGAAGCGGTGACGGCGCTGGTGGAGCGGAAGATCATTTTGACGTTGGCCAAAAACAAGGCGCTTGCGGCGTCCGCGGAGGAGGTGTCGCGCGCGGCAACCCTCGCGGCTAAGGCGCACCGGCCGCCGCCGGAAATCGACCGCGACCTTTCACGCCGCTACTTGGAGGAAGAGGTCGTAATTAAGAAATTCATAGACCTATACGTGTACCCGCGCATACGCGTTGAAGAAGGGGCCCTACGCGCTTACTTTGCGGCGCGGCCGTCGGCTTTTATGAAGAGGCCGCCGCGCGACCGCGCCGCGCTCGAGCGCCTTTACCCGCAATACCGAAACGAGGTCCTCTACCGGTACGTCAAAAAAGAAATAAGACGGCTTTTGGTAGAAGCGGGGAACAAGGCCCGCGCCGACCTCGCCGTCGCGGTCTACATATGATAGCCTTTAAGTTTAGCTTGACAACCAAAGGGGCAACGTGTATAATGTGGTTGGAAAGGGCGTTCCGGCACGACGGTCGACCGGCCACGGAGGTCGTATGGCGAGACGCACCGAAGGCGAGCAGGTAGAAAGGATATTTTTCGAGCACGTCTCGTTCATATACAGGACGATAATCCTGACGGCCGTTATAATCTTATTGGCGATCGCCGCGGCCATCGTTCTGAACATTTGGTGGGTCGCGTTGCTCGGCCTCCTCGGCTTCTTGCCACTGTACCTCAAGCGTAAAAAGCGGAACCGATTTATAATTACCAACGAACGTTTCATCCGCGAACAATTCAACCCCCACCACAATATCGTTGACGTACCGCTGAGAAACATCGTCGGCGTTAAATTGCTCAACCGGGCCACCGACAAATACGGCGACGTACGGGTCGAAACCACGGCCGAATACGGCGATCAGTTATTGGTAGACGGCGAACGGGAAGTAGGCGTGATAATGTGCCATAAAATTCCCGACCACGCCACGTTCGGCGAAATCGTCACCTTCGCCAGGGATACTGCTCTCGGCGCCTTTTAACCCCGGGCGTTTGGAGCCGCCTCCCTCGGGGAGGTTTTTTTTTATCCGAATATCTCTATGTTTAACCGCCGCTTCCTACAAACGGCCTTTACCGCGGCCTTATTAGGGGCCGGCGTCGAGGCGTCCTGGCAGTTGGCTCGAAACCTGCCGGTCCTGCGCGCGCCGGCCTGGCGCACCGCCGTCGCGGACGCCCTCGTCGCCTGGGCGGTTACGGTCGCGCTGTTCTGGCTTTACGCCGCACTTCTTCGCGGGTTGCGCCTCCCGCGAGACGAAAAGGCGGTGCCCACCGCGGCGGCGTACGCTGCGATCTCGGCGCCCTTACTATGGTACGCGATTTACCGCGCCATCCCCGTGGCCAGGCTATCCTGGCTCGTGGCCCTCGTCGCGGGCGCTTCGGCGGCGCCTTTCGCGGCCGCCTCGTTGGCGTACGTCCTCCGGCGGCGCCGCGTCGCGACCGTAATGGCCGCAACCGCCGCCCTCATACTGCTCGTCGTCACGGCATCCACCGTGCTCGAGCAAACGCGTCCCGGCGAGCCCGGCCGCGCCAACTTCCTCCTCATCACGCTTGATACGACGCGCGCGGACCGCCTCGGTTGTTATGGATATCCCAAAGCGCGCACCCCTACCCTCGACCGGCTGGCGGCGCGGGGCGCAAAGTTCGAACGGGCACTGTGCCTCGAGCCCTTGACAGCACCTTCCCACGCGACCATTATGACGTCGCTTTACCCGGAAACGGCCGGCGTCCTACTCAACGCCATGAGACTCCGCGGCGACGTACCCACTTTGGCCGAGAAGTTTCGCGACGCCGGCTACGCCACCGCGGCCTTTGTGGCCTCGAGCACGGTCCAGGCGCGTAACACCGCCCTCGACCGCGGCTTCGAGCATTACGACGACGCCGTAACGCCCCGCGAAGGCTACCACGCCTCGCCTTTAATACCGCTCGCCTTTGCGGAAAAACTCTCGATGCTCGCCCTCGACGAAAATTGCGGCGAACGGCGGGCCGATGAGGTTACGGAGGCCGCGATAAGATGGTTAAAGCAACCTCGACGCCGGCCCTTCTTCATCTGGCTGCACTACTTCGACCCCCACGACGATTACCTTCCGCCCGCGCGGTACGTCCGGCCCGGCCTCGGCAGCCGTTCCCTACAAAAGAGAATCAACGAAAACTGGGCCAAAGACAAGGGGGGGCCGAAATTGCCGAAACGCATCGCGGCCCTGTACGACGGCGAGATAGCGTTTATGGACGCCGAGATCGGCCGGTTCCTGGGCGAGCTCGAGCGCAGGGCCTTGGCGCCGCGGACGCTGGTATTAATTGTAGGCGACCACGGCGAAGCTTTCGGCGAACACGGCACAAAATATCACGGCTTCCGCCTTTACGACGAAGAAATTAAGGTCCCGTTCGTAGTCTGCGATTTGGGGGGAAGCTTGCCGCGGCTCCCCGAGCCCGCGCTTCAGGTTACCACGCTCGACGTAGCGCCCACGACATTAGACCTCGCCGGCTTAGCCGTACCGCGGACCATGCGCGGCCGGCCGCTATTCCGAAATGCAGACGCGACTCCCGCTTATTGCATACGCGTCCCCGACCCCCTCCGTAAGAATAGGGACGCCGTCGGCCGCCTGGACGCGCTCGCGACGCCGGAAGAAAAAATAATCCTCCGGGCCGAAGGGAGCGCAGAATATTACGACCTCGCGGAAGACCCGGGGGAAACGAACGATTTGGCCCGGGAAAGGCCGGCCCGGGTGGCCGAGCTGCGCGTCGCCCTCGAGGCCGTTCGCGCCGGCGTCGAGCCGTCGCCGCCCCCCGCCCGCGAATTAGATTCCGAAACTATGGACAAACTAAGGGCTTTGGGTTATATTAAATAATTATTAACGTGGAACGGCTTAACGTCCGACGTATCGCACCGCCCCTCTTCCTCGGCGCGCTCGTCATAATTTTCTTCCCCAAGCTCGTATCGCTCGCCTACTTGCCGGCGGCGAAGGACACTCTAACTTTTTCTTACCCGGCCCAGCTCGAGTTGTCGCGAGCGCTGCACCGCGGCTATTTCCCCCTCTGGTCCACCCACCTGAACTCGCCCCTCTTCGCCGAAGGCCAGGGAGCTTTCGCCCACCCGCTCGCGATTTTACTCTTCTCGATACTGGCGCCCGCGCCGGCCTCGAATCTCTTCCTCCTCGTTCATATTTACGCCGGCCTGATATTCACTTATTTATTCTGCCGCGACCTGGGCCAGAGCAGACTCGCGGCGACGCTCGCCGCGCCGGCGTTCGGTCTGAGCGGCTTCTTCCTCGCCCGCCTGGGCATCTATACGATAGTAACGAACGGCGTTTGGCTCGCGGGCTTGTTGTGGTTGGCGGGGCGCTTCGTCAAAACGGCGGACGTCAGGTACGCGCTCGCGGGCGCCGCGGGGGGCGCGCTCGCGTTACTCGCCGGCCAGTTCCAACTCGCGAGCTACGCCGTCGTCGCCGCCGCGGCCTACGCCGCGCTCTACGCCCGCCCCAGGAAAAACGCCGCGGTGGCCTTATTGGCCTTCGGCGTCCTGCCCTTAATCCTCGCCGCGGCTCAGTTAATCCCCACGTACGAGCTTTGGCGCCTGAGCGAACGGGCGTCGGAAACGCGCGCCGGCGAGTACTCCTTTTGGCCGCCCCAATATTTACAACTCGTACTTCCGGACCTGTTCGGCCGCGCGCCCCACCCCGCTTTCGCGCCGCTGGGCGAGGCGCAAGTAAACAATTATTGGGGAAGGAGTTCGTTTATAGAATCGGCCTTCTACTTGGGCCTGTTCCCGTTCCTGCTCGCCGTTATCGGCGCGGCGAAGAGACGCCGCTGGTTTTTCCTGGCGCTACTTTTATTAGCCGCGGCTTTCGCCTGCGGCACGTACACGCCCCTCTTTAAGGTTTACAAAATAATCCCGCCCTTCGGCTTGTTCCGGGCCCCGGGCCGCCTTCTGTTATACGCGACGTTCGCCCTCGCCGTGGCCGCGGGCGACGGCCTGGATTACTTTGTCGCGTCGCGCAGTCGCGCGTTCGCGTCAACGGCGCTGGCCGTCGCGTTGGGCGCGGCCGCGGTCGTGCTCGCCTTCAGGCTCGCGCTCCCGCAATTCAAGGCCGCCGTAGATAAAAGGGCCGCGGCCAAGGCCGAGGTCGTAGCGGCGAGTTACGGCGACGCCGACGCGGTGCGGAAATACTACGCCGCGCGGAGCAAGTTAATATTCCGCAACGCGGCCTCCGCGGCCGGACTCCGGAACCGCGCGACCTGGTTTCAGTTCGGCATGCTGGGCGCCGCGGTCGTCATCTTTTGGGGCGCGCGTCGCAACCGGGCCGCCGCGGTCGCGGCGCCGTGCGTAATAATCGCGTTAACCGCGGCGGACCTTTACCGATACGCCCACGGCCTTAACCCAACGGTCCGTGCTTCCTTTGTTAACCGGCCGCCGCCGGCTGCCGCCGCCCTCGGCCCTTTGAACGGCGTCCGGATTTATTCCAACGGCTTCTCCCTCGGGCCGAACAAGCAACTCGGCCTCGGCCTTATCCACGAAAATACCCACGCCATCTGGGGCTACGATTTGCTCGTGCCGCGAGGGTCGCTCAGGCCCGCGGCCGCGGTCGCCGTCTTCGAAGAGCTCGAAGACTTGTACACGACCACGCCCGACCCGGGCGGGAGGCGTTTTACGAGGCCGACCGTACCGCCGACGAAGCTTTTCCGGACGTACGGCATAAAATATTACGTTCGCCTTAACCCCTGGTTTGGAGAGGGGGCGGCGTGCGTCGCGCGAGTGCCGCCTTACTTCGTTTACGAGGACGCCACGGCAGCGCCGCGCGCGCGCGCAATCGCCGAATACCATCTCGCCCAAGACGACGCCGACGCGCTGGACATTATGCAGGGCGACGCGTTCGACCCCGCCGGCCAAGCGGTCCTCTTCGAAAAAGCGGAAGGGCTCGAGGCGGGCCCGGCGCCGTCCGCCGCGGTCGACGTCGCGCACGCTACGCCGCTGGCCGCTAGCTGCCGCGTAAACGGGCCGTCGTTGCTGCTACTCGACGAACTTTACTACCCCGGGTGGGAGGCGAGGGTCGAAGGCCGCGCTACGAAGATTTATCGTGCCAACGTGATATCACGTGCCGTCGTAGTTCCGCCGGGGCGCCACGACGTAACGTTCCGTTTCAAACCGGCCTCCTTTGCGTTCGGCCTTGTGACGTCGCTCGCGGGCTGGTGTGGCGTGCTGGCCGCGCTCGCCGCGATAACGCTGCGCCGCCGGAAACGTAAGAATGCTCAAAGCGAATAAATGGACGTGGCTCGGGATTGCCGCGGCCGCGTTGGCGCTCCGCCTTACGTTGGGAGGCGCCCAACTTCCCTACCATTACCAGGCCGACGAATTCCAGGTAGTCGAACGGGCCCTTCGCGTCGGCGCCGGCGAACTCAACCCAGGCCTCTTCACCTGGCCGGGCACGCTCGTAATTTATTTAAACTTTTTAGGCTTCGCCGCGTACTTCGTCGTCGCGAAGGTGGCAGGTTTGGTCCGCGACGCCGCGGCCTTCGCCGACCTCTACTGGCGAAACCCCGGCACGTTTTATTTTATCGGCCGAGCGATATCGTCGGCGTTCGGCGTCTTCACGGTCGTTATGGCGGGCCGGTGGGCGCGCGAGTCGTTCGGCGCCGCGGCCGGTTTCGGCGCGGCGGCGTTCGTAACCTTGGCGCCGGCCGCGGTCAAGGCGAGCGCTGCGGCCCTCCCGGATATGGCCGCGGTCGCTTTGGGAACGGCATCGTTGGCCCTCGCGTCGAAATACGTCAACGAGCCAAAATTGCGTTACTTCGTAGCGGCGGGAGCTACCCTCGGCCTGGGCGCCGCGGCGAAATACCACGTTCTGTTTTATGCGCCGGCGCTCGCGGCGTGCGCGCTGCTGGCGGCCGCCCCCGGTCGCGGAAGGATAAAACCGCTGGTTATCGCGGCCGCGGCCGCCGCCGGCGCTTTCGTCCTCGCCTGCCCCTTCGCGGTTCTCGACGTGCGGTCTTTCGGAGCGGACCTGGCTTCCATTATCCGGCGTCCGGGGATGCCCTATTTTTCCCCCGTTCCCCTGTACTTACTTGGAACGACGTTTCCCACCGCGGTCGGCTGGCCGCTAACGGCGATAGCTATCGTGGGCGCCGCCTCGCTGATATGGCGCCCTGGCCGGCACGCGCTCATGGTCGCGTTGGCCGCGGCGCCGTTCGTGGTCTTAGCTTTGATCAGGCCTATGCCGCCCAAACATCTTTTACCGCTCGTGCCGCCGTTGGCCTTGGCCGCGGGCGCCGGGGTCTCAATGATTCTAAATTTCCGGCGCCGGGCGCTACGCGTATGGGCAACTTGGGGCCTCGCGGGCCTTTGGGGCGCCGCGCTCGCGCTCGACGTCGGCCACGTGATTTGGGCCTGGCGAGAGGACGCGCGAACGGCCGCGGCCAGGTACGTAGCCGCGGAAGTCCCGCCGGGCGCAAAAATAATAGCCGAGGCGGTCCCGCCCGACGTCGACGGGCCGCCGTTGTGGCCGACCAAACGCGCGCTCGAGCGTTTGGTTAAATATTATCGCGTCGCCGGGGGCGGCTCGCCGGGAAGGCACACTTATCAATTGCGGCAACTGAAATACCCGTTCGGGCATCCGACGTACGAAATCTACCTCGTCGCCGAGTTGGGCGATTTCGGAGACGCGCCCACGCCGGCGTACGCGGTGCTAGCGCTCGCCGACGACCGCGACTTCTACGCCGAACAAGTGACGCCTTACGGCGTACCGCTCGAGCCCTGGCACGAAGAGTATTCGGAATTTTTAAGTACGAGAGGCGTTTTGGTAAAGGAGTTTTCCGGTAGCGGCCGTCCGGGGCCGACGGTCAAAATTTACAGGTTAAATTGAGGATACTATACTTTTCCAACGAGGACGTGCCGGCCTCACACGCGGGCGCGGTCCATACCTGGGAAGTTGCGCGAGGCTTAGCGCGGCGGGGCCACGACGTGACGTTGGTAGCGGCCGGGGCGCCCGGGCTCGCGGCCTACGAAAAGCGCGAGGGCATCTCTATTTTCCGGAGGCGGTCCCGCCTCGCGGGCGTCAAGTGCAACCTACGCGCGGGCCCCCTACTCGCGCGGCTGTGGCCGCGGCGTTGGGACGTAGTGATGGAACGTTACTTGACGCTCAACGGCCTCGGCTATCTCTTAGCCGCGGCAAAAGGCCTCCCCTATTACCTTGAAGTTAACGGCCCCCACGTTGAAGAGATCACGTACCGGTGGAACCTAACCGGCACGTACCGGGCGAAAATCTTGGAATGGTGGGTCGACCGGCAGTTCGCCCGCGCCGACGGCGCTTGCGCCCCCAACGTCAACATCGTCCGCCCGGTCGCCCGGGGAAGGGCCCGCAAAATCATCTGGGGCGTGAACGAAGAGCAGTTCGCTTCCACCCTCGCCGACACGCGACGCGCCAAATCGTTTCGCGAGAAGTTCGCGGGCCAAGGGCGATTCGTCGTTCTGTTCGTCGGCTCTTTCCGACCCTGGCAAGGCGCGCGCGAGCTCCCGGCGATAATCGTCCGGACGGTAAAGGTACGGCCCGAGGCCATATTCTGGGTGGTAGGCGACGGCGAGGAGCGGGCCGACGTGGAGGCCGAGGTAGAGAGGCTCGGCGTCGCGGACGCGGTTCATTTCCTCGGTTGGCGGCGACACAGCGAGCTGCCGTACGTCATGGCCGCGGCGGACGCGGGCGTGGCGCCGTTCAACGACGCGTACTATCCACCGCTTCAAGAGTTCGGTTTCTTCTGGGCGCCGACCAAGGTCCTGGAGTGTCTGGCGAGCGGCCTTCCCGTCGTGACGAGCCGCTACGAGGTCCTGAGCGATATGGTGGAAGAGGGACGCTCGGGTTACCTCGTGCCGGCCGGCGACGCGGGCGCGTTCGCGGAACGTTTGGCGGCCCTGGCCGAGGGCGCGCGGCGGCAGGACATGTCATCTTACGCCGAGGCGACGGTAAAAAAGAGATTCGGTTGGCGGCGCCACTGCGAAGTGCTCGAGGGATACCTGCTCGAAGCCGTCGAGAGACGAAAAAGACTTGCAGGGAGGGCTAAAATATTTTAAAATTGTAACTGGGGGTTAGGGGTACGTACTAATACCGAGGTTCGCTCGGAGGTGACGCATGAATAAGAAACTCGCTACCGTGATAATCGCGATTATGTTGTCGGCCCTCGCGGGCTTGGTAATAGCCGCAACGGTGACTTATAAATCGCTTGGTGCTATCAAGGCGAAGTATACCGAGATACGGTAATCCCAGAAGCGTGAGGCATAGCATCCGGCGAGGCCGGCGCCGCTACCCTGCCCGGAGGGGCGGGGTTTTTGTTGCCGGGGCCCAATGAAAATAATGAAAAATTATAAGGGGATTGTAGCCGCCTTAGCCTTGGCGTCGGCCGCGTTCGCCGCCGCCTACGAGAGCCCGGCGGAGATGGTCGAGCGGGCCAAAAACGCCCGAGCCCCGGGCGCCGGTTCGTCGGCCCAAGCCTGGGCGGATGCCGGGTGGCTCGCCCTCTTCGGCGACAACGACTACGACGAGGCGCGCGTATGCTTCGAGCGAGCGTTGGCCCTGGACCCCGCCCTTCCCGCCGCCCTCGAAGGCCACGGAAGGACGCTCGAAATATTCGGCGACTATTCCGGCGCCCTTCGCGAATATCTCGCCTTCGTCGCCGCGGCGCCCGAACACCCCGCCGCCTACTTGTACCTCCACCGCTGCCACGTTTTGGAGGAAGATACCAACGGCCGGAATTACTTTTTGGAATCGCTTCGGGCCCTACGAGGGCGGGACGACGTACCGCCGCTGATTAAAGCCAAGGCTACGCTCTTCCTCTTCGACCGCTTGCACCGCGCGGGCGACTTCGAGGAAGCCGAAGAGTTGCTGTCCTCGTTAAATTTCATAAGGACCTGGCGCGTCGTAGGGCCGTTCGACAACGAAGGGAAAGAAGGCTTCGACGCCGTTTATCCCCCGGAAACGGGACTGGCGGCCACGGCGACGTACGAGGGGAAGGCCCGGCCGGTGAGTTGGCGGCCGCTCCCGGCGAGATTGCCGACCGGCTTCGTAGACCTTACGACCTTACTCGCGCCGGCCGATAACGGCGTCGCCTACCTCGCGGCGGTCGTGGAATCCCCGCTCCAACGGGACGCGTCCGTCGTTATGGGCGCCGCGGGCGCGGTCAAGGTATGGTTGAACGGCGTACAAATTTTCGCGCGCGATGCCTACCACGAGGGTTACTTCGACCAATACTTGGCCCGGGCGCCGCTGTCCGCGGGGCCCAACCTGCTTCTCGTAAAGGTCTGCGGCGACGCGGAGCGGTGGGGCTTCGGCGCGCGTTTCGTAGGAAAAGATTTCGAACCGCTCGCGGACCTCGCCTTCGACGCCGACGTAGGCGCGCTTGCCGCGGCGGCGCGGGTCGCCGGTACCTACCCCCCTCCGACAAGCGACGACCGCGATTTCTTCGACCGCCGTATCGAACGTGGCAACGCCGACGCCTTCGACTACCATTATGCGGCGCTAAGCCACTACGCGCGGGCCGACGCGGACGAGCGCGAAGAGGTGCCGACGAAACTGATGCTCCGCGCCCAGTCGATAATGCCCGACGCGGCCGATTTCCATTATTACGTCGGCGTTTTTGAGAAAGAAGAGTCGAGGGAACGGGCCAGCCTAGCGCGCGCCCTCGAGCTCGCTCCCGGCCACAACCAGGCGCGCCTGGAATTCGCGAGATATCTCTATAATTTAGATAGGCTGCGAGCGGCCGAGGAAGTTATCGACGACATCTTGGAACGAAACCCGACCTTCGTCGAGGCCGGCCAATACCGCGCGAAAATGTATTGGGAGATGGGTTACGCGTACGACGCGGCCCGCGAAGCGTCGGAGCTAAGCCGCCTCGTACCCGATTACCCCTACAGCAAGATGGTCGAAGCCCTGTTCGAAAAGAACTACGGCGACCTCGGCCGGGCGGCGGAACTATGGCGCGCGATTTACGACCTCGACGTCTACTCCGTGAAGGCGCGCGACGGATTGCTCGGGCTCTTGTTAAATCGGGGCGATCTCGAAGGAGGGGAGACGGTGTTGCGCCGGGCCCTTACGGCCGACCCGTACGACATCGACGCGCGCAAAGAGCTAATCGAAACGCTGGACCACCACGGCCTTCACGAGGAAGCGCTCGGCGAGGCCGAGGCCGCGCTGGCCTTCCGGCCCGAAGACTACGAGCTTTGGCGGCTTAAGGGAACGTCGCTCGAGAAACTCGGCCGGCAAACGCAGGCGCGCGACGCGTACCGCCAGGCCATTACGCTCAAACGCAACTACCCCACGTTGGAAAATTACCTGAATTACCTCGAGCCGCCGACGGCAGCCTCGGAGGTGCCGCGCCTCGAGGCCTACGAACTACTGGCGGCTTACCCCGGCGACGAGCTCTACCCGCGCGACTCCGCGGTGTGGCTCCTCAACGACCGGCAGGTGGAGGTTTTCGAGAACGGCACGAGCGCGCGGACGGTCCACCACGTAATAAAAATCCTGACGTCGGAGGGCGCGGAGAAATTCCGCCACATCAACTTCAGTTATACCCCCGGCATGGAGAACGTCGAGCTCAAGCGCGCCGCGGTACTTAAACCCGACGGGACCGAAATCACCGCGACCCAAATCAAAGAATATAACGTCTTCGACGTCTGGAGCCGGCTTTACTATAGCTACGTGAACAAAGTCATAACGATGCCGAGCCTCTCCCCGGGCGACACGATTGACGTCGAGTATAAGATCAGCGATACGGGCGAGAATATCTTCGCCGATTACTTCGGCGATTTCTATTACTTCGGCGATAAAAACTCCACGATACTCGCCCGTTACGTACTGACGGTCCCGGCGCAAAAGGATTATCACTTCGAACGGCTACGGGGCGCGCCCGCGCCCGGAATAACACGCCGCGGCGGCAAAGCGACGTACGTTTATGAAATGGAAAACCTGGCGTCGATAGAAGAAGAACCGTATATGCCGGCCCTGGCGGAGATTCTACCCGTAGTCCAAGTCTCAACCTTCGCCACGTGGAACGACGTCGGGCGCTGGTACAACGGCTTAGTCAAAGACGTCTTCCGCGCTTCCCCGGAGGTAGAGGCTCTCGCCGATGAACTCGCCACGGCGGCGCCGGACGACCTCGTAAAACTTCAACGGGTTTACAACTTCGCCGTCAGTCGCATTCGGTACGTCGGCCTCGAGTTCGGCATCGGCGGCTATCGTCCCCACACCCCCAAACAATGCCTCGAAGCCCATTACGGCGATTGCAAGGACAAGGCGACGCTGATGAATACCCTCTATCGCCAAATGGGCCTCGAAGCTTACCCGGCGTTGATAAGGACCGCGGACCTCGGCGAGCTGGACTACGAGCTGCCGATCCTGGGCCTTTTCGACCATATGATATCGTACGTGGAACTCCCCGACGGCAGAGCGTTTTTCCTGGACGGCACGGCGGAATATCACTCCTACCGGGAACTTCCGACAAACAACCAGGGTATAGACGCGCTGGTCATTTTCGACGACCGCGCCCAGTTCAAACGGACGCCGGTACTGTCTCTTAAAGATAACCACCTCGAGACCAGGACAACCTTTGTACTCCAACCTAACGGCGACGCCCATATACACCGCGTCGTGGAATACGGGGCCGCGGACGCGCCGGCGCAGAGAGAAAGGTTCCAGGTGGAGGCGAAAAGAAAGGCGATTATCGAGGAGTACTGGAACGGCTTATATCCCGGCACCAAGATCTTCAACGAAAAATTTTCGGACGTGTCCGACTTTTCCGAGCCGGTGCGCACGGAATACGACGCCCTCGCGCCGCGTATGTACGACCCGGCGAGCAGTCGCGTCCATCTGGACGCGATAGTCCATAAATCGGCCCTCCTGAACAGGTACGGTAAGAAAGCGTCCCGGCGCTGGCCCCTGATCATTCGCAGGAACACGAAGACCACGGCGGAACTGACCTACGTTATTCCCGCGGGATACGCCGTTGCGGCCTTGCCGCTCGCGAAGGAGTTCCGTTCGCCGTTCGGGGTCGTCGCGCTCGACGTACGCGCGAGCGAAGGACGGGTATCGGTCAAACACGAACTCGAGCTATACGCGCAAAGAATTGGACCGGCCGATTACAAGGCCTTCCGGGAGTTCTGCCTGAACGTGGACGATTGGGAGAGTGAGCCGATAATACTCCAAAAAGTCCGCTGAGCAAGACCGCAAACGCAATATAAAAAAGCGGCCCGACGGGCCGCCTTTTGCGTAATCGCGAAATCAATCTATCAGGTAATCGGGAAGGACGTATTGGGCCGGGTCGACGTGCGTGCCGCCGACCAACACCTCGTAGTGAAGGTGAGGGCCGATGGCCCAGCCGGTCGCGCCGACGAACGCGATGATGTCGCCGCGCTTCACGCGCCGCCCTTCGCGCACTCTCAATTGCGAACAGTGGCCGTATCGCGTTTCGAAGCCGTAGCCGTGTCGTATGAAGACGCAATAACCGTAGCCGCTCTTCACTCCCGCGAACGTCACCACGCCGTCCGCGGGTGCAATTATGGGCGTTCCGTTACGCGTCGCGACGTCGATTCCCTTGTGGAACTGAACGCCGCCGAAAATCGGGTTGCGGCGCCAGCAGAACCCGGAGACGACCCGGCCGGCGCAAGGTTTAACCGCGGGCGTGTGATCGAATATGTGCCGGGTGCGCGCTTGTGCGGAAATTATATCTTCGAACGAATCTCTTTGTAGTTGGGCCTGGCGCAACGCGAGCTCGAGGTCGTCGACGTTTTTATCCCGGCCCGCCTTGACCAAATGTGAGATATCGGTCAGTGGGCCGCCGACGCCGGCCCTTCTCACGTCGTCGGGTATAGCCCCGAGGTCGTGCACGACGCGCAAAGAGTCGTCGAACGCCGCGAGGGCCAGGAGTTTTTCTTGGAACCGTTCCCGTTGGGCCGCGACTTCGTCGAACTGCCGCTCGCGAGCTTCGCCCCGCCGGGTGAGTTCGTCCAACCGATTTACCGTCTCGCGCCGCGACACGTACTGCAAGCTTATAACGAAAAGGCTCGAGGCGAAGATACATAACGCCGCGCCTATGACGTAACATCTGAAGAGGGATATGCGGAACGTTCGACTTGCGCCGGTTCCGCTCGGCGCAAGGACGACAGAAACGCGTTTATTGCGAAGCTTGCGTATGCCTTCGCGTATTCGGGTCACTCGGGTCACGCAACTTTCCCCAGTAACCCAATATTAATTATCGAGAACCGTTTGTCAAGCAAAAAAAACGGCCTTGGCCTCGCAAACCGGTCGATTTAGGGCTGCGGCGCGATATCTATAACTAAAAAATCAGCGGGCCTAAATGCGCCCGCGGACAACGCCAACGCCGACCATCGCCCCGTCAGTCCGCCCTATCGCCGGGGTATATCGGCGATAGCGAGCGGAGGCGTTTCGCCACTTCCGGTAGGACGTCGACCACTTTGTTTATCTGTTCTTCCGTGTTGTCCGGCCCGAGGGTGAACTGTAGGGAGCCTTGCGCTACGGCCGGCTCGAGGCCGCAGGCCAACAAGACGTGCGATGCCTTGAGCGCGCGCGACGAACAAGTCGAGCCGCTCGAGGTGCAGATCCCCTCGCGGAGCAGAAGTAGGACCATCGCCTCGCCCTCGACGTACTCGACGCAAACCGACTCGTGGGTGGGCAAACGCTTTTCGGGATGGCCGTTCAGGTGGAGATACGGAATGCGTTCAAACAGTCCTTCGTGGAGGCGGTCGCGGAGCGCGCGGACGCGCGCCGAGCGGCCTTGCATCTCTTCGGCGGCGACGCGTGCCGCCTCGCCCAAGCCCACGATAGCCGGGACGTCCTCGGTGCCCGCGCGCCGGCCGCCCTCCTGAATGCCGCCGTCGACTAGCGGCTGCACGCGGACGCCCCTCTTAACGTACAGCGCGCCGGACCCCTTGGGGCCGTAGAAGCGGTGGCCCGAGACCGACAAAAGGTCTACGCCGAGCTCTCCCACGTCCACCGGGACGTGCCCAACTGCTTGCACCGCGTCCGCGTGAAACGCCGCCGCCGAGTTCTCCTTGACCACCTCAACCAACGCGCCAACGGGTTCGACGGTCCCGATCTCCAGATTGGCGAGGTTGACGCATACCAGCGTCGTCTCGGGCCGAAGAGTGGCCTTCAAATCGCCCGGGTCGACAAGGCCGTAACAGTCGACGGGAACCGTCGTCACCTCCCACCCGAGCCTGGCCATACTCCGGGCCGCGTTCATCACCGATTCGTGTTCAACCGCGGAGACGACGAGGTGCTTGCCCTTTTTCTCGCGCGCGAGGGCGACGCCCTTGACGGCCAGGTTATTCGCCTCACTTCCCGACGACGTGAAAATAACCTCGCGGCTCTCACAGCTGAGCAGCGCGCCGAGTTGCTCGCGCGCGCGCTCGAGCGCCTCGCGGGGCTTCTCGCCGAAGGGATGCGTCGAGAGCGGGTTGCCAAAGTGCTCGGCGACGTAAGGCCGCATCGCCTCGACGACGCGCGGGTCGGGGCGCGTCGTCGCCGCGTGGTCGAGGTAAATCAATTCCATATATCTCACCCCCGCAAACGGCTCGGGAAAAACCCGGCGCGCGGACGTGCCGGGTTATCTTTTAATATAATAATATAACTCAGGTTATCTTACAACCACCATCTTCCGCGCCGCGACTTCGCCCCCCGCCTCGAGCCGGTACGTATAGACGCCCGGCGCGAGCCAGGATACGTCGACCGCGACGTCGTTGTCCCCCGCTTCGGCCCGGCCGCGGTGCGGCACCGCGACCTTTCGGCCGGCGAGGTCATATATAGTAATAGTCGCGTCACAGGCGGCCGGCACCGAGAACGCGAACGTCGTCGTCGCTCGAGCCGGGTTGGGCGCGTTCTGCGCGAGCGCGAAGGCGTAAACGCGGCTGCCCGCCTCGCTCTCCACGGGGCCCGCGGTCTCGCGTCGGCCGTTTAACGCGACGACCTCGAGCCAATATCGATACCTCTCCCCCGCTTCGACCGCGGCGTCGCGGTATTGGTAGGGCGAGCGGCCTTTGATTAACTCGGCGTTAACCTTGGCCTTCGCGCCGTCGCCACGCGAGGGTTTGCGGTAGAGGTTGAAGCCGGCAAGCCGGGCGCCGGCGTTCGTCTTCCAGCTGAGCTCTACGGCGCCGGGCGCGGGGCTCGCGTCGAAAGACGCTACGGGAATCCCGACGACGCGGCTCTTCTTGCACAGCACCCAGCCCCTTTTATCGAACTCGACGTTCGTCGTCGGGCTTCCGTAGGTAAACTTGAAGCGGTGGTGGCGGTCCTTGACGAATACGGTCTCGACGTGCGTTCCGTCACGCTGGGTGGTAATGGTAAGGTCGATGGGCATGTCGAACAGGGGCGTGACGGCCGTCTGCTTTTGGACCTGGCATATGTTCACGGTTACGGCGTTGGCCGCGGTGCTCCAATCGTATTCATAAATCGGATAGCCGGCTTTGTATACCCAGTCGTCGAAGAATTCCTGGAGGCTCTTGCCGTACTCCGCCTCCATCGCGCGCTGGAGCTCGTGGGTAAACGCGTGGCCGTATTTATGACTCTGGCCGTAATTGTTCCAGGCGCGGAAAAATTTTTCGTCCCCCAAGACGTGGCGGAGCATGTGCATTATCCACGCGCCCTTTTCGTATACGGTGGCGCTCCACGGCTCAGCCGGGTCGTATATGGGGAAGCGGTGCCGCGCGTCCTCGGAGAAGTAGGCCTGGGCGAAGTATTGCATCCGCTTGTAGAAAGCATCCCAACCCTTGTCGTGCTCCTCCCACAACGCGTCGCAATACGTTCCCAAGCCCTCGGTGAGCCAGAGGTCCTTCCACGAGCCGGGCGAGATGCAGTCGCCCCACCACATATGGCTCAGCTCGTGGGCTAGGACGTGGTCCGCGGAGTGGTCCGGGCGCACGTAGTAATGGTTGAGCGTGATGCAGGTCTGGTTCTCCATAGCGCCGAAGTAACCCATCTCGGCCTCGGCTATCCCGTACCTCTCGTCGGCGAACGGGTACCGCCAGAACTTGTTAGAGAAGAAGTTCATCATTCGCGGTACGTTTTCGAAGCAAATCTCGGCGTAGGAGCGATGTTCCGGGAAGACGTAATAATCGATCGGCACGCCGCTCCAGCTCGTGCCGAAACGCGAGTACTCGTACGCGCCGGAGATGCTTACGAGGTAGGTCGCGATGCAGTAGTTCGTAACCCACGTGAAGGTCTTGGTGCCGCCGGGGTTGGCCTCCACGGATTTGAGGAGGCCGTTGGCGGCTACGTACCAGTCGTCGCGACAGGTCACGACCAACTCGAGGCGGTCCGCCTTGTCGTTGGGCAGGTCGTAACAGGGGAACCAGTGACGGGCCTCCTCCATCGCGGAGCAGACGTAAACGCCCTTGTTCGTGAAGAAGAGGCCGCTCTGCGGTTTGCCGTCGTAGTAGACGTAGAGGGCGAAGTCCTCGTTCTTCTGCTTGGGCGTCGCGAGCGTAACCTCCAGGACCCCGCTCGCGTGTTTGAAGGAACAGGCGTTGCCGCCCTGTTTGACCGACGTGACGTTCATATCCGCTTCGAGGTGGAACTGGACCTCTCGTAAGTCGTCTTTCAAACTGGTAGCGGCGACCTTACAACTGCCCGAGATCTTCTTTTGCGCGTCGTCGAGCTTAATATTTATCACGTACTCCTTGACGTCATAGTCGTGGGGGATGGCCGGGCCGTCGGCGAGGCCGCGGCCGGCGTCGAAGAGGTGCGGCACGAATAGCCGCGGGTCCTCGGCTAGTTCCGGCGGCGTCCGAAAGGCCGCCGCGGCCGAAACGGCGGCGAACGCCGTAAGCGTCAACGCAACCTTTATCCGCATAAGCATACTCCCCGAGTTGGCGCGTTCCGATGCCTGAAAAATAAAATTCATCAACTCCCGAATATTCGGCGCATTATAACGGATTTTATTTGCGACGTAAAGGGAATTTCCTCGCCCGATTTGCCTCGCGCGTCGTTTTCGACTATAATAATACCGGGCAGGGTTACATATTAAATAAAAATAACGCAGGCCACGAGCAGGGAGGCGTACGATGTTTCGGTACGTATTAACTGTAGCAGTCGCGCTCGGCGCGGGCGCGACGAGTTCCGCAAACTTTGCGACAAATACGAGACGGCCTCCGAGATAGCGGACGTCCTCGAGAACCGCGAGCCCCGAGGGCGAAAGAAGATAAACATATANNNCGTCCGAATAACGGCAGCGGCGTAGGCCGCGCGCCGGGCAACCCGTCCGGGGCGATTTTTCGTTAAGAAATTTAAATCGGGGACAAAGAGAAGGCTACCGGCTCAGTCGGGGCCGTCCTCAGCCGCGCGCCGCGCGAAAAGCTCCACCGCGGCGCGAAGGTCGGGCCACTTAAACTCGGTCGCGCGGCAAGGCCCCCGGGGCCGCTGGTTGGCGACGCCGACGACCGGCCTGTCGTCCACGACATATATCCCGGCGATAAGCTCGCGCTCGCAAGCGACGCCGATTACGGCGCGGGGGTCCAGGCGCGCGACGACGGCGGGCACGACGCTCCCGCCGGTCAGCACCGCCATCACGACGCCGTCGAACTCGTCGCGCAAGGCCAACAGCTCCGTCATGGGACATTCGCCGCAACGTTGGCAATTTTCTATATCGTTTACGACGGCCTCGGGGCATTCGGGCCGCTGGAGGCATCGCGGCAAAAGGACCAGCACCGGCCCCCGTCGTTTGACCCGTCGCTCGGTCGCCCGCGTTACGGCGTTCGATACCTGTACCGCGGAGTGGGCCATCCGGTCCGGCGTCGAGCCGAAAAGCCGCGCGAAACGCGGCGCCAGCGGCGCCAACCTCACTATTACCCGGCTCGAGCGAACAAAGGGCAAAAGTAGACATTTGGGCGTGTATACCGTCGTTACTAGCCCCAGGTATTCCAAAACTATATAAAGGAATACGATCGCGCCGCCGGCTAAGAAAACGCGCGGAATAACGGGCGACAATTCGGCGAGGCGGGGTACGGCTAAGTACCAAAAAAGGAGGAAGAGGGCCGCCCCGGCGGCCACGAAGGCCCCGAGGGCGCCGAGGAATAGGGCCGGGCCTTGCTCTATGGCGGCTTCGAAGCCGGCCATCGCGCCGGCCTCCCGCCACGGGTCGCCGAGGTAACTTGCATCCTCGGCGTCGAAAGTGTCTTTTTCCGTCACCGGTCGGGCCATTATGACAACGCGCCGCCCGAGAGAGGACGGCGCCGTTATTAAGGGGCGACTACACCGCCCACTATTAAAGGATTAAGCCTCTTCTTCCGGAACGCAGCAATCCACCGGGCAAACGTCCGCGCAGGACCCACATTCGTCGCACTTATCCGGGTCGATGATATATATGGGGTCCCCTTCAGAGATGGCTTCCTCCGGGCACTCCGGAATACACGCGCCGCACGCGATGCACTCTTCGGTTATCTTGTAAGCCATCCTTCGGCATTCCTCCTTCTAAAAGCCTTTACCCGGTTTATATTTATAGGGTCGCGCCGTATTCCCGATGCGCGGGCCAAACATAACAAAAAAGGTTCCCCGCGTCAAGCGGAAAGTAACAACTACCTCCCGGGGTTCAGCAGGCCGCATAAGACTTTGGCTATTCAAGCTAATTGCTTTATTCTTTACAAAAGGCCACCAAGATACTATAATCGCGCCAAAGATAACACCCAACGAGAGGTACGGGCCGATGCTCAACGTCAGCGAAGAAGTTTTTAAAAGGTACGGCCGCATCTACCAACCCGGCGATATGATCGTCCGGGAAGGCGACGTCGGCGACACGATGTTTATCATCCAAAAGGGTGAAGTCAAAATTCACAAGCGCATCCGCGACCGGGAGACGACGTTGGCCGTCCTGAAGGCGGGGGATTTCTTCGGCGAAATGGCGATCATCGACCGGGAACCCCGCTCGGCGAGCGCGACCGCGGCCACCGAGGCCAAGGTTCTCGTGCTTTCGAAGGACATCTTCGAGTCGCAAATCAAAACCAATCCCAAGATAATTATGTCCATCCTCCGCAAGATGAGCGAACGCCTCCGCGCCGCCGACCGACAGATAAAAACGCTCCTCATGCGTGACAACCACTCGCGCGTTACGGGCACGCTTCTCCTCTTGATGTCCAAGCGCGGGACGCCTTCCGAACAGGGCGTCGTAATGGATAGAAAAGAGACGCTGGAAGAGTTGGTAAGCATGACGGGCCTACCGCTCGAGAAAGCCGATGAGGTCCTGGAGACGTTGAGACGCGCCGGCATCGTGCGCTTCGAGAACAACGTCATGGTAGTCAAATCGGCGGATAGTTTGGAACGTTTTATGAACTACCTCGAGATGAAGGAAGAGTTCGGCCTTTAGCCCGACTCAACCCTACGGCAAACATTGGACCAATTCAAATATATCCTCCTCTGGTTAATCGCCGCTTTTTTGATCGCGGACTACCCGCTCCAGTGGAACGTCGTCTTCGAGATACGTTACAAGTACAAGTTCGGAGGCCTGCTCCACGTATCCATTCACGCCCTCGCGGGCCTTTTCCTACTTTACCCCTATCTAACTCATTGGCAAATATGGGTCGCGTTCGGCGCTACGATCGGCCTCCATTATTTCATCGATACTATTAGCAAAACGAACATATATATGTGGCTTCTTGACCAGGCGTCGCATATCGGCCTCGTCGTCGGCGTGGCGTTTCTGGGCCGGCACCTGCAACCCGTACCCCTCCCCGCCGTCGTCGCGGAGTACTATTTCAACGTTCCCTTCGCGTTGTACGTCATCGGTTTTGTGGCGGCTACTTTCGCCGGGACCATAGTCATATTCTTCATCAAGTCGACATTCCGCAAAGGTTACGGCATCAGGCCCATACAACTTTACGAAAAAACAACGGGCGCCGTGTCGCGCGCCATCGCCGTCGCCGCCGTAATACTGGGTTTCAAACTCACGCCGGCGTTCTTTTTTATTGCTCCCGTGCCGGACTTGCTCCGCCTTTACCACGTGGTAACGCTGCGAGGCCAAGATAATAATTATAAAGACGTTTACCCCTCGGACGTGCTAATATCGTTCGTCTACGCCGCGGCCATCGGCGTGGCGCTCGCTTTCGTCTAAAAGAGATGAAACCGCAAAAAAGATTTATGCTCGCAGCCGCGGCGATAGCTTTGGCCGTGGCCGCGGCCGCGTTCGAGCGGAACCCGGGGGGCGACGCGGGCGCCCTCTCGAGTTGGGGCCTGGGGGCCCGGGCGGACGCGTTGGGGCGGGCGTACGGCGCGCTCGCCGACGACGCCGCGGCCGTATACTGGAACCCTGCGGGCCTGGCCGCCCTCGAGCGCACGGAGCTTACCTTCGGGTACGGCGTTCCCTTCCGCGAAGTTAGCGACGTGACTTTGGGGGACGCCGCCGTCGCCAAACCTTTGCTCTACGGGGCGGCGGAAGGGGCCGTCGGCGCGGGCTCGCTTGGGACCCTCGCGGCCGCGTTCGCGTTCCGACGCGCGGGCGAAATATACGAAGCCAACGAAACCGGCCTCACGGGTCGCACCTTCGACGATACGGACGTCGAGTTGTCCCTCGGTTACGCCCACTCACTCGGCGAGAAAGCCGCGTTCGGCTTGGCCCTGAAAAACGTCACGCGCAACGTGGGCGACTACGCCGACTCCGGGTTCGGCGTCGACGTCGGCACGACTTATAGGCCGTTGCCGGGCCTCGGCCTCGGCGCCGTCGTGCGAAACGTCATCGGACCGAATTTCCGGCTCAAAGCGATCAAAGACGTTCCCTCGTTGACGTTCGAGCTGAGCGGCAGCTACGAACTCTTGGGCGTCGCGGCGCCGTGCGCCGCCCTCGAAATTACGAGGGAGGGTTTTTACGACGTGGGAGCGGGGTTGGAGGTAACGCCCGTAAAATACGTCGCCCTCCGGGGAGGATATTACACGGGCGACGAAAGGCCGCGGGCCGGCTTAGGCTTTCACTTCGGCGGTTTCCGCTTCGATTACACGATGCGCTTCGGCGGCCCGCTGGGCGATTGCCACCTCGCGTCCGTCTCGGCGCTCTTCGGGGGCGAACCGCCGCCGTCGGACTTCGTCATCCCAGAGGAAGAGGGCTACATCGAGTTCGAACCGGCTGAGGAGCCGGCCCCGGAAGAAGAGATTCAACCGGAAAACGAAGAAGGGGAAGAATCGCCGGGCGGCGCTGACGTGGGCGGCTCGAGTGGAGAGACGTCCGAGAAACCGTGACGTAACGTCCTTAGGCCGCCGAGAGCCGCGAAACGTCGACGTTCAAAAGTAAAAGCCCCCTTCGCGGGGGCTTTGTGGGCGATGCAGGACTCGAACCTGCGACCCCTTGCATGTCAAGCAAGTACTCTAGCCAACTGAGCTAATCGCCCGGTACGGACGTAGTATACGTAACCCGGGCGCGAACGTCAAGTAGAATTTATGTTCCTGGATGGCGTACACGAATTCTTCGGCGAGACGGTTTGGAATTTGCTCCTGTCGCTCGCCTTCGCGGCGCTCGTCTTCGTCGGCGGCCGAGCCGTTTTCGCCATCCTCAGAAGATTACTCAAGCTCGAGGGGCTGCGTTTCACCGTAAACGTATTTCTCCTCATACTCGCGGCCGAGGCCTTCGAGTACGTCTTCGCATACGAGTGGGTTCCCACGATAGGCCGGATAATCCAAGGGTTAACGTTCGTCTTCGGCATTTACCTGGCTTACCGTCTACTCGAGCACGTTCTCGTCCGTAGGGTCGCGAAAGAGGAAAAACTTGTAGAACTCCCGCGCATCGTCCGCGATATTGTCCGCCTCGCGGTCATCGTCCTCGCGGTCTTATTCGCGCTGAAGGCGTTCTTGGGGTTGGAACCCACGGCCCTCATCGCGACGTCGACGGTCCTTTCGGCCGTCATCGGCCTCGCGATGCAAGACCTGCTCGCCAACATCTTCGCGGGCGTCGCCCTCCAAATCGGCAAACCCTTCCGCATCGGCGACTGGGTAACGGCCTACAACCAGACGGGTACGGTCGTCTCCACCTCCTGGCGCGCGACGCGCATCAAGACGCGCGACAATCACCTTATAGAAATACCCAACGCGAACATCGCGAAGGCGGAGATTTACAATTACTCGGTTCCGACGCCGCTTCAACGGCGCCACGTCGAGGTGGGCGTCGTTTACGCCGCGCCGCCCAACAAAGTGAAGAAGGTATTAAAGGAGGCGGCGCTCGCCGCGCGGGGCGTGTTGAAAGAACCCGAACCTGACGTCCTCCTTACCAACTACGGAGACTTCGCGATAACTTATCGCCTGCGTTACTGGCTGAAGGACTTCGCCGACGTGCCGCGAACGGAAGACCGCATCATGACCAACATCTGGTATCACTTCAAACGGGCCGGCATAACGATCCCCTTCCCCATCCGCGACGTGACGCTACGGCGGCTCGACGAGAAGGTGGAGGCCAGGACGGAGGAAGAACGGCTCGCGCGCGTACGGTCCCATCTGGAAGAGGTCGAACTGCTGGCGAGCCTGTCGAAGGCCGAGTTAAGCAAACTCGCGGCCGCGGCCGGCGAAAGACGGTACGCCGCGGGCGAGAGGATAATTCGCCAAGGCGACGCGGGCAACGAGTTCTTCATCGTCATATCGGGCGAGGTGCGGACGACGGTCCGGCGGGAGGACGGCCGGGGCGCCGACCTCGGAAACTTCGGCCCGGGCTTTTTCTTCGGCGAGATGTCGCTTTTGACGGGCGAACCGCGCCGCGCCACGATTACCGCGGTGACGGACGCCGACCTAATCGTTGTCGGCAAGAACGAGTTCCAGGAAATAATAGCCGTCCACCCCAAAGTCGCCGAGAAGTTATCGCGGGCCATAGAAAAGCGGCAAGCCGAAATCGAAAAGGAACTAGCCGAAGCGGGCGACGTCGAGGCGGCCGCGGCCGTGGAAAAAGAGTACTCGCGGGAGAACGTATTGAAGAAAATAAAGGCCTTTTTCGATATTAAATAACGATTCCACGCGGCAGGGCGAAAATTTATAATATGAAAGCGGGCCGGCCAAAGCTACGAACGCCTTTGCGGCAATTACTCGTTTCCCCAACCACCCTCCGCACGACCAAACTCCGGAAGGCCTATTTCCCGGCCGAACTTACCGACGCGATAGAGGACGGACGCGCGCCGCCGCAGGAATCGAAATACGGCCCCGAACGCGAAAACGTTTTTGTGTTATAATAAAGAAAAGTTTTAACGCGACATCCTCGGCCTCGAGCCTTAAATCGGCTTAAATTGACCAGGGAAAATACGTGGTAGAAAACCCGAAAGGCGCAAGCGCGCGCAACAAGGCCAAGAGCAAGGTCCCGACCGGCGTGTGGATTAAGTGTAAGAGCTGCCGCGAGCCGCTCTTCGCCGCGGAGCTCGAGCGAAACCTGATGGTTTGCCCCCATTGCGACTATCATTTCCTGCTGAGCGCGTACAAACGAATCGACCTTTTGACCGACGAGGGCTCGTTCGAGGAGTACGACGCGGACCTGTCGCCGGTGGACGTATTGTCATTCACGGATAGGAAAGCGTACGCCAACAGGCTCGCGGAGACGGAGAAAAAGACGGGGACAAAAGACGCGGTCGTTTGCGGCCTCGCTACGTTAGAAGGGATCCCGATATCCGTAGCGGCGATGGAGTTCGGGTTCATCGGCGGTTCGATGGGGAGCGTCGTGGGCGAGAAAGTGGCGCGCACATTCAAGCGGGGCCTGGAGAGTAGACGGCCGGTAGTGATCGCGCCGACATCCGGCGGCGCGCGGATGCAGGAAGGCGTCGTTTCGTTAATGCAATTGGGCAAAACGAACGCTGCGGCCGCGGCTCTCGCCGACGCCGGCTTACCCTACGTCGTGGTCATTTCCGACCCCACTACGGCGGGGGTAATGGCGTCATACGCGTCGGTAGGCGACGTCATCATATCGGAGCCGAACGCCCTGATGGGCTTCGCCGGCCCGAGAGTTATAATGGAAACCATTCGCCAAGAACTGCCGCCGGGTTTCCAACGCGCGGAGTTCCAGTTGGAACACGGCTTCGTGGACATCATCGTGCACCGAAAGGAAGTACGAGATACCGTTGCCCGGTTGTTGACGTTGCTAACGCCGGACAATAAATAGAGGTCACGAAGAAATAGCGTTTTCCATGCCGGGCAAAAATCCTTTGAGGGCCATTCTGGCGGGGGGCGCGCGGCCGGTTCTATGGTTGGCGGCCACTTTTTCCGTGGCGTTCTACTGGGCCTTAGCCGAAACGTTGATAATCCGCGGGTGCTTTAACTCCGGCCCCTACTTCAGCATGAGCTTTGCATCCGCCCTCAATGGCCGGGTCGTCTTCTACGCCTTGGCCTCGCTCGCGATTTGGGCTTTGCTCGCGCTCGGGATTAAGTCGTGGCGGCGCCTCCGGCGCCGCGACGCGCCGCTTACAGCCGTCGGCGGCCGGGCCCTACTCATTTTGGGCGCGGCGGCGGCGTGGGCCGACGTGAACCTCGTAGCGACGTACGCCACTTACAGTAAGCTCGGCGCACCGTTCGGCAATCGTTTTTTGTTACTGCCCTTAGCCGGCGTCCCGACGCTGATAATTGTCGCCGGCCTGTTCTTCCTCATAAAGAGGCTTTGGCGGCGTTTCAGGGCTGCGAGGGTCGCCCTCACGACGTCGGCCTACGCTGCGTTAGCTACGGCCGTTGTGGTGGCCGCCTCGTCGTACGGCTACAAATATTACAAGGCCTGGTCGCGCCCGGTGCCGTCGGACCTCCCGGACGTCGTTCTGATAACATTAGACGCGTGGCGCGCGGACATGTTTTCCGAAGAGCGAACGCCGAATATATTCGAATTCGCGCAAAAAAACGCGCTCGTACTTACGGACGCACGCGCCCCTTCCTCTTGGACGTTACCCTCATTCGCCGCGACGATGAACGGCTGTCACACCATAACCAACGTCGCAGGCTTAGAACCCACCGTCGAAAAAAGGCGGACCTGGGCGGAAGTAATGCGCGACAACGGCTACGACACGTTCGCGGTTCTGAGTAACCCCGTCCTGGATGCCGTTCGCTACGTCCACCGCGGCTTCTCCCACTACGATTACGTCAACTTCAACGCGGTACTCTCCGCGATCCATTTTTACGATACGGCCTGGTATTTCGCCCTCCGCGGGAGGGCTTTCAAGGCTGAGGAGCCCGGGAAAACCAGCGAGTGGTTAACGGAGAAGACGTTGGCCCTCCTGCGGCGGCCTTCCGCGAGGCCCAAGTTCATCTGGGTCCATTACCTCGACCCGCACTACCCCTACCAACCGACGGCCGATATCCTGGCGAGGAAAGCGCCCGGCCTCCTCGACAAAAGGGATTACGGTACGAAACGCAATAAGCTATCCGAGGAAAACGTAAGCATAATCAAAACCCTCTACGCGTACGAGGTAGAAACCACCGACGCGTACGTCGGTCGTCTTTTGGCCGAGCTCGAGGCTCGAGCCAACTTGTTGACGGTCATCACCTCGGACCACGGCGAGGAATTTTTCGAGCACGGGAATCCAGAGCACGGTAGAACCATCTACGGGGAAGTCGTGCGGGTTCCGTTGATAATTTCGCCGCCCGCGCGCGAACGTGGCCGCCCGAATAATCGCCGCATTACGACGCCGACGAGCCTGGTCAACGTGGCGCCGTCGATACTGAGCTTCGTCGGCCTACCGGTCCCGGCCACGATGGGAGTTCGAGAAGGGTTCCTCGCTAGCAACGCCCCGCAAAACCCCGAAGTCTATCTAACCCTCCGCCGCGCCGGAGACACCTTCTTCGGCGCCACAATAAAGGAAAATAAAAAGGTTATCATAAAAATCACCGGGGAAGGAGTTAAGACCGAATACTTTGATTTAAAGGCCGAACCGCTTGAGCAAAGGCCGCAACCGCTCGACGCCCAAGGCCAGGAGCTGAAAAGGACGCTAATAGGATGGCTAGCCAGTAGGCCGGACTTCCGGGAAGAGGCGGCCGAGGGTCGTTTATCGTTCGCCGAAAGGGAGGACCTCCACGCGTTGGGATATATGTAACTTCTTTATTCCTTTTAAATCGAAGGCTCGAGCGGATAATAGGCTCGACCCTTCACCGCTTCGTATTGGCGCACGACCTCGTCGAAGTCGTCGCGCTCCGTAGGGATGTAAAGAATACCGTGGCCCGGTTGTTGACGTTGCTGACGCCGGACAATAAATAGAAGTCACGAAGCGATAGCGTTTCCAATGGCGGGCAATAAATCTTTGAAGGCCATTCTTGCAAAGAGCGCGCGGCCGGTTCTATGGCTGGCGGGCGCTTTTTCCGTCGCGTTCTACTGGGCCTTAGCGGAGACGTTGTTAGTCTACCGATGCTTTAACTCGGGCGCATTCTTCAGCCAGAGCTTTTCGTCGGCCCTAAACGGCCGCATCGTCTTCTACGGCCTGGCCTCCCTCGCGATCTGGGCGTTGGCGGCCCTCGGGATTAAGCTGTGGCGGCGCCTCGGACGCCGCGACGAACCGCGTCCGGCCGTCGGCGCCCGCGCGCTGCTCATTTTGGCCGCGGCCGCGGCGTGGTCCAACCTGAACCTGATAACGACGTACTACGCCTACGATAAGCTCGGCATACCCTTCGAGAGCCGCTTTTTACTTCTGGCGGTAGGCGGCATCCCCGCACTTATGGTCGTCGGCGCTTCGTTCGCCTTATTTGCGTGGCTCCGGCGACGTTTCAAGGGCACCAGGGCCGTCCTTACGCGTTTGAGCTATATAGCGCTGGCCGCAGCCTTGGTCGTAACCGCTTCGTCGTACGGCTACAAATATTACAGGTCTTGGTCGCGCCCGGTTCCTTCGGACCTTCCGGACGTCGTCTTGATAACGTTGGACGCGTGGCGGGCGGACATGTTTTCGGAGGAGCGAACGCCGAACATATACAATTTCGCGCGAGAGAACGCCCTCGTATTCACGAACGCGCGCGCGCCGGCCTCCTCGACCTTATCCTCGTTCGGCCCGGTGATGAACGGCTCCTACACCCTTATCAACGCCGCGGGCGTCGAATCCGCCCGCCAAAACAAGCGGACGTGGGCGCACGCGATGTGGGCCCAAGGCTACGATACGTTTGCCGTGTTGAGCAATCCCTACTTGGAAACGGTCCGTTACGTCCTCCGCGGCTTTTCCCGTTACGATTACGTAAACTTCAACGCCGTACTCGCCGCGATCCATTTTTACGATAGCGCGTGGTACTTCGCGACCCGCGGGACCAGAATGACGCCAGAGGAGCCGGGCCGGACCAGCGAGTGGTTAACCCAGAAGACGTTGGCCCTCCTGCGGCGGCCTTCCGCAAGGCCCAAGTTCATCTGGGTCCATTACCTCGACCCCCACTACCCCTACCAACCGACGGCCGACCTCCTGGCGAGGAAAGCGCCCGGCCTGCTCGATAAAAGGGATTACGGGACGAAACGCAATAAGCTATCCGAGGATAACGTCGACATAATCAAAGCCCTCTACGCGTACGAGGCGGAGTGCACGGATGCGTACGTCGGGCGGCTTTTGGCCGAGCTCGAGGCTCGAGCCAACTTGTTGACGGTCATCACCTCGGACCACGGCGAGGAATTTTTCGAGCACGGGAATTACGAGCACCGTAAAACTATCTACGAGGAAGTCGTGCGGGTCCCGCTGATAATTTCGCCGCCGGCGCGCGACCGCAGCCACCTAAGCGCCGGACGCGTTACGACGCCCACGAGCCTTGTTGACGTAGCGCCGTCGGTCCTGACCTTCGTCGGCCTACCGGTCCCGGCCACTATGGAGGGCCGGAAATGGCTCCTTGCGAACAACGCCCCGCAAGACCCCGAAATCTATCTGACCTTCCGCCACCCCGACAACTGGTTCCTCAGCGGTATAATCCAAGACAATAAAAAAGTTATCATTAAGATAGACGGCGAGCGAATTAAGGACGAGTACTTCGACTTAGGTGCCGACCCGCTCGAGCAGCGACCGCTCCCCCTCGACGCCCAAGCGCTCGAGCTGAAAAGGACGCTGTTGGATTGGTTAACTAGTAGGCCGGACTTCCGGGAAGAAGTGGCCGAGGGTCGTTTATCGTTCGGCGAACGGGCGGACCTCCGCGCGTTGGGATACATATAATCTATTTAAAATTGGGAACGCAAACCCGTATTAGCGCCGGCCCCCCGCTACGTCATATTGACGCAATTAAAAAATTAGGCCGCCAATATGGCGAAAATTTCCGGAGGGCTTATTATTGTAACTAATCGGTTTTAAAGGGTTTGTGGCCAATAAAATTTGGCATACTATTTGCGAACTGTATTAATGGGTTATTATGCCATTTAAAAATCGTCTCAATAGGCCCTAATCCTCATTCCTGAAAGGAGCCCAGCGTATGACCGACGTACGCCCCTTAGGAGATCGTATCCTCGTCAAACGCGTCGAAGAAGAGGAAGTAATGAAGGGCGGGATAATAATTCCGGATACCGCCAAGGAGAAGCCTCAGCGCGGCGAAGTTATGGCCGTGGGCCTTGGCCGTCTCGACGAGGACGGCAAACGCGTCCCGCTCGACGTGAAAGTCGGCGACAGCATCTTGTTCGGCAAATACGCCGGCAACGAGGTAACGATCGACGACGAAGAATACCTAATAATGCGTGAAGAGGACGTCCTTGCCGTCGTCGTGGAGGCCAAGGGCGCCAAAAGAACCGCCAAGAAAAAAACCTCAAAATAGCAGGCCCTAGGAGGATGCGTTAATGGCGAAGCAACTGGAATACGGCGTAGACGCGCGCGCCGCAATACAAAAAGGGGTAAAACAACTCGCGCGCGCCGTCAAGGTGACGCTGGGCCCCAAAGGTCGGACCGTCATCCTCGATAAAAAATTCGGAAACCCGGTGATTACCAAGGACGGCGTCACGGTCGCCAAGGAGATCGAGCTCGAGGACCCGTTCGAGAACATGGGCGCCCAGATGGTTCGCGAGGTGGCCTCGAAAACTTCCGATATGGCGGGCGACGGCACCACGACCGCCACGGTCTTAGCCGAAGCCATATTCGACGAGGGTTTGAAAATGGTCACCGCCGGCGCCAACCCCATGGCGATAAAGCGGGGCATCGACCAGGCCGTCGTCGCGGTGGTCGATAAATTCAAAGAACTCTCCGACGAGGTCAAAGAGTCCAAAGAAATCGCCGCGGTCGCGACGATCTCGGCCAACAACGACCCCACGGTGGGTAAACTGATCGCCGACGCCATGGACAAGGTCGGCAAGGACGGCGTCATCACCGTCGAAGAGGCCAAGGGGATGGAGACCACCCTCGAGGTCGTCGAGGGTATGCAGTTCGACCGCGGTTATCTCTCCCCCTACTTCATCACCGACGCCGAGAAGATGGAGTGCGTGCTCGAGGAACCGTATATACTCATCTTCGAAAAGAAAATCAGCGCGCTCCGCGACCTCTTGCCCCTCCTCGAAACCATCGCCAAAACCGGCAAGCCCTTTTTGGTCATCGCCGAGGACGTCGAAGGCGAAGCGCTCGCGACGCTCGTCGTCAACAAAATCCGCGGAATATTGAAGTGCGCCGCCGTCAAGGCGCCCGGATTCGGCGAACGGCGCAAGGCGATGATCGAAGACATCGCCGTCCTGACGGGGGGCCGCGCCATAACCGAGGACCTGGGCATAAAACTCGAAAACATCCAGATGGAAGACATGGGCCAGGCCAAACAGGTTAAAATAGACAAGGACAATACGACCATCGTCGGCGGCTACGGCACCGACGACGCCATCCAAGGGCGCATCGCGCAAATAAAGCGCCAGGTCGAGGAAACCACCTCGGACTACGACCGCGAAAAACTTCAGGAGCGCCTCGCGAAACTCGCGGGCGGCGTGGCCGTCATCAACGTGGGCGCAGCCACCGAGACCGAGATGAAAGAGAAGAAGGCCCGCGTCGAAGACGCGCTGAACGCGACGCGCGCCGCGGTCGAGGAGGGCATCGTCCCGGGGGGCGGCGTCGTCTTCATCCGCGCCATGTCGGCCCTCGACGACCTCAAACTCAAGGGGGAAGAAAAAATCGGCGCGGAAATCGTACACAAAGCGCTCCGCTCGCCGCTCCACCAGATCGCCGACAACTCCGGCGAGGAAGGGTCGTTGGTCGTGCAACGGGTTACGGAGAACGAGCAAATGCCATTCGGTTTTAACGCGGAGACGAACAAATACGAGGACCTGGTCGCCGCGGGCATAATCGACCCGACCAAGGTCGTACGCCTCGCGCTGCAGCACGCCGCGTCCATCGTGGGCCTGATACTGACCACCGAGGCGTTGGTTACCGAGATCCCGGAGGAGGAGAAGGCGCCCCCGGCGCCTCCCGGCGGGATGGGCGGCATGTACTAAGTTCCCCAACTAATTAGCGTGTTTAAGCCGGCCCCGGGCCGGCTTCGCGCTTTTTGACTCAAGATTATTTTTTACTTGTCAACGTAACGTCGACTAGCTATATTATACACGTGGGCGGAGTAGCTCAGTCGGTCAGAGCACGCGGCTCATATCCGCGGCGTCGTGGGTTCGAATCCCTCCTCCGCCAAAGCAATCTAATGCGCCTTATAATTTATGCCGCCGCGACCGTACCTCTGTTCTATGGCGCGGCTCTCGCCATAGGCCGCGAAGACGCCCGGCCCTCCGTAGAAGGCACTCCCCCGCCGGAGCGGCGGGAGGTCGAAAGCCCCCTCGACGACGCGACGGCCCTCAAGCGGGACGTCGAGGTGGGCAAACTCGAGCCGCAAGCGCTCGCCGCCATAATGGCCGACGGCAACGCCGCCCAACGCTACGACGACGTCGCCGACGTCGCGGAGGCGGCGTTGGGGACGCCCTCCTCTACGGTCGCCGCGGCGGAGGCCGCTCGCACCGCCGCGGCCCGCGCGGAAGAACGGATTACCGGCGAAACCGCTGTCGAACCAGCCGAAAGCCGCATCAAAATCTACGCGGGTATCCCCGAATACCAAAACGACGCCCGAATCCAAAACGAGGCCGGCGTCGCCTACTACGCCCTCGGCCGCGTCGCCGACGCCAACGAACGCTTCCTCGCGGCCATAGCCCAAGATCCCAACTACGACGAGCCCCACGCCAACCTCGGCCTGCTCTACCGCCGGAAAGGTTGGTACGAGAAGGCGCTCGCCGAATACGACATCGCCCTCGAGCTGCGCCCCACAAACGCGACCACTTGGTATAACCGAGCCGTCGCGTTGTTGAGGCTCGCGCGAATCGAAAGCGCGGTATCCTCGCTCGAGACGGCCACGAAATTCGCGCCCAAATACCGCCCCCCCGTCAGGCGCCTCGCCCTAATCTGGTACGACCTGGGCGACTACGAAGCGGCGCGACGTTACGCCCAAAATCTGCTGTACCTCCTGAGAACCGACGAAGAGGCCACCGTGGCCGAAATCGAAGCCGCCTCCGAGCTTCTAACGTTGGCCGAGAACCGCCTACAAGGTAAGAAAGCGGAACCGACGTTAACCGTGGAGCGGACGGCGCCGAGTGCACCCGGCCCGTAGACAGGCAGAAAACGAAATAATCGGGAGGTCAAAAATGGGCGATTTCCCCGCCTTCAAAAAATATTTTGAACCTAAAAACAATAAAACCGGTTACCTCGCGACGATCGCGCGGCGGGGCCAGCCGACGCTCAGGCCCGTTTCATTTTTCCTCGTCGGCAGAAAAATCTGCTTTAGTACCTACTCGGGGGACGCCAAGGTAAAACAGATAAAAAAGAACCCCCACGTCGAAGTGTGCATACCCGTAAACCGCGGCCGGTGGCGAGGTTACTACCGCATCGCCGGCGCCGCCGAGCTCGTGGCGGACCCGGCGGCCCGCAAAACGATTTTCAAAAAGGGCCCTTACGCCGCGGAGGGTTATTGGGAGGGCGCCGACGACCCGCGCCTTGCCATCGTCGTCGTGAAGGCCGAAGCGAGCCGCTACTTACCACCGGGCAAATACAAGGAGGTCGAGGTAAATTTATAAAAAACCGACGCCGCCAAATCCAACTTGCCCGAACGGCGTTTTTATGATAGCATCAGCGAAAAGGAGGAACAAAAATGAGGGAAATGTGCCTTGTTTTAGCGGCTGCGGCCGTGGCCTTCTCGTTGTTCGCTTGCGAGGAGGCGTTGGAGAAAGGGAGCATCTCCGGCAACGTAAAAGACGACGGCAAAAATCTCTCCGGCGCCTTCGTCCTCTTGCTCGAAGAAGGAAAAATCCTGGCCGCGGAGGCGCCGCTCTCGAACGCCTCGGTTACCGACTCCCAAGGTAACTACACTATCGTGCTCGTAGAACCCGAAGTAACCTACTACGTCGTAGCCGTGAAAGACGAGAACGGCGACACGAAGTACACGCCGGGGGTCGACCCGGTCGGGTACTACGGCAGATACAACAAAGAGACGAAGCAGTGGATACCTTCGCCCGTCTCCGTCGGCTCGGGCGAGAAAAAAACGGGCATAAACGTCGCGGATATGTACATCATACCCGGCGGCTTTTAAAATTTAACGATGCATTCAACCGCCGCTCTTAGGGCATAGTTCGCTATGCCCTTTTTTCACGACGACCCGTATGGCCCCGAAAAAATACATATTCATCAAAGGCGCCGCGGCGCATAACCTCAAAAACGTGGACGTTAAAATACCGCGCGACCAATTCGTCGTCATCACCGGCGTCTCGGGTTCGGGCAAATCGACCCTCGCGCTCGACACCCTATACGCGGAGGGCCAGCGGCGGTACGTGGAATCCTTGTCCGCCTACGCCCGCCAGTTCCTCGGCCAGGTGGACAAGCCGGAGGTCGAGTACATCGAAGGCCTCTCCCCCGCCATAGCCATCGAACAGAAATCGGCGAGCAAAAACCCGCGTTCCACCGTAGCCACCGTGACGGAAATCCACGACTACCTTCGCCTACTCTTCGCGCGCGCGGGCGACCCGCATTGCTACAAATGCGGAAGGCCGATAGCGGCACAGGCGCCTGAGCAGATGGTGGACGAGCTGATGCGGCTCGCCGCGGGGACCAAGCTCTACCTTATGGCGCCCGTCGTCGTGGGCCGCAAGGGCGAACACCGAAACGAATTCGAACGGCTGCGGCGCGAGGGATTCGCCCGCGTAATCGTGGACGGCGGCGAATACGAGCTCGACGGCGACATCAAACTGAATAAAAATAAAAAACATACCATCTACGCCGTCGTCGACCGCCTCGTAATGAAGGAGGGGCTCGACCGCCGCCTTACGGATTCGCTGGAGACCGCGCTCGAGTTGGGCGAGGGGCTCGCGCTCGCGAGGGTCTTTAACGAAAACAGACACGAAGACCGCGTCTTCAGCAAGCACTTCGCCTGCTCGAGTTGCAACCTCTCCTACCCGGAAATAAGCCCGCGCCTGTTCTCTTTCAACAGCCCGTACGGCATGTGCCCGAGCTGCGGCGGCTTAGGCTTTACGCTCGAGGTCGACGAGGAGCTCGTCGTCCCGGACGACACGCTGTCGCTGAACGAGGGCGCGATCCTACCCTACCGCCGCGACGGCGACTCCTATATCTGGCAGTACCTCGAGAACCTGGCGCGACAGCTGCGCTTCGACCTGGATACCCCTTGGAAAGAGCTGTCGGAACGGATCCGCGACATATTGCTCTTCGGAAGCGAGGGGCGCCGCTTCCGCATGCGCTACGAACGGGACGGCCGCGTATATCAGTTCGTGCACGAACTGGAGGGCGTGATCCCCAGGTTGAAGCGACTGTACCGGGAGACGCAGTCGGAGGAAGCGCGCGAGTTCTATTACGGCCGCTTCTTTCGTAAGGACCCTTGTCCGGCCTGCGGCGGCGCCCGCCTAAGGCCCGAGGCCCTCGCCGTGACCGTGGGCGGGAAGAACGTCGCGGAAACGTGCGAGCTGTCCGTTACGGAGGCGCTCGCTTTCTTCGGCCAACTCAAGCTTGTCGGGAACAAAGCGCTTATCGCAAAGGAGATCGTAAAGGAGTTAAGAGCGAGGCTGGGCTTCCTCGCGGACGTGGGTTTGGAATACCTCACGCTCGAGCGGCCGGCGCCGACGCTCTCGGGCGGCGAGGCACAACGTATCCGGTTGGCGACGCAGGTCGGCTCGGGGCTCGTCGGCGTAACCTACATTTTGGACGAACCTACCATCGGCCTCCACAAGCGCGACAACGAACGCCTCCTGAGGACGCTGTGCTCGCTCCGCGACTTGGGCAATACCGTCGTCGTCGTGGAGCACGACGAGCAGACGATTCGCGCCGCGGATTACGTCATCGACCTCGGCCCGGGCGCCGGCATCCACGGCGGCCGCGTCGTCGCCCAAGGCCGGCCCGCAGAAATCGAGAAGTCGAGGAAATCGGTGACGGGCCGTTATCTGCGGGGCGACGCGCGCATACCGACGCCCGCAGCCCGCCGGCGCGGCAACGGCCCCACGCTCACGTTGCGCGGCGTTCGCCACCACAACCTCAAGAACGTGGACGTATCCTTTCCCTTGGGAACGTTCATCTGCGTCACCGGCGTCTCCGGCTCCGGCAAATCGTCCCTCGTATCCGAGACCTTCTTCCCGGCGCTCAAACGACGCCTTTACCGGTCGCCCGTAAGGCCGGGCGAATACGACGCCATCGAGGGGCTCGACGCCCTCGACAAAGTAATAGAGATCGACCAGCAGCCGATCGGACGGACGCCCCGCTCCAACCCGGCGACCTACACCAAAGTCTTCGACCCCATACGGCAGCTCTTCGGCGAACTCCCGGAATCGAAGGCCCGCGGCTACAAGCCGGGCCGCTTCTCCTTCAACGTCCGCGGGGGCCGGTGCGACGCCTGCGACGGCGACGGCATCATCAAGGTCGAGATGCACTTCCTCCCCGACGTCTACATCCCGTGCGAGGTGTGTAAGGGAAGACGCTATAACCGCGAGACGTTGGACGTTAAATATAAAGGGAAAAACGTCGCCGACGTCCTCGCGATGACGGTGGAGGAAGCGCTCGCGTTCTTCGACGCCCATCCGAGGATAAGACGCGTCCTCCAGACGCTCTACGACGTAGGCCTGGGTTACGTCGAGCTCGGCCAACCCGCCCCCACCCTCTCGGGGGGCGAGGCGCAACGCGTCAAGTTAAGTCGGGAACTCGCGAAACGGGCAACCGGTCGAACGGCTTACTTTCTGGACGAGCCGACTACCGGCCTCCACTTCGACGACGTTAAAAAGCTCCTCGCGGTCCTGCAGCGGCTAGTGGATGCGGGCAACACCGTCGTCGTCATCGAACACAACTTGGACGTAATAAAAAACGCCGACTACGTGATCGACCTCGGCCCCGAGGGGGGCGACGCGGGCGGCTACCTCGTCGCCGCGGGCACGCCGGAGGAAATTGCCCGAAACCGAAAATCTCATACGGGAAAATATCTTAAGGAAGTTTTTTCGAAAAAATAAGCCGGCCCCGAGGCCGGCTTTACCCTTATACCCACCTTAAAGTTTACCCACAACTTCGACTATCCCCGCCACCGCCAGTTCGAATAGTTTCTCACCTATCTCGGCCGAAGCCAGCTTCGCGTCCGAGCCGACGGCGCCTTGCGGGTAATGTTCGCGGAGGTCCTTGGCCCCGGGGTGCCACGCGATGAGGCACGGTTCGGTAAGCGCCACTTTCGAAACGTCGCCGACGAGCTCGGGTCTCAAGTACATAAGCAACGACGTCTCCGCCGGCGTCGCATGGCTTCCCTCCTTCGCCCCGAAAGCCTTTTCGATTAGCTTTTCGACGGCTTCCAAATCGTACCAGTTTTGAATCAGAATATGCGCGCCCTCGTGCTCGTACGCGACCTCGGCCGCCGCGGCGTTGAGCGTTGGAGCGTTGCCGCCGTGGCCGTTGACGACCACGACGCGCTTAAATCCATGGGCCACCAGGAAACCGAGCAAGTCCACGAGTAGGCGGAGATAACTCGAGGGCTTGAGGCTCGCCGTCCCCGCGAACGACGCGTGGTGCAGCGACATCCCGTAACAGAGGGGCGGCGCGACGTAGATCCCCATTCGTTCGGCCGCGGCGCCGGCGACCGCGGTCGCGATTATGTAATCGATGCCGGTAGCGACTGCGGGGCCGTGTTGCTCCACCGAGCCGGTAGGCAGTAACAACCGGTCGTCGCCCTCGAGGTACTTCTCGACGTCGGGCCAAAAGGCGTGGTCCAGGCGCATAGGCATCCTCTCTTCTTACTAAAACCGTGGAACGTACCGCCCCTCGGGCAAGACGCAGGCACCTTAAATAATACCACGCCACGACCTCGACGTTCCATAAAGAAAGGGCCGGCTTCCAAAGCCGGCCTCGACCTAAAGAGGCTCCTTAGCCGCGCGTCTCCAACAGGACGTTGAACGACGCCTCGCCCGAGCTGCCCCAGACCTCGGGCGCATACATCAGCGACGCCTTCGCCGGCAGCGCCAGGTGCCTTCCCGGCTGTTCGGCGTGGATTACGTAGGAGACGGTGTATTCGCCGGCCGAGAGTTCGGTGAAAAAGAACGCCATCTTCTCGTCGCGCCGCTCCCGGTAAAAGTTCCGTTGGTACCAATCGTAGTAATATTCGCGCGCGAGCGCGTCCTCGTCCACCTCGAAGCCGGAGGGGAAATAATCCTCGAGTATCACGTATTCCATCGGCCTTGCGACGCCGAAGGTCACGTCTACCCGGAATCGGTCCCCCGACCTTACGACGCCCGGTATCCCCTCGACGGCCTCCGCACCGCCCTTAGCTAAACGGTAATACTTGCGGCTCACCGCGAAGCCCTCGTTGACGGGCGAAATCTCGTCCTCCTGTTTGTAATACGTAAGCAGCGTCGAGTAATATACCTTTCCCGTTCCGTCGACCTCGACGTCGACGTCGTTTTCGCCCGCTTTAACCGCGCCCTCCTTGTCTCTTAGGTAGAGGTGCAGCTTGGCGGAGGCGACGTTTTCGGGCGTAACGCGCAACGTACCCGCCTCGGCGCCGTTGACCAGCACGCGCGCGACGTAATCGCCCTCGAGCTCGCTCGTAACCGCGAGGTAATCGCTGAGCGCGAATACGACCGCCGCGGTCTCCTGCGTGCTCCGCCAATAGTTACCGCGCCGTTTGAGTGCCAGCCAGCGGACCATTCCTTCTAACTTCTCGTCGTCGGCGCCTCGCGTCGCGACGATGGCCCGCAGCGCCGTTGCCGTCGTCTGTATGGGGCTGTCGTGCCAGCTGTAGTGCCACTCGCCGACGCCGGTGAAGTGGACGAAGTGGCCCTCTTCAACGGCGAGTTCGTCGAGGTCGTCGAGCGCAACCCGGGCCTCGCTCACCAAACCCCGCTTCGCGAGCGCGAGCGCGAGAAGTGAAAGCTCGTACGCGTCGGATTTATTGCGCTTCTTAAAAGCGTGGACGAGTTCGCGGGCCCCCTCGTCGCGCCCCGCCTCCGCCAGCACGTAAAGCATGTAGAGGTACGTCGACCCCTTCTCCCCCTTCGCGCCGTCGAGATGGTCCCCGAGGGATTTCAGGCCTTTGGCGAGCACGTCGTCCCGCACGTCGAAGTCGGCTTCGCGCGCCTTCAACAGGCCGTAGCACACGTAGGCCGTCATGAAGGGGTGCGTCTCGTCGTCGGTCCACCAACCCCATCCACCGTCGCCGTGTTGGAAGTTGTACAACCTCTCGACGCCGGCCTTGACCATTTTGGGCAGCTCCGCCTCGAGCTCTTCGTTCTCCAGGCCCAGCTTCTGCAACGTCTGCGCGACGTATACCGTCGGCAGAAAACGGCTCATCGTCTGTTCGACGCAGCCATAGGGATAGCCGGCGAGGTACGCGAGCGCGTCGAGCATCGTGCCGGCGAGCGAGGGCGCGAGGGATATTTCCAAAACCGTAGCGCCGGTTACGGCGTCGTCCGGTACGGCGACGACTTCCCGGAACGACGCGCTCTCCGCGCGCGCCGACGCCAGATTGTACTCCAGGCCGTGGGGCAGTATCGGTATCGTTAGCTCCATCGCGTCCGACTCGAGCCGCGTCAACGCCTTGGCCGTAAACGTCGTCTCGCCGACGCCCTCGACGAAACAAGGCCAATCGACGCGCGCCTCGCCGTCGGCCGCTATCGTAACGTCGCTGACGGCTTTGCCCTTGACCTTTATCTCCGGGCCGGCTTGGAGTTCCACCTTGACGCGCTGCGCCGACGGCAAGTAGTTGTGAACGACGCCCGAGATTACGACGTCGTCCCACTGCGTCAACGTGCGCGGCGTCTCGAGGCGGATTAGCAAATCCTTGCGCACGATCACTTTGGCCGTCGCCCCGCCGACGAGCGTATCTTTCGTCACCGCGCGCGCCGTCGCGCGCCACGTCGTCAAGCTGTCGGGCATGTCGAAGGCCGCGCGAGCCTTGCCGCTTTCGTCGGTTACCAGTTGCGGCCCCCAGAAAGCGGTGTCCGGGAAATACGCCCGGATCACCGGCTCGACGTACCCCGCGTCTTCCTTCGACTTAGCAGCTCTTATGGCCGTCGGCGCCGGAGCCTCCTCGTAGGCCATCTCGTCTATTAAATTGCCGGCCCCTATGCCTCGCGCTTCCTCGGCGTAGCCCAAGCCGTAGGAGTAAAAGTAGAAAGAGGTGTTCGTAGTGACGTAGCGGCCGCGACGTTCGTAGAAGAATTGGCGGATGTCGGGAGCGGCTTCGGGTTTAATGGCGTAAACCGATTCGTCGGCGACGCCAAGCGAGACCTCCGCGGCTACGGGTCTCCCACGCCAGTCCTTCGCCTCGACGGCAAAGGTCGCGGCCTCGCGCGGCTCGTACGTCTCCTTGTCGGGTTTGATATCGACTGTTAAAAAGCGGTCCTCGGGCGGAACGACGACGTCGGCGACCGCGCACGAGTACGTGTCGTCCGCGACCACTAACGCTTCTAAATAGACGTTAGGAGCAAAGCGCCCTTCGACCGGGACCTTTACCAAGGCCGTATTGCCCCGCGGCCGCACAACCTCCGCGTGATAAAGTTCGTCGCCTTCTATCGACAACAGCGCCGCGGCGCCCGGCCGGTCTATTTGAATCATCACCAAAGCCACGTCGCCCACGCGGTACGTATCTTTATCCAAAGTTAACGTTACGCCCGAGCCCGAGTAATACGAATGGTAATAACTTTCGTCTGCGACGTAGAACGAAACCGTGTACTCGGTTTCGTTGCCGGCCTCGTCGAAGGCCTTTGCCTTTACGGCGTAGTAACCGTTCTCGTCCGGGACGAAGCGGTAGCGGCCTTCGCCGCTCGGGCCTACGCTAACCTCGTCCCGCGTTATCGTCTCCTCGAGCCATTTCCCGCGGCCCGTGGCCTTGCTTTCCACCCACCGCTCGGTAGTAATTTCAAACAAGACGTCGGTCGCATAGGGTCGACCGAGAGGGTCGCGACTTTGAAAGGTGATTACGGCGGCGTCGCCCGGGGCGTAGAAATATTTATCCAGATAAACGTAGAGCGCGAGGCCCGCGCGCCACACGGGCACCTGCGCCGAACCCGTAACCTCGCGGCGGCTCACGTCCGTCATGACGGCATCGATGCGGTACTCATAATTAGAGGAGAGCTCGTCCGCGAGGGCGAGCGTCCCGCGGAAGTGGCCGTCGTCGTCCAGCTGCCCCTCGCCCGCGGTCACTTGCTCCCAATCGTAATAACCGTAATAGTCGCCGGCGTCGTAGTACCAACTATAGCGGTAAGTCCGCCACCCGTACTCGTGTTTCGCGCGGCGGTAAACGGTGTAGTCCACGTCCGCGCGGGCCACCGGCTCGCCGAAGTAATAACGGCCCGTGACGTCGAAGACCATTACGTCGCCCGCGAGGTAGTAATCTTTATGGGTAGCAACGGCCACCTCGTACTCGGGCTTCCGATACTCCTCGACGTCGAAGTAAGAGGTGAATTGCTGGTCGCGGAACCGCGTGTTGACGTGGTAGCGGCCCAGCGGCGGTTCCTCGCCCAACGTAAACTCCGCGGCGAAAGAGCCGAAGGCCGACGTCGTCAACTCAGCCTTAAAGGCGGTATCGCCCGCGGGAACGTTGACCTCGACCTTGACCTCCTCGTCCGGCAGGTTGCGGTACTCGTCGCCCACGTAATGCCGTAGGATACCCTTCATATGGACCGTTTGCCCGGGGCGATAAACGGGACGGTCCGTGTACGTGTAACCCTTGTACCGTTCGCCGGTATAATATCCGAAGTAAGCGTCGCAGAGAGCGACGGTGGACCCCTTCCGGCCGAGAACCGTAAGGCTCGTGTCGTCTTCGGGGAGGACGATGCCTTCCTTGGCGGCCAGGCCGTCGGCGTCCGTCGTCAGGCCCTCGGCGACGCGCGGGAACGTCAAAACCTCGACGTCGGCGACGGGCTCGCCCGACATCCGCTCCGCGGCGTAGGCCGTAAGGCTGCCTTTGTCCGTTTTGACGACTAGCGCGATTCGCGTCACGACGACGAGCGCCGTGGCGACGTTACCTTTGGCCGACGCCTTAACCAGGTACGCCCCTTCCTCTTTAACCGGCAAGCTTACCGTCTTATAATTCCAATAATCGCGGCTCTCGAACTTCTCCCGCCAGGTCTCGATGGGCTTAACGCCCGTAAAGTCTATTCCCGCGAGGGAATGTAAATCCAGGTCCGGGTGCTCGGCCGCGGCCGCGAGGTCGAGAGGGTAAACGGCCATCTCGACATCCTCAAGACCGCGGGCCTCGAGTTCAACCGTGACCTCGTCGCCCGGGTAAAACGCGCGGTTGGAATATAACCAAAGGCGTCGCTCTTCCTCGGTAACGCGGCAGCTCAGCGCCGCGCCCAACGCGAACACGGTGGCCAATATCGCCACGCCGTAGCGGCTCGCCGCCGCCAAATTCCTTCTCATTTCCACGGTCGTCACCTCGCTCGGCCGCCTTTCCGTCGTCCCGGTCAAAGGGTACGTTCCTTAACCGTTCGACCGCGGTGGCGGCCGCGGGGTTTAAACGTGAACTTAGGCCAGTTCGACTTGCGACGAGTCGCCGACGTTCAGGGAGGCGGGCTTGCCTTGGGCCGTCGCCCGGTCGCCGATGATGGACCCTTGAAGAATCAGCGCCTCGACCGCGGCGTACTCGCTCACGATGCTGTCCCGCACGATGGAGTCTTTGATGATGGCACCGCCGGCCGCGGAGACGTTGGGGCCGATTATCGAGTTCTGGATCGCGGCGCTCTCGTCTATCCATACGGGCGGGATGATTATCGAGCCCGGCCGCTTCGGGACCTCTTCGACGCGCGCGAGTAGCGCGCGGTTCGTCTCCAGCAACGCGCTCGGCTCGCCGCAGTCGAACCAACCCTCGATGGGAAAGGTTTCGATATCGTGGCCGGCGTCTACCATAAGCTGGAGCGCATCCGTAAGTTGATACTCGCCCCGCGTCTTGATATCCCCCTCCACGACGCGGCCTATACAATCGGCCAGTAGGCCCGAGTCGTTTATGTAATATACGCCCGCGATGGCCAACGTCGAAACGGGGGTCTGAGGCTTCTCGACCAGCTTCATAACGCGTTCCCCGTCGAGAACGACGACGCCGAAGCGGCGCGGGTCGTCGACGACGCGAACGCCTACGGCCGAGACTCCCTTCTTTACGACGCGCGGCAAGTCGGCCTGAAATATCGTGTCACCCAATACGATGAGGAAAGGCCCATCCTTAAAGTAATCGCACGCCTGATGCAGCGCGTGCGCGATGCCGAGCGTTTCCTCCTGCACGACGAAGCGAACCGGCTTCGTAATCTTCTTTTCGAGAAAAGGCCGCAGCTTGCCGCCGAGGTAACCTATGATAAACACGTACTCGTCGGGCTTTACCGAGGAAACTTCGTCGAGGATATACTCGATGATGGTTTTCCCGGCGACGTGCAACATCGCCTTGGGAACGGTGTGCGTATGGGGGCGGAGCCGCGTTCCTTGCCCCGCTACGGGAATAACTACCTTCATGCTAACCTCCCGTACGAATTCACCTTTACAGGGAGCTGTTTTCGCGCAAATATTTTTTTATCTCCGAAAATGCCCGACCGCGGTGGCTCAGGCGATTTTTCTCCTCGGGGGTCATCTCGGCGAAGGTACGTTCGTAGGCCGCGGGTACAAAAACGGGGTCGTAACCGAACCCACCTTCGCCGCGGGGCGCGGCCGCGATTCGCCCCGCGACCTCGCCGCGCGCGAGCCATTCCCCGCCCCCCGGCGTCACGAGCGCCGCCACGCACACGAAGCGCGCCTGCCTTTTTTCCGGCGGTACCGCGGCAAGCTCGCGGAGAAGTTTCTCGTTGTTTGCTCGCGGGTCGCACGCCGGGCCGGCGTAGCGGCTCGAGCGTACGCCCGGCGCGCCGCCGAGCGCGGCCACTTCCAACCCCGAGTCGTCCGCCAACGCCGCGAGGCCGAGGGCTCGAGCTACCGCGCGCCCCTTCGCCAACGCGTTCTCCTCGTACGTCGCGCCGTCTTCGGCGGGCAGGTCGACGACGCCGAAGGCGTCAAGCCCCAATACCTCCGCGTCGACGCCGACGATCGCGGCGACCTCTTCCAACTTGGCCGCGTTCCGTGTCGCCAGAACGACCCGCATTTGAAATTCCCGCTAATTGAATATGACCAACTTCACGTCGTCGATTATCACCTTATATGAGCCGGGATTATTTTTCCCTCCCCACGACGTCAATCCATCGGCCTCGAAGCCTACGCCAACGACGTGCGAAAGGTCCAGCGCGTACCCCGGCTTTAGGACGTAGGAACCGCGGCGTTTGAAGGCGAATTGGGGTTCACCGGCCCGAAGTAAATATTTCGTCGAGTACGAGACGCGCGTCCAAGCGCGAGGCCGAAGAGAAATTCCCCGGCGATATTGCCGGTCGAACGTCAGCGCCTCGTCGTCCAAGAGCAACAGCCAAATGTCGACGACGAAGTAGTTCGGGTTATATAGCGCGAACTCGAGGCGGTGATGTTTGGAGAAATCCTTTAAACGGGGATATAAACTAACCACGCGGCTCGTGCGCCCGCAAGGGAACTCCGCGGCGAGAGCGACCTTACCCTCGCGAACGACGTCTCTTTCTTCCGACACCGCGAGCGCGTCCGCCTCGTCGCCGCTCAGCCAGAACGCCGCGTCGATCCCGGCCTCGAAGTCGAAGACGGGCAGCAAACCCTTCAGCCCTCGGTAAAGCGTAACGACGCCGCCGCGGGTCTCGGCGTCGCTGAACCCGGAAGCCGAAACTCGGATAGCTTCCCCGCTCTCGCGATAACGCAGCCGGTAAGAGCCGTCCTCGCGCGTATAGGTCGCGAAAGTTGCGGCGCCGACGCGCACGTTGCGCAGCGTCCTACCCCCGGCGTCCACGACGCGGCCGCGGATATCTATGGGTACACCGGCCGCGGGGCCGCCCGCTACTTCCGCAAGCATAGCCTCCCGCAGCTCGAATATTTGATTATTCGAGAGAACGCGGGTGGAAACGTCCCGCAGATCGTCGACGGCGTACGGGAGCAGCGCCTTCAACCTCTCCTCGACGTACGCCCGGCCGCGCTTTTTCGCCACCATCTTGAATAGCGCCCAATCTTCCAAACCTTGACGGAGCAGCTCCAGGCGGACCGACGACACCGCCCCTTCGACGCCCGCCGGCGCGCCGGGATAGAACCACGTTCCTAAGCCATTGCCGAATGCCGCGGGGGTTCCCGCCATAGGGTCGTCGAGCCAGGGATTCCTCGGGCGGACCGCGTTTGCCGGCGGCCCGAGGGCCGCTAAGCCGGCGGCGCGCCACAGGTATCCGTACCAAGAGATGAGCCTCGCGCCTGCACGCCGGCCGTCCAAGACGTCGCCGCCGCAACCGTCGGCGCGGATGAAGTAACGATTTCCTTTGGGAAGGTTACGATAACGCTCAGGCGACAAAGCGACGTCTGAAAATCTTGGTATCCAATAGGAAACTGCCGCGGCGAGCGAAACGCCCGGCGCGCCGCGGTAGGGCGAGCCGGCCGCGGCAAGGGCCGGCGCTCCTGGCCACGCCGCCGCCGCGGCCCGCAGGCCCCGCCACCAAGCCGCCGAGGCAGGCCCATCCACGAGCGGCAAGGGCGAACCGCCCTCGAAACCGGCCCACACGACCGGTTCGGGCGGCTTTCTTTTGCTTAATGCGTTATAGAGCCTTTCATATTCCTCGCCCATATCCTCTAACGACGGCATCCGACCGTCGGCCGCGGGAGAGAGATAAAAGAAAACGGGACCCACGCGCGGCGCGGTTTCCGCCCATTCCTCCGCGGCCCTTTTCTCGCTGGCCGTCAAGCGCCGCTGGCAATAACCGCAATCGAAGGGCCGGACGCCCCGGCTCGTTAACAAGTCCAAATACGGGGCCAACGCCTCTCTCTTAACCGGCTCGCGGGCCCTTCCCCCTTCCCACGCCGCGACGGCGCGGTAGTCGGGCTCGAGGAACGCGGGCGGCAACGACGACGCGTCCAGCGCCGGCTCGAGTACGGTTACGCGCAGTTTCAATTCCTGGGTCTCGGCTTTCTTCGCCGTAACCGTAATGTCGCCGGCGTATTCGCCCGGGCGCGCGTCGCGCGGGACCTCGACCACGACGAACAACGGCTGCGCGTCCCCCTTTGCGAGATCGAACGGTTCGGCCAACGGCGGCAGCGGGTCGGGCACGTCGCCCGCGCGGCCCCTGTAGTCGCTCGCTTTCTCAAGGGTTAAATAATATTCGAAAAAGACGGAGATGCCGTTTTTGGGAATGCGCGAACCGGCAGGCCCGACGAGCGGCGAAATCGAAACGTCGACGTCGTTCACGTTGCCGTAATCAGCGTTGACCACAAGTTGGAAGGCCTCGGTTTCGCCGCGGAGCGCGGTCAGTGAAACTACGGTGCCGTCGTAAATGTAATTTTCGGGTTCGTAGAACGCATCCCGCCCCACCAGTTCGTCCGGGCCCGTCGCCCAAATTTTAAACTTCTCGACGAACGTGACGCCATAGTATTGGGTAAATATGTCTACCTTCTCGAGCCGCCGTTCGCCCAGGCGGCAGCTGATAACGACCGACGCCAAAACAGCGATACCCGGCAAGATAGCGCGCCGCACGACTTAGCGGCCTCCGGTCCGCCGAGCCCATAAATACCGTTCGCGGCCCGCGAGGTCCCTACCAACCTCAACGTCACCCACGCGCCCGAATATCTCGGCTACGGCCCCGGCTTGATTCTCGCCAATCTCCACGGCGACCGCGCCCGCGGCGCTCAGGAGCCTTACCGCCAGGGCCGCTATCCGGGGATAGAAAGTCAAGCCGTCCGCGCCGCCGTCCAGCGCGCGTTTCGCCTCCCAATCTCGCACCTCCGGCGGCAAAGCCGGTATCGCGGCCGTCTCGATATAAGGTGGGTTGGCGACTATGAGGTCGGCACGAGGCAGCCGCGATACAACGCCTTCGTCCATTACGTCGCCGATTATCACTTCGACGCTACGCCGATGCGCCGACGCGTTGGCGTCGATTAACGCCGCGGCCGTAGCATCGACCTCGACGGCTACGACGCGAGCGTCGGGGCGCCGCGCGGCCAAGTAAATCGCTAGCGGCCCGCTGCCGGCAAACAGGTCCAAGATCACCGGTTCTCGCATCCCGGCGACGAGCATCTCCGCGGCGAGGGCCAGTCCCTCGGTCTCAGGCCGCGGTATAAAGACACCCGGCCCCACGGCTACGATAAAACCCAGGAATGGCGCGGACCCGACTATCAATTGAAGCGGCTCGCGCTTGCAGCGGCGTGCGGTCAAGCCGGCTAACCGTCTCACCGCAGCGTAGCCTACTACATCGCGGGTACGCTTTGCGAGGTCTTCTCGCCTCCACCCGCACGCCCGCGCGACCAACGCCGCGGCGTCGGCCGGCGGCGAAGGGACCTCAGCCCGCGCCAACCTCTCTTCCGTCCAGCGCCGGAGTTCGCCGACGGTAAAGCGCTTAACGTCGGCAATGGCCACCGCGGTTGCCATCACAGCTCCTCACCCTCGGCGGCAAGCATTTTTTCCCGCTCGGCCGCGGCCAGGCCGTCCACCACCTCTTCCAGGTCGCCGTCCAAAACCTCCGGGAGGCGGTAAAGCGTTAAACCTATGCGGTGGTCCGTGACGCGACCCTGAGGGAAGTTGTAAGTGCGGATCCTCTCCGAGCGGTCGCCCGTGCCAACCATGGTCCGGCGACGGTCCGCGCGCTCGGCGGCGGCCTCATCCCGGGCCTTGGCAAGCAACCGCGCCTGCAATATCTTCATCGCCTTCGCCCGATTTTTAATCTGGGAGCGCTCGTCCTGACAGGTTACTACCACGCCCGTCGGCACGTGCGTAATCCGCACCGCGGAATCGGTCGTGTTGACACCCTGGCCCCCCGGGCCGGTAGACCGGAATACGTCGACGCGAATGTCGTCGGGCGAGACGTCGACCTCGACCTCCTCCGCTTCGGGCAGGACCGCGACCGTAACCGCGGAGGTATGCACGCGCCCCTGGCTCTCGGTCTCGGGAACGCGCTGGACGCGGTGCACGCCCGACTCGTATTTCAAACGCGAATAGGCCCCCTTTCCCTCGACGCCGAATATTATCTCCTTGAAACCGCCGATGCCGGTTTGATGGGAGTTCATAACGTCGACCCGCCACCGGGCGCGTTCGGCGAACCGCTCGTACATCTTGAAGAGGTCCCCGACGAACAACGCGGACTCTTCGCCGCCGGTCCCGGCGCGTATCTCGACTATGACGTTGCGTTCGTCGTTGGGGTCCCCGGGCAAGAGGAGCAGGCGGAAATTCTGCTCGGCTTCGTCTCGCGCGACTTTGAGTCGCTCGAGCTCGGCACGGACGAGCTCCCTCATCGCCGCGTCGTCGCTCTCCAGAATGGTGCGCGTATCGGCGATCTCGCGCTCCAAGGCGCCGAGGCGCCGTCCCGCGCCGGCAAGTTCCTCGAGCTCGCGACGGCGCCGGCCCAACTCCGCGAGGCGCCTGGGGTCCGAAGCCACCGCCGGGTCGGCGAGCTTCTCGTTTAGCGACACCAGCTCGTCCTCGACAGCCTTCATCGATTTCAAAAGGTCGGCCATAACTCATCCCCCGCCTTTAGGGGCGCTCCCGGGCGAATTTACGTCGAGCTCCCGCACGCGGCGAAATGACGAGAGGGCCACTTCGATCATGGTATCGTCCGGCTCGCGCGTCGTCAAGAACTGCGTCAATATACCGGGTAATAGAAAAAAATTTATAACCTTGTTGTCGGGCAGCCTGCTCCCCAACCGTATGAGCTCGTAGGCCACGCCGGCAATGGGTAATATGAGGGCCAGCCGGACAAGTAATTTCGTAATAAAACTAAGGTTCGCCGGGAGGAGAGTGAATACCACCGAGTGGAAAAGTATTAATATTAAAAGTAAAACGATTATAAATGACGTGCCGCAGCGCGGGTGAAAGCGGCTGGCCTCGACGACGTTTTCGGCGCCCGGTTCGCGGCCGTGCTCGAACGTGTTTATGACCTTGTGCTCCGCGCCGTGATAGGCGAACAAACGCCGTACGTCGCGGAGCGTCGAGATAGCCAACAGGTATCCCAAAAAGACGGTTATCCTCAACAGGCCGTCTATCAGGTTGAAGATGAACGACCCCTCCGCGGTAACCCCGAGCGGCTTCTTCAGCGCGTAGGCCAAGCCGTAAGGCACGCCCACGAAGAGCACCAGGCCGAAGGCAAGAGAGAACGCGACGACGCCCGCTTTCTCCCAAAACGACGCTTGCCGCTGCTTTCCCCCCTCCTTGGGAGGCTCGGCGACTTCCGCGGAAAACATCAACGCCTTGATGCCGAGCGCGACGGATTCGTATAACGCGGCGACGCCCCGTACGAAAGGCAGCCGCCACGGGAACTTGACGGTCAAGGAGGGGTGTTCCCGCGCGTCCGTAATTATCTCGCCGGCGGGGTTGCGCACGGCGACGGCGTACGCGCGTGGAGAACGGAACATCACGCCCTCGATCACCGCTTGGCCGCCGATGAACGGGCCGCGCGACGGGGTCGCTCCCGCAGAATTAAACACACGACATTTTAGCATAAAAGTTGACGGCCCGAACTACACTACCCTTTGCGGGGCGTTTCCTACGGGTGTCGGCGCCGTTACCCTTTCGTCGCGATAACCGCTTCGACGTTTTTAAGCTCTCGAGCCGCTTGCTCAGCGTAGGGCGACAGAGGGTGGTAATCGAGGATATATTGATACATCTCGGCCGCGGCCTTCGGCCGACCGGTTTCGCGGTAACACTCGGCAAGGTCCATCGCGACCGGCACCGCGGGAAATTCGAACTTATGACTTTCGAACACGTCGCGGTATTTGCTAATGGCGGCGCCGTACTCGAGCCGCGCCTTATAACAATCGGCTACCCCCTTGGCGGCAAGCGCCTTCTCTAAGCCGGAAGCCTTATCCTCCAACGTCTTAAAAAGTTTCTGCGCTTCGTCGTACTTACCCTGGTCGAAGTAGAGGGACGCGAGCGTATACTTCGCGGCTCGGCCGGTCGCGGTATCGCCGTAACGTTCGACCACGCTCTCGAGCTCGCTCGCCGTCTTAGCGTCGATCTCGTCCTCGGCCAATTTGCGTTCTTCGCCGGACTTCTCCGCGGCGTCTCTTACCATATCCGTAATCTTTCCCTGGGCGCGAGCGTAGGCGCGCGCGGCGCGCACCTCGCGGTCGTGACGGTACGCGAAATACCCGCCTATCCCCGCGGCCACGACGACAACCGCCGCAACCGCGGCCGCGATCACCCTCCACCGCTCGAGGACGGGTTTAACGATTTTTCGAAGACGGGTTTCGGCCGCGGCCTCCGCCGGCTTTCGCGCCCGCTTCAATATCGGCTTTACTTTCCGCTTTTTTATCTTCATATTCCGGCCATCCAATCGCCTAAGGGCCGTACGAATGCAAGCCGCCGAATATTAAATTGGCGAACAAAGTAAACACCGCGGCGACGAAAATCAAGACCGCTAAAGCCGCGGCGCGGGCCCCACGCCAACCGCGAGCGCGGCGGGCGTGTAGATACGCGGTGGCGATAAGAAACACGACGAGCGAGGCCGTCTCCTTCGGGTCCCAGCTCCACCATATCGACCACGCCTTTTGCGCCCAAATGGCGCCGGCCACGAGCGCGCCGATAGTAAATAGCGGATACCCTAAGGCAACGGCACGGTACTCGACGACCTCGAGGCGTTCCTTGGAGGGCAGCCGCTCGCTCGGGCGGTCCGACCGGAAGAGGCGTAAAAGCGCCGCGGCAAAAGCTACCGCGAACGCGCCTTCCCCCAAGCACGCCAACACGACGTGAATGGTCAACCACCACGACTGTAAGGCCGGTATCAACTGCGCCTCGATGTCCACGGGGAACAACGACGCCAATACGACGAGGAGAAAAGCGACCGGCATCACGATAACGCCGATGAAAGCGCCGCGCGTTTTTAAATAAAAGAGGAGGAAGAACAAAACCGCCGTCCACGAAAAGAAAACGAGGTACTCGTACATACTCGTCGTTGGGAGGTGGCCCGCGATCACGGACCTTCCGAAAAGGCCCGCCGTCATAAGGAGAAAACCGGCGAAGGCCACCCACGCGCCGGCGTCCGCCAGGGCCCGCCTCCCTACCGCGGCCCACACGAAGAACAACAGGGCCGAAAATACGTATAGAGCGAAACCTATTTTCAATACGGCCAACTTTTTCAGGTAAATCTCGAGCGACAGCTTCGCCGCCGACGGATATCCGGGTTGTAACACGAGCCCCGCGGCCAACGCCTTCGCGCCGCGGCGCATCGCTTCCGCGTCGCCCGCCGCATAAGCCTCATCTACTCTACGCGCCGTCGCCCACAACCGGCTCTGCGGCTCGAGACGGCGCCACCCGGCCTCAGGTTCCCGCGGCACGAAGAGTAACCTCGACAGCGCCAGCTCGTCCAACGCCGCGGCCTTATCGACGAGCTCTCTTACGGCTTTTTCGACCTCCCCGCCCTCGAACGCCTCGGGCGAATGGACAACCTGGGGCATTACCTTAAGCTTAAACTCTTCCAAAGAAAGCCACCGGTCCCTCGCAACGCCCGGCACTTTGCCCCCCTCCACGAAGAGCAGCCGGCCTTTCGTGCGGTACTCCTCGTCCAGGACGGCAAGCCAAATCGTCGCGTCGGCGTCAAGGCCCAAGTCGCCTTCTTCAACTTTCCCCGAACCCTTGAACGAACGGTAGCGGTAATCCACAAAAGCAGGCCAGGGCATCGGGCGGTTCGCCTTCACGGCAACGCGCTCGAAGGCGCGCCCGAGCCGTGCCTTCTCGACAAGCTCCAGCCGCTCCGAAAAATCGGCCTTCGCCCCTGCGGCCGACGCGCCGCCGACCGCCGCCGTCAACAACGCCAACCACGTAGTCGCTAAGCGCACCGCTCTATGGTTCCCCCTTTGCCTTTGCTACCCAACGGTCGAACGCCGGCTTGAGCACCCGCGAACCTTTGCTCGAGCGCGCGGCTATGAATACGCGGCCTTCGCGCACGTACGCGAAAATCTCGTCAAAACGCAAAAGCGAGGCCGCGGCGACGCCGAGCGTAAACAGTATGCAGCCGACGTAGAAGAAATCCAGGCCCGGGTCGCGCGCCACCGTGAGCCCAGTAACCGGCGCGCTCTTATCGCCTATGAACGTGAACAGGTAATCGCTCCCCGCCACGTTGACGTTTACCTTTTCGTAGAAGGGAAATTTAAACCGCTCCTCGCCGCCGCGCCCGAGCAATACGCCCTCCAGAAAACGATACCGAAGGTCCCGACCCTCCCCTTCCCCCAACGTGACCTCCATAACGTCGCCGCCGTCGCCGACGACGATACGCGAGCCCGCGGCGAAGAGGTATTCCCGCCTTCCCGCTTGCCACGGCCCGTCGTCCGCGCTGTAACTAATATTCAGCGGCCGGGCCGTGAAACCGGCGGGCGTTTGCGTGTAAGACCGCTCCCCGTGCAATTTGAATAGGACCCCCGCCACCACCTCGCCCGCGTCGTTGACTACGTGAACGAAAGCCGCAGGGTTGTAGTCGCGACCGCCGTCGCCGAAAGCCGCCGCGTCGGCCGTAAAACGTTCAAAATAATCGAGGAAGCGGAGGCGAAGGCCGGTATCGCCCAAGGCCGCCGCTTCCTTCGGGGCCAGCGTCACGTCGCCCCCCTCGTCACCCGTCTCCCACGAAAATGTCGCCCGGCCGTATTCGCCGGCCTTTACGCCTTCCTTCAATTTAACCGCCTCGAGGCAAAGGCCCCGCGCGCCCGCGGCGATCATGTCGGATTGATATATGCCCAAGCCCTTATGTCGGAGGGGTCCGTTAACTTCGAGCTCTTTCGACGCCACTTCCGTGCCGTACCGGAGCAGCCTAACCGCCGTTCGATACTCGAAGACCTTACGCGTATTACCGTCGACGATTTCGTCTACGTCGTCCGCCCAAAGCTCGAAGCCGTCGCCGAAAGCGGGCGGCAGCGCTACCCCGTACCCCTGGTAAATAAAAATTTCCTCCCGGTGGCCTAAAGGTCTCAGGAACCCGCCGACGAAGATTACGAGGAGGCCGACGTGCGTCAAAACTTCGGCCAACACCGCGTACGGCCGCCTACGCCCGTACAATACGTCGTCGGCCTCGCGCCACGCGAACGGCAACCGCTTTAAGCCGCGAGCCACCGCCGGGAAATTGTCGGCTGGCCCGGCCTCGACGCGAAAACCGGCGGCCGCGGCGGCCGCCGGCGACCGCGCTTTTCGGGAAAAAGCGGTTAATATGCGCGGCAGGCGGCGTACCATACACGTTAGAACGACGGCGGCCAGAAAAAGCAGGATGGCGGTAAAATACCAAGCCCCATATATGTCGTTTAAAGTTAATAAATCCAGTATTTTAGCGGCCCAAGCTTTATAATGTACTTCATAATAACTCCGTGATTGTTTTTGAGGTATCAGGGCGCCCAGAAGCGAGACCGCCGCGAGCACCAACGTCAAATATACCGCCAAACGGCGCGACGTTAAGAAGTCAAAAAATTTCCTCATACTTACTCGAATTAATAAAGCCGACACCACGTCCAGTCTGCCATAGTCGCCAAAATGTCGCGGGCCTCGCCGGCGGGCACGGCCACGAGCGCGTCCTTGGCCTTTTCCGCGTAACGCTGCGCGGTACCGCGCACGTCGTCGAACGCGCCCACGTCGGCTAGCAAACGAACGAGCTCACCCTCGGCCGATTCCCCCTCCCAAATGGCCGCGACCGCGTTGGCGACTTCCCCGCCGCAAGGGGACTTTAAACCGTAGATCACGGGCAACGTGATCTTACCGGAGCGCACGTCGGCGAATCCTTCCTTGCCCAACGATTGCCCCCGGGCGGAGAGGTCGAGGCAGTCGTCGGCTATTTGAAACGATATGCCTGTATTCAGGCCATATTCCGTAAAGGCCTCGAGGCCGTCGCCGTCATACCCGGCAACGATCGCGCCGACCTGACAAGAGGCCTCGAGCAGCTTAGCCGACTTCAACGTTATCATTTTTATATAATCGTCCTCTCCCACGTCGAGGCGCCCCTGGCGCCATATCTCCAAAAACTCCCCCGCCACCATGCGGTTGGTCGCCGCGACGACGACGGCGAGAACGTCCCAATTCTTTATCTCGTTTATGAGGAATTGGAATACGCGCGTATATATGTAATCGCCGCCCAGTATCGACAAGATGTTGCCGAAGCGGCGGTGGGTCGCCGGGCGCCCCCGGCGAAAGGGCGCTTCGTCGATAACGTCGTCGTGCAGTAACGTCGCGAGGTGAACGCATTCCACGCAGGCGGCAACGTCGGCGACGAGCTTTTGGTCCATACCCGCGGTCGCGGCGGCGAGAAGCGTCAAGCGCGGCCGGAGCCTCTTGCCGCCCGAGCCCGCGGCATAGCGCACGACCTCAGTTACGAAAGGTAAATCCGCGCCTAAAAGCTCGGCGATCTTTTTTTCCGTAGCGGCGAGCCCTTCGGCCAACAAGCGGCTCGAGTCGCTCATCACCCGACGTGCGTCCCCGGCGAGCATCTCGCGGTCATTTTCAGTCGTCACGATTACACGTCCTCACGCATTAGATTCGCCGTCTCGGTGATGACTATGACGGAATCGGGCGTTACCTCCAAATAACCCGCGCCTATTTCGAAGCGGCGGCGGCGCCCCGCGGAAACTAAGGTTAGTTTCCCGGGTTTGAGAGAAGTTACGAGCGGTATATGCCCCGGGAGGACGCCGAGATAACCCTCGGTCCCGGGAGCTACGACGGACGTGACGCAGCCGTGAAATTCGACCGCCGCCGGCGTCACCAAGCTCAGGTTCATCTCGGTGGGAAGAGCTATCGCCGCTCTCCTTTCTCGAGCGCGCGCGCGACGTCGCAGCGGAAAGCGAGGCGATTTACGACGACGCGGCCGTCGACGCGAACGCCGAGCAACGCGCCATAACGGCGGACGCCCTCCTTGCCTTCCGCCTCCACGGTCCTCACGGCACCGCCCTTAGCGGCCTCGCCTGCTTCAAGCAAAACCTCCTCCGCGGCCCAAAGGCTCGCCGGGCAACTCGGGTGGCACAGGAACTCTACCCCCTCGCCCTCGCTCCACTCGGCCTTCAGGAAAGAAGGTTTCCCGGTTGCGCCATAGGTTATAGCCATCAAAACGCGGTCACCGTCTTCGTCGACGACGTCGAAGCCGAAAGTGCGAAAAAAAGCCTCCGGCATAAGCGACCAGCTCCCGGAAGGCGCTTCCCCGCGCCACGCGATCGCCGCCGCGCCCGTATTGCTCGCGCGGGCCTCGCGGATGACGCCCTTCGTCAGCGCCCCCCCGACGCCCCGGCGGCGGTAGGGGGAAATAACCCATAAACAATCTACGAACAGGTAATCCCTACCGTCTACCGGGTAAAGGGTCTCCTCGATGGGGACGTATTCCAACAAACCCACGGCCAGGCCGTCGGTTAATAGCGTCAACTCGCCGCAGCTAACGCGTTCCCCTTCGAAGTCCAAAAAGCGGGGCGGCTTAGGGTCCAGGGCTATAAGGACCGTCAGGCCGCGGGGCGCCATCTCCTCGAGCCAATAGCGCCGGCGCCGTCTTATTTCGCGCGTTTTCGCGTCTTTACCGCGCCCGGCACAAAACGCCGCGACCTCGTCGAACTCCGCGGGCGCCGCGCGGCGCACTTTTATTATCCTCGTGCCCACAGCCGCTCTTTCGTTTTCACGACGACGCGCCGGAAAGCTCTTTCGCCCGGTCCGCCGCCTCGTCGATCGTCCCCACCATGTAGAACGCTTGCTCCGGTAGTTCGTCGAACTCGCCCTCGACTAACTTTTCGAAACCGTCGACCGTGTCCTCCACCTCCACGTAGCGGCCCTTTTTCCCGGTGAACGCTTCCGCGAGGAACATAGGCTGGCTCAGGAAACGCTGGATGCGTCGGGCCCTGCCGACTATGACCTTGTCCTCGTCGGAGAGCTCGTCCATGCCTAAGATGGCTATAATATCCTGCAGTTCACGATACCGTTGTAGAATCTGTTGGACGCGGCGCGCGACGCGGTAGTGGCGCTCGCCGAGAACGCGCGGGTCCAATATCCGGGAAGTCGAGGCGAGGGGGTCCACCGCCGGGTACAAACCCAGCTCCATTATCTGGCGGGAGAGGGCCGTAACGGCGTCGAGGTGGGAGAAGGTCGTGGCCGGCGCCGGGTCCGTATAATCGTCCGCGGGGACGTAGATGGCCTCAACCGCGGTTATGGAACCCCGCGTCGTCGACGTAATGCGTTCCTGGAGGTCTCCCATGTCGGTCGCCAGCGTCGGTTGGTACCCGACCGCGGACGGCATACGTCCCAAAAGCGTCGAGACCTCCGAGCCTGCTTGAACGAAGCGGAAAATGTTGTCTATGAATAATAAAATGTCTTTACCCTCGACGTCGCGGAAGTACTCGGCCAACGTGAGGGCGGTAAGGCCGACGCGGAAGCGCGCGCCGGGCGGCTCGTTCATCTGACCGAAAACCATCGCCGTCTTCTCGATGACCCCCGACTCCTTCATACTCAACCAGAGGTCGTTGCCCTCTCGCGTACGTTCGCCGACGCCGCCGAAGACCGAGTAGCCGCCGTGCTCGGTCGCAATATTATGGATCATCTCCATAATGAGGACCGTCTTGCCTACGCCCGCCCCGCCGAAGAGGCCGGTTTTGCCGCCCTTGGAAAACGGCTCCAAGAGGTCGATGACCTTGATGCCCGTCTCCAACATCTCGGAGCGGGTATCCTGGTCCGTGAGCGACGGCACGGGCCTGTGAACGGGCCACCGCTCCACGCCCTCCACCGGCCCGAGTTCGTCGATGGGATTGCCGACCAGGTCTATGAGCCGCCCGAGCGTGGCGGGCCCCACCGGGACCGTAATCGGGCCCCCCGTATGATAGGCGGCGTCGCCGCGCACCAAACCGTCCACCGGCCCGAGCGCGATGCAGCGGACCTGGTTCTCGCCGAGCTCCTGGGACACCTCCACCGTAAGGACGCCGCCCTGGCGGCGAGGAATCTCCAGCGCGTCGCGAATGGCGGGCAGGTTATCCCCGTCGAACTCGACGTCGACGACCGGACCTATAATTTGGACTATCTTACCTTCTACTCTCGTCGTCATAACGATAACAATTTTGGCTCGGGCGCTCGGTTAAAGAGGGATTTCAAGTCTCATCGCCAGGCCGCCGAAGGCGTAATCCAACAGGCGGCCCCAATAGAAACGGCCGAAGGCGTAGGTGCCGACGCCGACGCGGTTAACGGCGCCCAAGCCTACCTCGGCCAAATTGTAAGGTTGGCCCGCGAATACCCGCGCGTACTCGCCGAAGAGCCCCAAATTGTACCAACCGAAAGCTACGTCGGCGCCAATCCCGGCTTCTAAGCCGTCATAGTGGCTCGTATAATCCACGTCCAGCGGCGAGGTCAGGCCTTGGGGGCTGGGGGCTTCTTTAAACTTTCCCCGTACCGATAATTTCCGGTAACCGGCGAACGGCCCCGCGCGGATACTGGCCGACGGCGTGAGCCAATACCCGGCGCGGTAGTAGCTGCTAAAGTTGCGCCGGATGACCTTCTCGACCTCGATCCCCTCGTATACGCGTGCCTCCTCCGCCCTTGCGTCCCAAATGCCCGCAAACCAAAATCCAACTTTCGCCCACAGGTTACGGTAGCCGACGCCGCCCGCGAGCGTTATCTGGCCAAGCTGATACTCGAGCGGAAAGTCGACGGGTTCGCCGCTTCCGTCGGTCACGCCGTGGCGTTCATAGCCGCCGATGCCCAGGTATAAATCGGTCAATATCGAGAACCGCGACGGCGCGCGGCGCTTAAAGATAGCATAGTTGAAGTCGGCATCTTCCCGGTAAATTATTTCGATAACCGCGTCGAGGTCTTCCGCCACGGCCTCTTCCGCGCGCAAGGCCCCGGCCGTCAAGACGCCTTTTCCGAACCCCCCGGCGAGGACCACGCGCCTCAAGAAGGCACCGGCCAGCGCCAAATTTTCCTCGGTTGCGCCCCCGGGCAGGGAAGCCTCGGCCCCCGCCGGCCCCTTCAAAAGAAACGAAGTGGCCGCGGCGTAGAACTCGACGTTTATCTCTCCCCCACCTTCAGCTTTAATTTCGAGAATGGCCGTACCCCAGCGCTCGTTCAAGGCCTCGACTTCGCGCGCGACGAGTTCCAGCTCCGGCCCGCGGGCCCCCGTCACGGCTACTTTCAACGGCAAATCCTCAAATCTCCGTGCCAAGACGTAACCTTCGTAAAGTTCCTCGAGCGGCGCGTTCTCGAAGAACAACTCGACGAAGTCGCCGCGGTAAGGCCCCGCCGTGGCCAAAGGCATTAACGGCACGTTATGCCACATCTCCGCCGGCGTGGGCGCGACCGGTAAATACGGGATTACCGTGACGGCGTATCCCGGGGCCTCCGCGATTATACGGCCCGGGCCCCGCGGCGCGGCGATGAGTTTGAAGAGGCCGTCGGGGCCGGCGGTCGCCGTCTCGCCGCCCAGCGTAACCTCGGCGCCCGGGACGACCGCGCTCGTACGCAGGTCGTATACCTCGCCCGTAACGGCCGCGGCCGAAGCCAACGTCGGCACGTACGAAAAAATCAACGCGCTTAATCTCAGCAACCGGCGGCCTACGCGGCCCCCCACAGAACACCTCCCTTGTTCGGCTAGCCGCTGGCTCCCGTTTCATTCGCCAATATGATATGCAAACTATCGCCCGGCACCAGGTGCCCGCTGAAGTGAACGCGCGCGGCGACGTCTACGTTCCTCATCAATTCCGCCAAAGACGAGCCGATGGCGAATATATCGTCTCTCTCCGCCTCGGCGCACCACAGCTCGCCGTTGTGGTAAGCACGGAATCTAACGATCATCGTTGTTGCCTTACGCTTCCTCTCGTCGCGCGGCGGTTAAACCGCCTCCGCGGCCGAGGTGATGTCGATCAGCTCTTTCGTTATCGCGGCCTGACGGGCTTTATTGTAGTCGAGGCGAAGGTTCTCGAGCATTTCCTCGCAGTTGCGCGTCGCCGCCTCCATCGCCATCATGCGGGCGCCGTGTTCGGAGGATATATGCTCCTGAAGGATCCGCCAAACCTGGACGTTAACGTAGAGCGGCAAAAGTTCGCTCAGGACCGTCTCGCTGTCGGGTTCGAATATATACTCCAAATATTCGCACGCTTGCGGCGCTATCTCTCCCCTCGGGCCGACGACCTCCTCCGGCAAGAGCATCTCGTCGAGTCGGATCGGGAGAACGCTTCGCACGTTTACGAGCTGACTTCCCGCGGAGAAGAAGTGATGGTACAAGAAATCGACGCGGTCGACGTCGCGCGCGAGAAAAGCCTCCGCGGCCGTGCGGCCTATGGCGCGCGCGTCCTCGTACGTTACGCCCCGGAAAAGGCCGACGTAACTCTCTATAATTTTAAAGCCCTTGCGCCGAAAAAAATCTAAACCTTTCTTCCCCACACATATTATTTCCGCGTATTGGCCGAAGCGCTCCAGGTGCTCCTCCTGGTAAGCCAACGCGCGCCTTATGACGTTGAAGTTGAATGGGCCGCACAAACCGCGGTCCGACGTTATGACGACGAGGACGGCGTTCTCGTCGCCGCGGTCCGCGAGTAGCGGGTGGTACGCCGGCTCGCCGCAGGTGGCGAGATGGGATATTATCTCGGCGAGGTGGGCCGCGTACGGCCTCATCGCCATCAACGCCGCCTGCGCGTTTCGCACCTTGACCGCGGAAACGGTTTTCATCGCCGCGGTAATCTCGCGTATCTTCTCGACCGAAGCGATGCGCTGTCGAACGGCCCTCAGCGTCGTCATTACTTAACCGTCACCCACCGCGTCACGACCGTCTCGGCGCCCTGGCCTTCCCACTCGAGGCGGGCGAGGTCCGGCGCGCCGGCCGTCGCCGGCGCGACGCCCGCGGCGAACGCCAGGCGGTAATCGCCGGGCGCCTTGGGCGCTTTTACCTTAAGCTTCACGTCGAAGGTCCTGGCGACAAAAGCGGACATCTCGTACGACTCGCGCGTGCGGAAAAAGGCCCATTTATAACCCGCCCTATGACCCAAAGGCCCCGCGTCAACGTCATCGAGCCGCTTCAATTTCCCCTTAGCGGCGCCGTCGAAATTTGCCTTCTTCGCCCCCGCGCCTTCGGGCAGCGAAACCGCCAATATGCCGAAGGCCGGCCCTTTAGCTTGTCCGGAAGAATCGGCATCCGCGCGAACGACGAGCACAACCTCGAACTCGGAGCCGGGGCGAACTTCAAGCGGTTGGACGACGTCAATTACGCTCAAACAGGAGGCCGCGACAAAAGGCAACGCCGCCGCCGGCAGCGACATTACGAGCCGGCGCATCACTCAGGACGCACCCTCGCGCCGCGCCTCCCTGCCCTCCGCCGTTGGCTTCTTCTGCGCCAAATAACCGGACACGAACGTCGCCGTGTCGTCGTTAAGTTTTTCGTGCAAGTCGTCGGCCAAGTCGCCGGTCTCCCGGATGGCGCGGCCGTACTCCGGGCGCACGGTTCGCATATATTCGAGGAATTTGTCGCCGCATGCCGCGACGAGCTCGAGCGGCACGCCGTCGAGGCCCCCCGAGACCGCGGCGTTTATTATCAAAACCTGCTCCTCCACGGGCATAGGCGAGTACTGGTCCTGTTTGAGAATTTCGACAACGCGCTCGCCCCGCCGTATCTGGTCCTGCGTCGCCTTGTCGAGTTCGGTCCCGAATTGTACGAACTTCTCGAGCTCTCGGTATTGGGCGAGCTCGAGGCGCAGCATCCCGGCCACCTTCATCATGGCCCGGTTCTGGGCGTTCCCGCCGACGCGGGATACGGAAAGGCCGGCGTTAATGGCGGGACGTATCCCGGCGTAGAAAAGGTCGTCTTCGAGGTAAATCTGGCCATCGGTTATGGAAATTACGTTCGTGGGTATATACGTAGTTATGTCGCCCGCCTGCGTCTCGATTATGGGTATGGCCGTGAGCGAGCCGCCCCCCATCTCGTCGGACAGCTTCGCGGCGCGCTCGAGCAGCCGCGAGTGCAGGTAGAAGACGTCGCCCGGGTAGGCCTCGCGGCCCGGCGGCCTCCTGAGGAGCAGCGAGAGCTGGCGGTAAGCCCAAGCGTGTTTCGACAGGTCGTCGTACACGACGAGGGCGTGGCCGCCGTTATCGCGGAAATATTCGCCCATCGCGCAACCGGCGTACGGGGCGACGTATTGCAGCGGCGCCGGGTCCGACGCGCCCGCGCATACGACCGTCGTGTACGACATCGCGTCGTGTTCCTCCAGCGTCTTTACGACCTTCGCGACGGTGGAGGTCTTCTGGCCTATCGCGACGTAAATACACACCACGTCGGTCTCGCGTTGATTGATGATGGCATCCACGCATATCGCGGTCTTACCGATGCCGCGGTCGCCGAGAATGAGCTCGCGCTGGCCCCGGCCGATGGGCGTCATCGCGTCTATGGCCTTAAGGCCCGTCTGGAGCGGCTGGCTCACGGGCCGGCGCTGCACGACCCCCGGCGCCCGGCTCTCGAGAGCGCGCGTCTTGTCCCGCGGTACGGGGCCGTGGCCGTCGAGCGGTTCGCCCACCGGCGTAACCACCCGCCCCAACAGGTCCTCGCCCACGGGGACCTCCAGAATCCGCCCCGTGGCGCGCGCGACGTCGCCTTCCTTTATGCCGCGGTCGTCGCCCAGGATAACGACGCCCACCGTGGTCTCCTCGAGGTTCATGGCGATGCCGTAGATGCCGCCGCTGAAAAGGATCATCTCGTTATACATGGCGTCGGAAAGGCCGTAGACCTCGGCGATTCCGTCGCCGACCCCCGTCACGATGCCGGTCGTCGCGACGTCGAGCTCCTTACGGTAACGCGCGATTTCGGCCTTGAGAATTTCGCTGATCTCGTCCGGCCTTATTCTCACAAGACGGCTCCTAAGGCGCACCCCCGGTTCCGCGAGGGGCGCCGGCCAGCGTCTCCTCCATATCCTTCAAACGCGCCGCGAGCGTGCCGTCGACGACGTGGTCGCCTATGCGGAGGCGCAAACCGCCGATAACGCCGCCGTCGACGACGGCGTCAAGTTCGACGCGCTTCCCGGTCAGGCGGCCGAGGACCGCGACGAGACGCTTTTTCAAGTCGTCCGCGAGAGGCAGGGCCGACGTAATCTCCGCGGCGACGATCCCGGCGTCGTCGCGGTAAACCCTTAAGAACTCGTCGTAGATCAACGGCAGCAACGAAAACCGGCCCTTCTCGATTATAAACCTCAAGAAGTCGAGCGCGATTTGGCCTTCGACGATCTTTTTTATCAAATTTATTTTATTCTCGGCGGCGACGGCCGGGTGCGTCAAAACTCTTCTGAGGTCCTCGCGTTCGGCGAATATTCTTACGAAATCGCCCAACGAGTCCATAACCCGGGCGACTTCGCCCTGCGCGTAACTGAGCTTGTAAAGCGCGCGGGCGTAACGCCGTGCGATAACCGAGTCCAGCATCTTTAACCTAAGAACCCGCCCGGCGCTCGAGCGACTTGCGGCCCTCGAGTTCGGCCAAGAACTTCTTCGCAAGTTCGCGCTCGCGGCGGGAGGTCCTCGTTTCCTCGAGCACGCGGCCGGCGATATCTACCGCCATATCCGCCATCTCCGCGCGGATCCGCGCGACGGCCTGGCCCTCCCCGATGGCGATCAGCTCCTCGGCCTTCTGCAACAGCGCGTCGGCCTGACGCCGCGTTTGCGTCAGAAGCTCCTCGCGGTGGCGCGCCGCCTCCTCGTTTACGCGCTTGAGGATGGCGGAGGCCTCCTCGCCCACGTCGGCCATCTTCTTCTCGTAGCGGGATTTGAGGGCGGCCGCTTCGTCGCGGGCCGCGGCCGCGCGCGCCATGTCTCCCTCGATGCGCTCCCGCCGCTCGCGGAGCACGGGCGCGAGGAGGATCTTGTATATCACGGCGACGCAGACCGCGAATACGACGAATATCGCCAGTTGGTAGAGGAATAGGTTTAAATTCAGCTCAAGCATAGTTCGCTCAGGCGAATAGGCCGGTTAAGGGGTTCGAGAAAATCAGGAGCAACGCCACGACCAGCGTGTAGATGGCGAGCGTTTCGATGAAGACGATGGCGAGGATCATCGGAACGAACAGTTTGCCGGACGCCTCCGGCTGCCGCGCGATGCCGTGAAGGGCCGCCGCCGCGGTGATAGCCTGCGAGAACGCGGCCCCGACGGCGGCAAAGGCCATCCCGGCGACGGCGAAGAGTAGCACCGTCGAAAGGCCCTTGGCCGCGGTATCGGCGAGGGGGGCCGGTTGCGCCGCGGCCGCGGCTTCGCCCTCCGCGCCGTAGGCGGCTCCCACAGCCAACGTTGCCACAATTAGTCCGGCCAAAGTCCACGCTTTTACGCCCATATCCGTAAAGCCTCCTTAAGTGAAATGCCGGCTCGACGGCCTTCCGCCGCTAATGGTCCTCCTCGCCCCATCCCACCGCGGCGCTAAAATAGAGGATGGGCAGGAAGGCGAAGATGAAAGCCTGCAAAAAGCTCGTAAGGGCCATTAGGGCGTAGACAAACGGCATAACCAGTTGCGCCATGGCGTATTGGAAATGGCCGCCGTCGAGCTTGAGAAACGGCAAAAGTTCATTCGCGTTTATTACGATGTTATTGAGGACGATGACGAACGTATCCTCTCCCCGGATGTTGCCGAAGAGGCGGACCGTCAGCGACAAGGGCCTGAAAATTTCGCTGAAGGTCTCGAGGAGTATGAACACCGGCCCGAGCGCCAGAACCGGCCCCATCTTGTGCCGAAAGTATCTTTTGAAGCCCAATTCCCTTATGCCGACGTAGAACGTGATTACGAAGACGCACGCCGCCATGGCCGCGTTCACGTTGACGTTACTCGTGGGCGAAACGAAACCCGGAATCATACCCGCCAGGTTGGCGAACAATATGTAGATGAACAGAGCCAGGCAGAACGGCAAGTACTTCACTATCCTCGGGCCGCCGATATCGCGGAGGAAATTTTCGCCCGCCCCGACCACGGCCTCCAGCATCATCTGGACGATGCCGGGCTTCAACTTGGCGCGCCGGCAAATTACGAAGAACGCCGCCAAGACGGCCACCGCTACTATGAGGGCGTTCGTGACGACGACCGCCTCGTGCTGGTGGAGGCCGGGGAGCGGTAATCCCCATTCCAAGCCGACTTTAAGTTCTTCCATATACTATCGAACCGGCCGACGGCCGCTTCGCTTTCCTAAAAAATGGACGACTAAAAACGCGGGGGCGATGGTGGCCACGACGGCCGCGCCCAGCGCGGCCGGTAACGCGGGCACGACCCGCGCCCAGAGCACGGCGAAGATAATCGCGGGCGGCAACGCGGCCTTAAACAACAACGCTAATAAGCCCCGCGCCAGGACGCCGCGGCCCCCGCGCCGGGCGGCCTCGAACCAAGCAACGGCAAAAAGGGCCAGGAAATAAAAATCCGCGGCCACGGCCCCCGCGCCCAACGTAGCCCCTAACGCCCATTCGCCGCCCCCCCACAGCGCCGCACCCGCGACCGCAGCACCGACGGCGACGATCAAGCTAAAACCGTAGCTCGCGGCGAAAGGTATTTCCCTAACGTCGTTCATTTCAGCAAACGTGGCGTTTCACGTAACACCACGTAGATAGCCGCGGCCGTGCCTAAAAAGCTAAGCGCGAGGGTAAACGCGGGCGAAGTCCCAAGCCACCTGTCTAAGAAGTATCCTCCAAAGAACCCTCCGAAGATAACCGCCATAAAAGTCCATACCAAGTTTACGACGATCGCAGCGTTCCGGAGAAAGCGGCGGCCGCGGCCGGGCCCGTTCTCTTCTCTTAACGGCAAGGCCAATCCGTTCTTGTGACCTAAGCGAACAGCCCAAATTTTTCGCAAAATATAACATTTTGGCCCGTCAAAAACAAGCCAATTTGATTCGTAACACCGATAGAAAAAGAGGGCTTACGCCCTCTTTTCACTCCGGAGTTTTGAGGTCGCCTATTGGAACAACGCTTTGATGCGGCCCATGGACGTCGGGGCTATACCCGTCTTGTACTGCCTTCCGCCCATATCTTTGCCGCCCTCGCCCGCGCCCCTGCACGGCGACTTCTCAGTCAGCTCGTAGTCGTTGTTTTTATAGTCTTTGAACAGAGGATCGGCGTGAATCTCACCAGTACCTGGTGATGGGAAGAAAACCTTCCACGAGCCGCCGCCTCAACCCGGGCAGAAGTACATGTAGTTCCCGCCGTTGTGCCGATCTACGTCGTTGTATAGGACATTTAACGAGGTCGTGTATTGATGCTTGGCTATCCCGTAATTGTAGCAGCTTGCCTTATTGTTGTCGAAAATGATGTTGTTCTTGACCGTGGCCGAGGAGTACGCCCAGACGTAGATACCGAGCCCGCTTTTACAAATCGTGTTTCCGTCGACATTGGCGCTGGCCTCGTCCGCGACGTAGATGGCGCCCGAATAACCGCCGTCGTACACGCAACACCCCGTAATGTCGAGGACGGTACGGGGTTGGGTTACGAAGATATTGCCTCCGTCAAGGTTGCAGAGCGCGCCGTTGCCGCGGATGCAAGATTTCTTTCCTTGTATTACCGCGCAGCCGCCGGTGTACGTCACTTTCGGGTCGAGGACCAGAAGCTTGTCGTACCCCTCTCCCGCCGGCGCCGCGTTATACGCTTGCTGGAGGTTCTGCGCAAGCGCCGCCGGGACGATCAGCGCCAGAGCCAACAATACGGCAAAATAACGCAAATTGCTTCACCTCCTTAGTTTAATATTATTCGTCTTCCGGTAAACCACACGTTATTACCACATTGAACCCTTATTCCCTAATTAAATACCTACCACATTTTAACCCAAAATACAAGTGAAAAATGTACGAATTAATTTAAATATTCCAGGCCCTTTTATCCCAAAATCCCTCACTCTCCCTGGCCCGCAACTTCGTCCCGCCGCCTTTTAAGCCAACGGCTCACCAGGTTCCTGGCCGGTTCCGCAAAGGCGATGCCGAAAGCCACCGCGGCCGCGACCATTACCGCGCCGAAGACGATGATGAAAACGGCGATGAGGAACGTAGTCGTCAGGTAAAGTTTCTCCAAGGCCATAACCGCGCCGACGAACAACACGCCGTAGCGGACGGCCTTGCCGACCGCGGCGGCGTTCAAACCCTCGGCTTTGCTCGCCCAAACCCTGGCCAGGCCGGCGAGGAACGAACCCGCGACGTGCGCCACGAAGAGGATAGCCGCGGCGAGAAGAATGCGCGGCAAGTACAGCAACAAAAAGTCGAATATGCGCGTAAGTAGCGCGAAACCCAGGATCTCGGCGCAAAAATCCAAAAACAGAAGTACTATGACCCACCAGACAACGCGGCGTACTATCTCCGCGACGGAATGTTTTATATCCCCTTTCGCGAGCGCGCCGAAGCCCAACCGCGCAGCACCCTTCTCTATGGGGAGGGCGAGAAAAACGCGTCGCCCGAGCCGCGACAACAAGTACGCGACGAGCAAACCGGCGCCGAAGACCGCCGCGGCAACCAACAGCACGGGCAGATAACCGGCGATGGCCCTGACGGTCTCGAGGAAAGGTTGCGTCACGGTCTGGTCGAAAAATTCCCGCATAACGATATCTTACGAGGCCGCCGCGCCGGAGAGCAACCGCTGCAGCCTGCCGCGCCGGACGGGCAAAAATTTCTTGATAACTACGACCGTATTGCCGACGCGTTCGTAGACCTCTTCCGGAATCGATTTGAAGAGGAGTTGTTCCCAAGCGCCGCCCTTGCGCGCGCCCATTACGACGAGGTCGCCGGGTTTCACCTCGGACATGACGGCCTCGGTGACGTCGTCCGCGTGAACGACTTCCCTCTCAAAACCGTGCCTGCATTCGACGTCGCACAAAACTTCGTCCAAAACGCTCCGCGCCGTATACCTCGGGACGCCGAACTCGTCCGTCGCTCCCGAGACCGTCACGACGCGTAACTTCGCCTCGAAGCGGTCGGCGAACGCGGGCGCAAGCTCCGCCGCGAGGCGGGAGTTGGCGCTCCCGGAAACCGCGACGAGGACCCTTTTGACGTCCGCCAGGTCGTCGGCCCCGGGCCTCACGACCGCTACGTCGCACGGCGCGTGCTCGAGCACGGCGTCAATAACCGTGGCCAACAGCCTATCGCCCAAGGTACGGCGGCTGACCCGCCCCATAACGATGAAGTTGCAGTTCTCCTCCCGCGCCGTCTCCAGGATGCCGTACGAGAGGCGGTGCGCGATTTTTATCATGCGTTTAACGTCCGTCACGCCCTCACGTTCGCAGATTTTCTCCGCCAACGTCAACTGCGGCCGGTAATCGCCGGCGCGGGCGAATCCTCGCTCGAGCGGAACGTAATACGGGACCTCCACTACGGAAAGGAGCAATATCTCGGCGTCGAACTTCTTCGCGATGGCCGCGGCGACGGTGACGAGCGACTTCATCGTGTCCGGGTTGGCGATTGGGACCAGGATCTTGTACTCCTTGCGCGCCTGCTTGGCCATCAGGAACCGTATGACGCGCTCGCGCTCGAGGGTCCGCTTGGCGCCTTTAGAATACGCCAAATAAACCAAACCGCCCGCGGCCAGGTAACTGATACCCAAGAGGTAAGTGCCCCATTCCATAAATAGCATCATCAGCAAGTTCGACGCGATGCCCAGCACAGGTATCAGGTGACCGAACGGGAGGCGGAACGGCCGCCTGAGCTCGGGGCGGCGCCGCCTGAGCATTATTACCGAAAAATTAACGACGATTAGGGCGAAGAGTAAGCAGAAGTTGGTCAGGTGCGCGACGAACCGCACGTTGCCCATTACCGCGATTATTATCGCCAACGCGCCCGTCGCCGCGATGGCCCAGTGCGGCGTCCGAAAGCGGGCGCCCACGCGAGCCAATAGAGCCGGCATGAAGCCGTCGCGCGCGATCGCGTAAGTTACGCGCGACGTCGTGAGAACCGCCGCGTTGAGCGCCGAAATCGTCGATAAAATACCGGCGATTAACACGAACAACAAGCCGTAATCGCCCAGAACCGCGGCGGCGATGATCGCAAGCGGCGCAGGTGCCCTCCCCAAAACTTCGTAATCGATTATCCCAACCGAAATCAAAACCACCAAAACGTATATGATCGTGGGGATCGTTAGCGCTAAGAGGATGGCCCGGGGGACGTTTTTTTCCGGATTTTTTACCTCCTCCGCGGCGTCCGAGATCTGCTCGAAACCGAAGAACGAAATATAAATAAGCGAAGTCGCGGTGAGAACGCCCGCGACGCCGAAGGGCGTAAAATCCTCGAACCGTCCCCATTCTACGAACCGGAAACACAGCACGACGAACACGACCAAAATCGCGACTTTGGCGAGGGTGAAGAGGTTTTGGGTGTGTCCCGCCTCCTTCGTACCCTTGACATTTAAAAGCGCCAGAAGGGCTATAAGGGCCGCCGCCGGGATGGCCCGGTTTAACGTATAAGGTAACGCCAATTCGACCAACGGCGTAAAATGCTCGGCAAAACCGATCGAGTAGAGGGCCGCGGATACGACCAAGCCGAAGACCATGGACCAACCGGTGATGAAAGCGGTGAAGCCGCCGATGGCCTCGTGGACGAAAGTGTAACCGCCGCCGGCGATGGGAATCGCCGCGGCCAGCTCGCAATAGGAGAGGGCCGTGAAGAGCGTCATCAGGCCGACGACCAAGTAGCTAACTGTCGCCGCGGGACCGGCGACGCCCGCGGCCAGGCCCGAGAGGATAAAGATGCCGGCGCCGATCATCGCGCCCACGCCCAGCATCGTCGCGGTCAAAAGGCCCAACGACCGCGTCAGCCGGACCTCATGCTCTTCGCCCGGTAGCGGAATTCGCTCTGCCATAACGTCCTGCGTTACTAGCCGTTTTCGGAATTATACTAAAAAACCCTTAAAAAACAAGGGAAATCGGGCAACGAGGCCCGAGAGACGTTGGCCAATAAATTTAAAATCCGGCAAATTTAACGATTTATATAATAAAATAATCCCGGAGCGGCATTTAAATACTTCGAACTGGTTTTAACGTTTATCGGTCCGCTCGACGTGGACGTAAAACTCGGGCTCTTTGGGCGAGCCGCCGATGTGGAACTCCGCGACCCCCGCGCCCGCGTATTCGACGCGCCCCTCCCCGGCGAACATGTCGGCAAGATTTTGAAACGTCATATTCTCGGAGCGGAACGTGACGTCCAACAAGAGGTCCGTCGCGCGCCCCGCGAAGTGCCACGTGGCTTTCCCGGCCCGGCAAGAACCGTCTTCTACGGTCACCGCGGCGTTCTGCAGCGCGAAGCGGAAGCCGACGTCGTCCAAAAGCACGCGGACGTTGCCCGGCGCGAGAACGAGGCGGCCTTCGCTCAGGCGCCCCGTCGCGCGGTGGGCGACCTTGCCGCGGCGCCAGGTCGACGTGCCCTCGAGCGCCAAGTCGCCGGCCGCCTGTAGGAGGTAGCGCGGCTTTCCCGCGAACGATATGACGTCGGCCGCCTCGAGCGCCTCCGCGTGATACTCGGCCGAGCCGGCCTTTTCCAAAAAAGAATACGCCGCCGAAAACGCGAACGCCTTCCCGCGCGTAGTTACGGCTTCGAGCGACGTTTTGAAACCGTCACCTGAAACGCGGCCCTCGACGTCCGCCTTCCTCAATATAACCGCGTCGCCGCGTTCGCCGCGGAAGACGACGCGGCCGCCCCTCCCCCCAAATCCGAAATCGAAAGGCGCCGGTGCGCGCGCTCGCCCGGCCTCCCCCGGCTTCCCCACTTCGCCCCGCGGCGGGGGCCCCGCGGCCTCCTCCCGCGGGGGTCGTCCGGGCCGGCGGGCCGCCGGCATCTCTTCGGCTTCGCCGACGGCCGCCCGCGCCTCCGCGCTGGGCGTTCCGGTTTCCGGCCGCCGGGTCTTTAGCGCGTAAAGGTAAATCGTGTAATCCTCGGCGGTGAGTTCTCGCAACAAGCGTCCGTCGAATCGCAATAAAAAAACCGCGGAAGGCCGGAGGTTGACGCGTACGCGCGGGGCCTCCCCATTTAAAATCCACGCCGCCCTTTTTACGAAGACGACGTCGCGAAATTCGAGCGCGAACGGGAAGACGTACCCGACGTCGCCGAATTTCACGTCTTCGCCGAAGCGCGCGGCCAAGGCCTCGCCGGCGCGTTCGGGAAGCCAAACCTCCAACACCCAACGACCCACAAGCGCCCCAGCGGCGACGAAGAAGAGGATAACCAAACTTATAGCTGCCCCTTTAACGCTCACGACTCTCCTTTCCTCGCCCCGTGCAAATAGTCGAAGAGGGCGCGCGCCGAGGCCGCCGTCATCTTGGGCGCCCGCCCCAGCTCGTCAACGGAGGCGGCCATAATCTTTTCCAACGACCGGAAATGCTTAAGCAACGCCTTCTTGCGCGCCGGCCCGATGCCCGCGACGTCGTCGAGAATGGACTTCGACGCGGCCCGGGCGCGCACTTTCCGGTGATATTCAATCGCGAAGCGGTGCGCCTCGTCCCGCACGCGGGCCAGGAACAGCGTCGCGCCTTCACTTATGACCGCGGCGTCGCTACTCCCGGCGACGAAAAGGCGGTCCGGGTCCTTGGCGAAAGCGGCCACCGTTTGCCCCTCGAGGCCCGCCGCGGCGAGGGCGCGAGACGCCGCGGCCAGTTGGCTCGAGCCGCCGTCGACCAAGAAAACGTCCGGCGGCCTCTCCTCCCCGCCCCTTATCCGGGCGAAGCGCCTTCGGGTTATCTCAGCGACCGCGGCTAAGTCGTCCTGGCCTCGTACGGTACGGATGCGGTAGCGGCGGTAGGAACCTTTATCGGGGACGCCGTCTTGGAACACGACCAGACTGCCCACCACAGACTTGGGGCCCGTGTTCGATACGTCCACCATCTCGAGCCGGCACAGCGGCCCCTCCAAAGCCAACGCCGCGCCCAACTCCTCGAAAACCGACGCCAACTCGCCGCGACGCGCCTTGGACAGCTCCGACGCGTCGATAAAATATTCGAGGTTTTTAATCGCCACGCCAACGAGATGATGATATTCGCCCCGCCGCGGCGCCACGACCGATACCGGCCCGCCGCGCTTCTCCGCGAGCGACGCCACGAGCGCCTCGCGCGCCGGTAGCGCCCGGGCGACGGCGACCTTCGGCGGTATTTCCGCGCCGGCGCCGTAATGAGCCAATATGAACTCCTCGAGCGGATTGCCCGCGGGCGCGTTCGTCCTGACGGCGACGCGATCGACGAGGCGACCCTCGCGCACGCGCAGGACGACGCCGTAAAGGTCGTCGCCCCTGACGTCGCAAACGACGGCATCCGCGTTGGTATTCCTGCGGGCGACGGCATATTGGTCCGCGGCGGCGCGGTGCAACCCGCGTACGACGTCCCGCCATTTCGCGGCCTCCTCGAAGGCGAGGCGCGCCGCGGCGTCGGCCATACGCTTTTCCAGCTCCCCCAGCACTCCCGCCCGGCGGCCGGTTACGAACTTTACCGCTTTCCCTAAAAGGGATAGGTACTCCTCCGCCGAAATCGCCCCGACGCAAGGGCCGAGGCAAACGCCGATCTCGTAGTCGAGGCAGGGGCGGCGAGGCGGCTTGCGCTCGAGGTCGTATTTGCAAGTTCGCAAGCCGAAAGCGCGGTTCGTCAGCGCGACGGTCTTACGCACCGCCTTCGCGTCGGTGAAAGGCCCTATATAACGACCGGTACGTTCGTCGTGCGCCTCCCGCGTGACGAATACGCGCGGGAATTTCTCCTCGGTTACTTTTATATAGGGGAAGCCCGTAATGCTTACATTGTATTTGGGTTGAAACCTGTTGATCAGATTCATCTCGAGCAAGAGCGCCTCGGCCTCGTTGGCCGTGAGGACCAACTCGACGCTGGCCGCGTGCTCCAACATCGCGACGGCCTTCGGGTCGCCGAGCCGCTTGCCCGTAAAATATTGACTCAACCTCTTCCGCAGCGACTTGGCCTTGCCCACGTACAACGGCTTACGCGCGGCTTTGAATATATAACACCCCGCCTCGTCCGGGACTTCGGCCAAACGGTCCTTTATGTCCTCGAGTCGAAACTCCATAACTTAAGGCCGGCCGTTAAACGTCCGCCGGAAGCCAACGGGTCAGTAGCCTTGAAACTTTAACTTGCGCCTTCAAATGCTTTTTTATCGGGCTCGTATGTATTTATTTTATAAGTGTTTAAGAACTCTTTTATAGAAATAACTTTAAAATCCGTAATCATTCTATTTAACTTGGAAAACGTACCTCGTCGCCCAAGCCGTTGGGAGAAGCGCATTTTTAACGACGTATTATGCCGGTAGGCCGATATCTCGTCCTCGTCCAGTTCGTACGGGTGGCAGTAGTGGACTCGCGCCCACCCTCCCCGGACGCCGGCGCTAAGCACGGCTTTGAGCGCCCGGTAAGGCGTTACCCTCGTATAACCGCCGCCGGCCGCCGGCAACCTGACGCCCAGCACCTCGAAAGTCGGTAGCGGCAGCTCGACGATACTCAGGCCGCCGGCTAGTAATACGTTCCGGGGTTCCCGGGGCCACCAGCGTATCCCGTACCGTCGGCCGCGAAAGGGGAAAATGCTCGAGTCGACAGCGTATCCCTCCTCCGCCAGAACTTCCAAAACCCATAGGGAATCGGCGCCGACGCCGAAATCGGGCGCGCGATAGTACCGGGGTTTGACGCCCGTGATTCCCGCGAGGCAATCGCCGACCCGCCTTAATTCCTCGCGGAAACGTTTGCGGCCGAGCGAATAGGCCGGCACGTGATTGTAACCGTGCGCGGCAACGTCGTGCCCCGCGGCGGCGACGGCCCGGGCCGCTTCGGGAAATTTCGCCGCGGCCGCCCCCAAGATGAAGAACGTCCCCTTCGCACCCGCCTCCTCGAGCAACGAAAGGATCCGGCACAAACCTTCGAGGAACCGGTCCGTAATTGGTCGCTCGGGTCCCAACGTCGAGTTCGCCCAATCCTCGACGTCGACCGTAAAAACCAGCGGCGGCTTAGATTCGCCTTTATTCAAAATCCAACAGGACCACGTAGTCCATACCCGCGCCCGGGATTTTGATTATCTCCACGTCGCGCGCGCCGCATCCCTCGACCGCGGCTTCCACCCGGCGCCGGTCGTATAAATAAAGGGGGCATCTCTTGACTAAATACCGTACGCGCCGTATCGGCGAACGCCACCAGGAGATGCTGGGGAAAGAGACGGCGGCTCGAGCCGACGTTGCGTTCGCGACCTTCCGCATAAAGGTCGCCGCGTCGCCGACGTAGTCCATAACCCCCATCACCACCGCCGCGTCGAACCGCTCGCCCGGCTCCCACGAGGCGAAATCAGCTTGGACGAGCTCGACGCATGCCGTCATCCCCATCGCGGCGACCTTCTCGCGCGCCAACGCGAGCATTGTTCCCGACAGGTCAACGCCGACGACGCGCGACGCGCCCCGCCGCAACGCCTCGACGACATAGGGGCCGGAGCCGCAACCCACGTCCAAAAACGTCTTCCCCCTCAAATCGCCGAAAGCGTTAAACGCAATCCTGAAGCGGTCGAGGACGTCGTAGCGGAACTTCCGGTCTAGCCACCTCACGAGGGCGCCTCTGCGGCCGTCGTAAAACGTATCGAAGGAGACACCTCCTCCTTCGAAATAGGTACGTACCGCGCGCGCGTCCTCCCGTTTCTCCGCCATAACGTCAGCGCGTCAAACCGGCGAACAGGCGCCGCCGCCTTATCTCTTCGCGCGAAAATCGGCGCACGTAACAACACCATAAGCCCGAGGTTATACCCGCGGCGTAAGTCAAATGCAACGCCGGGAATACGACAAAGGCTTTAAGGAAACTGCCGAACCCCTTTTTAATACCAACGAATATGGAGGCGACTACGTCCGCGCCGACGTAGGCGGCCGCCAACGCTCCCCCCGCCAACCATATATACGGCGTTACAAATCCGGCCGCGGCCGCCAAGGCGAGCACGCCGAAGAACGCCGACGGCACGAGCGGTTTCCAAGCGAGGAAGCGACCGTGCTTCTTCGCGACCACCGCCTTCCAAAACCCGTATTGATTATACTGCTTCAACAGGCCCCGGATCGAGCTGCGGACGTAATACTTCGCCCTCATATCCTGCGCCTGGTAAACTATGCCGCCCGCGCGCCGGATCCGGTAAAAATAATCGTCATCCTCGTTACGCGCCAGCGCGTCGTCGAAATTACCTACCCGCGCTAATATTTCGCGGCGCCAAACGGGACACGCTACCGCGTCTATCGGCCCCTCCCTCTTGCCGACGCGGACCGGCGTATTACCCGTCGAGAAGATATTACTAATAATCGCCGCGACGAGAAGGCTACCTTCGCCCGCGGCGACGCGGTCAACGGGCCCCCCCACGGCCCATATCTCGGGGTGCTGCCGGAGAATCGCTACGCCCTTCTTGACGTAGTCGGGCGGAATTTCGGCGTGAGCGTCTACCCGAACGATGTAGTCGCCGCGCGCCGCGGCGTGACCTATCCTCATCGCGCTGCCGGCAAATAAGCCCGGGTTATCGATTATTTTTATGCGCGCGTCGCGGGCCGCGATCTCCGCCACTATATCTCGCGTACCGTCGTGGCTATCGCCTTCTACGACCAGTACCTCCAGACGGTCCGAGGGCCAATCGTTCGCGAGCACGGCGCGCAAGGCCTTCCCGATGTAGTTCTGCTCTTCCCGGCAAGGAATTACCACCGAAACGTAACCGGCCTCGGCGTCGGTACCGGCTTTTTTTAATTCGCTAATCTTCGCTTTCGGCACGTTCTCCCGACGAAGCTCACTTCGCACGTTGAAAAACTTGTAGCCTATAAATTCTACTTCGGCTACGCCTACCGCGCGGTTTAAAACCGATCGTATACGCCGCGATTCTTGCCAGGGAGGGCCGCGCGGGCCCCTACCGCGTCAATTTACTGTAGACGCCGCGATTAATGATCTCTTGCGGCGTGGAACCTCTCACGTAAAAGTGCCATACCCCGGCGAGAATACCGGCCGCGTACGTCAAGTGGAAGGCCGGGAAAATCGCAAGGGCTTTGAAAAAATCGCGGAAGCCGGTTCTCGCGGCCACCGCCGTCGACGCCGCGACGTCGGCGCACAAATACGCCGCCGCCAATATGCCGCCCGCAAGCCACAAGTACGGAACCGAAAATCCCGCCACGAGCGCTAAGGCCAAGGCCGCGAAGAACGCCAACGGCACGAACGGCTTCAAACCGAGGACCCGCCCCCGTTTCTTGCTTAGGAACACCTTCCAAAAAGCGTATTGATTGTACTGTTTCAATAATTGGCGAACGGAGCCGCGAACGTAATACGTCGCGCGCATCTTCTGCGTCTGGTAAATTATACCGCCGGCACGCCGCAGCCGGTAATGGAAATCGTCGTCCTGGTTGCGCACGAGCGTCTCGTCGAACTCGCCCACGCGCTCGAATACTTCACGCGGCCATACGGGATACAAAACGGCATCTACCGACCCCTCGACGCGGCCCACCCGGACCGGCGTATTTCCCGTAGCGAAAATATTACTCGCGATGGCCGCGACGAGCCGCCCCGACTCTTCCGCGGCGACGCGGTCCACCGGCCCGCCTACCGCCCATATATCCGGCCGTCCCCTGAGTATGGCGACGCCGGCCTTGAAATAATAGGAGGGGATTCGCGCGTGGGCGTCCACGCGAGAGATATAATCGCCGCGCGCCGCGGCGACGCCTATTTTCATCGCGCTCCCGGCGAAAACGCCCGGATTATCGACCAACTTCACGCGCGGGTCGCGCAAGGCCATCTCGGCCACGAGGTCGCGCGTGCCGTCGGTACTTCCGCCGTCGACGACCAGGACCTCGAGGCGGTCCGCGGGCCAATCGTTACGCAGTACGGCCTCGAGGGCGTTCTTTATGAACGCGGCCTCGTTCCGGCACGGCACCACGACGGAAATGAACGGCCCGTCGTTTGCTTCCTTTCGCCCTTCCTCGTGGCCATCGTTTTGCCAAGGCATGCTTATTAAATAATATCAGAAATAAAAGGAACCTAAAAGGGCGAAAAAAAACCCGGCTCGAGCCGGGCTTCATCCGCTGCGCGTAGTCGGCCTATTTCTTCATCTTCAGGACTTCCTTAACTTTGGCGATTATGTTGCCCGAGTTCATGCCGTACCGGTCGAGGAGCTCGCGGGGGCTGCCCGACTCGCCGAAGGTGTCCTCGATGCCCACGATGCGCATCGGCACGGGGCAATGTTGACATATGACCTCGGCGATGGCGCCGCCCAGGCCGCCGTAAACCTGCGCCTCCTCCGCGGTAACAACGGCGCCGCATTCCCGCGCGGCGGTCACGACCGTATCTACGTCCATGGGCTTTATCGTATGGCAGTTAATGACGCGCGCGTCGATACCTTCTTTCGCCAAGGTGTCCGCAGCGACCAGCGCCTCGTACACCAACGGCCCGCAAGCGATTATGGCGACGTCGTCGCCGTCGCGGTAAACCTCCGCCCGCCCCACCGTGAAGGGCGTCTCCTCGGTCGTGATTACCGGCACGCCCTCCCGGCCGAAGCGCAAATATACCGGGCCTTCGTGGGAGGCGGCCCAAATGGTGGCCTTTTGGCACTCCGGCGCGTCGGTCGGCACGACCAACGTCATCCCGGGCAGGACCCGCATCAGCGGTATCTCCTCGAGCGACTGGTGCGTCGGGCCGTCCGGCCCTACCGAGATGCCACCGTGCGCACCGCCGATCTTGACGTTCAGGTCGCCGTAGCAGATGGACGTACGGACCTGGTCCCACGCCCGGCCGGCGACGAAGACGCCGTAAGTGGTCACGAAAGGGACGAGGCCGGTCCGCGACATTCCGCCGGCCTCGGCCAGCATGTCCTGCTCGGAGATGCCGAAGTCGACGTGCTTCTCCGGGAATTTATCGCGCACCCATATGGTCCGCGTGGACTTAGCCAAATCGGCGTCGCACACCACGACCCGGTCGTCGTGCTCGCACAACCACAACAAGCCGTGGCCGTAGCCGTCGCGGCTCGGGACCATGTCGACGCCCTTGCGGTAATCAGCCAAATGCATGTCTTCGCGTATGCCGCCCATGTCTTGTCTCCTCTAAAGCCGTATCGAATTATTGCTAGCCGAGCCAGTCGAAATCGTGTTTCATATATTCTTCCCACGGCGCGGTGAAGCCGAGGTCCGCGAGGGCCTGTTGTACCTGCTCGCCCTTCTTGGGCGCCGCGCCGTGCCAGTCGGCCTGGTTCTCCATAAAGGAAACGCCCCTACCTTTTATGGTATTGGCGATGATCATCGTAGGGCGTTTCTTCTCCAGGATGAACCGCTGGTAGGCGTACGTCAATTGGCGGAGGTCGTGGCCGTCGACCTCGATGACGTGCCACTTGAAAGCGCGCCACTTGTCCGGCAGCGGGTCGAGGCCCATAACCTCTTCGGTATTGCCGTCGATCATCAAATAATTGCGGTCGCATACGGCGCACAAGTTGTCGAGGCGGTAGTGGGCCGCGGTCATGCCGGCCTCCCATATCGCGCCTTCCGTTTGCTCGCCGTCGCCCGTCAGGACGAAGACGCTGTTCGGCTTGCCCTGGCGTTTAAGGCCCATCGCGGCGCCGGTCGCGAGGGAAAGGCCCTGGCCCAGCGACCCGGTCGAAAACTCTACGCCGGGCGTCTTCAGGCGGTGTGGGTGGCCCTGGAGGATGGAGTCGAGCTTCCGCAGCGTCCAAAGGGTCTCGCGCGGAAAATAGCCCCGCGCCGCCAGGACCGCGTACAAAACCGGACACGCGTGGCCTTTGGACAGGACGAACCAATCCCGCTCCTCCCAGGCCGGGTTCTCCGGGTCGTGTTTTAGTATGTTCCAGAAGAGCGACACGAGGACCTCGACCGCGGAAAGCGAGCCGCCTGAGTGCCCGGAGCCGGCCTCGGCGAGCATGACCATTATGTCCCGCCGGATCTTGCGACTGATTTCTTCAAGCTCTTTCGTCTCGACCATAGCGTCTCCTAAAATTTGATTAAATTAGCAAAGAGCGTTTAACGGACATAGCGCCGATTATACGCGAAAATGCGGCGGGTCGCAAGTGAAAATATACACAAATTAACGTTTAAAACGTGACCGGGCCGTATTTCGGGCCGACATTAGCAAATGCGAAAAAAGGGCGGGCGGCCCTAAACGCCTAAGCCGAAGACGCAAAAAAGCCGGGCCTGCGCCCGGCTTTCCTTTTATTCTGGCCTTAACCATTCCCAAAGTAAATTACGCGTTCACCAGGCCCACGATCCAGAGCGTGTAGAAGACGCCGATAAGCACGCCCCAGAACAGCGCCTTCTTGCCGATGAATTTGTTCTCCTTGCTTATCGCGCGGAATATGAAGGCGATGGTGGAGCCGACCCACCCGAGGAATCCTATCTCCACGACCGCGGCCCATATATTGGACATAACCAAGCTCCCGTCGTCGCCCTCTTAGGTGAAGCCCCCGCCCGCGCGCGGCGCCGGGCGGGGGCATTGCGGCGAAGCTAAGTCGGCTCCCCCGGCGCTACTCGCCCGGGTGCGGGTCGAAGATACCCAACAAGACGTCTTCCGTCGGGTCTATTTTGGCGATGGTCCCGATGTTGCGCATTATCTCGAGCGTGTAGTAGAAGTCCTTGCCGTAATCGTTATACTTCATCTTTTCCGGGTGTGAGCGGTTTCCTTTTGTCCACCTGGAACCTTCCCACGGGTCATACAATTCGCGGTGGTTCGGACCTTCCTCGGGGAGCTGCCACTGGCAGCGGCAGATAACGTCGGCCGCGGAACCGAGCGACGTACGCGTTAAATAGGCGGAGATGCGGGCGCCGCCCTCCTTAGGCCAATTGCCGGCCAGATTGAACAGGGATACCGTCTGGTCGCTACTCCATAAATAATATGCGCCCGGGGGGTTGAACCTCGTGTCGTCGGGCGCCTGGTATGTCGGGACGGACCCGGTGCTGTTGGGTATAAATGAGCCAAGGCCGCTGTCGAGGGGAAGCCAAACTTTCGCTATGTCCGCGGCGTTAAGGTTCGATATTACGGGCGGGAACTCGAAGCCGTTGTCGTCTATGTGGCAGTCGGACAGCGTGGCCGGCTCGGTATCCAGCCAGCCGCCCGCGGCGGTATAATTGCTCATGGTAGCGCTGAAATACCAGAAGTCGCACACGGGCCCGGTGTAAAACTTGTGGCCGTACGCGTTGTTAGTATTGCTCGTATCGACTTTAGCCGTTTTATACGCTTTCTTGGCGGTGGTCTGCAAGACGCGTATGCCTTTCTGTTGGAAGCCGGGGACCGTTTCGACGAGCTCCCAGTCGTAGCTCGTCGACGGGTCCGGAACCGTATGATATTTTTTTTCTTTACCCTTGTCCTTGGGATTCCAAAGGTACCAGGTAGACCAAACCAGCGCGAGCCAGTCCTCGTGCGAGCCCCACTGGCGGTTGTTCGTAAAGCCGTCGCCCGGAATCGCCATGCCGCCCTTTTGGTACCAGAAATACTGCATGGTACCGCCTTTTAAGTCGTTACCTTTGGCCTGCTGGTTGGGCTGTATGGTGTGCGTCGGGTCCTCCCAGCGGAAGAAGAACCAGATACGCGGCGGGTTGACGTACGTGTAGAGGGCCTTGACCCAGACCTCCTTCACGCCGCTGCCCTTGCCCATAATCGGCTCGGTCTTGATGATGGTCCACGGCGTACCTTGCCAAGCCCAGTAGTCGCCGCCCTTCGGGATTCCCGGGTTCAATTGCTCCGCGACGCCGTCTACGAGCGGGTAGACGTTCATGGCGTAATTTACGGGAACGGCGTTGGGGCCGGAGCCGTCGGCGTTCCAATCGAGGGTGCAAACCGCGGCGCCGTCGTGGTCCCAGTTGGTATTGGGTTCCTTAGTTTCGGCGTTGCCGTTGCCGTCGCATACTAGGAGCGAGAAGGTTTGGTCGTTGTACTCGACTTTTGGTTTCGTTATACCCGGCTCGTCCTCGCACGCCGTGAGAAGAAACGCGCCAGTGGCCAACGCGGCCACACCGGCCGTTAACACCATATATCGTTTCTTGAGCCTCATCATTTGTCGCCCTCCTGGGTAAAATGAAGGCCTCAATTTCTGTCGTGGTTTCCTTACGGCCAACGGACCGATAAACGGCCGCGGCCACTTTTTTTATTTTGAAAAAACTACCACACCCCCTGCGCCGTGTCAAGTCATTTTTTGCCGCCGCTCAGCGCCGGCCCCTGCCCCAACTTGAAACAATTCAGGCGTTTTCTACCGTCGCTTATCAACAATAAATCGGCGGCGACCGTGGGCGGCATCGCCGCGTATCGCTCGAGCCGCAACAGCTCTTCCGTACCTTCGGGAGCCGCGACCCATACCCGGCCGTCCTCGCACGCCACGACGGCCCTTAGGCCGTAAGCCGCGATGCCCACGACGTTGCCGCCCGGCTCCACGGCCCAGAGGGGCTCTCCGTCGGCCGCGCCGCACGCGAAAAGGGTCCGCCGGCCGGGGACGAAAAGCGTATCGTCTACCGCAACCGGCGCCCCGGCCAGCGCCTCGCCCAGCTCGCGGCGCCAAATCTCCTCCCCCGTACGCAGGTCGTAAGACGTGAACGTTCCCGAAGCCGCGGCCACGTTTACGCGCTCGGCAGTCACGGCGGCGTACAAGCCGCTCGACGCCACCTTCGCCTCCCATATCGGCAAGTCTTCCGAGGGCCGAACCGCGGCGATAAGGCCCGCGCCGGACCAAATCAAAAAGAGGCCCCCGCCGCCGTATGCCGCGCCGACGACGTCCTCTTCCAACCTGACGCGGCCCACCTCTTCTCCGGATAAGCCGTCGTAAAATACGGCCGCGGCCTCTTCGCCCACCGCGACCACCCCCGCCCCCGCCGCGGGATAAACGACGCCCGGGCCGGCCGCGGCGCGCCATACCTTCTTGCCGTCCGCCGGCCTTAACGCGTACACGCGGCCCTCGGGGTAAGGAACGTATTGGTAGATCAGGCCGCCCTCGACGACGGGCGCAGCGGGCAAAGGCGCCTTAAATCGACGCGACCACAGCTTCTCGCCGTCGTCCAGGCGTAACGCGTATACCCTTTTATCGGCCGCGGCGTAGTACACGCGGTCGCCGGCGACGAGCGGCGGCGCGTCGGCGGGAGCGCCCGCTTTGAAAGACCACACCAGTACCGCGGCAACCGTCAAGGCGTCCACGCCGCGATTATAACGCAATGGGGAGGCCGTAGCAATCGGCTCGTGCCTCGAAAAGCCGCCGGTTACTACGAACGTACGCGATATTTTTTGGTTGCATATCTAAAAAGGTTATGATAAAAAATAATAAACGGTTCCGGGAGAGGCGCGTATGCTCGACGACACGAAATTAAAGAGTATCGAGATATTCAAATTTTTATCGTCCGACGAATCCCGCCGGGTTCTGGCCGACGTAGCGGAGGTCCCGGTAAAAAGCGGAGAAGTCCTTTTCGAAGCCGGGAGCGTAGGCAACGAGATGTACATCATAAGAAGCGGGCGGATTAAAGTTTTCCGCGTCTACGACGGCGACGAAATAACCTTCGCGGAATTCGGCGAGGGCGACGCCTTCGGCGAGATGTCGCTCATAGACGAGTATCCGCGCTCCGCCTCGGCAGCGGCGCTGGACGATTGCGTCTTGCTGTCGCTAAGCAGGCCGACCTTCAAAAAGATACTCGAGAAGGATTCTCAGACGGGCGTTAAACTACTGATGGCCATCGCCGAGGTTTTTTCGAAAAGAATGCGAAAAACCGACAAGCTACTCGAGGCCTACCACCTGGTCAATAAAGCGCTGATAACCAACGAGGAGTTTCGCCAACTCTATACGGCGATATACTCGTAAGGCAAGCGACCTCTTCATTCGTTTAAAGCCACAGGGAAACGCCGTGACGAAAAAGGAAATAGCGGCGCAGGTTGCGCTCCGCACGGGCATAACGCACAAGCGGGCGGTAGCGATAATCGACCAACTTTTAGCGGAAATAAAATCGTCCCTCGCCGCGGGCAATAAAACGGAAATAAGAGGGTTCGGCGTATTCAAGGTCCGGCACACGAAAAAAAAGGTCGCGCGCGACCTCAGCACGAACACGGAAATCGTCATCGCGCCCACGCGCCGCGTCAAGTTCGTACCCGGCAAGCAAATGAAAGAGAAACTGAACAGGGCGTTGGCCCCCGCGGAATAACTGAGCCGACGGCGTATAAAAGCCGCGTCGCCGAGACGCGGTTTTTTCTTGGCCTCTTGGATATTTAAGAAAATTACACCCTCGGCCCCGCCGCCCTAACCTCCTCGGTCGCCATATCTTCGAATTGTTCGAAGTTCTTGACGAAGCGCTTAGCGAGCTCCAGAGCCTTAGCGTCGTACGCGGCCTTATCCTTCCACGTATTCCGGGGCCACAATACCTCGGCCGGGACGCCGGGGCACGACTTCGGCACGAGCACGTTGAAGACGGGCTCGAGCTCGAACTCCTGCTTCGCGAGGACGCCCTCGAGCGCCGCGGAGAGCAGGCCGCGCGTCACGCCGATGGCCATTCGCTTGCCGACGCCGTACGGGCCCCCGCTCCAGCCGGTGTTTACGAGCCAACAGTCGGCCTTGTGTTTCGCGAGCCGCTCGCCCATGAGCTTCGCGTATACGGTGGGGTGGCGCGGCAAAAACGGCGCGCCGAAAGCCGCGCTGAAGGTGGCCTGGGGCTCATCGATCCCGGACTCGGTCCCGGCCAGCTTGGCGGTGTAGCCGGAGAGGTAATGATACATCGCCGTCGCGGGCGTGAGCTTCGCGACGGGGGGTAGGACGCCGAAGGCGTCCGCGGCGAGGAAGAAGACGTTTTTCGGGTGGCCGCTGACGCCCTCGGTTATGGAGTTGGGTATGTACTCGACGGGATACGTGGCGCGCGTATTCTCAGTGATGCTGCCGTCGTCGTAGTCTATGGCCCGGGTCGCCGGGTCGACGATAACGTTCTCCAAAAGCGAACCGAACCTGATGGCGTAGTAGATCTGCGGCTCGTCGGTCGCGGAAAGGCGAATAACCTTGGCGTAACAACCGCCCTCGAAGTTGAAGCAGCCGTCGTCGCTCCAGCCGGTCTCGTCGTCGCCGACAAGGCGGCGTTTGGGGTCGGCGGAGAGCGTCGTCTTTCCGGTCCCCGACAGGCCGAAGAATAACGCCGCGTCGCCATCCGCGCCGACGTTGATAGAACAGTGCATCGGGCACACGTCGCGCGCGGGCAACAGGTAATTCATTATCGTAAAAATACCCTTCTTCATCTCGCCGCCGTAGTTGGACCCGGTGATGAGGATTATATTCTTCCTCAAACCTACGGCCACGACGACGTACGAACGAACGCCGTCGGCTTCGGGCAGGGCGTGGAAGTCGCAGGCGTTCACGACCGTGAAGTCGGCCTTGTGCTTCGCGAGTTGCTCGGCGGTGGGCCGCCGAAAAAGGGTTCGCGCGAAAAGGGAGTGCCAGGCCTTCTCGGTCACGATCCGCACGCCGTAGGAATATCTGGGGTCGGCGCCGACGAAGCCGTCGAATACGAAGAGCTCCTTGCGCGAGAGGTATGCCGTGACCTTCGCGTAAAGCCTGTCGAATACCGCCGGCTCCATCGGCACGTTCACCTTCCCCCACCAGATGTCTTTCTCCGTCGACGGCTCGCGCACCAAATATTTATCCAAGGGCGAACGCCCCGTCCGGTCCGTCGTCGTCCTCACGACGAGGGCGCCGTTGTCCGCCAACTCCCCCTCGCACCGGCGGAGCGCCGCCTCGACCAATACCGGCGTCGAAAGGTTGCGGTATACGTTTCGCCCGGGTTTGATGCCGACGTTCCCCAGACCGTAGTCTTCCACCACAACTACCCCTCTTACGCGTTAAGATTTACGCGGCGGATCTCACAAATTTTAATTATAACTTAAAACGCCCCCTTTAACAACCGATTATTCCGCGGCCGACAGCTCGCCGACGTCGTTCAAGGGGTCCCGGTATATTGGCGTCGTGTATTTTTCGACGAATTCATAAAAGACTTCTTTCGTTCGCTTTTCGTAATAGGGCCAAGCCTTCTCCTCAAACAGATGAAAGACGTGGACGTGCGTTATCCCCCAGCGGCGGGCGAGCTCGTAAAGGCCTCGGGCGTCCGCGCCCCCCTCCGCGGCCAACAGGAACGCCGAAGCCTCGAAAAAAGAATCGTAGGCCGCTTCCCGCTGTAAATAAAGGGTGTGATTTGTGAATACCATCAATACCTTGGCGTCGGGAGGCGTGTTCTCGTTTATAAACTTCTGCGCCCGGTAAAAGCCGCATTTCTCCTCCAAAAACTTTTCGCGCCCCTCGCCCGCGAGGTAATCGAAGCCCTCGAGCGTATGGAGAATCCCGCCCACGTTATACGCGAGGCCCGTAAATATAATTAACGCGGCCACGCCGAAGCGCCACACCCCGCGCGCGAGGGCGCCGAACCGGCCCTCCGCCGCGGCCGCCGCACCCGCCGCGGCGACGGCCAGCGCCGCGAGGCCGCCGTCCATAAAACGTAGCTGCTGCGGCCCGAGCGACCAAAAAGCCACAAAAGCCCAAGCGAAGGCGACGAGCCGCCCGGCCCGCCGGAAGGCGACAGCCGCGAGGGCCGCGAGCGGCAAAAGGTAAGGCAGATACAGGCCGGCAAAGCGCCTATACTCGAAGTCGGCCTCGACCGAAATCCGATAAGGTAATAATAAATAATCGTACCAGCTTCTCCCGGCGCCTATGCCGTGTTGCCACGCGACGAGGCGCTCGGCCTGTTCGGGCGAGAAATCGCGGCCCCCCAGGATGCCGTAGAACAACGGGAACAACGGGTTGCCCCTTTCGACGTACGCCTTCACGAGCCAGGGGACGACGAATGCAAACGCTACGCCGAGAATTAAAAATAGCTCACGCCAACGAAGGCGGCGCCGCGCGAGGTCGTATATGAAGACGGGCGCGAAAGCTCCCAGAACGTATACCGACGTGTATTTCGTTGCGAGCGCCGCGCCCAAAAATATGCCCACGGCGAGAGGCCGGCGCGGCGGGTTTCGCGTTTCCGCGCCGTCCGGTAAAAAATACACGTACAACGCGCCGACGACGTAGAGCATCAAAAAATGGTCGACGTGCGCGCCGGGCATAACGACGAAAAAAACGGGCGAAAAGAACACCAAAAACGCGGCCGCGGCGGCATAAAATTGTGGAAGCCAGAACCGGCCCAACCGGTAGACGAGGGCCACGACCAGGAGCGATACGGCGAAATATGACGCGTTGGCGCACGTCAAACCGTCCCACAACATCGCCCACAGGTAAAACATCGTCGCGCCCAAAGGCATCGAGGAATAAACGTTGTTGGGGAGATACGCGAAGGCGTGCGCGGCCGCGTATTTATGCGGGACCGCCAGGTGATACGTGAGCGCGTCCCAGTAGAGGGGCGGCTCGGCCGCGGCCAACGCCAGCGGGAAAGCCAACAAACCGCCCGCGAAGAGCCAGGCCGCCGGGCCCGCCTCGAGCTCGCCGAACCACCGCCGGACCCGCGCGGGCGCCTCCGCGAGCCGCCGGACCCAGGGGTAAAAACCCGCCGCCAAAACCGCGACCACGATCCCCTTAACCAAAAAGCCGTACGCGACGTGCGCGGCCGCGAGCGCAAACGACGCCAGGCCGAATACGACTACGCCCGCGGCCGTCGCGAGCTCGGGCGGAACGCCGGCGCGGTACCCGAGCGACGTTAACACCCTCCTCCCCACGAAATACGCCGCGAGCCACATCGCGCCGAAGAGGACCAAGTGCCAGAGCTTAGCCAGCAAGACGCCGATTATATTACGGTAAATATGCGGCGCGGCCGCGTTGAACGCGAGGAAAGCCGCCACTGCCGCCACGACCAAGAAGGCCCAGATATACTTCTTCAACGCCGGCCTCCGACCAACTCGTAAACCCTGTTTGAACGGTCTTGATATATGACGACGCCGTATCTTTCCAGGAAGTCGTAGAAGACCTCGCGCGCGCGCGGCTTATAATAAGGCCAAATTCTCCACCCGTAAGAATGATAGACGTGCACGTGGGTGCAACCCCATCTCCGCGCCAACGCGTACAATTCGTCGCCGCTCTCGGCTTTTTCCGCGGCCAAGAGCAGCGCCGACGCCTCGAGGAAGGAATCGTAAACGGCGTCGCGTTCCAAATAAAGCGTATGGTTCGTGAAAACCATCAATATTTTGGCATCGGCCGGCAACTCCCTATTGATAAAATCTTCGGCCCGGTAAAAACCGATGTAATCTTTTAGAAATTGCTCCTGGTCCATACCAATTAAATACACGTAACCCTTGGTCGCGTTTAATATGGCGCCGGCGAAATATGGGATGCTCACGACGAACAGCGCCATTATGGCAAACGAGCGCCAAATACGCCTGGGCCACTCCCCCCAACCCACCTCCGCCGCGGCCACGACACCCGCGGCAACGGTCGCGAGAGCGGGGAGCGCGGCGTCGAGGAAGCGCAATTGCTGCGGCCCGAAGAACCAGGCTAAGAGATACAGCCACCCGTACGCGATTAAACGGCCGGCGCGCCTGAAGAACAGAACCGCCAACGCGGCGAATGGAAATAGAAACGGTAAATATATCCCGGAGAACTCCTTGTAGCTGACGTCCGCTTCGACGGAAATACGATAAGGCAATAAGATTAGGTCCATTATCCCCCGGCCCTTCCCCATTCCCCGCTGCCACGCCAAGAGGCGGTCCGCCTGTTCCGCGGTGAAATCGGCGCCGTCGAAGACGCCGTAAAATAAGGGGAAGACCGGGTTGCCGCGCTCGACGTACGCCTTGACGAGCCACGGCAAGACGAGCGCAAACGCGACGACGAGCGTTTTTAGAAGCCAAGTCGGCCTGATTCGCTTTTTTATTACGTCGTAAATCCATATCGGTACGAACGCCGCGGCCACCGCGTAAGCGGTATACTTCACCGCGACGGCCGCTCCGACGAACACGCCGAACGCCAACCAACTGCGGCGTCCGGCCAGGCCGCTGCGACTAGCCGATTTGAAATAAATATATATCGCGGCAACGGCGAACAGGACTTGAAAATGGTCGTTGTGCGCGCCACCCGCGGCGACGATTACGGGCGACGTGAGGATTACGAAAACGCTCGCGAGCGCCGCGTAAAATTGTTCCAACCAGATGCGGGCGACGCGGTAAGTCAAAGACAGCGCCAGCACGGTCGCGACGAGGTGCGACGCCTTGGCCGTGATAAGGCCGTCCCACAAATAGGGCCATAAGTAAAAGAGCGACCCCCCCATAGGCATAGAGGAGTAGATGTTGTAAGGGAGGTAGGTGAAGCCGTGGGCGTCGGCGTAAGCTTTCGGGACGGCGAGGTGGTACGTGAGCGCATCCCAGTAGAAGGCCGGCTCGGCGGCGACAAGGGCGATGGGCAACGCCAGCGCGCCGGCCGCCACTACGAGGGCCGCGGACGATACCTCGAGTTCCCGGAGCCACCGTCGGACGCGCCCCGCTACCCTCGCCAACTCGAGCCGGTAAAAAAAGACCCCCGCGGCCGCTGCCCCAATCACAAAGGCCTTGACCAACCATCCGTAGGCCACGTGTACCGCGCACCCGGCGAAGGCGAGTAAAACGTACGTCGCGACGCCCAACGCCGTCGCGAGGTCCGGCGGCCCCCACCCTTTCCCGAATAGAAACCTGCCGACCGTCCGGCCTACGACGTACACCCCGAACCAAAAAACGAAGAAGAGGCCGAGGTGCCAAAGCTTACCGCACACCGCCGGGAAAGGATTCGAGCCGTACCGCGGCGTTGCGACGTTTAACGCGACGAAAGCCGCGGCCACGCCAACGACGACGACTAAAGAAACGGTCCTCGTAACTACGGCGCGCATAGCCCTATCCTACGTCCTCGCCGACCGCCGAGACCAGCTCGTAAACGTCGTTGTACTCGTCCTCGTATACGACTACGCCGTAGCGTTGGACGAAGTCGTAGGTGACTTCCCGGGCGTGAGTCGAGTACGACGGCCATACGCGCCCCTCATAAAAATGATATACGTGGACGTGCGTAACGCCCCGCTCCCGGGCGAACCGGTACAGTTCGCCCACGTCTCCGGCCTTCTCCGCGGCCAGCAGGAACGCGGACGCCTCGAGAAAAGAATCATATACGGCCGGGCGCTCGAGATACAATATTTCGTTGGTGAACAACATCAACACCTTGGCGTCCCCCGGCAACTCCCGATTAATAAAACTCTGCGCCGGGTAAAACGGGCATCGGCGGGAGAGGAACGCCTCCCGGTCCATCCAAAACAAGTACCGGTGGCCGGGCAGTGTATCGAGTATGCTTCCAGCGTTATACGAAAGCCCCAACGCCAGAACGGCAACGACGACGAACGCCCGCCACAACCCGACTACGCGGCGGTACTGCGACGGCTCGACCGCGGCCAACGTTCCGGCCGCGGCTATCCCGAAAGCGGGCAACGCGCCGCCGAGGAATCGTAATTGCTGGGGCCCGAGCGCCCACGCCAATAGGTACACCCAACCGAACGCGACGACCCGCCCGGCTCGCCGGAACGCGCCGACGCCAATCGCCGCCAACGGCAACAGGAAAGGTAAATATATCCCGCAGAAATCCTCGTAGCGAAACCCGGCCTCGACCGAAATGCGGTACGGCACGAGCAGCAAATCCACTACGCTCCGGCCCCGCCCCATAGACGCCTGCCACGATATCAGGCGCGCGGCCTGCCCGGCGTCGAAATCCCGGCCGCCGAAGACATCGTACAACAGCGGGAACGCCGGGTTGCCGCGTTCCACGTACGCCTTCGCCAACCACGGTACGACGAGAAGAAAAGCCACGCCCACCGTAATCGCCACTTCGCCCGCGCGAGTCCGCCTTTTTATAATGTCGTAAACCCAGATCGGCACGAAGGCGACGAAGGCCGGGTAAGACGTATATTTCACCGCGAGCGCGGCGCCCAGGAAAATACCGACCACAACCGCGCGGCGTTTTCCCAGACGGCCCGCGCCCCCCTCTCTTCCCACGTACGCGAACAGCGCCGCGACCACAAATAAAATCGAGAAATGTTCGACGTGCGCCCCGCCCATAACGGCGTGCACGACCGGCGTTAAAACCACGAACGCGGCCGCCAAAACCGCGTAAAATTGGCTCAACCACCGCCGCGCCAGCCGGTACGTCAACGTCAACGCGAGAATTGTGGCGACGAGATGCGACCCGTTGGCCGTAATCAAACCGTCCCACAAATAAGGCCATAAATAAAAAAGCGACGCCCCGAGAGGCATCGACGAGAAAACGTTATACGGCAGGTAAACGAAGCCGTGGGCGTCCGCGTACGCCTTCGGTACGGCGAGGTGGTACGTGAGCGCGTCCCAAAAGTACGGAGGCTCCGCGGCCACGAGCGATACGGACAGGGCCAACGCCCCGGCCCCCACGACGAGAGCCCCGGACGACACCTCCAGTTCCTCGAGCCAACGCTTGACCCTGGCGGGGACCCGGCCGTACTCTAACCTCATAAAGACTACGCCCGCGACGGCGGCGCCTATTACGAAGGCTTTGGCAACCCAACCGTACGCGACCCCTGCGGCGCATACGCCGAAACCCAGCACGACGAACGCTACGATACCCAACGCCAGGGCGAGGTCCGGCGGCCACGTGACGCGACCGGCAATCAACTTCTCGCAGCCCCGCCCGACGGCGTAGACGGCCAGCCAGAAAAACAGGAAGAGGGCCAGGTGCCAGAGCTTAGCTATTAATACGTCGAGGAGGCTCAACCCCTCGCGCGGCGTCGCGGCGCTCAAAAGGGCGAACGTCGCGCCCACCGCGACAACGACCGCGGCGATAATCAAGCTCTTCACGGCCTTAGGCATCGGCGAACATATTAAAATCAAAAACGCACCGTCGCCACTAAAAAAGCCGGCCCAAAGGCCGGCACCTTAGCCCACCGCCGTTAAAAGCTCACGGCTAAGCCGGCGTCGAAGGTACGCCCGGGCATCGGGTAATCGTAGATAGTCTGGTACTCCTCAGCCGTGAGATTTTTTCCGGCGACGTAGATTTCGGGATAATAAATCCTGAACGCCAAGCGCGCGTTCAAGAGGACGTAGGCGTCGAGCCACGCCTTAAAAGGCCCGAACGTAACCGGGTCATAGTCCGTATATTGCTGGCGGCCCACGATTTCAGTCGAAACCGACGGCGTCAGCGCGAAGGCGCCGCCGCCGAAGTCGTGGCGGTAGCGGAGCTCGGCGAACTCGGTATGGACCGGCCGATAGTCGAGCTGCTCGCGAGTCTTTTCTTTTTCGCCCTTGGGCGGCTTCACCTTGGTTTTGAGGAACGTTCCGGCGAGGGCGATTTCCAGGCCGGGGAGGGCGGCGAGCGGCGCGGCCTCGATTCCCGCCTCCACCCCTTGCACGACGGCGCGGGAGACGTTCTTGGGCGGCCAACCGCTTATGAGGTCCTCGTAATCCGAGTAGAAATACGTTAAGTCGACCTTTAAGCGTTGTCGCCACCAAAAGGCCGGGCCCGCCTCGTAGGTCCAACTATACTCCGGCTTAAGGTCCGGGTTCCCGGGGCCGAAGCCGGTGTCCGGCCAGAAGAGCTCGTCGAAGGTGGGCGCCCGGAAGCCGCGCCCGGCCGCCGCGCGCGCGCTCACGTAATCGTTGAAGCGATACCGCACGCCGAGTCGGGGCGAGAAGGCGTCGCCGTAAATGCCCGACGAGTCGTAGCGGAGACCCAGGACCGTCGTGAGCTCGCCGAAACGCAAATCCTCCTGCGTAAAAGCGGCCCACGTGTCGCCGTCGCGTTTCCCGATCTTCGTGCTGTCCGTTTTATCTTTTTCATATTCGCCGCCTAACGCCAGCCGGTTCCACTTCAGGAGTTGATAGAAGAAAGCGGCGCGGCCGCCCAAAGCGTCGTTCTTGTGGGTGTCGTCCGCGGCGAATGACGGGTCCCGATTAACGTAGTGGCGCTCCTGGTTTTTAAAATTGAGGCGGGCATTCGCGGATAACCGCTCGGTTAAGGCGCCGTCGAAGCTGGCGTTAGCACTCGTGAAATCGTCCTCCTGGCGCGCAGAAGGCGACGGGAAAGATAGCGGCCCGGGTACGCCCAGCTCCGACGTTTGATATTGGCCGCGTACGGAAACGGTGGCCTCCTCGCCCACGGCGTACGAGAACTTGAGATGGCCTCCCTTCCCCTCGTAATCGTCGTTTTCGCGAAAGCCGTCGGAACTGCGGTAATTGCCGCCCAGCGTAACGCCGGCGGGCCCAAAAGGAACGCCCGCGGCGAGGTCCGCGCCTTTTTCGTCGTAGCTGCCGTATCGGCCGCCGATTTTTACCATAGGTTTGTCCGGTACTCCCCGCGTGATGACGTTCACAACGCCGGCGGTCGCGTTCGCGCCGTACAGGGCCGACGAGGCACCCGCCATAACCTCCACGCGCTCTACGTCCTCCAAGGCGACGGCGTTGAAGTCCACGTCGCCGCCCTGGTGGTTATTTATCGGCTGGCCGTCCACCATGACGAGCGTCTGGTTCGCAAGCGCGCCGCGTACGGCCACCGTTTTGATCGCGCCCGCGCCGCCGTACTCGCGAACGTAAACGCCTTCGGCGCGCGCGAGCCCTTCCGCGAGGTTATCCGCGGCTAACAACTGTAAATCCGCCGCGGTTATGGCCTTTATGCCGAACGGGACCTCGGACTCGCGGGCCGGTTCGCCGATCGCCGTTATCACGATCGGGTCGCCCGGGAAAACCTCCACCTCCTCGGCGGCAACGTCTTCGGCGGGGGCCGCGGCCGCGACGAGCAACGCAACGCCCAAAGTAACGCTAAGAATTTTTTCCATTTCTCGCTCCTCCTTTAAGAACTTATTTCCGGGAAAATGAACCTTCTACCTTCGACGGTCCCGGTCCTGACGGCGCAGCCGTAGATTTTCGATAACCTATCTTCCCGGAACACGTCCGCGGGCGTACCGTCGGCCGCTATCCCACCCCGCGCCATGATAGCCACCCTCGGGAAATGTGCCGCTAAGTTGAGGTCGTGCAAAACGGCGACGACCGTTAAACCCTCCTCGGCGTTAAGGCGTTTGAGCAACGTAAATATCTGGGCCTGGTGCGATATGTCGAGGTGGGCCGTCGGTTCGTCCAGGAAAATCATTTCCGTCCCCTGAGCGAGGGCGCGCGCCAACGCCGCGCGCTGGAACTCGCCCCCGGAGAGCTGGCTGACCGGCCGGTCCGCGAGTTCCGCCACGCCCGTAAGCTCGAGGGCACGCGCCACCATCTCGCGGTCGGCCGCGCCCGGCGGGCGGAACGGCCCCAAGTACGCATACCGCGCCAGCATGGCGAGCTCGGATACGCTGTAAGGCAAGTTGACCTCGCTGTACTGGGGGACGAACGACAACAACCGCGCGACGTCGCGCCGGCCGTATCCCCTTACGTCTTTGCCCGCGAGCCGCACCTCGCCCTTAGCCGGTTTTAAATAACCAGAGAGCAGCCGTAAAAGCGTGCTCTTACCGGCGCCGTTGGGGCCGACGACGGCGACCATCTCGCCCGCCCTCACGGCCAAGCTGACGCCGGCGACCGCGGGCCCCGTAGGCCAAGAAAAATATAAGTCCGACGCCTCGATGCGCGGCGCCTCCACGTCAATACCCCCTCCTTCTCAGTATCGCGAGGAAATAGGGCGCGCCGATAAGGGCCGTAAAGACGCCCACGGGGACGATGGGCATGCTCAAATAGTCGGCGGCCGCGCGCACGAGAACGTCGCCGACGGCCACGAGGCTCGCGCCCCCCAAAGCCGCGGCCGTCAAAAGCGGCAGGTGGCGCGGCCCCATAACGCGACGCAACGCGTGCGGAACGACGATGCCGACGAAACCGATCGGCCCGACCAGCGCGACGGCCGACGCCGTCGCGAGCGCGCCGCACGCCAAAATTACGAGCTTGAACCTCTCCACCGAAAGGCCCAGGTGAAAGGCGCTCTCCTCGCCGAGGGCGATGAGGTCCAGCGGCCGGGCGAGAACGACGAACAGGCCGGCGCAAACCCCCACCACGGCCGCGGTAAAGCCGACCTTCAAAGGCGTTATGTCCGGGTTGGCGAGGTCGCCCATGAGCCACAGGAAAACCGCGTGCTGGTCGCGCGCCGGGACGACCGCGAGGACCAATAGGATGAGCGACGTGAAGAACGCACCGACCATTACGCCGGCGAGGAGGAGCGCGTGCACGGAGAGTATCCCCGCGGCGCGGGCGACGACGACCCCGGCACCCACCGCGGCCAGCGCGCCGACAAACGCGAAGACGTTGACGGCCGAAAACGCCGCCACGCCGCCGCTCAGGCCGAGCACCGTCGCGACCGCGGCGCCGAAGCCGCCGCCGGCGGCGATACCCAAAATGTAAGGGTCGGCCAACGGGTTACGTAGCAAAGCCTGAAGCGACGTGCCCACGGTCGCGAGGGCGACGCCAACGCACACCGCCGCGCCCAAACGCGTAAGGCGAACCAGGATGACGGCGTATTCGTCCGCGGGAAGGACGCCGCCCCCAAAAAATTCGGCCAACGCCCGCGCCGATGCCGCGGGCCCCAAGCCGGGGCCAATCAACGCCGAGGCGGCGCATACCGCGGCAAGGCCCCCCAAAAGCGCGACAAAAGTTTTTACCCTACGGCCTACTTCCATCCCTGCCTTGCACCTCGTTTGCGGTAAAAAAGGTCGTGTAACAAGGCAACGCCCTCGCCCAGCCGCGGGCCGGCACGTAAGACGAGGTCCGGATTCGCCTTGTAAATCCGGCCCTCCTCGACCGCGGCGACTCGGCTCCATCCGGTTCGCGCCGCCACGACCTCCGGCGTCGCGGCGTCGTGACACAAAATTATTACCTCCGGGTCGCGGGCGATTACCGCCTCCGGGTCGATGCGCGAATAGGGCCTCGGCAGGCCGGCGCCGACGTTGACGCCGCCCGCCAGCGATATCGCCTCGTGGACGAACGAACCCTCGGCGACGGTCATAAGGGGTTCGGGCGATATTTCCAAATACACGCGCGGCCGCGCCGCCGCCGGGACGTCCCCGGCTTCCGATTCCACCGCAGACAACTCGGCGTCGAATTCGGCCAAAAGGGCCGTCGCCCTTCTTTCCTCACCCACCATAACGCCCACCGCCTTTACGTTGCGGCGGAAGGCCGCGATATCGGAAGCGAGGAACGCGACCGTAGGTACGCCGAGCGACTCGAGCTGCGCTACGATACGCTTTTGTTCGTGGCCCGTCGTAATTATGAGGTCGGGCTCGAGGGCCGCGACGCGCTCGATCGAAACGTTGGAGAAATCGCCCACGGACGGCAACGCTCGTGCCGCGGGGGGCCAATCGCATCCGCGAACGACGCCGACGACGCGGCTGCCCGCGCCGACGGCAAAGAGCAACTCCGTCATCTCGGGGGAGGTAGAAATAATGCGCCGCGGCGCTACCGGAACGGCGACGGCCCGGCCGAGGTCGTCCGTGAACGGCCTCGTTTCACCCGCGGCCGGGCGCGGCGCCGGTTTGCCGCAACAGTAAAAAACGACGACGAGCAATGCCGCGAAAGGGACGGTATAGTTTTTTATAACCATAAAAAAAGCCGGCCCGACGGCCGGCGCGATTAATTTATTACCCTCGTCGCCCTACCCGTCGTAGGGTTTATCCGGCTTACGCCGGAGACAAGCGGCTCGAGGGTAAGTTTCCTGGCTCGCGGGTCGTCCTACCGGCCGGCGCCTTCCCGGTTTCCCAGTGGCATTTTCGCCGGCTTTCGTCGCCGCTTACAGTGGCGGGGCCGCGGCGGTCTCTCACCGCCTTCCGTACGCCCCGAGCCGATATTCAATTGTGCGCGCGTTGCCCCGTGGCTCCGCGCTTTCCTCTCTCGAAGGAATATAATAAATCGAGGGCACGAAGTCAACCTTTTTCCACGAACCCGTCGTGAAAATGGACCGACCGCCCGGCGTACGAAAAAAGCCCCGCCGTGGCGACGGGGCTTCTCGTAGCCTGGCTCAAAGCCCTCAGCGGGCGACCACCATCTTCCGCGCCGCGACGTCCGCGCCCGCGCTGAGGCGGTAGAAGTACACGCCCGCCGGCAAAGGACGCCCGGAATCGTCCGCGAGCGCGTACGACTCCTCGT
>JABAOH010137454.1_pt2 | contig 110254 bp, 110 predicted proteins | sample 7062181 | NCBI WGS metagenome assembly JABAOH01 (sample SAMN14538630, study PRJNA623070) | marine sediment metagenome | biome: marine biome [ENVO:00000428]; feature: marine pelagic biome [ENVO:01000023]; material: deep marine sediment [ENVO:00002113]; isolation source: pool of 5 deep marine... | reverse complement strand
GCCGCGCGCAGGGACTTGGGGGTGGGCAGGGGTTGGTAGGCCATATCGGGTTCAGATCGCGCCGCTGGCACGGAGTTGCGCGAGCCGCGCGGCGTCCGCGCCCAGCCACTCGGCCAGCACCTCGTCGGTGTGCTCGCCCATCAGGGGCGGGGGGCGGTCGTTGCGCACGGGGGTGGCGCTCATCTTGATGGGGCTGGCCACCAGGTCCACTGCGTCGGCCAGCGGGTGGTGCCAGGTGTGGACCATGCCTCGTTCGCGCACCTGCGGGTCGGCGAAGACCTCGGCCAGGTCGTTGATGGGGCCGCAAGGTACCTTGGCGGCCTCCAGCGCGGCCAGCCAGTCGGCCTTGCCGCGTGTCTTCATCACGGCCTCGAGCATCGGCACCAGCACGCCGCGGTGGCGCACGCGGTTCTGGTTGCGCGCGAAGCGCTCGTCACTGGCCAGCTCGGGACGGCCGGCCACCTCGCAGAACTTGGTGAACTGGCCGTCGTTGCCCACCGCCAGGATGATGTGCTGGGCATGGCCGTCGGCGTCCGGCGCCACCTCGAAGACCTGGTAGGGCACGATGTTGGCGTGCGCGTTCCCCGCGCGCCCCGGCACCTTGCCGTCCTCCCGCCCGCGCACCAGGTAGTTGGCGCCCAGGTTGGCCAGCATCGCCACCTGGGTGTCCAGCAGGGCCATGTCGATGTGCTGGCCTTCGCCGGTGCGCTCGGCGTGGCGCAGCGCGGCCTGGATGGCCACCGTCGAGTACAGCCCGGTGAACAGATCGGCCACCGCCACGCCCACCTTTTGCGGTCCGCCGCCGGGCAGATCGTCGCGTTCACCGGTGAGGCTCATCAGGCCGCCCATGCCCTGCACCGCGTAGTCGTAACCGGCGCGGTCCTTGTAGGGACCGGTCTGTCCGAAGCCGGTGATGGAGCAATACACCAGGCGCGGGTTGATCGCGCGCAGCGCAGCGAAGTCCAGGCCGTAGCGCGCCATGTCACCCACCTTGTAGTTCTCCACGAACACGTCGGCCTTGGCGGCCAGCTCGCGGATCAGCGCCTGGCCCTCGGGCCGCGACAGGTCGCAGGTGATGGAGCGCTTGTTGCGGTTGGCGCCCAGGTAGTAGGCCGCCTCGGCGGTGTCCTGGCCGTCGCGCCCGCGCAGAAAGGGCGGGCCCCAGCCGCGCGTGTCGTCGCCCCCGGGGTGGTTCGGCCCGCGCGGGCGCTCCACCTTCACCACGTCGGCGCCCAGGTCGGCCAGGGTCTGGGTGCACCAGGGGCCGGCGAGCACCCGGGAGCAGTCGAGGATGCGGATACCATCCAGTGCATTCATCCGTGCATTGTGNNNNGCTCGCCCACCTTCAACTGGCGCACCGTGCGCGCCGACGGCGCGCCCGTGCAGGCGCTCATGCCCTGCAAGCCCGACCGCGCCGAGCGTGAGGTGCCGCTGGGCGCCCTGAATGCCACGCTGCACATGCTGAGCTGCGACACCGGCGGCCTGACCTTCGCCGTGGCCTGGCTCGAGGCCGGCGACGCCGCGCGCGCAGCGCTCGCGCTCGACGCCTGGCGCCGCGCCACACTGGTGGCCGTACACGCCGACCCGGCCCTCGCCGACGACCCCGCCGCGTCATGGCCCGCCGCCGTGCCCGGCACCGATCGCGCCCTGGGCCTGCAGGCCGACGGGCGCGATCCCCGCGGCGAGCCCGTCACCGTGCGCGCACTGCACGCCGCGCAGGGCGGCCGACTCGTGCACGCGGCGATCTATGGCCGCGCCATCGACCCCGAACTCGCCTCGACTTTCTTCGAGGGCCTGCGACTGCCATGACGGATCACCCTCACCCACCTCAGGACAAGGGCCTGCTGAGCCCGCGCCTGGCGGTAACGGTCTTCCTCGTCTTCGCCGGCACCTACTTCCTGTCGGCCCTGGTGCGCGCCATCACCGCCACGCTGTCGCCCACGCTCAGCGCCGAGCTCTCGCTGACGCCGGGCGACCTCGGTCTGCTCGCGGGCGGCTATTTCTTCGGCTTCGCGCTCACGCAGCTGCCCATGGGCCGCTGGCTGGACCGGCACGGCCCCAAGCGCGTCGTGCTCGCCTTTCTGGCCATGGCGGTGGCGGGCTGCGCGGCCTTCGCGCTGGCGAGCAGCTTTGGCGGCCTGCTGTTCGCGCGCGTGCTCACCGGCATGGGGCTCAGCGCCTGCCTCATGGCGCCACTCACGGGCTTTCGCCGCTGGCTCCGGCCCTCGGTCCAACTGCGCGCCAACTCGTGGATGCTGATGACCGGCTCCATGGGCATGGTGGCGTCCACGCTGCCGGTGCAGTGGCTGCTGCCGGTGATGGGTTGGCGCGGCCTGTTCTGGGCACTGGCCGGGCTCTTCGTGCTGGCGATCGCGGTGCTGGCCTGGTCGGTGCCCGCCTGGTCGCGCGAGGCGCACGCCGCGGCACCCGCCGAGGGCGCGGCCGGCAGTGGCTACGCGCACATCTGGCGCCACCCCTATTTCCGCACCATGGTGCCGGTGGGCTTCGTCAACTACGGCGGCATGGTCGCGGTGCAGGCGCTGTGGGCCGGCCCGTGGATGGTGAACGTGGCGGGCTACACGCCCGGACAGGCCGCCACCGGCCTGTTCGCCATCAACCTGAGCATGCTGCTGGCTTTCTGGACCTGGGGCGTGGTGAACCCGCACCTGGCGCGCCGTGGCATCCGGCCCGAGTCCCTCATCGGCTGGGGCCTGCCCCTCAGCCTCGCCGTGATCGTTTCCATCGCCTGGCTCGGCCCTCGAGCAGGCTGGGGACTGTGGGCGCTCTTCTGTGTCGGCTCCACCTTCGTCTCGCTGTCGCAGCCCGCCGTGGCGCTGGCGCTGCCGCCTCAGGCCGCGGGCCGTGCGCTGTCGGCCTACAACCTGGTCATCTTCGGCGGCGTGTTCGTCCTGCAATGGGGCATCGGCCTGGCCATCGACGCGCTGAGCGTCTTCGGCTGGAGCGAGCCCGACCGCTACCGCGGCGCGGTGGGCCTGTTCGCCCTGTGCTGCGTGGCGGCCTACGCGGTCTTCTGGCGCGGCTGGCGCCGGATCGAGCGGGACCGCGCCGCTACACTGCGCGCATGAACGGCATCCTGCTGATCGCGCACGCACCGCTGGCCTCTGCCTTGCGGCAGTGCGTGCTGCATGTGTTCCCTGACGCGCAGGACGCGGTGGTGGCGCTGGACGTGCAACCCAACGTACCGCCCGAGGAAACGCTGGCGCAGGCACGCGCACTCATGGCCCAGATGGCTCGGCCGCAGACGCTGGTCGTCACCGACGTGTTCGGCGCCACGCCCTGCAACGTGGCCCAGCGCCTGGTCGACGGCGTGCGCAGCAAGCTCGTCTGCGGCGTCAACCTGCCCATGCTCCTGCGCACCGTGAGCTACCGCCACGAGTCGCTCGACGCCCTGATCTCGCGCGCCATCATCGGCGCCACGCAGGGCGTGATGCAGGTTGCCGTCACCGCTCCGCAAAACCAGGCCCGACGATCCACGCATGATCAAGACCACCGCGACCATCAGCAATAAGCTGGGCCTGCATGCCCGCGCTTCGGCCAAGCTCACCAAGCTGGCCGGCTCCTTCATCAGCGACGTGTGGATGCAGCGTGGCGAGCGACGCGTCAACGCCAAGAGCATCATGGGCGTGATGATGCTGGCCGCCGGCCTGGGCAGCACGGTGGACATCGAGACCGACGGCAGCGACGAGCGCGCCGCGATGGACGCGCTGCTCGCCCTCATCAACGACAAATTCGGCGAAGGCGAATGATGCCCCCACGCGCGCGCGGAGCGCCAGCATGACATTCAGCGTTCACGGTCTGGCGGTGTCCCGAGGCGTGGCCATCGGGCGGGCCGTGATCGTCGCCTCCAGCCGCGTGGACGTGGCGCACCGGCTGGTGGCGCCGCACGAGATCGAGGGCGAGATCGAGCGCCTGCGCCAGGCGCGCAAGTCGGTGGCCGAGGAGATCCTGCGTGTGCAGCAGGGCCTCGTCGGCCTGGGACAGGTCGACGCGCACCCCGAGCTGGCCGCGCTGCTCGACGTGCACCTCATGCTGCTGCAGGACGAGCAGCTCACCGACGGCGTGAAGCACTGGGTGCAAGACCGCCACTACAACGCCGAGTGGGCGCTGACCACGCAACTGGAGGTCATCTCGCGCCAGTTCGACGAGATGGAAGACCTCTACCTGCGCGAGCGCAAGGCCGACCTCGAGCAGGTGGTCGACCGCATGCTGCGCGCGATGCGCGGCCAGGCCGCGCCCATCGCGGCGCCCGCCGTCGCGGCCGAACGGGCGAGCAAGGACGAGCCGCTGGTGCTGATCGCGCACGACCTGTCGCCGGCCGACATGCTGCAGTTCAAGCAGAGCGTGTTCGCCGGCTTCGTCACCGACGTGGGCGGCAAGACCAGCCACACCGCCATCGTGGCGCGCAGCATGGACATTCCCGCCGTGGTGGGCGCGCGTTCGGCCAGCCACCTCATCCGCCAGGACGACTGGGTGGTGATCGATGGCGACGCCGGCGTGGTGGTGGTCGACCCGTCGCCCATCGTGCTGGCCGAGTACGGCTACAAGCAGCGCCAGGGCGAGGTCGAGCGCGAGAAGCTCTCGCGCCTGAAGAACACGCCGGCGGTCACGCTCGACGGAGAGAAGATCGAGCTGCTGGCCAATATCGAGCAGCCCGACGACGCGGCCGCCGCGCTCAAGGCCGGCGCCGCTGGCGTGGGTCTGTTCCGAAGCGAGTTCCTGTTCATGGGGCGCAACGGACAGTTGCCCGACGAGGAAGAGCAGTACCAGGCCTACCGCCGCGCCGTTGAAGGCATGCAGGGCCTGCCGGTCACCATCCGCACCGTGGACGTGGGGGCCGACAAGCCGCTGGACCGCAGCGTGGCGCGCCTGGACGACCACCTCAACCCGGCCCTGGGCCTGCGCGCCATCCGCTGGAGCCTGGCCGATCCGGGCATGTTCCTCGCCCAGTTGCGCGCCATCCTGCGCGCGGCCGCGCACGGGCCGGTGAACCTGCTCATCCCCATGCTGGCGCACGCGAGCGAGATCCGCCAGACCCTGGCGCTGGTGGACCGCGCGCGCGAACAGCTCGAGGCGGCCGGTGTGCCGCACGGATCGGTGAAGCTCGGCGCCATGATCGAAGTGCCGGCCGCCGCGCTCACCATTCCCCTGTTCCTGCGCCACTTCGACTTCCTGTCGATCGGCACCAACGACCTGATCCAGTACACCCTGGCCATCGACCGGGCCGACGAGGCCGTGTCCCACCTGTACGACCCCTTGCACCCGGCGGTGCTGCAACTGGTGGCCGCCACCATCGCGCAGGCGCGCGCCCAGGGCAAGGGCGTGAGCGTGTGCGGCGAGATGGCGGGCGACGTCACCATGACGCGCCTGCTGCTGGGCCTGGGGCTGCGCAGCTTTTCCATGCACCCCTCGCGCATCCTCGCGGTCAAGCAGCAGATCCTGCGCAGCGACACCGTCAAGCTCGCCAACTGGGCCAAGACCGTGCTGGCGGCCGATGACCCGGCCGCGCTGCTGGTGGACTGAGTCAGCGCGTGCGGGCGGCCAGCACCGCGGCGCCCACGATCATGGCCGCGGCCACCAGCACCGAGGCGCTGGGCCACTCGCCGCGCACCGCCAGCAGCGTGAAGGTCGACAGCAGCGGCGTCAGGAAGCTCAGCACGCCGATCTGGCGCGGGTCGCCGCGCTTGAGCGCCGCGTCCCACAGGAAGAAGGCGCCCCCCAGCGGGCCCAGGCCGAGCAGCGCGATCAGCCAGCCGTCCCGCAGGGACAAGGCCACCGATGGCTCCAACAAGGCATGGCACAGCAGCGCCAGCGCGCCCGAGGCGGCCGCGAAGCCCCCGATGGCCGCGGTGGGAAAGGCCATGACGCGCTTGGTGAGCAGGGAATACGTGGCCCAGATGAAGGCCGAGCCCAGCGCCGGCAGGTAGCCCCAGGCCCAGGTGACCCCGGTGCCGCCGTCTGCGCGGCCCAGGATGGCGAGCGCAGCGCCCGCGAAGCCGATCAGTGCCGCGATCACGTGGCGTGCGGTCAGCGTCACGCCCGGCAGCAGCAGCGGCGCCAGCACCACGATACCCAGTGGCCACAGGTAATTGACCAGGTTGGCCTGCACGGGCGGCGCATGGCGCAGCGCGATGAACAGCAGAAAGTGAAAGCCGAACAGGCCATAGACGCCCAGAGCCAGCGTGCCCGCCGGCACGCGCCAACGCCGCAGGTCGAAGCGCGAAAGTGGCAGCGCGATCAGGCTGCCCACCAGCAGGCCCAGGCCGGTGAGCAGAAAGGGCGGCACGTGCGACAGGGCCACGCCCAGCGCGGCGAGCGAAGCCCACAGCGCGATCGCGCCCAGGGCCAGCAGGTTGGCGGTACTCATCCGCCGATCATCGCGCGCGTCACCATCGCACGGCGCGGGTCCGTCGTCGCGGGGCGCGGGTCACGCGCGGTTCAGGCCCGCCGGCGCAGCGCGGCCGTCAGCGCCGAGGGTGAGCGGTAGCCGCTGCGCCGCGCTGCCTCTGCCACCGGCAGGCCCTGCGCGCGCAGCCGGCGCGCCTGGTCGAGTTGCAGCCCGCGCAACCACTGCTGGGTGCTCACACCGAACGCCTCGCGGCAGCGTGCCGCGAATTGCGCCGGACTGAGGTGCACACGCGCCGCCAGTTCGGCCACTTCCACGCGCTCCTCGGTCCAGCGTCCACTGGCCCAATCGGCGAGCGCCGCCCAGTCGATCTCACGGCGCGCGCGCCGGGGTGCGGCGGGCGCGGGCAGCCAGCTTTCCAGCAGCAGCGCCGGGCCCATGGTCTGGGTCCGGGGGAGGCCGCGCGAGCAGGCCTCGGCAAGGTAGCTGGCGAGCGCCAGCGTGGCCGGCGTCGGCGCGGTGCCGGCCAGGGCCCAGGCGCTGTCGTGGCTGTCCAGCACCAGGCAGCGCGCGCCCTGGCGCGACTCGAAATCGTGGCGTTCGCCCGGCGGCACCACGCAGCCCTGGCCAGCGCCGATGCGACACCCGCGTCCCGCCACTTCGAGCTCGAGCGCACCTTCCAGCCCCACCAGGACCTGGAAGTGCCCGTGGTCGTGGCTGCCGCGCGAGGCGCCGTAGGTGCGCACGCTCAAGGGGCCATTGGGGTGCGCGATGCGGCCCACGGTGGTGCCCTCAGGCCTTGTTCTTGCCTGCCACCAGGCGCATGCCCGGCATCAGGCGCGCGGCCAGTTCGGGCCGCTCCAGCGCGTAGTCCAGGTTCATGCGCGCAATCTCCACGTGCTCCTCGCCCAGCGCCTGGGCGCGCGAGCCCTGGCCGCGCTCGATGGCCTGCACCATGGCGTGGTGCGTGCGCTGGGCCAGGCGCATCCACTGCTGGCCTTCCTCCATGGACGACTGCATGGGCAGCATGGAACTGGGCGAAGCGAAGGGCATGGCGTCCAGCATGTCCATGATCCGGCGCAGCACCGAGTTGCCGCAGCCGTCCATGATGAGTTGATGGAAGCGGTCGTTGGCCTCCACATAGGCCGTGTAGTCGTCCAGCTCCATGGTCGGCTTGTTCACCGTCTGATCGCCTTGCTCCAGGCACTCGTGCAGTTCACGCAGCAGCTGGCGCGGCGCGCCTTCCTCGGCCAGCAGGCGCGCGGCGAAACCCTCGATCAGGCCACGCACGCGGATCGCGTCGGCGATCTGCTGCGAGGTGAAGCGGCGCATCTGGTAGCCGCCGCCGGGTGACGGTTCGATCAGCCCCTCGTGCTCCAGGCTGGCCAGGGCCAGGCGCACCGGCGTGCGCGAGGCGCCCAGCTTTTCCGCCAGCGGGATTTCGGCCAGGCGTTCACCGGGCACGAACTCGCCTTTGAGGATCAGGTCGCGCAGCTGGATCAGCACGCGGGATTGTTGGGAGTCCATGCGGTTGAACGAGGGATGGGGGCGAGGAATTCTAGGAGAGCAGGCCGCGGGTGCACGCCGCGCCCGCCGATTGGCATGCAAACTGCATGCAAGCCACTCATGAACAGACCTGCTGACCAGAAACTGCACCAAATTGGCGCCGGCAATGTGCGGGTTAACCCTTTGTTTTGAATAGATTCTGCCCAGTCAACTCGCCATCTGTCCAATTGTGTTGGTTTGATGAATTCAATTGCATACAATGCGGCGCCTCATGACACCCCGAGGAGCTCAGCCATGACCCGCACCGGAATCAAAGCCCCCCTGGTCATCGTCGGCGCCTCCTACGCCGGTCTGCAACTCGCCAGCAGCGCGCGTGAGCTGGGCTTCGAGGAGGACATCGTCATCGTTGGCGACGAGCCGCACCCGCCCTACCAGCGCCCGCCCCTGTCCAAGGGCTTGCTGACGGGCAAGGCCACGGTGGACCAGCTCTGGCTGCGCTCGCCCGAGTTCTATGCGCAGAAGCGCATCGAGCTGTGCCTGGGCCGCCGCGTCACCGCCCTGGACCCCGGCGCGCGGCGCCTCACGCTGGACGACGGCACCGTGCTGGAGCACGGCTGGCTGGCGTTGACCACCGGCGCCCGAGCCCGCGCCCTGCCGCTGCCCGGCGCCGATCTGGACGGCGTGCTGCCCCTGCGCACCCTGGACGATGCCCTGCGCGTGGCCGAGGCCGCCGCGTCGGCGCGCTCGGTCTGCGTCATCGGGGGCGGCTTCATCGGCCTCGAGGTGGCCGCCGCGCTGCGCGCCCGCGGCACCGAGGTGAGCGTGGTCGAGACCCAATCGCGTCTGCTCGCGCGCAGCATGCCGGCGCTGATGTCGGCCTTTGTCGAGAGCGCGCACCGCCAGCGCGGCGTGCAGGTGCTCACCGGGCGCGGTGTGCGCGGACTCGTCGGTGCCCATGGCCGCGTGGCGGCCGTGGAACTCGCCGACGGGCAGCGCATTGACTGCGATCTCGTGGTGTTGGGGATCGGCGTATGGCCCAACATCGAACTTGCCCGCGACGCCGGCCTCGCCGTGGACAACGGCATCGTGACCGACCCGCTGGGCCGCACCTCGGCAGAGCGCGTGCTGGCCGCGGGGGATGTGGCGGCCGTGGCGTCCGCGCCCGGCGCGCCGCGCGTGCGGCACGAATCCATCCAGGCCGCCACCGATGGCGCGCGCGCCGCTGCCAGCCTGATGGTGGACAAGCCCAGGCCCAACACCGCCGTGCCCTGGTTCTGGAGCGACCAGTTCGAACTGAAGTTCCAGATGGCCGGCGTGGCGCAGGCCGATGACCAGGCCGTGGTCCGCGGCGAGCCCGACAGCGGGCGCTTCAGCGTCTTCTACCTGCGCGACGGCGCCGTCGCCGCCGCACACAGCGTCAACCGCCCCGGCGAGCACCTGCTCAGCCGCCAGCTCATCGCGGCCGGCGCGCGCCTCGCGCCCGAAACCCTGGCCGATCCCGACAGCGACCTCAAGGCCGCCCTGGCGGCGTTGGCGGTGCCGGCCGCCGCCTGAGCAAGCGACGTTCCCTTCCTTCCATGTCCCACGGAGCCACCCGATGACCTTCACCAAACGACAAGCCATCGCCGCACTCGGCCTGGCCGGCCTCGGCGCCTTCGGCGCGCTGGGCGCCGCGCAGGCCGCCGAGCCGCTGCGCATCGGCCTCATCGCCACCTACTCCGGCCCCTACGCCGACTACGGCCGCCAGTTCGACGCCGGCGTCGCGCTCTTCCTGAAGGAGCGCCAGGGCCAGATCGCCGGCCGCCCGGTGGAGATCGTCAAGAAGGACACCGCCGGCCCCGCGCCCGACGCGGCCAAGCGCTTCGCGCAGGAACTGGTGGTGCGCGACAAGGTGAGCTTCATCACCGGCCTGGACTTCAGCCCCAACGCCTACGCGGTGGCGCCCATCGCCACCCAGGCCAGGTTGCCGGTCATCGTGGCCAACGCCTCGTCCTCGGCCATCACCACCAGCTCGCCCTACATCGCGCGCGTGTCGTTCACGGTGCAGCAGGTGTCCGACCCGATGGCCCGCTGGCTGGTGAAGAACGGTGTGAACAGCGTCTACACCGTGGTGGCCGACTACGCCTCGGGCGTGGACGCCGAAACCGCGTTCAAGAAGGCCTTCACCGCCGCGGGCGGAAAGATCGCCGGCGAACTGCGCACGCCGATGAACAACCCCGACTTCTCGGCCTACGTGCAGCGCATCAAGGACGCCAAGCCGCAGGCGGTGTTCTTCTTCTTCCCTTCGGGCGTCATGCCGCCCGCCTTCCTCAAGGTCTGGAAGGAGCGCGGCATGGAAGCCGCCGGCATCAAGCTCTTCGCCACCGGCGAAGCCACGGACGACAGCTACCTGGACGCCACCGGCGACGTGGCCCTGGGCCTGGTCACCAGCCACCACTACTCCTACGCCCACCCCTCGGCCAAGAACCAGAAGTTCGTGAAGGACTTCGAGGCGCAGTTCGGCAAGGCCATGCGCCCCAGCTACTTCGCCGTCTCGGCCTACGACGCGCTGTCCGCCATCGAGGCCGCCCTGGCCAAGACCAAGGGCGACACCAGCGGCGAGAAAGTGATGGAAGCCCTCAAGGGCCTGCAATTCGAGAGCCCGCGCGGCCCGGTGGAGATCGACGCCGCCACGCGCGACATCGTGCAGACCGTCTACATCCGCAAGACCGAGCGCGTGAACGGCCAGCTCGTCAACGTGGAGTTCGACCGGTTCGAGCGCGTGAAGGATCCGGCCAAGGCCGCTCCCTGACTCCCCCATGGCGATCGTGCTTTTCGACGGAGTGGCCTACGGCATGCTCCTGTTCCTCATCGCGGTGGGCCTGTCCATCACGATGGGACTGATGAACTTCGTGAACCTGGCCCACGGCAGCTTCGCCATGGTGGGCGGGTACGCCGCGGCGGTGCTGATGAGCCGCTACGGCCTGGGCTTCTACCCGGCGCTTGGCGCGGCCTTCGTGGCCGCGGCCCTGGTGGGCGCGCTGTTCGAGTGCCTGCTCTACCGCCGGCTCTACAAGGCGCACCCGCTCGACCAGGTGCTGCTGTCCATCGGCATCGTGTTCGTGTCGGTGGCGTCCTTCACCTTCTTCTTCGGGCCCACCATGCAGCCCTTCACGCTGCCCGAGTCGCTCGATGGCCGGCTCTCGCTGCTCGGCCTGGAGGTCAGCCGCTACCGCCTGTTCCTCATCGTCTGCGGCCTGGTGGTGCTGGCGGCGCTGCTGCTGGGCCTGGGCCGCACGCGCTACGGCGCCATGGTGCGCGCCGCGGTGGACAACCAGCGCGTGGCGGCCGGCACCGGCATCCAGGTGCAGCGCCTGTTCTTCCTCACCTTTTCGCTGGGCTGCGGCCTGGCGGGCCTGGGTGGCGCGCTCAGCCTGGGCATGCTGGGGCTGGAGCCCAGCTTCCCGCTGAAGTACCTCGTGTACTTCCTCATCGTGGTCTGCGTCGGCGGCGCCGGCACCATCACCGGCCCCTTCGTGGCTGCGCTGCTGGTGGGCATCGTCGACATGGCGGGCAAGTACTACCTGCCCGAAGCGGGCGCCTTCCTCATCTACGTGGTCATGATCGTGATGCTGCTCGCGCGACCGAACGGGATCATCCCCCGAAAGGGCCTGGCATGACGCCCATCACCCTCACGCCCGCGCACACGCGCATTGCCGAGGCGCTCTTCTGGCTCGGCCTGGCCTCGTGCTACGTCCTCCTGCCCGAGCACCTGAGCCTGATGAGCCAGATCCTCATCTTCGGCCTGTTCGCCGTGTCGCTGGACATGGCGCTGGGCTACGCCGGCATCCTGACCGTGGGCCACGCCGCCTTCTTCGGCGCCGGCGCCTACGCGGCCGGCCTGCTGGCCAAACACGGCTGGGGCGAGCCCTTCTCGGGCGTGCTGATGGCGCTGGCGGTGTGCGTGCTGCTGGGCTATCTGCTCAGCGCCCTGGTGGTGCGCGGCACCGACCTGGCGCGGCTGATGATCACCATCGGCGTGTGCATGCTGCTGGCCGAGCTGGCCAACCGGCTCTCGGGCATCACCGGCGGCACCGACGGCCTGCAGGGCATGGTGGTCGAGCCGCTGTTCGGCCGCTTCGAGTTCGACCTCTTCGGCCAGACCGCCTTCCTCTACGCCTTCGCCATGGTGTTGCTGGTGTTCCTGGGCGTGCGGCTGATCCTGAAGTCGCCCTTCGGCCTCACGCTGCGCGGCATCCACGACAGCCGCAAGCGCATGCTGGCCATCGGCTCGCCGGTGGACGCGCGCCTGCGCCTGGCCTATGCGCTGTCGGCCGGCGTGGCCGGCATCGCAGGCGCCCTGCTCGCGCAGACCACGCAGTTCGTCGGCATCGAGTCGATCGGCTTCAACCGCTCGGCCGAGATCCTGATCATCCTGGTGCTGGGCGGCACGGGGCGCCTGTACGGTGGCCTCGTCGGCGCCATCGTCTACATGCTGGTACACGACTGGTTCGCCGACATGAACCCGCAGTACTGGCAGTTCTGGCTGGGCATCTTCCTCATCGCCGCGGTGCTGCTGGGCCGCGGCGGCATCATGGGCGCGCTCTCGCGCCTGTTCAGGACGCAAGAGGAGGCCGCGCGATGAGCACCGCTGCCCTGCAGACCCACGGACTGGGCATTTCCTTCGGCGCCTTCCACGCTGTCAGCGGCGTGAGCCTCTCGCTGGAGCCCGGCGCGCGCCAGGCCCTCATCGGCCCCAACGGCGCCGGCAAGACCACGCTGATCAACCTGCTCACGGGCATCTACAAGCCCTCGGCCGGGCGCGTGCTCATGAACGGCGAGGACGTGACCGCGCTGTCGGCCGACCGGCGCGCGCGCCGCGGCCTGGCCCGCACCTTCCAGATCAATACGCTGTTCCCCAGCCTCACGCCGCTGAGCTCGGTGGTGCTAGCGATCAGCGAGCGCGAAGGCCTGGGTGCCGTGTGGTGGCGCCCGCTCAAGCGCCACACCGCCGTCTACCACGAGGCGCACGAGCTGCTGGCCCGTCTGAAACTGAGCGCCCTGGCCAACGTGCCCGTGGCCGAGCTGCCCTACGGCAAGCAGCGCCTGCTGGAGATCGCGCTGGCCATGGCCGCGAAGCCGCGCATCCTGCTGCTCGACGAGCCCGCCGCCGGCGTGCCCGAGGACGAGAGTGGCGAGCTCTTCGAGGTCATCGATGCGCTGCCGGCGGACATCAGCGTCCTCTTCATCGAACACGACATGAAACTGGTTTTCCGCTTCGCGCGCCGCATCTCGGTGCTGGTCACCGGGCAGGTGCTCACCGAGGGCACGCCGGCCGAGATCGGCCGCGACCCGCGCGTGCGCGAGGTCTACCTGGGCCAGGCGCACACGCAGGCCGTGCAGGCGATTCCCGCGGAGGTGGCGCATGGCTGAGCTGCTGGCGTTCGACGGCGTGGTGGCCGGCTACGGCAACGCCGTCGTGTTGCACGAACTGGGCTTCGCGCTGGAGGAGGGCCAGAGCCTGGCCGTGCTGGGCCGCAACGGCGTGGGCAAGACCTCGCTGCTGGAAACCCTGATGGGCAACACCCGCGTGATGCGCGGTGCCGTGCGCTGGGCCGGGCAGGACATCACGCGCTGGCCCGCGCACCGGCGCGCCGCCGCCGGCCTGGGCTGGGTGCCGCAGGAGCGTGAGGTCTTTCCCTCGCTCACGGTGGAGGAGAACCTCACCGTCATCGCGCGCAAGGGGCCCTGGAACCTGCAGCGCGTGTACGAGCTGTTCCCGCGCCTGCGCGAACGTCGCGGCAACTACGGCAACCAGCTCTCGGGCGGCGAGCAGCAGATGCTGGCCATCGGCCGCGCGCTGATGACCAACCCGCGCCTGCTGCTGCTCGACGAGCCGATGGAGGGCCTGGCCCCCATCGTCGTGGAAGAGCTCGCGGTCTCGATCCGCCGGCTCTGCGAGCAGGAGGGCCTGGCCTCCATCGTGGTCGAGCAGCACCCCGTGCTGGCGCTGGAGATGACGCACCAGGCCATCGTGCTGGAGCGAGGCACCGTGGTGCACGCCGGGCCGAGCGCGGCGCTGGCGGACGACGCGGGCTTGCTCGAAGGCCTGCTGGGTGTCGGCATCGCCGAGACCGCCTGATTCCCCGGATCCCCTCCCGGGCGCCCCCGCGCACCCGGTGTTCAACCCCTCGATAGGAAACCCGACATGCCGTTCCCCTTCAAGCAAGTCCTTGGCGGCGCATTGGCCGCACTGAGCCTGGCCGCTTCGCCCTTCGCCTTCGCGCAGGACGTCGTGCGCGTCGGCGTCATCGCCGAGATGTCCGGCCCCTTCGCCGAATTCGGCAAGCAGATGCAGGCCGGCATCCAGGCCTACCAGAAGATGCACGGCGACAGCGTGGCCGGCAAGCGCGTGGAGGTGGTGATCAAGGACGTGGGCGGGCCCAACCCCGACGCGGCCAAGCGCATCGCCACCGAACTCGTGGTGCGCGAGAAGGTGAACGTGCTCGCGGGCTTCGGCTTCACGCCGAACGCGCTGGCCGTGGCGCCCATCGCCACCCAGGCCAAGGTGCCCATGATCGTGATGAACGCGGCCGCCGGCGGGCTCACCGCCAAGTCGCCGTACATGGTGCGCACGTCGTTCCACTATCCCGAGACCGTGCCGCCGATCGCGCAGTGGGCCATCAGGCAGGGCGCGAAGAAGGCCTACGTGATCGTGGCCGACTACTCGCCGGGCCACGACGCCGAGGCCGCCTTCATCGCCGCCTTCAAGAAGGCCGGCGGCGAGATCGTGGGCAATGTGCGCACGCCGCTGATGACGCTGGACTTCGCGCCCTACATCCAGCGCGTGAAGGACGCCAAGCCCGACGTGCTGTTCTCCTTCGTCAACGGCGGCGACGTCGCGCCGGCCTTCATCAAGGAGTTCCGCGACAAGGGCCTGGACGCGGCGGGCATCAAGCTCATCGGCACCGGCGACATCGTCGACGAAGCCTTGGTCGAAGCCATCGGCGAGCGCGGCGTGGGCATCACCACCGTGTACCCCTATTCCATGCACCACAAGTCCGATCTGAACGAACGCTTCGTGCGCGAGTTCAAGGCGCAGCGCGACCCGAAGTCGCGCCCCACCATCATGGGCGTGGCGGCCTACGACGGCATGGCCGCGCTGTACGCGGCCCTGGCCAAGACCGGTGGCAAGGCCGACGGGCCCACGCTGATCGCCGCGCTCGCCGGCCTGAAGATCGACAGCCCGCGCGGCAGCCTCACCATCGACAAGGACACGCGCGACGTGGTGCACGACCAGTACATCCGCCGCTTCGAAAAGCAGGGCGACACGTTCTACAACGTCGAGTTCGAAACCTTCAAGGCGCAGCCCTGATGGCCGGCGACGCCCTGTCACTGGACATTGCCGGGCTCACGGCGGCCTATCGCGACGGTCGGCTGCATCCCTCGGCGGTGGTGGAGCAGCTCTTCGCCGCCATCGCAGCCGACACGCGCGGCCTCAACGCCTTCTGCCTGCTCGACCGCGCGGCGGCCGAGCGCGAGGCCGAGGCCTCGGGCCGGCGATGGCGTGAAGGGCGCCCGCTGTCGGTGCTGGACGGCGTGCCCGTGTCCATCAAGGACCTGGTGAACGTGGCGGGCTGGCCCACGCGGCGCGGCTCGCTCGGCGGCAGCGAGGAGCCCGTGCCGCAGGACGCGCCCGGCGTGACGCCACTGCGCGCGGGGGGCGCGGTGCTGTTCGGCAAAACCACCACCACCGAATTCGGCTGGACCGTGGGTTCGTCGAACCCGCAGGCCGGCACCACGCGCAACCCCGCGGCGCCGGGGCGTGAGGTGGGCGGCTCCAGCAGCGGTGCGGCCGCGCAGGTGGCGGCCGCCTGGGGGCCGCTGGCCCTGGGCAGCGACGCCGGGGGCTCGGTGCGCCTGCCGGCGTCGTGGACTGGCACCGTGGGCTTCAAGCCCAGCTTTGGCGCCATTCCGCTCGCGCCGGCCAGCGCCTTCGCCGAGTTTGCGCACCTGGGCACGTTCACGCGATCGGTGGCGGATGCGGCTTTGGCCATGCAGGTGCTGTCGCGGGCCGATGCGCGCGACCCCTCGTCACTGTTCGTGCGCGGCGAGGCGCCTGCCGATCGGCCGCTGCGCATCGCATGGGCCCTCTCGCTCGGTTCGTCGCGGGCCGTGCAACCGGATGTGGCCGGGGCTGTGCGGGCGCTGGTGCGGCGCCTGGCCGACGCGGGGCACACGGTGATCGACTGGCCCGAGTCCACGAACGACCGCGCCGAGGACATGTGGCGCGTGTGGACCTCGCGCATCCACGAGTCCTTTGTCGACTGGAGCGACACGCAGCGCGCGCGACTGTCGCCGGGCCTGCAGGCGGCGTACGAGCAGGGCGCCACGCAATCGGCGGCCGAGCTGGCGCGTGCCCGCGCGCGGCTGCGCGCCATGGCGGACGCGCTGGCGCAGCGCTTCACCGACATCGACCTGCTGGTCACGCCCAGCACGCCGGGCGCCGCGCCGCCATTGGGCGAGGTGGGCGGTGGCGCCTGGTTCGAGGCCGTGGGCGGCTTCACCTACCCGTTCAATCTCTCGCAGCAGCCGGCGCTGAGCCTGCCGCTGGGCACCGACGCCGAGGGCGCGCCGTTCGGCGTGCAACTGGTGGGGCCGCGCTTTCACGACGCGGCGGTGCTGAGGGCCGGCGCGCGCGTCGAGGCGCTGCTGGCGCAGGGCCGCTGAGCGGCGCCGCGGCGGGCCGGGGCCGGCCGCTCAGCCCCGGTCGGCCTGCGCCGGCTCGGCCATCGCCTCCAGCACGCCGTGCGCCTGCTGGTCGGCGTGGTAGCTGCTGCGCACCATGGCGCCCACCGCGGCGTGGGTGAAGCCCATCTCGTAGGCCTTGGCCTCGAACATCTTGAAGGTGTCCGGGTGCACGTACCGGCGCACCGGCAGGTGGTGGGTGCTGGGCGAGAGGTACTGGCCGATGGTGAGCATGTCGATGTGGTGGTCGCGCATGTCCTGCATCACCTGCAGGATCTCTTCATCGGTCTCGCCCAGGCCGACCATGATGCCGCTCTTGGTGGGCACGTGCGGGAACAAGGCCTTGAACTTCTTGAGCAGGTTCAGGCTGAAGGCGTAGTCGGAGCCCGGGCGCGCTTCCTTGTACAGGCGCGGCGCGGTTTCCAGGTTGTGGTTCATCACGTCCGGCGGCGCGGCCTTCAGGATCTCCAGCGCACGGTCGTCGCGGCCGCGGAAGTCGGGCACCAGCACCTCGATGGTGGTCTCGGGCGAGCGTTCGCGGATCTGGCGGATGCACTCCACGAAATGGCCCGCGCCGCCGTCGCGCAGGTCGTCGCGGTCCACGCTGGTGATCACCACGTACTTGAGCTTGAGCTGGGCGATGGTCTTGGCCAGGTTCACCGGCTCGTCCGCATCCAGCGGGTCGGGGCGGCCATGGCCCACGTCGCAGAACGGGCAGCGGCGCGTGCACTTGTCGCCCATGATCATGAAGGTGGCCGTGCCCTTGCCGAAGCACTCGCCGATGTTGGGGCAGCTCGCTTCTTCGCACACCGTCACCAGCTTGTTGCTGCGCAGGATGTCCTTGATCTCGTAGAAGCGGGTGCTGGGGCTGCCCGCCTTCACGCGAATCCACTCCGGCTTCTTGAGCGTCTCGGCCGGCACGATCTTGATGGGGATGCGCGCGGTCTTGGCCTGGCTCTTCTGCTTGACGGTGGGGTCGTAGGTGGTGCTCATGGCGGTGGGGGCGGTGACGGGCTCAGGGGGCGAGCAGTGCGCCGAGCTTCTGGCTCAGGACCGGGGCCGCGTCGTCCCAGGTGACGGGGACGCCGATTGTAGAAAGGTCCACCGTTTCAAGCCCGGCGTAGCCGCACGGGTTGATACGCTGGAAGGGTTGCAGGTCCATGGCCACGTTCAGCGCCACGCCGTGGTAGGTGCAATGGCGGCTCACCTTGATGCCCAGCGCGGCGATCTTGCCCAGGCCTGTGAAGTCGGGCGAGGGTGGCGGGCTGCCGGGCTCGCGCCGCGCCGGTGCCTGCGGCAGGCGCGCGTGGCCGCGTGGGTCGTCCAGTCGCACATAGATGCCGGGGGCGCCGGCCACTCGGTGGCCGGTCACGCCGAAGTGGTCCAGCGTGCGGATCACCGCTTCCTCGATGCGGTAAACGTACTCCTTGACGAAGTAGCCCGCGCGCTGCAGGTCCATCAGTGGATAGGCCACCACCTGGCCAGGCCCGTGGTACGTGACCTGGCCGCCGCGGTTGGTGGGCACGACCTCGATGTCGCCGGGGGCGAGCAGGTGGTCCTGTTGGCCCGCCAGGCCTTGCGTGAACACGGGTAGGTGCTCGCAGATCCAGAGCTCGTCGGGCGTGCCGGTCGTGCGCGCGGCCGTGAAGGCCTGCATGGCCTCGTAGGTGGGGCGGTAGGCGACACGGCCCAGCGCGCGGATGTCCATGGCGTCAGAGAACCACTTTGACCATGGGATGCGTGGTCAGCGTGCGGTACACCTCGTCGAGCTGCTCGCGGCTGGTGACGAACACGGCGACGGTCAGGCCCATGTAGTTGCCGGCCTTGCTCGGGCGGCGCTCCAGCGTGGTGGCGTCGAAGGAGGGATCGAAGTTGCGCACGATCTCCACGATGGCCTCGGCGAAGCCCTCGACGTTCTCTCCCATCACCTTGATCGGGAAATGCGTGGGGTAGGTGATGAGCGACTGCTCGGGCGGGATCTCGGGTGGCGTGTCCATGGCGGGGTCTCAGGTGGATTGCTCGGCCACGGCGCGCTGGTAGGCCGCCAGCAGGCGTGCGCCCACGGGTCCGGGCTGGCCGTTGCCCACGGGGCGGCCGTCGAGCGTGGTGATCGGCAGCACCTCCTTGGTGGCCGAGGACAGCAGCAGCTCGTCGGCCGCGAGCACCTCGTCGCGCGAGACGCGGCGCAGCTCGAAGGGGATGCCGTTGTCGCGGCAGATCGATTCGATCAGGCCGTAGCGGATGCCCTCCAGCACCAGGTGGTCCTTGGGCGGACCCATCACGGTGCCGTTTTTCACCACCCAGACGTTGCTGGCCGCGGCTTCGCTCAGGAAGCCCTCGCGGAACATCACGGTCTCCAGCGCACCGGCGTCAGCGCTGATCTGGCGCGCGAACACCGCGCCCAGCAGGCTGGTGCTCTTGATGTGCGCCTTCTGCCAGCGAAAGTCGTCGGCCGTCACGCAGGCCACGCCGCGCGCGCGCTGCTCGGCCGTGGGCAGCTTCATCTCGCCGGCCATCACGAACACCGTGGGCGTCAGGTCGGGGATCATCACGTGGTCGCGTGGCGCCACGCCGCGCGTCACCTGCAGGTAAATCAACTGGTTCGCCACGCCCGCGGCCTGGCGGTCGGCGATCAGGCGGCGCGCGATCGCCAGCCATTGCTCGCGCGTGTGCGGGTTGGCGATGCGCAGCTCGCGCAGCGAGCGGTCCAGCCGGTCCATGTGCTCGGTGAAGCGGAAGACGCGCCCGCCGTAGGCCGGCAGCACCTCGTAGACGCCGTCACCGAAGATGAAGCCGCGGTCGAGCACGCTGATGCGCGCGTCGCGCAGGGGGCTGTACTCACCATTCAGGAAGCACAGCGAATCGGGCAGGGGAGGGTTCATGTCGGGATTATCCGGCCGGGTGTTTTCGCCCGCGTGCGACCGCCCCCGAGCCTTGACTGGCCCATCGGGTTTCTACGTATAATCAATGGCTTTGCGAACCTGACCGGTCCGTCATTCCTGCGTCATTTGCCTTGTCGACCCATGCTGCCAGCCAAGCCGACACCGCCCTTGAACGATGACGATCCAGATGGGGCGCAAGAACCCGAATTCAAGCCGTTGACGCGCGATGAAGCGCGGCAGTGGCGCGCCAACCAGCCGGGGTTTTCGCTCTGGCGGTTGGTGGGGGTGCAGTGGCTGGTGGGGCTGCTCGCCGCCGCGGTTGCCGCCTTGCTCACGCAGTCGGTCGCCGTCGCGGTGTCGGTCCTGTACGGCGCGGCAACGGTGGCGATTCCCTCGGCCCTCATGGCCTACGGATTGAGCTCCAGCGCCTTGTCCCGACTCGCGTCGGGCTTTGCGCAGGCCGCGCTGGTCGGTTTCCTGTTCTGGGAGGGCGTGAAGGTCCTGCTGTCGGTGGCCCTCCTGGCTGCGGCGGTCTGGATCCTGCCCGAGCCGAACTGGATCGGGCTGCTGATCGGGCTGGTGTTGGTTCTCAAGGTCTACTGGTTCGGGGCGCTGCTCCAGGCCCGCAGGCCGGTCACAAACGGTTGACGCTCCGCGTTTTGGTGCACACGAATGGCTGCTGAAGGCACTCTGACCCCTGGCGAATACATCCGCCACCACCTGGTTCACCTGACGAACCACAAGCAGTCGTCCATCGTCGATTTCTCCGTGATCAATGTGGACTCGGTGGTCGTCAGCAGCGTGCTGGGCCTGCTCATGTGCGTCGTGCTGTGGCTGGCCGCGCGCAAGTCCACCGCCGGCGTCCCGGGCCGTTTCCAGGCTGCCGTCGAGATCCTGGTGGAAATGGTGGACAACCAGGCCAAGGCCGTGATCCACAACGCCACCAGCCGCAAGCTCATCGCTCCTCTCGCCCTGGCCGTGTTCGTCTGGATCTTCCTGATGAACTTCATGGACATGATTCCGGTCGATCTGCTGCCCCAGATCTGGCANNTCAAGGACTACCTGCGCGTCGTGCCCACGGCCGACCTGTCCACCACCCTGGGCCTGTCCGTCTCCGTTCTGCTGCTTTGCCTGTTCTACAACATCAAGATCAAAGGCCTGGGCGGCTGGGCGCACGAATTGGTGTCCGCGCCCTTCGGCACCAGCAAGAACCCCCTGTGGGCGCTGTTGCTGGGCGTGGTCAACTTCCTGATGCAAATGATCGAGTTCGTGGCGAAGACCGTTTCGCACGGCATGCGGTTGTTTGGCAACATGTTCGCGGGTGAGCTGGTGTTCATGCTGATCGCGCTGCTGGGTGCCTATGCCACCCTCTCGCTCGGCGGTGGACTCTTCTTCGTCGGACACCTGATCGCCGGCACGGTGTGGACCTTGTTCCACATCCTGGTCATCACCTTGCAGGCGTTCATCTTCATGATGCTGGCCCTCATCTACCTGGGGCAGGCGCATGACGCTCACTGACGCGGCCGTCCTGGACGCGCTCGGGTAATTTCGTTCCTTTTCTCAATCAACAAACTTCCATCTCAACAGGAGTCAACATGGAAAACGTTCTGGGTCTCGTCGCGCTGGCTTGCGGCCTCATCGTCGGTCTGGGCGCCATTGGCGCTTCCATCGGTATCGCGCTGATGGGCGGCAAGTTCCTCGAGTCCTCGGCCCGTCAGCCCGAGCTGATGAACGACCTGCAGACCAAGATGTTCATTCTGGCCGGCCTGATCGACGCGGCCTTCCTGATCGGCGTGGCCATCGCCCTGCTGTTCGCCTTTGCCAACCCCTTCACCCTGTAATCGGTTGGTCGGTGCCCGCGCGGGTGCGGTCAACGTGGTGAGCGGACGCGTGCTCCGCCACCATGCCCAGCCGTCCGCCGGGTCGCCGGTGTGTTTCCCCCATAGTCCCCACAGAAAGGCGTTGCGATGAACATCAATGCAACCCTCTTTGCGCAGGCCATCGTCTTCGCGATCCTGATCTGGTTCACGATGAAGTTCATCTGGCCGCCGATCGCAAAGGCACTCGATGAGCGCGCGCTGAAGATTTCCGAAGGCCTCGCCGCCGCCGAAAAGGCCAAGACCGAACTCGCCGTCGCGAACAAGCGCGTCGAGGCCGAGCTCAGCCAGTCGCGCAACGAATCGGCCACCCGTCTGGCCGATGCCGAGCGCCGTGCCCAGGCCCTGATCGAAGAAGCCAAGGCCCGGGCCAACGACGAGGCCGCCAAGATCGTCGCCGCAGCCCGCCAGGAAGCCGAGCAGCAAGTGATCAAGGCCCGAGAGGCCTTGCGCGAGCAGGTGGCCGCGCTGGCCGTCAAGGGCGCCGAGCAGATCCTGCGCAAGGAAGTCAACGCCGGCGTTCACGCCGACCTGCTCAACCGCCTCAAGACCGAGCTCTGATCGAGCGCACAGGAACGACGACCATGGCCGAAATCGCCACCATTGCCCGTCCCTATGCGGAAGCGCTGTTCCAGGCGTGCGGCCAGGATGCCGCCGGTACGGCGCTCTGGCTCGACGGGCTGGCCGCCGTGGCTGCCGATGCGCAGCTGCTGCAGTACGCCGACAGCCCCAAGGTCACGCCGCAACAGGTGTTCGACCTGATCGCTGGCGTGCTCAAGAACCCGCTGCCGACCGCCGGCCAGAACTTCCTGCGCACGGTCATCGACAATGGCCGTCTGGCTGCCCTGCCCGAGATCGCTGCCCAATTCCGCGCGCTCAAGAACGCCCGGCAGGGCTCGTTCGACGCCACGGTCTACAGCGCGTTCGCCATCGAGCCGTCGGCACTCGCCGACCTGTCGGCCGTGCTGGAGAAGCGTTTTGCCCGCAAGCTCAACCTGCAGGTTCAACTGCAGCCCGAGCTCATCGGGGGCATCCGCGTGGTGGTGGGTGACGAGGTGCTGGACACCTCCGTCAAGGCCCGCCTGGAACAGATGAAAGTGGCCCTCACGGCCTGATGGCCCTGACCCGCCCGCGCCGCATACCAATCAACGAAAGAAGGAAAGAGTCATGCAACTCAATCCCGCCGAAATCTCCGAACTGATCAAGTCGCGCATCGAAGGTCTGGCCGCCAGCGCCGACGTGCGCAACCAGGGCACCGTGGTGTCGGTCACCGACGGCATCGTGCGCGTGCACGGCCTGTCCGACGTGATGCAGGGCGAAATGCTGGAATTCCCGGCCAACAAGGACGGCGTGCCTTCCTTCGGTCTGGCGCTCAACCTCGAGCGCGACTCCGTCGGCGCCGTGGTGCTGGGCGAGTACGAACACATCTCGGAAGGCGACACCGTCAAGTGCACGGGCCGCATCCTGGAAGTGCCCGTGGGCCCCGAGCTCGTGGGCCGCGTGGTGAACGCCCTCGGCCAGCCCATCGACGGCAAGGGCCCGGTCAACGCCAAGATGACCGACGTGATCGAGAAGGTCGCCCCGGGCGTGATCGCGCGTCAGTCGGTTGACCAGCCGGTGCAGACCGGCCTGAAGTCGATCGACTCGATGGTGCCCATCGGCCGCGGCCAGCGCGAGCTGATCATCGGCGACCGCCAGACCGGCAAGACCGCCGTCGCGATCGACACGATCATCAACCAGAAGGGTCAGAACGTGATCTGCATCTACGTCGCCATCGGCCAGAAGGCGTCGTCGATCAAGAACGTGGTGCGTGCCCTGGAGCAGGCGGGCGCGATGGACTACACCATCGTCGTCGCGGCCTCGGCCTCCGAATCGGCCGCCATGCAGTACCTCGCGCCCTACTCGGGCTGCACCATGGGCGAGTACTTCCGCGACCGCGGCCAGCACGCCCTGATCGTGTACGACGACCTGTCCAAGCAGGCCGTGGCCTACCGCCAGGTCTCGCTGCTGCTGCGCCGCCCGCCGGGCCGCGAGGCCTACCCGGGCGACGTGTTCTACCTGCACAGCCGCCTGCTCGAGCGCGCCGCGCGTGTCAACGCCGACTACGTCGAAGCCTTCACCAAGGGTGAAGTCAAGGGCAAGACCGGCTCGCTGACCGCACTGCCCATCATCGAAACGCAAGCCGGCGACGTGTCGGCCTTCGTGCCGACCAACGTGATTTCGATCACCGACGGCCAGATCTTCCTGGAGACCGGTCTGTTCAACGCCGGCATCCGTCCCGCCATCAACGCGGGTATCTCGGTGTCTCGCGTGGGTGGTGCGGCCCAGACCAAGCTGATCAAAGGCCTGTCCGGCGGTATCCGTACCGACCTGGCGCAGTACCGCGAACTCGCGGCCTTCGCCCAGTTCGCGTCCGACCTCGACGAAGCCACCCGCAAGCAGCTCGACCGCGGCGCCCGCGTCACCGAACTGCTCAAGCAGGCCCAGTACAGCCCGCAGTCCATCAGCCTGATGGCTTCCTCGCTGTTCGCCGTCAACAAGGGCTTCCTTGACGACGTGGACGTGAAGAAGGTGCTGGCCTTCGAATCGGGCATGCATGCCTTCCTGAAGGACAAACACGCCGCGCTGCTGAGCAAGCTGCAGAACGACAAGGCCATGGACAAGGACGCCGAAGCCCAGCTGTCGGCCGCCATCGCCGAGTTCAAGAAGACCGGCACGTACTGATCGCCCCAGGGCCAACCAGGAGCAGCGATGGCAGCAGGCAAGGAAATCCGCGGCAAGATCAAATCGGTGGAAAACACCAAGAAGATCACCAAGGCCATGGAGATGGTCGCCGCCTCCAAGATGCGCAAGGCGCAGGACCGCATGCGCGCGGCCCGGCCTTACGCCGAGAAGGTGCGCCAGATTGCGGGCAACCTGAGCAAGGCGAACCCGGAGTACACGCATCCCTTCATGGAGGCGAATGACGGCAAGACCGCCGGCTTCGTCGTCGTGACCACCGACAAGGGCCTCTGTGGTGGTCTCAACACCAACGTGTTGCGCGCCGCCACCAACGAGTTCAAGGCCTTGCAGGCCAGTGGCACCGGCATCGAGGTCGTGGCCATCGGCAACAAGGGACTGGGCTTCATGAACCGCGTCGGCGCCAAGGTGGCGTCCAGCGTGGTCGGCCTGGGTGACACGCCCCACCTCGAGAAACTCATCGGTCCCGTGAAGGTGCTGCTCGACGCGTACACCGAAGGTCGCGTCAAGAGCGTTCACCTGGTCTACACCCGCTTCATCAACACGATGAAGCAGGAGGCCGTGGTGCAGCAACTTCTGCCCCTGACGGCCGAAAACCTGCAGGAAGGCGCGGGCGGCCGCGACTGGGACTACATCTACGAACCCGACGCGGCCACCGTCATCGACGAGCTGCTGCTGCGCTACGTGGAAGCCCAGGTCTATCAGGCTGTGGCCGAGAACATGGCGTCCGAGCAGTCCGCGCGCATGGTGGCCATGAAGGCCGCGACCGACAACGCGGGCAACGTGATCAGCGAACTCAAGCTCGTCTACAACAAGACCCGCCAGGCCGGCATCACCAAAGAGCTGTCCGAGATCGTCGCCGGCGCCGCTGCCGTCTAAGGTCCGCGCCCCTCCGAATCCAGAGAAAACAGAAGGTAAACATCATGTCTCAAGTGCAAGGCAAGATCGTCCAGTGCATCGGCGCCGTCGTGGACGTGGAATTCCCGCGCGACCAGATGCCCCGCGTGTACGACGCGCTGAAGATGGAGGGCTCGGCCCTCACGCTGGAAGTCCAGCAGCAGCTCGGTGACGGCGTGGTGCGCACCATCGCCCTGGGCTCCTCCGACGGCCTGCGCCGCGGCATGCTGGTGAGCAACACCAATGCCCCCATTACCGTCCCCGTGGGCAAGGCCACGCTGGGCCGCATCATGGACGTGCTGGGCAACCCCATCGACGAGCGCGGCCCGGTCGACCAGGCCCTCACCGCCTCCATTCACCGCAAAGCCCCGGCCTACGACGAGCTGTCTCCCTCGCAGGAACTGCTCGAGACCGGCATCAAGGTGATCGACCTGATCTGCCCCTTCGCCAAAGGCGGCAAGGTGGGTCTGTTCGGTGGCGCCGGCGTGGGCAAGACCGTGAACATGATGGAGCTCATCAACAACATCGCCAAGGCGCACTCGGGTCTGTCCGTGTTCGCCGGCGTGGGGGAGCGCACCCGCGAGGGCAACGACTTCTATCACGAGATGGCCGACTCCGGCGTCGTGAAGCTGGACAACCTGGCCGAGTCGAAAGTGGCCATGGTGTACGGCCAGATGAACGAGCCCCCGGGCAACCGCCTGCGCGTCGCCCTGACCGGTCTGACCATGGCCGAATCGTTCCGCGACGAAGGCCGTGACGTGCTGTTCTTCGTGGACAACATCTACCGCTACACGCTGGCCGGTACCGAAGTGTCCGCTCTGCTGGGCCGCATGCCCTCCGCCGTGGGCTACCAGCCGACGCTGGCCGAAGAAATGGGCCGCCTGCAGGAGCGCATCACCTCCACCAAGGTCGGCTCGATCACCTCGATCCAGGCCGTGTACGTGCCCGCGGACGACCTGACCGACCCTTCGCCCGCCACGACCTTCGCTCACTTGGACTCCACCGTGGTGTTGAGCCGTGACATCGCGGCGCTGGGCATCTACCCCGCCGTGGACCCGCTGGATTCCACCAGCCGCCAGCTCGACCCGCTGGTCGTGGGCGAGGAGCACTACAGCACCGCCCGCGCCGTGCAGGGCACCCTGCAGCGCTACAAGGAACTGCGCGACATCATCGCCATCCTGGGCATGGACGAACTGTCCCCCGAGGACAAGCTGGCCGTGGCCCGCGCCCGCAAGATCCAGCGTTTCCTGTCGCAGCCCTTCCACGTGGCCGAGGTGTTCACCGGTTCGCCCGGCAAGTACGTGCCGCTGGCCGAAACCATCCGCGGCTTCAAGGTGATCATCGCGGGCGAATGCGACCACCTGCCCGAGCAGGCCTTCTACATGGTCGGCACCATCGACGAGGCCGTCGAGAAGGCCAAGAAGCTGGCGGCGGGCTGATCGGCGCCTGCCTGAGGACACGACATGAGCACCATCCACGTCGACGTGGTCAGCGCCGAGGAGTCCATCTTCTCGGGCGAGGCCAAATTCGTCGCCCTCCCGGGCGAGGCGGGTGAGCTCGGCATCCTGCCCGGCCACATCCCCCTGATCACCCGCATCAAGCCGGGTGCCGTGCGCATCGAGAAAGCCGATGGCGGCGAAGAGTTCGTCTTCGTGGCCGGCGGCATCCTCGAGGTGCAGCCCGACGCCATCACCGTCCTGTCCGACACCGCCATCCGCGGCAAGGACCTGGACGAGGCCAAGGCCACCACGGCGCGCCAGCAGGCCGAAGAGGCGGTGAAGAACGCCAAGAGCGACATCGACCTGGCCAAGGCCACGTCGGAACTGGCGGTCATGGCCGCCCAGATCGCGGCGCTGCGCAAGTTCCGCCAGAAAAAGTGAAGGACAGCCTTCCTGCACAAGAGACCGGCCCCGCGCCGGTCTTTTTTTGCGGGGCCGGCTGTTCAGCTTGCAAGGGCCTCACTATCATGGCCGCGTAACCAGCGCCCCTTTGCTGCATGTCATCGCTCTTCGACAGTCCGGAACTTGCCCCTGAAGAAGTCGCCGCCCGGCTGCTGGTCACGCCGACGGCGCTGGCCGATCTCACCATGGTGGATGCGATGAAGGTGGTCGGCTACATGCGGCCCAAGCTCATCAAGGCCGGTACCGTGATCATTCACGAAGGCGAGGTCCGCGGCAACGACTACATGCTGCTCGTGCTGGAAGGGGACATCGCCGTGGAAAGCGATCTGCCCGGTCTTCACGAGAGCATGGTGGTCAACGTCATGGGCCCGGGGCACTTGCTCGGCGAAATGGGCGTGCTCGACGGCGCACCACGATCGGCGACCTGCACGGCCAACACCGACATCGCGGCCGCCGTGCTGTCGCGCACTGCGCTGATGCGCCTGCTCAAGGACGACCCCCGGTTGGGCTCTCGCCTGCTGCTGGCCATTTCCAAGCGCCTGGCCGATCGTTTGCGCGATACCACGCGCAAGCTCAAGACCTTCGCTCAGATGAACAAGGCCTTGCAGCAGGAGCTGCAGGTCGTCATGAACAACCGCACCGGCCTGACCCAGCGACGCGGTTGAGCGCGTTGAGAACGCCCTGACGAGCGCTCACACGCGCAACACGGCGTCGGGCAATTCGTTCTCGCCAGGCGCGGCGTTGCCCGAGGGGAAATGCTGCACGAGCAGTGCCGACACCTCCTCCAGGGCCTGCGTCAATCCGTCCTCGAATCCACCCGCGCGCAATTGCGTGCCCAACCGGTCGACAATCGCCTGCCAGGTCCCGGGCGCCACCTGGCGCGCGAGGGCGCGATCGGCGACGAATTCGATCGCGTGCTCGGCGAGCAGCAGGTAGATGAGCACGCCGTTGTTGTGCTCGGTGTCCCACAAGCGCAGGCGGCCGAACCACGCGAGGGCGCGATCGCGCACGACGGCGGGCAGTGGCTCGTCGGTCCCGATGCGCAGCAGGTAGCTGGTGGGCAGCGCCGCCTCCACCACCAGCCGCACTTCCCCGGTATGGCGCGATTCGCTGGCCGTGATGCGCCGCGCGAGTCGTTCGGCCATGTCGTCCGGCACGGCGCGCGCGCTGTCGTGCCGGTCCATCCAGCGGTGTCGGAGCAGGCGCCACCAGCGGTTCATGCCACGGCCCTCACCAACTGCCGGAGGCGCCGCCGCCCCCGAAGTTTCCACCCCCACCGGAGCTGAAACCGCCGCCGCCGAAGCCGCCGCGCCCGCCGCCGCCCCAACCACCACCACCGCCCCAGCCGCCGCCCCAGTGATCGCCCCGGCCGCGGGACGAGGGCGCCGGCACGGGCATGAACCGCGCCAGCACCGCCACGAGCATGCCCAGCACCGCCGCGCCGGCCGATACCCAGAGCACCGAGGTGAGCAGCCAGGCGATCACCCCCGTGGCCGCGCCCGTGAGCGGAATGCCCAGGCCGCGACCAAAGGCGCGGCGCATGAACCCGGCGACCATGGGCACGGCGAACAGCAGGAACACCAGCGCGTCTGTCCAGGCGCCCGCGCCGCGCCCCGATGAGGGCTTCGGAGACGGCAAGGGCAGGGCCTCGCCGCGCACGGCCGCCATGATCTGCGTGAGCCCGGCGTCGATGCCGCCAGCGAAGTCGCCTTGGCGCAGCGAGGGAGCCACCGCCTGGTCGAGGATGCGGCGCGCCAGCAGGTCGGGGATCGCACCTTCGAGCGTCTTGGCCGGCGCGATGCGCATGCGCCGGTCGTCCTTGGCGATCACGAACAGCAGGCCGTCACCCACGTCGGGACGGCCGATCTTCCAGGCATCTCCCAGGCGCTGGGTGTAGTCGGCGATGTCCTCGGGTGCCGTGCTGGCCACCATCACCACCACGATCTGCGTGCCGCGCTCCCGCTCGAAGCCCGCCAGTCGCTCCTCGAGGCGCTGCAGCGTGGCGGCATCGAGGGTGCCGGTGGAGTCCATGACCCGGGCGCGCAGCTCGGGCACCGGCTGCAGGCCCTGAGCCCAGGCAAGCGCCGCCGCCAGCCCGAAGGCCAGCGACAGCAGCGTGCGCAGGGCAAACGCCATCGTCAGGGTTTCTGTGTGCCGAAATCCACCTTGGGCGGCTGGCTGATCGCGGCCTCGTCGGCCACGCTGAAGTTGGCCTTGGGTTGGTAGCCGAACACCATGGCCGTGAGGTTGCTGGGGAAGCTGCGCGCCAGCACGTTGTAGGCCTGCACCGCCTGGATGTAGCGGTTGCGCGCCACGGCGATGCGATTCTCGGTGCCTTCGAGTTGCACGCGCAGATCGGAGAACCCCTGGTTGGCCTTGAGGTTCGGGTACTGCTCCACCACCACCATCAGACGGCTGAGCGCACTGCCCAATTCACCCTGTGCCGCCTGGAATTTCTGCATCGCGGCCGGGTCGTTGAGCAATTCGGGCGTGGCCTGTATCGACGTGGCCTTGGCGCGCGCGTTGACCACCGCCTCCAGCGTGCCGCGCTCGAAGTTGGCCTCGCCTTGCACGGTCGCCACGATGTTCGGGATCAGGTCGGCGCGGCGCTGGTACTGGTTCAGCACCTCGGCCCAGGCCGAGCGGCTCTCCTCGTCAAGGCGCTGGAAATCGTTGTAGCCGCAGCCGCCCAGCACGGCGGTGACGCAGATCAGCAGAAGCGAAAGCAGTCGACGCATGGGACCTCCTGGGGGCAACCGGTTCGCGGGCACTATACCCCGCGCCCGTGGCGCGGCGGCACAATGCGCGCATGCGAAAACCCAAGCTGCCACCGGGCACGCCGGATGACACCGAGGCCGCGTTCTACGACGCCCTGCAGCACGCCGACATCGAGCGCCTCATGGCCTGCTGGGCCGACGAGGAGGACATCGTCTGCGTGCACCCCGGTGGCCCCCGCCTGATCGGGCACGAGGCGATTCGATCCACCTTCGAAGCCATGTTCGCCAACGGCGCGGTGATGGCCACCCCCGAGAAGCTGCACCGCCACGACGACGGCCACTGTGCCGTGCACAGCCTGGTCGAGCGCGTGGCCGTGCTCACCGACGACGGGCCGCAGCACGCCTACGTGCTGGCCACCAACGTCTACATCAAGACCGCACAGGGTTGGCGCCTGGTGGCGCACCACGCGAGCCCGGGCACCCGTGTCGAGCCGCCCGAGCTGTCCAGCCAGAAGCCCCTCTTGCATTGAGCCGTCGCCCGCGTTGAAGCACGAACCGCGCACCGACCTGTTGGCCTACCGGGCGCCTTGGTGGCTGCCCGGCGGACACGCGCAAACCATCTGGCCCGCGCTGCTCGCACGCCGGCATTTCGGGCCAGCGCCGCAGTGGCGGCGCGAGCGCTGGATTGCGCCCGATGGCGACTTCATCGACGTCGACCGCGCCAGCCACGCGGCGCACGGGCAGGCGCCCCGCCTGGTGCTGTTCCACGGCCTCGAGGGCTCCTCAGCCAGCCAGTACGCCGTGGCTTTCGCCGACTTCGCCGCCGAGCGTGGGCTGGCCTACGCCGTGCCGCACTTTCGTGGCTGCTCGGGCGAGATGAACCGCGCGCCGCGCGCCTACCACTCGGGCGATTTCGAAGAGATCGACTGGATCCTGCGCCGCTTCGCTGCCGCCGAACCTCAGCGCCCCTTGATCGCCGTGGGCGTGTCACTGGGTGGCAATGCGCTCTTGCGCTGGGCAGGTGAATCGGGGGACGCCGCCGCCGGCGTGGTGAAGGCCGTGGCCGCCGTCTGCTCCCCCCTGGACCTTGCCGCGGGTGGGCACGCCATCGGCCGTGGCCTGAACCGGCAGATCTACACGCGCATGTTCCTGCGCAGCATGAAACCCAAGGCCCTGGGCAAGCTCGCTCAGCACCCCGGCTTGTTCAACGCCGAGGCCCTGCGCGCCGCACGCGATCTCCACGCCTTCGACGACATCTTCACCGCGCCCTTGCACGGCTTTCGCGACGCCGAGGACTACTGGGCGCGGGCCTCGGCCAAGCCCCACCTCGCGCGCATCCGCGTGCCCGCGCTCGCGGTCAACGCGCTCAATGATCCCTTCGTGCCCGCTGACTCGCTGCCGCATCCGCGCGAGGTGGGTGCGCGCGTCACGCTGTGGCAGCCCGCGCACGGCGGCCACGTGGGTTTTGCCGCCTCGCTGGGCATGTGGGGATTGCCCGGCCACGTGCGCACCATGCCCGAGGCGGTGGGACACTGGTTGCTCGCCCACACCTGAACCCATCGCATGGACGACATCGTCAAGGCCGCGCTCGCCAAATGGCCCAACGTGCCGCACTGCCACGGCTGGCTGGGGCTTGACGCGCGCGGCCAGTGGTACATGCGCGATGACCGGGCGCAAGCCGCCGGCCCCTTCGCGCGCAGCAAGGGTTCGCTGCTGCGGCACGACAAGCTCATCGCCTTCATCCACCGCAACTACGCGGCCGACGAGCGCGGCCAGTGGTTCTTCCAGAACGGTCCGCAGCGCGTCTATGTGGAGCTGGAAAACACGCCCTGGGTGTGGCGACTGCAGCCCGACGGCTCGGTGCAGGCGCACGATGGTGAACCGGTGACGGTGCGTGAATCTCTGCTTGACGAAGAAGGCCGGCTTTACCTGGACACCGAGCGCGGCGTCGGCCTGGTGCACACGGCCGACATGGCGCTGGCAGCCGACGCGGTGGAGGCGGGGCGCTGGCAACCGACGGCGGTGCGCGCGGACGACTTGCCCACGCGCTTCGGCTTCGTGCGNNCGGCTTCGTGCGCAGCCCCGAGGCCATGAAAAAAGCCGGTCAGTGACCGGCTTTTGTTCGAGAGCGTTGCGCGCGATTACTTGGCGCGATCGATCAGGTACTGCACGGCGGCCTTGATCTCGGCGTCCGACGCGGACATCGCGCCACCCTTGGGCGGCATGGCGCCCTTGCCCTTGATCGCGCTGGCGGTGAGCGCTTCCACGCCCTGGGCGATGCGGGGTGCCCAGGCGGCCTTGTCGCCCGTCTTGGGCGCGCCAGCCACGCCAGCGGCATGGCACACGGTGCAGGCTTGCTTGTAGAGGGCTTCGCCGTTGGCGGCGACCGCAGCGGCCGGGGCCGGCGCGGGAGCCGCTGCGGGGGCTGCTGCCACCGGGGCTGCGGGAGCGGCGGCCGGCGCGGGCGCCGGCGCGGCCTCGGCTTGCGGGGCGGGCGCCGCCATTTGCGGCTCCGCGAACTTGGCACCGGCGGCGTTGGCCATGTGCACCACGGCGCGGCCGATCTCGGCGTCGCGGAAGGCGCCGCCGCCTTGCGGACCCATGGCGCCCTTGCCCTTGAGGGCGGAATTCAGCAGCGATTCGTAGCCGGTGGCGATGCGCGCGGCCCAGGCGCCGGCGTCACCGAACTTGGGCGCACCCGCCAGGCCGGCGTCGTGGCAGGCCGCGCACTGGGCCTTGTACACGGTGGCACCGGCTTCGAGCGGGCGGTTGGCGTCGCGGATCTCCACGGAGCCGACCTTCTCGATGCGCTGGGCGACCGCGAGTTCGGTGTCGACTGCGCCGGCGCCCGGCTTGTTGGCCGAGGTCACGAAGTACACCAGGCCGATGATGATGAACACGGGGACCACGAAGGCAAAGAGCGACGTCCACAACAACTGGGCGGGCGTCTTGATGGGGCCGGTATGGGATTCGTGGTCGCTCATGGAGTCCTCAGGGGGGTGGCAAGCGGGCCTTTCGGGCCTTCTGGCAGTGCGCGCCGGGCGTCGGCGGACAGCCCGCGATTATATCTAGCGCCCATGGCGGCCCCGGGCGATCCCGAGCAAGCCGCTAGAATGCGTGGCTCTGCGCGGCTGTAGCTCAGTGGATAGAGTATCGGCCTCCGAAGCCGAGGGTCGTGGGTTCGATCCCCGCCAGCCGCGCCAGGTCTTTCAACGACGTCATCGCCAGGTTCGGCCGAAGCCGGCGTCGACCGTGCCACCCCCTTCATGCAAACAACAACGGGCGCCGCAGCGCCCGTCGTGTCAGTCTGTCTCGCCTCAATAGCGTGGCACGGCCTGCTCATCCACGCGGGCCAGTTGCGTATCCATCACCGCGCGCTCGGCGGCCAGCTGCATCTGCTGGACCTGCGCCGGCGTCGGCTCGGGGTAGCTCTCGCCTTGTGCCACCAGGCCCATTCGGTAGGCCTCGGCGGCTTCCGCCTGGACGTAGTCCCGCCGCAGGAAGCTTCGCGCCTCATGCCGTTGCGCTTCAGGCGCCGTGGCTTCGCCGCGTTCGATCAGGCCGGCGGCTTCCGCGCCGATCACGGGGCTTTGCACCTGCATGCGCGTGTCGTGCGGCGCGGTGTCGGCGAGATGCGGCAGGGCGATGGTGTCTTGAACGGTCTGGTTCGCATACTGCGCGGCACTCAGGCCGGCGGTGGCGCCCATGACCAGGGCGATGGGCAGCAGCAGGTAGCGATTGGCTTTCATCGTGTACTCCTTGGCAGCAAGCATTGAATGGCCCTCCCGGGCACCGGCTTGTGATCGCCGGCTGCAGGGCCAGTCTGCCGATGGGGCCGGCGCCTTGCTGTAGGACAGGGCGCCGTCGCCAGATCAGTCACCGGGCCGCGCCGATCCACCGCGTCGACCGATGCGCCGGGCTGCAGCGGTTCGGCGCGCACCGGACAAGTCAGGCCTGTGCGGCCGACAGGTCGGAGCGCGCCGCGCCGCCGCCCGCCAGCGTGCGCTGCCCCAGGGCCACGGTGAGCCAGGCCGCCGCGCTGGCCACCACCGACACCCAGAAACCGTTCTGCGCGCCGAAGGTGTCCACCACCCAGCCCGCCACGAAGGCGCCCAGGGCCATGCCGATGCCGATGCCCGTCATCACCCAGGTCACGCCCTCGGTCAGCATCGAGGCCGGCACGCGCCGCTCGATCAGACCGAACGCGGTGATGAAGGTGGGCGAGATCGCCACGCCGCTGAGGAACACGGCGGCCGCGAGCAGCGCGACGGAGGAACCGGCCACCAGCAGCGGCAGCGACGTCAGCGCCAGCACGCTCAGCGCGATCAGCAACTGGCGCTGCAGAGGCATGCTGGGGTTGACGGCCCCAAGGACCAGGCCCAGCACGAAGGAGCCGAGCGCATAGACGCCGATCACCACGCTGGCGCCACCGGGCTGGCCCAGCTCCTTGGTGATGGCGATCGAGCTCACCTCGGCCGTGGCGAAGATGGCGCCCACGAAGATGAGGGCCAGCGTGACGATCTGTACGGGGCGCAAGCCGATCGCCGAGCCCGTGGGGCCGTCGGCCTGCGGCGCCCGCACCGGCGGCTCCGTGCCGCGCTGCGCCAGGAAGGCCGCCGATCCCACCACCAGAAAGAGCGTGGAGGCCAGCATGCCGGCCTCGGGAAACCAGGCCGCCGCCAGGCCGACCGACAGCGAGGCGCCCGTGATGTAGAGCAGTTCGTCGGCCGAGGACTCGAAAGCGAAGGCGGTGTTCAGCTCGGGCCGGTCGCGGAACAGCTCGCTCCAGCGCGCGCGCACCATCGCCGACATGCTGGGCAGGGTGGCCGCGCCCAGGGCCGTGGCGAACAAGGTCCAGGCCGGCCAGGCCAGGTGGCTTGCCAGGATCAGCAGCAGGAAGGCCAGCGCCGACACGGCGGTGGCAGGTGCCGCCACGCGGGTCTGGCCGTAGCGGTCGACGAGGCGCGAGATCTGCGGAGCCAGGAAGGCGTTGCCGATGCCGTAGGTGGCCGCGACCGCGCCCGCCAGCCAGTACTCGCCCAGGGTCTGCGACAGCATGGCAACGATGCCGATGGGCGCCATGGCCAGTGGCAGCCGCCCGACGAAGGCGGCCGCGGAGAAGCCCTTGGCGCCGGGCTCGCTGAAGATCTTTGCGTAGGGATTGGGCACGGGGGGCGCTCCTTGAAGTGAGGGGGACAGTGCAATAAAATACGTGTCGTATGTATGTTATTGACCTGCACTTCGTATGTCAATTCACGTACGTTCTGTATGTATTTGATTGGAGCCGCCCATGCGCCGAGCCCGCCAGGACATGATCGCCGAGACCCGCGCCAAGCTGATCGCCGCCGGCCGCCAGGCCTTCGGCACCTTGGGCTACGCCCAGGCGTCCATGGACGACTTCACTTCGGCCGCGGGGCTCACCCGTGGCGCGCTGTACCACCACTTCGGCGACAAGAAAGGCCTGCTGCAGGCCGTCGTGGACGAGATCGACGCCGAGATGTCGGCGCGCCTGAAGGCCATCGCGGCCCGGGCGCCGAACCGCTGGCAGGCGGTGGTGGACGAGTGGATCGCCTACGTCGAGATGGCGCTGGAGCCGGAGATCCAGCGCATCCTGTTCCGCGACGCCCCGGCCGTGCTGGGCGACCAGTCGCAATGCCCCAGTGCCAAGAGTTGCATCGAAGGCCTGACGGCCAGTCTGGCCGCGCTCAAGGAGGAGGGCCTGCTCATCGACGCCGACCCGGAAGCGTTGGCGCGGCTCATCAACGGAGCGAGCACCCACGCCGCCACCTGGATCGCCGGCTCGAGTGACCCCGAGGCCACCTCGAAAAAAGCGGTGGCGGGTTTCCGCCAACTGCTCGATGGCCTGCTGCGCCAGCCGCCCAAGGGAAACAGTGAAGTAAAGACTTGACTTTTTGGGTGAGGCCGATAAAGTGAAGCATCCACTTCACCAAAGGAGCCCCTCGCCATGGACCAAGCCACCATCCACCACCACACCTTCGTCATCGACCGCCGCTACGCCCACCCGCCCGAGAAGGTGTTCTCGGGCTTTGCCGATGCGAAGAAGAAGCGTCGCTGGATGGGCGGCGACGAGGACGGCTGGACCATCGAGAAGTTCGACATGAACTTCGAGGTGGGCGGCCAGGAGAGCTGGCGCTTCCGCTACCAGGGCGGCCCCTTGATGGGCAACGAGGTGCGCTACCTCGACATCCTCCCCGGCCGGCGCATCGTCATCGCCTACACCATGGACACCGAAGGCAAGCGCTTCTCGTCTTCCCAGCAGACCATCGAACTGCTTCCCGACGCCGGTGGCACGCGCCTGATCCTCACCGAGCAGATCGCCTTCCTCGACGGCAGCGACAACCCGCAGTCTCGCGAACACGGCACGCGCGAGCTGCTCGACGCGCTGGACAAGGAGCTCGGCCTTGCTCGCTGAACCACAGGCGCCGCCGGCCCTGGCCGACCGCGTCTTCCGCGCCCTGGGCGACCCGACGCGGCGCGCCATGCTCGAACGCCTCAGCGAGGGGCCGGCCGCGGCCAAGCAATTGCAGGAGCTGCTGGGCATCACGCTCACGGCTGTCATCCAGCACGTCGGCGTCCTGGAAGACAGCGGCCTGGTGCGCAGCGAAAAGGTCGGCCGCACACGCACCTGCAGCCTGCGCAGCGAAGGCCTTGCCGTGGCGGCCGACTGGATTGCGCAGCGCCGCGCGCTGTGGGAGCGGCGGCTGGACCGGCTGGGCGAGGTGCTGGACGAAGACGACGGTGCGCCCTGATCCCCAAACTTTGCGCCGATTCCTAGGGTAAATCCCGAACCACCAGCGCAAGAGAGTACGGACTGAGCCGCATTCCGTACCGATGGCGACAGGCAGCTTGCACAGAATCCCGTTCACGGCCTTCACGGGTCGCCGTCCCGCTGTCGACGAGATGAACTGGAGACAAACGTGAACCTTCGCACCGCTTCCCTCCTGGCGGCCGCCCTGCTCAGCGCAGGCGCCGCGCACGCCAACACCGAGCTCGTGATCGCCACCGTGAACAACGGCCACATGATCGAGATGCAGAAGCTCGGCAAGCATTTCGAGGCCGCCAACCCCGGCGTCACGCTCAAGTGGGTGACCCTGGAGGAAGGCGTGCTGCGCCAGCGCGTCACCACCGACATCGCGACCAAGGGTGGCCAGTTCGACATCATGACCATCGGCTTGTACGAGGCCCCGATCTGGTCGAAGAAGGGCTGGCTCAAGCCCATCGCCACCGACGCCGCCTACGACGTGGACGACCTGCTGCCCGCCATCCGCAGCGGCCTGTCGCACGAAGGCAAGCTCTACGCCGCGCCCTTCTACGCCGAAAGCTCCATGCTCATGTACCGCAAGGACCTGGCCGACAAGGCCGGCGTGCAGATGCCCGAGCAGCCCACCTGGGCGCAGGTGAAGGACTTCGCCGCCAAGGCGCACGATCCCAAGGCCGGCGTGTACGGCATGTGCCTGCGTGGCAAGCCCGGCTGGGGCGACAACATGGCCCTGCTCACCACCATGGTCAACACCCACGGCGGCCAGTGGTTCGACATGCAGTGGAAGCCGCAGATCGACAGCAAGCCGTGGAAGGACGCCATCACTTTCTACGTCGACCTGATGAAGCAGTACGGCCCGCCCGGCGCCTCGGCCAACAGCTTCAACGAGAACCTGGCGCTCTTCAACGAAGGCAAGTGCGCCATGTGGGTGGACGCCACCATCGCCGCCTCCTTCATCAGCGACCCCAAGCAGTCCAAGGTGGCCGACAAGGTGGCCTTCGCGCAGGCGCCGGTGGCCACCACGCCCAAGGGCGCGAACTGGCTGTGGTCGTGGAACCTGGCCATCCCCGCCAGCTCCACCAAGGACGCGGCCGCGCAGGCCTTCATCAAGTGGGCCACTTCCAAGGACTACATCAACCTCGTGGCCAAGGAGCAGGGCTGGGCCATGGTGCCCACGGGCACACGCAAGTCCACCTACGCCAACCCCGAGTTCCAGAAGGTCGCCAAGTTCGCGGCCGCCGAGAAGAAGGCCATCGACTCGGCCAATCCCAACGACAGCACGCTGCCCAAATCGCCCTACGTGGGCGTGCAGTACGCGGCCATTCCGGAGTTCCAGGCCATCGGTGTGGCGGTGGGCCAGCAGATGAGCGCGGCGCTGTCGGGCAAGGTCACGGTGGACCAGGCGCTGAAGACCGGCCAGACCATGGCCGAGCGCGAGATGAAAAAGGCCGGCTACTACAAGTAAGCGCGCGCCCTTCGCCCGGACTCGGATCGCTACATGAACCGGCTGCTTCCCCGGGGGCTGATGGCCCCGGCGGTGATCGCACTCCTGCTCTGGATGCTCGTGCCGCTGCTGATGACCGTCTGGTTCTCGCTGGTCAACTACAACCTCATGCAGCCGGGGCAGCACGGCTTCGCCGGGCTCGCCAACTACGAGTACTTCATCACCGACCCCGACTTCTGGCCCGCCGTGGCGAACACCCTGCTGCTCATCGGCAGCGTGATCGGCATCACCGTGGTGCTGGGGGTGCTGCTCGCGCTGCTGGTGAACGATCCCTTCCCGGGACGCGGCATCGTGCGCGTGCTGCTCATCTCGCCGTTCTTCGTCATGCCCGCGGTCAACGCGCTGCTGTGGAAGCACATGATGATGAACCCCATCTATGGCGTGCTGGCCAATGTGTGGAAGTTCTTCGGTCTTGCGCCGGTGGACTGGCTCACCGACGTGCCGCTGTTCTCGGTCATCGTGATGGTGGCCTGGCAGTGGCTGCCCTTCGCCTGCCTGATCTTCATCACCTCGCTGCAGTCGCTCGACCGCGAGCAGATGGAGGCCGCGCGCATGGACGGCGCCAGCGCGGTGCAGCGCTTCTGGTACCTCACGCTGCCGCACCTGGCGCGGCCCATGGCCGTGGTGATCATGATCGAGATGATCTTCCTGCTCAGCGTGTTCGCCGAGATCGCCATCACCACCGCCGGCGGCCCGGGCAACGAGAGCACCAACCTCACCTACCTGATCTTCAAGCAGTCGCTGATGAACTTCGACGTCGGCGTGGCCTCGGCCGGCGCGCTGTTCGCGGTGGTGCTGGCCAACGTCGTCGCGGTCTTTCTCATCCGCATCATCGGCAAGAACCTGGACTGAGCATGCCACCCAATCCCTGGCTCACCACCTTGCGAACCGCCGGCGCCTGGCTTGCGGCCTTGCTGCTGTTCTTTCCCTTGGGCTGGCTGTTCCTCACGGCCTTCAAGACCGAGCTGCAGGCCATCGCCGTGCCGCCGCTGTTCGTGTTCGAACCCACGCTGGAGAATTTCGGCGAGGTGCAGAGCCGCAGCGACTACCTGCTCTACGCGCGCAACTCGCTCATCACCAGCGTCGCCTCCACCGCCATCGGCCTGATCATCGCCGCGCCCGCCGCGTACTCCATGGCCTTCTTCCGCACCAGGCGCACGCGCGACATCCTGATGTGGATGCTCTCCACCAAGATGATGCCGGCCGTGGGCGCGCTGCTGCCGATCTACGTGCTCGCGCAGACCGCGGGCCTGCTCGATTCGCTGTCCGCGCTGACGGTCGTGTTCACGCTGTCCAACCTGCCCATCATGGTGTGGATGCTCTACAGCAGCTACAAGGACATTCCCAACGAAATCCTGGAAGCCGCGCGCATGGACGGCGCGAACCTGTGGACCGAGTTCCGCCACGTCGTGCTGCCCTTGTCCGTCGGCGGCCTGGCCTCCACGGGCCTGCTGTGCCTGGTGCTGGCCTGGAACGAGTCGTTCTGGGCGCTCAACCTCACATCGGCCAAGGCCGGCACGCTGGCCACGCTCATCGCCTCCTATTCCAGCCCCGAAGGCCTGTTCTGGGCCCAGCTCTCCGCCGCATCGCTCATGGCCATCGCGCCCATCGTGGTGTTCGGCTGGTTCAGCCAGAAGCAGCTCGTGCAGGGCCTCACCTTCGGCGCCGTCAAGTGATCCCCGGGACGACCGACATGGCCTACCTCCAGCTCAAGAACATCCACAAGCGCTTCGACGAGGTGCACGTCATCCGCGGCGTGGACCTGGACATCCGCCAGGGCGAGTTCATCGTCTTCGTCGGCCCCTCGGGCTGCGGCAAGTCCACCATGCTGCGCCTCATCGCCGGGCTGGAACACATCAGCAGCGGCGGCCTCGTGCTCGATGGCCGCGACATCACGCACATGCCTTCGGGCCAGCGCGATCTCGCCATGGTGTTCCAGAGCTACGCGCTCTACCCGCACATGAGCGTGTACGACAACATGTCCTTCGCGCTCAAGCTCGCCAAGGTGCCGAAGGACGAAATCCGCCGCAAGGTGGAACACGCGGCCGAGCAGCTCAAGCTCACGCCCTATCTGCAGCGCACGCCGCGCGAGCTGTCGGGCGGGCAGCGCCAGCGCGTGGCCATCGGCCGCGCCATCGTGCGCGAGCCCAAGGTGTTCCTGTTCGACGAACCGCTGTCCAACCTCGACGCGGCCTTGCGCGGCAATACGCGCGTCGAGATCCACAAGCTGCACGTCGAGCTCGGTGCCACCTCCATCTACGTCACGCACGATCAAGTGGAGGCCATGACACTGGCCGACCGCGTCGTCGTCTTCAAGGACGGCGTGATCGAGCAGGTCGGCACGCCGCTGGAGCTGTACGACCGGCCCGCCAACCGCTTCGTCGCGCAGTTCATCGGCATGCCCTCGATGAACCTGGTGGCCGCCGGCGCCATTCCCGCGTTCTCGGCGCACAGCGGCGGGCGCCTGCCGGCCGATGGCTTTCTCGGCGTGCGGCCCGAGGGGCTTCGGGTTCACGGCGCCGACGGCGCGGGCGAGCCCGGCCGGGTCGAGCTCATCGAGGCGCTGGGCGCCGACACGCTGATCCACGTCGAGGTGGCTGGCGTTGCGCTGATCGCGCGCCAGAACGAGCGCACGCCGCTGCGCGTGGGCAACGCGGTCCGCGTCGAACTGGACGCCACGCAACTGCACCTCTTCGACGCGCAGGGGCAGGCCATCGCCCACCCCGAGACCGTTTCCTGAACCGCCGCACCGTGACCGACTCCGCGACCCTGCCGCCTCCCGACGCCCGCTTCGTGCTGCTGCACCTCGGCCTGGGCGCCTTCCACCGTGCGCACCAGGCGGCCTACCTGCAGCGCCTCATCGAACGCGGCGACCCGCACTGGTCCATCGCCGGCGGCAACCTGCGCGACGACGCGCCCGAGGTGATCGAGGCCTTGCGCCGCCAGGGCGGTGCCTACACGCTGGAGACCGTCTCGCCCGATGGCGAGTACCGGTACGAGCGCATCACCGCCATCCGCGAGGTGCTGCCCTACGAACCCGGCCTCGCGCCCCTCATCGCGCGCGGTGCCGACCCCGCCACCCGCATCGTCTCCTTCACCGTCACCGAGGCCGGCTATTACCTCGACGATCAGGGCCGTCTGGACTGGCGCAGCCCCGAGCTGAGCGCCGACCTGCAGCGCGCGCGCCGGGGCGAGGCCGGCGCCACGCTCTACGGCGCGCTGTGCGCCCTGCTGCGTGCCCGCCGCGCGGCCGGCGCCGGGCCCGTCACCCTGCTCAACTGCGACAACCTGCGCCACAACGGCGAGCGTGTGCGCGCCGGCCTGCTGCAGTTCATCGACCGCGTGGGCGACACCGGCCTCGCGGCCTGGGTGCGCGAACAAACCAGCTGCCCCAACGCCATGGTCGACCGCATCACCCCCCGGCCGCCACCCGAGCTGCGCGCGCGCGTGCGCGCCGCCACCGGCCGGGACGACGCCGCGCCCGTCACCGCCGAGCGCTTCATCCAATGGGTGATCGAAGACGACTTCGTCGCCGGCCGCCCCGCCTGGGAGACCGTGGGCGTGCAGATGGTGGTCTCCGTTGCCCCGTACGAGGAAGCCAAGATCCGCATCCTGAACGCCAGCCACAGCTGCATTGCCTGGGCCGGCACCCTGGCCGGCCTGCAATTCATTCACGAGGGCACGCGCACGCCGGCCATCCGGCAGATGGCCTTCGACTACGTCACCGACGACGTCATTCCCTGTCTCTCGCCACCCGGCGCGCCCGGCCCCGTGGACCTGCCGGCCTACCGCGACGAGGTGCTCGCGCGCTTCGCCAACCCCGCCATCCGCGACACCAACCAACGCGTGGCCATGGACGGCTTCGCCAAGATCCCCGGTTTCATTGCCCCCACGGTGCGCGAGCGTCTGGCGCGGGGCGAGTCCATCGACAGCGTGGCCCTGCTGCCCGCGCTGTTCCTGGCTTTCCTGCAGCGCTGGCACCGTGGGCAGTTGGCCTACACCTACCAGGACCAAGGCATGGACCCCGCCGCGGCGCACGCCATCTGCGGTGCCGATGACCCGGTGGACGCCCTGTGCGCGAACACCACGTTGTGGGGCGACATCGCCGGCCACGCCCGCCTGCGGGACGCCGTGCGCCGCGCCGGCGCGCGGGTGGCGGCACTGAGCCCACCGGTGGTAAGTTCCTGACCCGGTCCTGCCCGACTCCGCCATGCCCGTACGGCCCGCTTCCACGCCCCGTCAGCTCCGCCCCGAGCTGGAGAACGAGTACGCCCGCTCGCCCGAGCTCGGCTACGAGCCCCCCGACGAAGCCGGCTTCCTGCGCTGCCTCTCGCACGGCTTTCCCACGCCACTGGCGCGCTGGCACTACCACGACGAATACGAGCTGCACCTCATCACCGCCACCTCGGGCAAGGTTTTCGTGGGCGACTGGATCGGTCCCTTCCAGCCCGGCCAGCTCGTGCTCACCGGCCCGCGCCTGCCGCACAACTGGGTCAGCCTGGATTTGCCCCAGGGCGGCGTGGCCCTGCGTGACCTCGTCATCCAGTTTCCGCACGAGCCGCTCGCGCGCGCGAGCGAGACCATCCCCGAACTGGCCGAGGTGTTGCCGCTGCTGGAGCGCGCGCGCCACGGCATCGAGTTCTTCGGCCTGTCCGGCGCGGCCGAGGCGCACTGGCACCGCGTCAAGGGCGCCCGCGGCCTGCGCCGCTTCACCGCCTTCTGCGAGTTCATGGCGGATCTGGCCGCCTGCACCGACTACCGGCTGCTCTCCAGCGTGAAGCTGCAGAGCGACGAGGCCGCCGCCGAACTCGACCAGATCGACGCCGTGGTCAGCCGCATCACCGACCACCTGTCCGAGCAGCACTCGGCCGCCGCGCTGGCGACCGAGCTGGGCATGAGCGAAAGCCGCTTCAGCCGCTTCTTTCGCCGCGCCACGGGCAACACCTTCACCGACTTCGTCAACCGCGTGCGCATCAGCCGCGCCTGCCAGTTGCTCATGGACACCGACCAGCAGATCACCCACATCTGCTATGAGGTGGGCTACAACAACGTGGCCAACTTCAACCGCCGCTTCCTCGAGATCAAGGGCATGACGCCATCGGAGTTCCGCCGCCAGTCGCTCACGCGCTTTCGCGGCGCGCACTGAACCATCCGCCTCGGCCCGGACCTCGGAGATCCCATGTTCCTCGTGTGTGGAGAAGCCCTGTTCGACGTGTTCGCCGTGGCGCGCACGCCCACCGGCCTCAGCCTGGACGCGCGCGTCGGCGGTTCGCCGTTCAACCTCGCGGTCGGCCTCGCCCGGCTCGCGCAGCCCGTGTCGCTGCTCACCACCGTGTCGAACGGCTTCCTGGGCGAACGCCTCATGCAGGCGCTGCGCGAGGAGGGCGTCGGCACGCACACCGCGCAACGCAGCGACGCACCCACCACGCTCAGCCTCGTCGGCACCGACGCGGCGGGCGTGCCCTCTTATGCGTTCTATGGCGACGGCGGCGCGGACCGTTGGCTGGCGCCCGAGGCCGTGGTGGACCTGCCCGACGCCACGCACGCCATCTGTCTCGGCTCCTACACCACCGTCGTGGGTGAAACGGCCCACTCGTTGCGCGCGCTCGTCGAACGTCACCGCCACCGCGCGCTCATCGCCTACGACCCCAACGTCCGCCTGAACGTGCAGCCCGACGCCGCGGTGTGGCGCGAGCAGTTGCGCTGGATGCTCCCGCGCGCCGACCTGCTCAAGGTGAGCGAGGAAGATCTCGCCTTGATCGATGGCCGCGCGCCCCAGGCCTTTGCGCACGAGGCGCTGGCCAGCGGCGTGTCGCTGGTCGTGGTCACGCGCGGCGCGTACGGCGCCGTCGCCTGGACGGCGCGGCACCACGCCGAGGTGCCGGCGCCGGCGGTGGACGTGGTCGACACCGTGGGCGCGGGCGACACCTTTCAGGCCGCGCTGCTCACCTGGCTGGCCGAGCGCGGTGCCCTCGGGCGGGAAGCCCTGGGGGATCTGTCAGCGCCAACGCTGCACAGCGCGCTGGGTTTCGCCACCCAGGCCGCCGCCATCACCTGTGGCCGGCGCGGCGCTGATCTGCCGCGGCGGGCCGAACTGCCGGCGACTTGACGGCGGGCCGCTGGCGGTGCTGGCACCGGGCGCGGGAATCGGTTGATAATAAACCGACGTGCCGGACTAATTATTCACCCCTCATGCCGGCGCGGGAGGCCGCCCGCATGAAGACCCTGATCGTCTACGCCCACCCCGAGCCGCGCTCCTTCAATCGCGCCCTGCTCGACACCTCGCTGCACGTGCTGAAGGAAGCAGGCCACGCCGTCGAGCTCTCCGACCTTTACGCCATGGGCTTCAACCCCGTGGCCAACGCGGCCGACTTCACCGAGCGGCGCTTCCCCGACCAACTGCAGTACGACCGCGAACAGAAGCAGGCCTCCCAGCGCCAGGGGTTCAGCGACGACATCCAGAGCGAAATCGACAAGCTCCTGCGCTGCGAGCTGCTGATCCTGCAGTTTCCGCTCTGGTGGTTCTCCGTGCCCGCCATCATGAAAGGCTGGATCGACCGCGTGTTCGCCAACGGCACGGTGTACGGCGCGGGCGGCAAGCGCTTCGACCAGGGCGGGCTCAAAGGCCGCAAGGCCATGCTGTCGTTCACCACCGGTTGCTTTCCCGAGATGATGGAAAGCGACGGCCTGCTCGGCCAGCGCGACGTGATCCTCTGGCACCTGCACCACGGCACTTTCGGCTACAGCGGCCTGCAGGTGCTGCAGCCCTTCGTGGGCTGGTCCATCCAGTACAGCGACGCGGCTCAGCGCCACGCGCTCCTCGAGGCCTACGCGGCGCGGCTGCGCGGCATCGCGCATGAAGACAGCATGCCCGCGCACACCCTGGCCGAGTTCGGACCCGACTGGCGTCTGAAGCCCGGCATCGAACCGCGCACCGTGGGGCACCGCAGGCCCGACGCGCAGGAGACGCGATGAGCACCGCCGAGATCGAGCCGGCAGAAGGCCTCACCCTGGCCGACCGCCTGAGCCTGAAGCCCGCCGGCCCCGGCCGCTGGCGCAGCCTGCACGGCGACGCCAACCAGAACGGCCGCTCCTATGGTGGCCAATTGCTGGGCCAGGCCCTGCGCGCCGCGCTGATGGAAGCGCCCGAAGGCCGCCCGCCGACCATGATGCAGTTCCTCTTCCTGCAAGGCGCCATGCCGGACCAGCCGATCGTCTTCGACGTGAAGCGGCTGCAGGACGGCAAGCGCTTCACCTCGCTGCACGTGCGCGGCGCGCAGGGCGAACGCACCGTGCTCGACGCGCAGGTGAGCTGCGCGCTGCCACTGCCCGGCCTCACTCATGCCGAGGTGTCGTCGGCGCCGCCCGGCGAACGGCCCGAGTCGCTGCCCACACTCGACGAGGTGCCCACGGTGCTGCGCGACCAACTCGCCCTCATGGGCGGCTACGGGCGCGACTGCAACGCCGCCATCGACTTCCGCATCCCCGAGCCCTTGCGCCAGCTGGACGGCGCCACGGCCCGACCGGATTTCCGCTATTGGATGAAGGTGCCACAGGCACTGCCCGACGATTCGCGCCTGCACGCCGCCGCCTTCGCCTACCTGTCTGACTGGTGGCTCAACTTCTGCATCCTCGCGCCGCACCTGATGCGCGCCGGCGAGCGCGGCATGTACATCTCCAGCCTCAACCACGCGCTGTGGCTGCATGCGCCGCCGCGATCGGACCGCTGGCTGCACGTGCGCGCAAGCTGCGCACACGCCGCGCATGGGCGTGGCCTGGCGATGGCGCAGTACCACGACGAGGGTGGCCGCCACATCGCCACCGCCACGCAGGACTGCCTGGTGACCTACACGGACTGAACCCCGGCCGAACCTCAGAGCGCCTTGACCAGCTCGGGCACGGCCTCGAACAGATCGGCCTCCAGCCCGTAGTCGGCCACGCTGAAGATGGGCGCTTCCGGGTCCTTGTTGATCGCCACGATCACCTTGGAGTCCTTCATGCCCGCCAGGTGCTGGATGGCGCCCGAGATGCCCGCGGCGATGTAGAGCTGCGGCGCCACGATCTTGCCCGTCTGGCCCACCTGCAGGTCGTTGGGCGCGTAGCCCGCGTCCACCGCCGCGCGGCTGGCGCCGATGGCCGCGCCCAGCTTGTCCGCCAGCGGCGTGATCACCTCGTTGAACTTCTCGCTGCTGCCCAGGGCGCGGCCACCGCTGACGATGATCTTGGCCGCCGTGAGTTCGGGCCGGTCGCTCTTGGCGATCTCCGCGCCCACGAAGGCGCTCTTGCCCGAGTCCGCCACGGCNNCGCTCGAAGGTGTCCGGGCTCACGACCTTGGTGATGTCGCTCAGTTGCGCCACATCGAGCAGCGCGGCCACGCGCGGCGCCACGTTCTTGCCCGCGGCGGTGGCGGGGAACAGGATGTGGCTGTAGGCCGGGGCCAGCTCCACCACCTGCGCGGCCACGTTCTCGGCCAGGCCGTGTTCGAAGCCGGCGGCCTCGGCGTGGATCACCTTGGCCACGCCCGCGATCCGGGCCGCGGCCTTGGCGGCTTCGGCGGCGTTGTGCCCCGCCACGAGCACGTGCACATCCCCGCCGCAAGCGGCAGCGGCGGTCACGGTGTTGAGGGTGGCGCCCTTGATGGCGGCGTTGTCGTGTTCGGCAATAACCAGTGCAGTCATGTCAGTTCTTCCTCAGATCACCTTGGCTTCGGTCTTGAGCTTGGACACGAGGGTGGCCACGTCGGGCACCTTCTGGCCCGCCTTGCGCTTGGGCGGCTCCTCGACCTTGATCGTCTTCACGCGCGGCTTCACATCCACGCCCAGGTCCTCGGGCTTGAGCGTCTCCAGCGGCTTCTTCTTGGCCTTCATGATGTTGGGCAGCGTGACGTAGCGCGGCTCGTTCAGGCGCAGGTCGGTGGTGATGACGGCNNCCCTCGATCTCGACCTTGGAAGCAAAGGTCGCCTGCGGCAGGCCGGCGAGCGCGGCCAGCATCTGGCCGGTCTGGTTGCAGTCGTCGTCGATGGCCTGCTTGCCCAGGATGATCAGGCCGGGCTGTTCCTTGTCCACCAGGGCCTTGAGCAACTTGGCCACGGCCAGGGGCTGCAGCTCCTCGGTGGTCTCCACCAGGATGGCGCGGTCCGCGCCAATCGCCATGGCCGTGCGCAGGGTCTCCTGGCACTGGGTGACGCCGCAGGAGACGGCGATCACTTCGGTGACCACGCCCTTCTCCTTCAGGCGCACCGCCTCTTCCACCGCGATCTCGTCGAACGGGTTCATCGACATCTTCACGTTGGCGATGTCGACGCCGCTGCCATCGCTCTTCACGCGAACCTTGACGTTGTAGTCGACCACGCGTTTGACGGGGACGAGAACCTTCATGCCTTCTCCTGTTGGTTGATGTCTTGAGCGAAGCGGCGCGCGCGCGCCAGCACCGGGGCGTCCACCATGGCGCCCTCGAAACGGAAGGCGCCGTCGCCTTGCGTGGCGGCCGCTTGCAGCACGCGCAGCGCCCAGGCGCGTTGTCCGTCGCTGGGCCCCAGGGCCGCGTTGACCGTGGCGACCTGCGCCGGGTGGATGCAGAGCTTGCCGCCAAAGCCGAAGCGCCGCGCGCGTCGCGCATCGGCGTTCAGGCGCTCGTTGTCCTGCAGCGCGGTGGTCACGCCGTCCACGGGCGGTGCGATGCCCGCGCGGCGCGAGGCCACGACGAAGGCGAAGCGCACGGGCGCGAGCTCGGCCTCGTCGGCGTCGCAGGCCATGCCCAGGTCGGCCTGGAAATCCAGGTGGCCGAAGGCCAGGCGCATCACGCCGGGCACGCGCGCGATGGCGTCGATCTGCGCGAGCCCCTCGGCCGATTCGATGAGTGGCAGCCAGCGCCGCGCGGGAAACGCCGCGAACAGGCGCACCAGGTCGGCGGGCGCTTCCACCTTGGCCGGCATCAACGCGCCCAGGCCCTGCAGTTCGCCGAGCAGGGCCGCGTCCTCCGCGTGCCAGGGTGTGGGCGATGCGTTGATCCGCAGCATCAGGCGCGCACGAACCTCCGCGTCCAGTGTGGGCCACAGCCGCGCCAGCGCCTCGCGCGCATCGCCCTTGCGCCCGGGCGCCACCGCGTCCTCCAGGTCGAGGACCAGCGCATGCGCGCCGCTGGCCAGCGCCTTGGGCAGGCGATCGAGCCGGTCGGCGGGCAGAAAGAGGAAGCTGCGGGCGAGGGCGATGCCGGTCATCACACCTGCTCGTCGGGCAGCTGCACGCGCAAGCCGTCGAGCGCGGCCTGCAGGCGGATCTGACAGCACAGGCGGCTGTTGTCGCGCAGGTCGGGCACGCCTTCGAGCATGAAGACCTCGGTCTCCGAGCGCGGAGGCAATTGCGCGGCGAAGGCCGGGTCCACGTAGCCGTGGCAGGTGGCGCAGCTGCACACGCCACCACAGTCGCCCAGGATGCCCGGCACGCCGTGGTCGATGGCGATCTGCATCAGGCTGCGGCCTTCGGGCGCCTCGACGGCGTGCTCGCTGCCGTGGGGATCGATGAAAACAACGGTGGGCATGGGTGTTCTGTCCTCGGTAAAAACCCCGAGAAAGGGGTTTGACATAGTCCGTCTCGTCGGACTATTATTCCACCAACCGACGCACCGGACAACACGCATTCCATCCCCACCGGAGGATCTTCAATTGGACAACTGCGCCCCCGTGATTCCCATCGCCCGCGCGCCCGCCGTGGCGCCGCGTTGGGACCAGCTCGTGCACGAGGAGCGCGTGCACGGCTCGCTCTACACCGACCCCGCCATCTACCAAGCCGAACTGGAAAAGATCTGGTTCCGCACCTGGGTGTACGTCGGCCATGAGAGCGAGGTGCCGAACGCCAACGACTTCGTCATGAAGTCCATCGGCCCAGAGCCGGTGATCATGACGCGCGACCGCCACGGCAGCATCCACCTGCTGCACAACCGCTGCCCGCACCGTGGCAACCGCGTGTGCATGACGGAGCAGGGCAACGCGCGCTCCTTCACCTGCCCCTACCACGGCTGGACCTTCGCCAACGACGGCGCGCTCAAGGGTTGGCCCTTCCCGTCGGGCTACGAGGGCGTGGACCGCAAGGACCATGGCCTGGGCAAGGTGGCGCGCGTGGCCAGTTACCGCGGCTTCGTGTTCGGCTCCATGGCGGCCGAGGGGCCGAGCCTGGAGCAGCACCTGGGCGCGGCGATGAAGTCCATCGACGCACTGTGCGAGACCTCGCCCGAAGGTGAAATCGAGCTCACCGCCGGCTTCCTCAAGCACAAGGTCAAGGCCAACTGGAAGTTCCTGGTCGAGAACGAGACCGACGGCTACCACCCCTCGTTCGTGCACGCCTCCATCTTCGAGGTCGCGCAGAGCGGCATCGGCACGCTCTACAGCGCCGAGTCCACGGCGGTGTCGCGCGACTTCGGCAACGGCCACACCGAGAACGACCTGCGCCCCGAATTCCGCAAGCGCGACGTGCCGATGTCCTGGTTCGGCACCACAGCCGACAAGCTGCCCGATTACACCGCGAAGATGAACGCGGCCTATGGCGAGGAGAAGGCACGCAACATCATGATCGACGGCACGCCGCACATCATGATCTACCCGAACCTGTTCATCGCGGAGATCCAGATCTTCGTGATCCAGCCGCTGTCGGTGAACGAGACCGTGCAGCACGTCACCGCGCTGCAGTTCAAGGGCGCGCCTGACCTGAACCGTCGCATGCGCCAGCAGACCATGGGCTCGGTGGGCCCGGCCGGCTTCCTGCTGGCCGACGACGCCGAGATGTACGAGCGCACGCAGATGGGCGTGCAGATGCGAAAGCCCGAGTGGCTGTTCCTGGGACGCGGCAAGCACCGCGAGCGCCGCGACGCCGACGGTTTCCTGATCGGCGACAACACCGACGAGGTGCCCAGCCGCGGCATCTGGCGCCACTACCGCGCCACCATGGAGGCCGCGTGATGCCCATGACGACAGAACAACGCGCCACGCTGGAAGACGTCACGCAGTTCATCTACCGGGAAGCGCGACTGCAGGACGAGCACCGGTACGACGAATGGGAATCCCTGTGGACCGAGGACGGCGTGTACTGGGTGCCGGCCAACGGCGACGGTGGCGACCCCGAGCAGGTGATGTCCATCATCTACGACAACCGCTCGCGCATCGCCCTGCGCATCCGCCAGTACCACACCGGCAAGCGCTTCAGCCAGACACCGCAGTCGCGCCTGCGCCGGCTCATCTCCAACATCGAGGTGATGGAGGACGATGGCAGCGAGCTCAGCGTGGGCAGCAACGTGCTGATCTTCGAGAACCAGACGCGCGGCGACGTGCTCTGGGCCGCGCGCACCGAGTACCGGCTGCGCCGCGTGGACGGCGCGCTGCGCATGGCGCGCAAGAAAGTGAACCTGGTGAACAACCAGGACGCCCTGTATTCCATGGCCTTTCTGGTCTGAGGCCGGCACCCGGAGAAGAACGATGAGCCAGGAGACGACACCCGAGGTGCTGGTGGGCGAAGGCCCGGTGCGCCTGGAGCTGCACGCCGATGGCGTGGCCCACCTGCGCCTGAACCGCCCGGACGCGGCCAACGGCCTGAACGTGGAACTGCTGCGCGCGCTGCACGAGGCGGTGCTGCGCATCCATGGCGACGGCCGCGTGCGCGCCGTGCTGCTCACCGGCGAAGGCAAGCACTTCTGCGCCGGTGGCGATGTGCACACCTTCCTGTCGAAAGGCGAGGCGCTGCCCGACTACATCCGCGTGGCCACCGCCTTGCTGCAGCTCGCCACGGCCGCGCTGATCCGCCTGAACCCGCCCGTGGTGGCGGCGGTGCAGGGCTTCGCGGCCGGCGGTGGCGGCATGGGCCTGGTGTGCTCGTCCGACTTCGTGGTGGCCGGCGAGTCCACGCGCTTTCTGGCCGGTGCCACGCGCGTGGCCATGGTGCCGGACGCGGGCGTGTCGGTCACGCTGACACAACTGGTGGGCTTTCGGCGTGCGATGGAGATCCTCATGCTCAACCCGACGCTGACGGCGGCCGAGGCCAAGGAGATCGGGCTCATCACGCGCGTGGTGGCTGACGAGCAACTGATGGACGAGGCCTGGTCGCTCGCGCGCCAGCTCGCGGCGGGTGCGCCGGCCGCGCTGGCCAACACCAAGCGACTGTTGTGGAACGGCATCGGACAAAGCGTGGAAGCGGCCATGCCCGAGGAGAACCACATCCAGGCCCTGCTGTCCGGCATGGCCGACGCGCGCGAGGGCCTGTCGGCCGTGATCGAGAAACGCGCGCCGCGTTTCACGGGGCGTTGAATGGCCCATGAGCAGACCGCGCGGCGACGCGCTTTCGTCACCGGCGGCGCCAATGGCATCGGCGCGGCCATCGTGCGCCGCCTCGCGGCCGACGGGCTCCAGGTGGTGTTCGCCGACTTGCAGGTGGACGCCGCGCAGCGGCTCGTGCAAGAGACCGGTGCCACGGCGCTGGTGCTGGACGTCTGCGACTTCGAGCGCGTGCACGCCATGGTGGCGGAACACGGCCCCTTCGACGTGCTGATCAACAACGCGGGCGTGGACCAGCACGCCTTTTTCACGAACACCGGCCCGGCGGACTGGCGCCGGCTGCTCGGCGTGAACCTGGAGGCGGTGCTCAACACCACGCACGCGGTGCTGCCGTCGATGCAGGCGCAAGGCTTCGGGCGCATCGTCAACGTCGCCTCCGAAGCGGGCCGGCTCGGTTCGCGCGGCGGTTCGGTCTACGCAGCGGCCAAGGGCGGTGTCATCGCCTTCACGCGCTCCATTGCGCGCGAGAACGGCCGCAAGGGCATCACCGCCAACGTGGTGGCGCCCGGGCCTATCGACACGCCCTTGCTGCGCCAGGCCGTGGCGGATGGCGGTGACAAGCTGATGGACGCGATGACGCAGGCCACGCTCGTGGGCCGACTGGGCACGGCTGAGGAAGTGGCGGCCGTTGTGGCGTTTCTCGCGTCCGATGCCGCGAGCTACGTCACGGGTGAAGTGCTGGGTGTCTCCGGCGGCATGGGGTGCGGCGCATGACCGATCCTGTCGATACCGTCATCGCCCGCGTCAAAGCGGTCTACGGCCGCTGGCGCCGCGACACCCCCGTGGCCCAGATGCGCGCCGACTGGGACGCGCTGTTCAGCGCGACCGGCGACGCCGCCTTCGAGCCCGTCACCGCCGGTGGCGTGCCCTGCGCCTGGGTCACCGCGCCGCGTGCGCGCACCGACCGCGTGATCGTCTACTTCCATGGGGGTGGCTTCCAGGTCGGCTCGCTCGCCTCGCACCGCGAACTCATGTCGCGCCTGTCGGCCGAGGCCGGCGCGCGCGTGCTCGGTGTGGACTACCGGCTGGCGCCCGAGCACCGGCACCCCGCGCCGCTGCAGGACGCGCTGGCCGTGCTGGCGTGGTTGCGCGCCGAGGGTTACGCCGCGCCACACACCGCACTGGCCGGGGATTCGGCTGGTGGCGGCCTGGCGCTGGCCGCGTTGCTCGCGCTGCAAGGCGACGACGCCACGCCCGCCGCCGCCTTCGTGATGTCCGCCTGGACCGACCTGGCCGCCACGGGTGAGAGCTACGAGACCCGCGCCGCGAGCGACCCGATCCACCAGCGCCCCATGATCCAGGCGATGGCGCGCAACTTTCTCGGCAAGGAGGGCGACCCGCGCGACCCGCTGGCTTCGCCGCTGTACGCCAGCGACGAGCAGCTCGCGCACCTGCCCCCGCTGCTGCTGCAGGTGGGCGACCACGAGACCGTGCTGAGCGATTCCGTGGCCTTCGCCGCGCGCGTGAACGCGGCCGGCGGCCGGGCCGAGTGCCAGGCCTGGCCCGGCATGGTCCACGTGTTCCAGCAATTCCCGAACGAGCTGCCCCAGGCGCGCGACGCGCTGCGACAGGGCGGCCGATTCCTCGCGGCCGAACTCGGCCTTGTTCCCAACGGAGACCCCTCAGCATGATCGGAATCACCGCCTACGGTGGCTACGTGCCGCGCCTGCGCCTGTCGCGCCAGGCCGCCGCACAGGCCAACGCCTGGTACGCCCCGCAGTTCGCCGGCCGCAAAGGCACGCGCGCCTTCGCCAACTGGGACGAGGACAGCATCACCCTGGCCGTGGCCGCCGCGCGCGACTGCCTGGGCCCCGCGACCTCACGCGATCGGGCGACCGTGCGCGCGCTGCTGCTGGCCAGCGACACGCTGCCCTTCGCCGAGCGCCTGAACGCGGGCGTGGTGGCCGGCGCGCTCGCGCTCGACGACGGCATCGAGGCCCTCGACCTCGGGGGCACGCAGCGCGCCGCCTTGTCCGCGTTCACCCAGGCCGTGGCGCGGGTGGCGGCCGGTGGTGGCGACACGCTGGTGCTGGCCGCGGACAACCGCCGCACGCGCGCGGCCAGCGCGCAGGAACTGGAGTACGGCGACGCCGCCGCCGCGTTGCTCGTGGGCCGGGAGAACGTGCTCGCCGAGTACCTGGGCGCGGGCACCGTCACCGCCGACTTCGTGGACCACTTCCGCGCGGCAGGCGAAGACGTGGACTACCACTGGGAAGAGCGCTGGGTGCGCGACGAGGGCATCACCAGGCTGGTGCCGCGCGCGGTGAACGCCGCGCTGGCGCAAGCCGGCGTGGCCGCCAGCGAGGTGGACCACTTCATCTTCCCCACCACCTTCGCCAAGATGGATCAGCAGCTCGCCAAGGCCTGCGGCATCCGGCCCGAAGCGGTGGTGGCCAACCTCAACGACGCCGTGGGCGACAGCGGTCTGCCGCATGGCCTGCTGTTGCTGGCGCACGCGTTGGAAACCGCACGGCCCGGCCAGCGCATCGTGCTCGCGCAGTTCGGCAGCGGCGCGCAGGCGCTGGTGTTCCGCGTCACCGACGCGATCGACACCTTCAAGCCCGCGCGCGGCGTGAGCCAGTGGCTGGCGCGCGGCATCGAGGAAAAGCACTACACGCGCTTCCTCTCGTTCAAGGGTCAGCTCGCACTGGAGCGCGGCATGCGCGGCGAGGCCGACCGCAAGACCGCGCTGTCCACCGCCTGGCGCCACCACCAGGCGCTGCAGGGCCTGGTGGCGGGCCGCTGCGAGGTGACGGGCAGCGTGCACTTCCCGCCCTCGCGCCTGAGCTACGACAGCAAGCCGCTGCAGGACACGCAAAAGCCCCATCCGCTGGCCGACCGGCCCGCGCGCATCCTGAGCTGGTCGGCCGAGTACCTCTCGTGGCACCCGGCACCGCCGCACCACTACGGGCAGATCGACTTCGAGGGCGGTGGCCGCATCCTCATGGACTTCACCGACCTGGAGGTCGGCGAGGTGGAGACCGGCACGTCCATGGAGATGGTGTTCCGCATCAAGGACGTCGATGACCGCCGCGGTTTCACGCGGTACTTCTGGAAAGCCACGCCGGTGCGTGGCGCAACCAAGGCCTGAGGAGAACCACATGGCACAAGGCATCAAGGACAAGGTCGCCATCCTCGGCATGGGCTGCAGCAAGTTCGGCGAGCGCTGGGACGCCAGCCCCGAGGACCTCATGCTGGAGGCCTACAACGAGGCCATGGCCGACGCCGGCATCACGCCCGATCAGCTCGGCGCGGCCTGGTTCTCCACCCACATGGACGACGTGGGCACGGGCCGCGGCGGCACGCCCATGAGCATCGCGCTGCGCCTGCCCAACATCGGCGTGACGCGCGTGGAGAACTTCTGTGCGGGCGGCTCCGAGGCGATCCGTGCCGCGGTGTATGCGGTGGCCGCGGGCGCCTGCGACATCGCGCTCGCACTCGGCGTGGAGAAGCTCAAGGACACAGGCTACGGCGGTTTGCCCATGGCCACCGTGGGGACCTACATCCCGCAGTGGTACCCGAACGCCGTGGCGCCCGCCAACTTCGCGCAACTGGCCGCGGCCTACCAGGCCAAGCACCGCGTGGACCCGGCGCTGCTCAAACGCGCGATCGCGCACGTGTCGGTGAAGAGTCACGCCAACGGCGCCAAGAACCCGAAGGCGCACTTCCAGAAGGCCGTGAGCGAAGAGACGGTGATCCAGGCGCCCATCATCGCCGAGCCCCTGGGCCTGTTCGACTGCGCAGGCGTGTCCGACGGCGCGGCCGCAGTGATCGTGACGACGCCCGAGATCGCACGCAGCCTGGGCAAGAAGGATCTCGTGACCTTCAAGGCGCTGCAGGTGGCGGTGTCCAACGGCTGGGAGCTGCAAGGCAGCGAATGGGACGGCAGCTATGTGCACACCACGCGCATCGCGGCCAGGCGCGCTTACGAGGAGGCCGGCATCGCCGACCCGCGCGAGCAGATCAGCATGACCGAGGTGCACGACTGCTTCTCGATCACCGAGCTCGTCACCATGGAAGACCTGGGCTTGTCGGACGAGGGAGCGGGCGTGCGAGACGTGCTTGATGGCCACTTCGACGCCGACGGCCGCCTGCCCTGCCAGATCGATGGCGGCCTCAAGTGCTTCGGTCATCCCGTGGGCGCCAGCGGTATCCGCATGCTCTACGAGATCTACCTGCAGCTGCAGGGGCGCGCGGGTCCGCGCCAGCTCGCCGATCCCAAGACCGGGCTGATCCACAACCTGGGTGGCCAGCCATCGCAGAACGCGTGCTCGGTGTCGATCGTGGGGCTGGAAGGCGTCTGAACATGAGGGATCCCGTTGTTCTGCTTGACCGCCCCGCGCCGCACGTGGCGCGGCTGCGCATCAACCGGCCCGACAAGCGCAACGCGATCGACCACGCGGTTCGCCAGGGCTTCATCGATCACCTGCTCACGCTGCAGGACGACGCGCAGGTGCGCGCCCTGGTGCTCGGTGGGGTGGAATGCGTGTTCTCCGCCGGCGGCGACATCCCCAGCATGCTCGGGCTGGACGAAGCCCAGGCGCGCGAGCGCATGCGCCACATCCACGTGCTGTGTCGCCTGGTGGCCGGTGCGCGCGTGCCGGTGGTGAGCGCCATGGAAGGCGTGACGGCGGGCGCGGCGGTGGGCCTGGCGCTGCTGGGCGACCGCATCGTCATCGGGCGCGGCGCGCGCGTGCTGTTTCCCTTCCTCAAGCTGGGCCTGGCACCCGACTGGGGGCAACTGCTCACGCTGCCGCGCCGCGTGGGCCTGCCCGTGGCGCGCCGCCTGTTGAGCGATGGCGAGCCCGTGCCTGGCGAAGAGGCCTTGCGCATCGGTCTGGCCGACGTGATGTGCGAGGACGCCGAGGTGATGGACCGCGCCGTGGCGCTGGCCGGCACACTCGCGCAGTTGCCCACCGAGGCCTTCGCCCGCATGAAGCAGCGGCTGAACCAGCCCGCGGCCTCGCTCGACGACGAGCTTCAACGTGAAGAATCCGACCAGGCCGTGTGCCTGCTCGGCGAGGATTTTCAGGAAGGCTACGCGGCCTTCCGCGACAAGCGCGCCGCCGATTTCATCGGGCGGCCCGGAGCGAAACGGTGAGCGGGACCAGCGTTCAGGCCGCCGTTGCTCAAGCGCCCGTGGTGGTGTCGCGCGACGGCGCGGTCGGCGTGCTCACGCTCAACCGCCCCGAGAAGCGCAACGCGCTGGACCTCACCATGCGCGCCGCCATCGCCGCCGCCGTGCGTGAGCTGGAGGCCGATGAGACCGTGAAGGCGATCGTCGTCACCGGTGGCGACAGCGTGTTCGCGGCCGGTGCGGACCTGAACCTGCTGGTCGACAAGGGCGCGCAGGACGTGGCCGGCATCGACCTCGGCCAGTACTGGGCGCCGCTGGCGAACGCGCGCAAGCCCGTGGTGGCGGCGGTCAGCGGCTTCGCGCTCGGCGCGGGCTGCGAGCTCGCGCTCATGTGCGACTTCATCGTGGCCGATGCCAGTGCGCGCCTGGGCCAGCCGGAGCTGGCCGTGGGCATCATGCCCGGCGCGGGTGGCACGCAGCGCCTGGTGCGCTCCGTGGGCAAGCAGGTGGCCAGCCTCATGCTGATGACGGCCGAGCCGCTCACCGGCGAGCGCGCCTTCCAGTTGGGCCTGGTGGCCGAACTCGCGCCCGAGGGGCAGGCGCTGGCGCGCGCGCTGGAACTCGCGCGCAAGGCCGCGCGGATGCCGCCGAAAGCCATTGAGGCCACCAAGCGCGTGCTGCGCCAGGGCGCCGATCTGCCGCTGGACGCCGCGCTCGCGCTGGAGAACCGCGAGTTCCTGCTGCTCTTCGACACCGAGGACAAGACCGAGGGCATGCGCGCCTTCCTCGACAAGCGCAAACCGCAATTCAACGGCCGCTGAGCGCGGCACGCCAGAACACGATCCATGGCAACTGCACATCTCACCACCATCGGCGTCGTCGGCGCCGGCACCATGGGCCGCGGCATCGTGCAGCTCTTCGCGCAGGCCGGCCACACGGTGGTCTGCCACGACGCGCAACCGGGCGCCGCCGCGAAGGCCGTCGAGTACGTGGACGGCATGTTCGCGCGCGCGGTCGAGAAGGGGCGCATGACGGCCAACGAGCACGACAGCGCAAGGAGCCGCTTGACGGCCTGCGACAGCCTCGCCGATCTCGCGGGCTGCGAACTGGTCATCGAAGCCATCGTCGAAGACCTGGAGGTCAAGCGCGCGCTGTTCCGCGAACTCGAAAGCCTGCTCGGTGACCACGCGATCCTCGCCAGCAACACCTCCTCGCTCACCGTGGCGGAGATCGCGGCCGCCTGCCGGCGGCCCGAGCGCGTGGCGGGCCTGCACTTCTTCAACCCCGTGCCGCTGATGAAGGTGGCCGAAGTCATCGCCGCCGTGCGCACCGCGCCCGCCGTGGTGCGGCGATTGAGCGAACTCACGGAAGGTGCGGGCCACCGCGCCGTGGTGACGGCCGACCAGCCGGGCTTTCTCATCAACCACGCGGGGCGCGGCCTCTACACCGAAGGCCTGCGCATCGTCGAGGAACAGGTGGCCACGCCCGCCGATGTGGACGATGTGCTGCGAGAGGCCCTGGGTTTTCGCATGGGGCCTTTCGAGCTGCTGGACCTCACGGGCCTGGACGTGTCCTCGCGCGTGATGGCCTCGATCTACGAGCAGTTCCAGCAGGAGCCGCGTTTCCGTCCTTCGTCCCTGTTGCCGCCGCGCGTGGCCGCCGGCCTGTTCGGCCGCAAGAGCGGCGAGGGCTGGTACCGCTACGTCGACGGGCAACAGCAACGTCCGCCTGCGCGGGCCGTGCCTGCTTTGCCCGAGGCGCTGGCGGTGTGGGTGGACCCTGCCGCGAGCGGCGCTGCCGGACTGCGTGAACTCGCGATCGCGGCCGGCGTGCGCCTCGTCGACGAGGCATCCAACGCGGACCTGAACCTCGTGATGCCCTGGGGCAACGACGCCACCAGCACCGCGATCTCGCTGGGTCTGGACGCCACGCGCTGCGTCGCCGTGGACCCCTTGCCGCCACTCGCGCTGCGCCGCACGCTCATGCTCACGGCCGTCACCTCGCCCGCCGCGCGCGACGCCGCGCACGCGCTGCTGGCGAAGGACGGCACCGCGGTGACCCTCATCAACGACAGCCCCGGGTTCATCGCCCAGCGCGTGATCGCCACCATCGTCAACATCGCCGCCAACATCGCGCAGCGCGGCATCGCCAGCGTGGCCGATCTGGAAGACGCGGTGCGCCTGGGCCTGGGTTACCCGCAAGGCCCGCTGGGCTGGGGTGACCGGCTCGGCGCCGGCCGCCTGCTGGAGATCCTGCGCGCGCAACTCGCCGCCACCGGTGATCCCCGTTACCGCCCCAGTGCCTGGCTCGTGCGCCGTGTGGCGCTGGGGCTGCCGATCACCACACCGGAGGCCCTGCGATGAGTGCCACGCCCGTTGACCTGGCGCACCTGCAACAGTGGGTGGGCCGCAGCGAATCGCGCGAGCAGCACCTCGACCCCTTCCCGGCGCGTGCGCTCGCGGGGCTGCTCGACCGCGAGCAGGCGCACGGCGATGGCGACGCCTTGCCGCTGCCCTGGCACTGGCTCTACTTCCTCGACGCGCCCAGCCGCGAAGGCACCGGCGCGGACGGCCACCCGAAACGCGGTGGCTTTCTGCCGCCCGTGCCGCTGCCGCGCCGCATGTGGGCCGCGGGCGAACTCACGCTGCACGAGCCATTGCGCCTGGGCCGCGCGGCGCGCAAGACCTCCACCGTGCGCAGCGTGGAACTCAAGCAGGGCAAGGCCGGCGCGCTGGTCTTCGTCACCGTCGCGCACGAGCTGGAGCAGGATGGCCGGCCCCGCATCAGCGAGCTGCAACACATCGTCTTTCGCGAAGCGCCCGCCGCGCCCGCGCCACTGCCACCCGGCGAACCCGCGCCCACCGACGCCACCTGGCGGCGCGCGCTGAGGCCCGATGCGGTGATGCTGTTCCGCTTCTCCGCGCTCACCTACAACGGCCACCGCATCCACTACGACCGCGACTACGCCACGCGCGAGGAGTTCTACCCCGCGCTGGTGGTGCAGGGCCCGCTGCTGGCCACGCTGCTGCTGGACCTGGCCGCGCGCGAACGGCCCGGGTCGCAAGCCGCGCACTTCAGCTTCCGCGCGCAGCGCCCCGCCTTCGACACCGACGAGCTTCACCTCAACGGCCGCCTGAACGCCGACGGTGCCGCGCTCTGGACCAGCGACGCCCAAGGCTTCATCGGCATGAACGCCACGCTGCGCTGGCGCTGACCCCAACCCACACGAACATCCCCAGGAGACAGACAGATGACCCACCCCCACTACGACGCCGTCGTGATCGGCGCCGGTGCCGGCGGCATGAGTGCGGCGGCCCACCTCGTGGCCGCGGGCCGCCGGGTGCTGCTCGTGGAGTCGCAGGACCGCCTCGGCGGCCGCGCCTCCAGCGAAGAGATCGATGGCTTCATCGTCAACCGCGGCGCCATCGCCATCGAGCGCGGCAGCGGCTTCGAGCAGACCTTCGAGCTGCTGGGCGTGCCGCTGGACGTGCGCGAGCCCCAGCCCGCCACCGTCTTCCGCATCGACGGCAAGATCATCGACCCCAGCAAGGGCGGTGGCTGGAACCTCATCCTCGGCGGGCTGACCAAGGCGGCCGCGAAGATCGGCGCGAGCTTCGGCGACGTGCGCAAGGGCAACGCGGACCTGCCGGAGGAAACGCTGTCCACCGAGGACTGGCTGAAGAAGTTCACGAAGAACGCCACCGTGCACCGCCTGTTCCGCAACTTCTGCGCGGCCATCTGGGCCGCCAACGCGGATGAATTGCCCGCGCGCGCCTTCCTCACCTACTTCGCCTTCAAGGGCGCCTTCAAGCGCTTCGGCTTCTGCCCGCGCGGCACCATCGGCCTGTGGAACGACCTGGGCGCCGGCATCCGCGCCAGGGGCGGCGAGATCTGGCTCGACGCGCCGGTGAGCAAGATCCACGTGGAAGGCGGCCGGGCGACGGGCGTGGACGTGGTGCGCAAGGGGGTGACGCAACGCATCGATGCCAGCGTGGTGATCAGCAACGTCGGGCCGAGTGCCACGATCCGGCTGGCCGGCGAACAGGCCATGGGCGAGGCCTACGTGGCGAAGGCGCGCCAGGTGCTGCGCCCTGCCGCCAACATCGTGGTCAACTTCGCCACGCAGCAGCGCCTGATCGATCAGCCCGGCCTCATCACCTTCGCCAACACCGAGCGCCTGTGCAACCTGGGCGAACTCACGGCGATGTGCCCCGAAATGGCGCCGCCCGGCTGGTACCTGTACGTGGCCTACGTGGTGCCCAAGCCCGCGCTGGGCGATTTCGACGAGAAGGCCGAGACCGAACTCGGCCTGCAGGACCTGCGCAACGAGTTTCCCGGCTTCGCCGATGCGAAGATTCTCTCCATCCGCGTGATGCGCGACGAATGGCCCGCCCAGCGCTCCTGCGCCGGCTACGACCTGCCGCAGGAAACGCCCTTGCCCAACCTCTGGAACGTGGGCGATGCGGTAAAAGACTACGGCGGCGGTGGCACGCAGGCCTGCGTGGACACGGGGCGCGAGGCGGCCCACAAGGCGCTGGGCGTGCTCGGCGTGGGCAAGGTGGCTTGATGTCCGACATGGCAGAACCGATGCAACAACAACTCGCCAACGCGTCCGCCGTTCTGGCGCGCGTGCGCTCCCTCTTCGACGCCGGCGTGCTGGCACTGGCACAGCGCTGCCAGGACGGCGGGCGGCTGAACGCCCGGCGCCTGGACGAGCAGCAGGTGGCCAGCTTCGAGATGGCCTGGGCCGGCGCCGAATTGCTGGCCGCCGAGACCGCCATCGCGGCCCTCACGCCCGCCAGCGCGCCGCTGGACGCGCGCCTCGCGCTGGTGTTCACGGTGGAGGCGGTGGTGGCCCTGCTCGACCGGCTGGACGTGATGCTGGCCGAGTCCGGCCAGGACCCGGCCGCGGTGGACGCGCTGCGGGCCCTGCCCGAGTGGCGCGCCTTGCGCCAGGCCGCCGGTGGCAGCGACGCCTTGCAGGCCGCCGGGCGTGGCGTGATCGACGCGCAGGGCGTCGTGGGCGAGGTGGCGCTGGACGAGCAGCACGCGCTGGCGCAGGACGCCTTCCGCCGCTTTGCCCAGGAGGTGGTGGCGCCGCAGGCGGAAGCCATCCACCGCCACGACCTCACCGTGCCCGAATCCCTGCTGCAGCCCATGCGCGAGATGGGCGTGTTCGGCCTCGCGATTCCCGAGGCGCACGGCGGCAGCGCACCGAACGACCACGAGGACACCCTGCTCATGGTGGTGGTGACCGAGGCCCTGTCGGAGGGCTCGCTCGCGGCCGCCGGCAGCCTGATCACGCGCCCCGAGATCCTCACGAAGGCGCTGCTGGCGGGTGGCACCGACGAACAGAAGCACCACTGGCTGCCCCGCCTGGCCGCGGGCGACCCGCTGTGCGCCATCGCCATGACCGAGCCCGACTGCGGCTCCGACCTCGCGGCCTGCCAGCTCAAGGGCACGCGCGTGCCCGGCGGGTGGTTGCTCAACGGGGCCAAGACCTGGTGCACCTTCGCCGGCAAGGCGGGCGTGCTGATGGTGGTGACCCGCACCGACCCCGACCGCTCGCTGGGGCACAAGGGCCTGTCGGTGCTGCTGGCCGAGAAGCCCGCGTTCGACACGCACCAGTTCGAGGTGGTGCAGGACGGCGGCGGCAAGCTCAGCGGCCGCGCCATCCCCACCATCGGCTACCGCGGCATGCATTCCTTCGACCTGTCCTTCCAGGACTACTTCGTGCCCGACGCCAACGTGGTCGGTGGCGAGGCCGGCCTGGGCAAGGGCTTCTACTACACGCTCGCCGGCATGGTGGGTGGGCGCATGCAGACCTCGGCCCGCGCCTGCGGCGTGATGCGCGCGGCCCTGCGCGCCGCCGTGCGCTACACGCAGGACCGCAAGGTCTTCGGCGCGCCGCTGGCCGACTTCGCGCTCACGCAGGCCAAGATCGCGCGCATGGGCGCGCGGCTCGCGGCCTGCCGGCGCCTGGCGTACACGGTGGCGGGCATCGTCGATGGCGGCAACGGCCGCATGGAGGCCAGCCTGGTGAAGCTGCTGGCCTGCCGCTCGGCCGAACTCGTCACGCGCGAGGCGCTGCAACTGCACGGCGGCATGGGCTACGCGGAAGAGACGCCGGTGAGCCGCTACTTCGTCGATGCGCGCGTGCTCTCGATCTTCGAAGGCGCGGAGGAGACACTCGCGCTCAAGGTGGTGGCGCGCAGCCTGATGGAACGCGCGCTCGGCATCGCATCGGCGGGAGCTTGAGATGACGCAGCAAGAGGGCATCCTGAGCGGCCTGCGCGTGGTGGAGGCCGCCGCCTTCGTGGCGGCGCCGCTCGGCGGCATGACGCTGGCGCAGATGGGCGCCGACGTGATCCGCATCGACGCGCTGGGCGGCGGGCTCGATTACCGCCGCTGGCCCGTCACGCAGGACAACACCAGCCTGTTCTGGTGCGGCCTGAACAAGGCCAAGCGCTCGGTGGCGCTCGACCTGGCTTCGCCCGAAGGCCGCGAGCTCGCCATGGCCATCGCCTGCGCGCCGGGCGAGGACGCGGGCCTGTTCCTCACCAACTTCCCGCCGCGCGGCTGGCTCGACCATGAGCAGCTCAAGGCGAAGCGGCCCGACCTGATCCAGCTGACGCTCATGGGCGATCGCCACGGCGGCTCGGCCGTGGACTACACCGTCAACGCGCGCCTGGGCCTGCCGTACATGACCGGACCCGTGGACGGCGAGGGCGCTGTCAACCACGTGCTGCCCGCGTGGGACCTGATCACCGGCCAGATGGTGGCCGTGGGCCTGCTCGCCGCCGAGCGCCACCGCCGCCGCACCGGCCAGGGGCAGCACGTGAAGCTGGCGCTGGAGGACGTGGCGCTGGCGGTGATGCAGCACCTGGGCTTCATCGCCGAGGCGCAACAGGGCCAGCCGCGAGAGCGGCACGGCAACGCGCTGTTCGGTGCTTTCGGGCGCGACTTCGTCACGCAGGACGGCGAGCGTGTGATGGTGGTGGGCCTCACGCTCAAGCAGTGGCGCTCGATCGTGGAGGCCACCGGGCTTGGCGCGGAGATCGACGCACTTGGCGCGCGCTTGGGCGTGGACCTGTCGCGTGAGGGTGAGCGCTTCAAGGCGCGCGCCGAACTCGCCGCATTGATCGGCCCCTGGATCGCTGCGCGGCCTTTCAGCGACGTGGCGCAGGCTTTCGACCGGCACGGCGTCTGCTGGAGCCGTTACCAGACCATCGCCGAGCTCGCGAACGATGCCGAGTGCTCGCCGGCCAACCCGATGTTCCGCACCGTGCAACAGCCCGGCGTTGGCGACATGCTCGCCGCCGGCATTCCGCTGGACTTCGGCGCCGTGCCGCGCGTGCCGGCGCAGGCCGCGCCGCGGTTGGGCGAGCACACCGAAGAAGTGCTCACGCAACTCCTCGGCATCGACGCCGCGCAGTTCGGTCGTCTGCACGACCGGGGTGTGGTCCGTGTGGCCGAGGGCTGATGCGAGGTGAGCGCATGGTCCATTCCGGATGTGGCGGGTTTCAGGTGCAGCGGGTGGGCGGGCCGAGGGCCCGGGGTACGGTGCAGCGGGCTTCACTGCGCTGCCCCTCGCTGCGCGAGGGGTTTGCTGCGGTGCTCGGGTGAGCGGCCCGGCGGCATAACTCACTGCGCGCGCTTCGCGCGCTCCGTTCAGACAGATGCCGCCAATCAGTTCACGAAGCGCGCTTCGCGCGCGGGCCACTCACCCTGCGCTCCTCGCCAGCGCACAGGCGCCCGCCGCACCGTACCCCGGGCCCTCGGCTGGCGAACAGGGTTGGCACGCGAGAGCGGAAATCCCTCTTTTCTTCCTTCTTGGCGAGCCCAGGTGTCACTTGTCAGGGGCGGGCACCGGGCCGTGGCGGCGCCTGTGCGGTGCCGAGAAGCGCAGGGCGGGTGGCCGCGCGCGCAGCGCGCTTCGTCATCTGATTTGCGGCATCTGTTTGAGCGGAGCTGGCGAAGCCAGCGCAGCGAGTTATGCCGCAGACCACCCGACCGAGCATCGCAGGGGAGTCCTCGCGCAGCGAGGACCACCGCAGTGAAGCCGCCACGGCCCTGTGCCCGCCCCTGACGCGCCAACCCACCCTGCGAAAAGCCTTCTGTCCGACCCACAGGGGAAACCCCAAGTAACACGGTCAATCAAGCCCTTCTCATATACCGTCCCGTCGGACTATTATTGACGCCGTGCAGCGCAGGCGCGTTCTGCGCGGTCCGTCAGCCCCTGTCACCCCCCACAACCCTAGGAGACAAGCCATGATTTCCCGCACCCGCCGCCTCGTCGGCGCCCTGGCGCTGATCGGCGCCTTCGCGGCCGCCGCCCCCGCGTCCGCTCAGACCACCACACTGAAGTACTCCAACTGGTTGCCCGTGGGCCAGGCCATGCGCATGGAAGTCATCGAGCCCTGGATCGCCGAGGTGGAGAAGGTCACCGCCGGCCGAGTGAAGATCGACACCCTGCCCAAGGTGGTGGGTACGCTGCCCGCGCAGTTCGACGTGGCGCGCGACGGTCAGGCCGACCTGGTGGTCTTCATCCCCGGCTACACGCCCAACCGCTTCGACGTTCTCGAAGCGCTGCAGATGCCCTTCGTCAGCGACAACCCCGAGGTGCTCGCGCCCATCGCCGACCGCTTCTTCCGCAAGAACCTCGCGCAGTACGGTGAATTCAAGGGCGTGCACCCGCTGTCCGTCTACGTGGTGTCGCCGGGCCAGCTGTTCAACAACAAGCGCGCCCTGCGCAGCATCGCCGACTTCAAGGGCTTGAAGTTCCGCAGCCCGCAGCCGAGCGCCACGCAGGCGCTCACCTTGCTGGGCGCCGTGCCGGTGAGCAAGCCCGTGAGCGAGACCTACGAGCTGATGTCCTCCGGCGTGCTCGACGGCACCCTGATGCCGCCCGAGTCCATCCCGGCCTTCAAGCTCAACGACCTGGTGTCGCACGCCACCATCGTGCCCGGCGCCATCTACAACACCGTGCTGGTGCTGGGCATCAACGAGGACAAGTGGAAGTCCATCAGCGCCGCCGACCGCGAGGCCATCACCAAGATCAGCGGCGACGCCTTCGCCGCGAAGATCGGCGCGGCCTACGCCAAGGGCGACCGCGCCGCTTTCGACGGCCTGCGCAAGGCCGGCAAGAGCGTGGAGACCGCGCCCGCGCCCCTGGTCGAGGAAATGAAGAAGCTGCTCGCGCCGGTCGAGAAAGACTGGATCGAAAAGGCGAAGAAGAAGGGCGTGGCCGACCCGCAGAAGCTGCTGGACGAACTGCGCGCCGAGGTGGCCTCCGCCTCGCGCGGGAAGTAAGGCATGGCGCACGCACGGGAAGGCAGGATCGAACGGGCACTGACGGCCGTGGGCACGTTGAGCCTGCTGGCGCTGATGCTCATCGTGTTCATCGACGTGGCCGGCCGCAACCTCTTCAACAGCCCGCTGCTGTGGGGCACGGAGGTGATGGAGGTGCTGCTGGGCCTGATGGTGTTCGTGTTCTATCCCGTGATCGCGCGCCGCCACGGCCACATCGTGGTGGACCTGGTGCCGGTGCCGCGCGCGCTGCGCGGCTTCCAGCGCCTGCTGGCGGGTGCCGTCGGCGCGGCGCTGTTCGGTGTCATCGCCTGGACCTGCGGCCGCCAGGCCCTGCGCTCGGCCGACTATGGCGATGCCTCTGCCATTCTCGGCATCCCCACGGCCTGGGTGCTGTGGGGCATGGCCTTGCTCGCGTGCCTGAGCGCGCTCATCTTCCTGGCGCAGGCGCTGGGGGCCTGGGGCCGCGAGACCGTGCTGGCAGAGGAGGCGCGCTGACATGCTCTCCGTCACCCTGGGATTTCTCATCGCCTTCGCACTGATCTTTTTGCAGGTGCCCATCGCCACCGCCCTCGGCCTGGTCGGCTTCGGCGGCGTGGTGCTGCTCAACGGCTGGACGCCCGCGCTCAGCATGGCCGCCACCATCACGCGCGACAGCACGCTCGTGTACACGCTGATCGTGCTGCCGCTCTTCGTGCTCATGGGCAACCTGGTCGCGGGCGCCGGCATCTCCGGCGACCTGTTCCGCGCCGCGCAGGCCCTGATCGGCCGCCGCCGCGGGGGCGTGGCCATGGCCACCGTCGCGGCCTGCGGCGCCTTCGGCGCCATCTGCGGCTCCAGCGTGGCCACGGCGGCCACCATGGGCAAGGTCGCCATCCCCGAGATGCGCCGCCTGGGCTACGGCGACAGGCTCGCCTCCGCCGCCGTGGCGGCGGGCGGCACGCTGGGCATCCTGATCCCGCCCTCGGTGATCATGGTCGTCTACGGCGTGGCCACGCAGACGCACATCGGCAAGCTGTTCGCGGCCGGCATCGTGCCGGGGCTGATCGCCATGGCCGGCTACCTGCTGGCCGTGCGCTACATGGTCTGGCGCGACCCGGCTCAGGCGCCCGTGCACACCGAGGGCGTGAAGATGGACGTGCGCCGCCTGGTGCGCACGCTGTGGCCGGTGGCCGCCATCTTCGCCATCGTCATGGGTGGCATCTACGGCGGCCTGTTCACCTCGGTCGAGGCCTCGGGCATCGGCGCGGCGGCCGCGCTGCTGTTCGCGCTCACGCGGCACAACCTCACGCTGGCGCAGATCCGCCAGATCTTCGCGGACAGCGCCAGCACCTCGGCCATGATGTTCGCCATCATCCTGGGCGCGGCCCTGTTCGGCGAGTTCGTCAACATCACCGGTGTGCACGAAGGCCTGCTGGCCATGGTGCAGGGCAGCGGCCTATCGCCCTTCGGTGTCATCCTGGTCATGATCGCGATCTACCTGGTGCTCGGCTGCGTTCTCGAAAGCCTGTCCATGATCCTGCTCACCGTGCCGATCTTCTTTCCCATCGTCACCGCGCTCGGCTACGACCCCGTGTGGTTCGGCATCCTGATCGTGGTGGTGGTGGAAATCGGCCTCATCACGCCGCCCATCGGCGTCAACCTGTTCGTGATCCGGTCCGTGACGCCGGACATGGCCATGGGCTCGGTGGTGCGCGGCGTGCTGCCCTTCATCACGGCCGACCTGCTGCGCGTGCTGCTGATCGCATCGGTCCCCGCGCTCAGCCTGTGGCTGCCCAACCTTCTCTTCAAGAGCACCGGCGGATGAACGCACCCAGCCTGGACCTGTCGGCGGACACCCTGAGCCGCCGGCTCGGTCCTTTTCTCTCCCGGGCGCTGCAGCGCCCACTGCGCCTGGACGGCTGGCGCCGTTTTCCCGCGGGTTTTTCGTGGATCACCCTGGGCCTCCGCGCCACGCCCGACGGTGGCGGCGAGGCGCTCGATCTGATCCTGCGCATCGGCGATCCGCGGGGCCTGCTCGCGCCCTACCGGGCCGAGCCCGAGTTCCGCGCGCTGCAGGCCTTGCAGGGCCTCGCCGCCTTGCCGGTGCCCCGCGTCTTCGCGTTCAGCGACGACCCCTCGGTCATCGGCGCGCCGTTCCTCGTCACCGGCCGCGTGGACGGTGACACACCCATGCCCTGGAAGGGCGCGGCCGAGGCGCGCGGCGAAGCGCACAACGCCAGCCTCGCGCAGGACTTCACCGACGGCCTGGCCACGCTGCATCGCGTGGACTGGCAAGCCACGCCCCTGAAGCGCCTGTGGGGCGATGTCGACGCCGCCACCGTGGCGCGCGAGCAGACCCTGTACTGGTGGCGCCACGCCGGCTTCGCCGACGACGCCTCGCGCGCGCCGCCGCAGATGCACCACGCCATGCGCTGGCTGCTGCGCCACGCGCCCACCGCGCCGCGCGTGGTCATCGTGCATGGCGACTACCGCGTGGGCAACTTCCTGCAGCAGGACGGCCGCATCACCGCCGTGCTCGACTGGGAGCTCGTGCACCCCGGCGACCCGCACGAGGACCTGGCCTGGGCCGCGCTGCGCGTGTTCTCCGGCGGCACCGGCCGCGTCGGCGGCATCATGGCCCGCGAGGCCTTCACCGAGCGCTACGCGCGCCAGGCCGGCTTCACGCCCGACCCGCTGGCCTGGCGCTACTACGAGGTGCTGGGCCTGTACAAGAGCGCGTCCATGCTGCTGAGCGCCGCGCAACGCGTGGAGAGCGGCCGCGCGCAGGACGTTCGCATGGCCTCCATGGGCTTTCAGGTCGCGTCCACCCTGCTCGAACTCAACCGCCTGATGGCCGAAGCCGCCAACAAGGCGCGCGGCGTGGAGTTGGCTTCATGAGCGCCGCCGGGCCGTTCCCAAGGCGCTCAGCCCCGCAGCGCGCAGCGCGGAGGGAATTCGAATGAACACCGACCTCGCCCGATTGATCGAGGCCCTGCGCCGCACGCTCAACGACGCGGTGGCGCCAGAGCTCGGCAGCGACTTCGCGCGCGGCCAGCTCGCCGCCGTGCACGACATCCTCGGCAAGCTCGCCGGCATGACCGTGTGGGACCCGAGCGCCTTGCAGGCCCAGGCCCGCGCGCTGGTCGATGGCAACCAGCGCTTCGCCGAGCGCGCGGCGCGCGCCGGTGTGGCGCTGCCGGCCGGTGTCGACGCCACGGATCTGGATGCCGCCCAGGCGCGCACGCGCGAGCTCACCGACTGGCTCGACGAACAAGGCCCTTCGCTGTCGCCCGAGCTCGCGGCCGAACTCGACGCCATCCTGCGCCAGGCCCTGCGCGATCAACTGCGCGTCGAACGCCAGCGCATTCCGCTCACCGACTTCAGCGCCATGACGGCCGCTGCCCCCAAGGACTGATCTTCATGCTGACTCCCCAGGACGACCTGCCCGGCCATCAGACGCCCGGCACCTTCGCGCAGGCCGGCAACGGCGATCCGCGCTTCACCGAGCGCTGGTGGTACACCGCGCACCCCGTCGACGGCCGTCCGCTGCTGTTGGACATCGGCTTCGGCTACTACCCCAACCGCGGAGTGATGGACGCCTTCGCGGGCGTGACCGTGGGTCGCACGCAATACAACTTCCGCGCCTCGCGCCAGCTCGGCACGAACCCGCTGGACCTGGCCGTCGGACCGCTGCGCCTGGACATCTCGCCCGCGCAGGGCGTGCACCGCCTGCAACTGAAGGACAACGCCTCGGGCCTGTTCTTCGAGCTGCAGTTCGAGGCCTGCCTGCCCGCCGCGCAGGAGAAGCAGAGCCGCCGCGTGCGCGACGGCGTGGTGGAGGAAGACCTCGCGCGCGTCACGCAGTTCGGCCGCTGGCGTGGCTGGCTGCAAGTCAATGGTGAGCGGCATGCGCTGGAGCCCGCCACCTGGTGGGGACAGCGCGACCGGTCCTGGGGTGTGCGTTCCGAGATGCGCACCGACTGGGCCGCGCCGCCCATGCAGACGCACAAGAAGTTCTTCTGGACCTGGTCCATGCTGCAGACCGAGTCCCTGGGCGTGTGCCTGTTCCTGAAGGAGCGAGAGCCAGGCAAACCCTTCTACCTGTCCGGCGCGGAGTTCCAGCGCCAGGCGGACGGGCGCGTGGTGGAGCGCGAGATCACCGGCGTCGACCATGAGCTGCAGTGGGCCGATGACGCCTTGGGCCAAACCCTGGCGGGCGGTGAGCTGCGCCTGCGCTTCGACCACGGCGCGCCGCGCGTGCTGCGGCTGGAGCCGTTGCCCACGCGCTTCTACCTCAAGGGTGGCCTCTACGGCGGCTTCGGCGGCTGGAACCATGGCGACGACAAGGGCGCCTACGCCGAAGGGCACGACGCCTGGAACCTGGACGACGCGCTCACGCGCGAGCGCGCCCGCACGCTGGGCGACCACGTGCTGCGCGTGCACACCGACGGTGAAAGCGGCATCGGCATCAGCGAATACGGCGTGGCCGCGGGGTACCCGAAGTACCCTGGGCCGCAGAAACATCCCGCGCTATAAGGCCGAGAGCAGGAGACAGGAACATGCAGCTCACTCAGGCGCTCACGCGGGCGGTGCAGACGCGCCACCGATTTCCCGCGACCATCTACCAGAACCGCCAACGCAGTTGGCAGGAAGTGGGCGAGCGCGTGCCGCGCCTGGCCGCCGGCCTGCGCGCCCTGGGCCTGCAGCCGGGTGATCGCCTCGCGGTGCTGGCCTTCAACAGCGACAACTACATCGAGCTCTTCTTCGCCGCCGCCTGGGCCAAGCTCGTCATCGTGCCGCTGAACACGCGCTGGGCCATTCCCGAGAACGTCTACAGCCTGAACGACGCCGCTTGCGCCGGCCTGGTGGTGGACGATGGCTTCGCGCCGCAAGTGCCGCAACTGCTCAAGGGGCACCCCATGGCGCACGTGCTGCACATGGGCGACCAGCCCACGCCCGCCGGCATGCACGGTGTCGAGGCGCTGATCGCGCAGACACCGCCCATGGCCGACGAATGCGGCCGCGACGACGAGCTCTGCGGCATCTACTACACGGGCGGCACCACCGGCCACCCCAAGGGTGTGATGCTCTCGCACAAGAACTTCATCGCAGCGTCGATCAACTGGATCGCCACGCTGCACTTCTCGGACCAGACCCGCTACATGCACTCGGCGGGTTTGTTCCACCTGGCCGGCGCGTCCCCGGCCTTCGCGCTCACGCTGGCCGGTGGCACGCACGTGTGCCTGCCCAAGTTCGACGCGGTGCTGGCCTTCGAGGCCATCCAGACGCACCGGGTCAACTACGTGCTGTTCGTGCCGACCATGATCAACATGATGTTGAACCACCCGGACTTCGGCCGTTACGACCTCAGCAGCGTGCGCTACTGCGAGTACGGCGCCTCGCCCATCCCCGACGCTGTGCTGGCCGCTGCCATCGACAAGCTGCCGAGCTGGGAGTTCATCCAGGGCTACGGCATGACCGAGACCGCCGCGTTGACGGTGAGCCTGCCCTGGCGCTACCACTTCGATGGCGAGCACGGCCCGCACAAGCGGCACGCCGCCGGCCGCGCCGCCTACGGCGTGGACGTGAAGATCGTGGACCCCGACGGGAACGAGGTGCCGCGTGGCACGCCGGGCGAGATCGCGGTGCGGGGCGCGCAGGTGATGCTGGGCTACTGGAACAAGCCGGAGGCCACGGCCGCGGCCATCCGCAACGGCTGGATGCACACGGGCGACGGTGCCTGGATGGACGAGGACGGTTTCATCACCATCGTCGATCGCGTGAAGGACATGATCATCAGCGGTGGCGAGAACATCTACTCGCGCGAGGTGGAGAACGCGGTGCACGCGCACCCGGCGGTGCGAGAGTGCGCGGTGATCGGCGTGCCGGACGAGAAATGGGGCGAGGCGGTGATGGCCGTCGTCGCGTTGAAGGACGGCCAGCGTGTGAGCGAGCAGGAGATCATCGATCACTGCCACACGCTCATCGCGAACTACAAATGCCCGCGCCGCGTGGAGTTTCGCGACGCGCTGCCGCTGTCGGGGGCGGGGAAGATCATGAAGAACGTGCTGCGGGAGCCTTACTGGAAGGGGAAGGGGCGAGGGGTGAACTGATCTGTCTTGCGTTTGTGGTTTTGTCTTTTTTGGCGCGACCATGGTTGGCGCGTCAGGGGCGGGCACAGGGCCGTGGCGGCTTCACTGCGGTGGTCCTCGCTGCGCGAGGACTCCCCTGCGATGCTCGGTCAGGTGGCCTGCGGCATAACTCGCTGCGCGCGCGTTGCGCGCTCCGCTCAAACAGATGCCGCAAATCAGATGACGAAGCGCGCTGCGCGCGCGGCCACCCGCCCTGCGCTTCTCGGCACCGCACAGGCGCCGCCACGGCCCGGTGCCCGCCCCTTACAAGTGACACCTGGGCTCGCAAACAAAAGAATCGGACTTCCTCTCTGGCCCGCCCACCCGCTGCACTTGAAGCACTTGAAGCGCCAACTCCCTCACCTCGCCAAAGATGAACTCAAGTCCTCGGCCTTGAACCCGTGCACGAACAGGTGCGAAATGCGAGCCGCCAGCTCCTTCGGCCCGATGTCCCCCGACGGCCGGTACCAGCTGAAGGTCCAGATCATCATGCCGAAGAGCAGCAGCGCGTAGGGCTTGCGCACGCGCGCCGTCTTCATCAGGCCGGGGTTGATCTCCTCCAGCAGGCCGTTGAGCAGCTCCGTCATGCTGCTCTCCAGCGAACGGATCGTCTTCAGCTCCGCGCGCGGCAGGTACTTCAGGTCGTTCATCAGGATGATGTGCTCGTCGCGCTCACGCGCCGCGCCCTGCATGAAGCTCTCCACGAACTGCTGGAAACGCGCCTCGGCCGGCAGCCGCTGCTCCACGATGCGCGCCAGATCCGCCGCCTGGCGCGTGATGTGGTCGTGCACGATGGCGTAGAGCAACTCTTCCTTGCTGGGAAAGTAGTGGTAGATGTGCGACTTGGAGGTGCCGCAGGCCTTGGCCACGTCCTGCATGGTCGCCTGGTCGAAGCCCTTGCGCGCGATCAGCGCGGCCGCCTTGTCCAGGATGGTGGCCTTCTTGTCCTCGTAATCGTCCGCCCTTGTCCTCGTCATCGGTTTCTCCTTGCGTTCAGGTCCAAAGCTGCTTATATTTAGACCGACGAGTCGGACTATATATTGACCAGGATCAAACCTTCTCAGGGTAAGCATGGAGACTTCGGACCAACACCTGCTGATCGTCGGCGCGGGCCACGCGGGCAGCGAGCTCGCCGTGTCGGCGCGCCAGAACGGCTGGGCCGGGCGCATCACGCTGCTGGGCGAGGAGCCCGCGCTGCCCTACCACCGGCCACCCCTGTCCAAGGCCTGGCTGGCGGGCAAGGTCGATGTCGACGGCCTGCTGCTGCGTCCGCGCAGCGCGTACGAATCGGCCCGCGTGGCGCTGGTGAGCGGCGCGCGCATGGAGGCCATCGACCGCGCGAACCGGCGCATCGCGCTGGCCGACGGCACTTCCATGGCCTACGACAAGCTCGCGCTGTGCACGGGTGGCCGCCCCCGGCCCCTGTCCTGCGCCGGGCTGGCGCCGGGCGCGCGTCCGCGCAACCTGCACCACCTGCGCACCATGGCCGACGCCGAGGGCATCCGCGCGCAGCTGACCCCTGGCGCGCGCGTGCTCATCATCGGCGGCGGCTACGTGGGCCTGGAGGTCGCGGCCTCCGCGCGTGGCCTGGGCGCCGAGGTCACGCTGCTCGAGCTGCAGGACCGTGTGCTCGCGCGGGTGGCGGGGCCGGAGGTGTCGGCCTTCTATGAGCGCGTGCACCGAGCGGCTGGCGTGGACCTGCGCACCGGTGCGGAGGTCGCCTCGGTCGAGGTGAGCGGAGACGCGATCCGCGCCGTCGTCTGCCGCGACGGCACGCGCCTGCCGGTGGACCTCGTGGTCGCCGGCCTGGGCATGCTGGTCAACGTCGAGGCCGCGCGCGCCGCGGGCATCGCGGAAGAGGGCGGCATCCCCGTGGACGAGCTCTCGCGCACGCGCGACCCGCACATCGTGGCCGCCGGCGATTGCACGCTGCAGTTCAACAGCCTCTATGGACGCGAGCTGCGCATCGAGTCGGTGCCGAACGCGCTGGAGCAGGCGCGCGCGGCGGGCTCATGGTTGGGCGGCAAGCCCAGGCCCCACCGCGCCGTGCCCTGGTTCTGGTCCGATCAGTACGCGCTCAAGCTGCAAATGGCGGGCCTGTCGCAAGGGTACGAACGCTGCGTGCTGCGCGGCGACCCGGCCACGCAGTCCTTCAGCGCCTTCTACGTCGCGGGCGATCGGCTGCTGGCCATGGACGCGATCAACCGGCCCGCCGACTTCATGCTGGCCAAGCGCGCGCTGGCCCAGGTCTGCACGTTGGACGTGGAGCGCCTGGCCGACGAAGCCGTGCCGCTGAAAGAACTGCTGCAGACCGCACCGGTGGCGTCCGCCATCTAGGGAAATCCCCAGGGAATCGACCGGAACGAAGCACCATAATCCGCCTCAATTAAAGACCGACGCGACGGACTAATTATCAGGAGATGACCACCCGCGGCGCAGCGATGCGCGAGGGTGGAACAGAGACACCCATGACAGCCACCACCGCCGCCAGCGCAGCACCCGTGCCCGCGCTGGCCATCCACAACATCCAGGTCGTCTACGGCGGCGCCATCGAGGCCGTGCGCGACGTCTCGCTCGAGGTGCGCCCGGGCCAGATCGTGGCCCTGCTGGGCTCCAACGGCGCGGGCAAGTCCACCGTGCTCAAGGCCGTCTCGGGCGTGCTCGACGCCGAGGACGGCGTGATCGAGAAGGGCAGCATCCTGCTCAACGGCCGCGCGGTCGAGAAGGACCCCGCACCCGCCATCGTGCGGCAAGGCATGGTGCAGGTGCCCGAGGGGCGGCGCCTGTTCCAGACGCTCACGGTCGAAGAGAACCTGATCACCGGGGCGCACCTGCAGAGCGCCGCGAAGCTGGCGCAGGCGCGCGACTTCGTCTTCAGCCTGTTCCCGCGCCTGGCCGCCCTGCGCCAGACCACGGCGGGCTACCTGTCGGGTGGCGAGCAGCAGATGGTGGCCATCGGCCGCGCACTGATGAGCCAGCCGAAGATCCTGGTGCTCGACGAGCCCTCGCTGGGCCTGGCGCCGCTGGTGGTGAGCGAAATCTTCCGCTGCATCCAGACCCTGCGCGAAACCACGGGCCTGACCATCCTGCTCGTCGAGCAGAACGCCAGCCGCGCGCTGGCCATCGCCGACTACGCCTACATCATGGAAAACGGCCGGGTGGTGATGGACGGCACCAGCGAGCAACTGCGCCGCAATGCCGACGTGCGCGAGTTCTACCTGGGACTGAGCTCACAGCCCGGCCGCACCAGCATGAAAGACGTGAAGCACTACAAGCGCCGCAAGAGGTGGCTGTCATGAGCCTTGCCGCGCAAACCCCCGTGCTCGAGGCCACCCGCATCTCCAAGCGCTTCGGCGGCGTCAAGGCCGTCAACGACGTGAGCCTGAAGGTCATGCCGGGCGAGATCGTGAGCCTCATCGGCCCCAACGGCGCCGGCAAGACCACGACCTTCAACCTGGTGAGCGGCGTGCTGCCGCCCAGCGACGGCACGATCCGCTTCGCGGGCCGCGACACCGCGGGCCTCAAGTCGCACCAGTTCGCGCGTCTGGGCATCGGCCGCACCTTCCAGAACCTCGCGTTGTTCCGCCACGGCACGGTGGTGGAGAACCTGCTGGTGGGCCGGCACATCCACTTCCGCTACCCGGTGTGGGAATCGCTGGTGCATTGGGGGCGCTCGCGCCGCGAGGAAATCGCCGCGCGCGAGAAGGTCGAGCAGGTCATCGAGTTCCTGGAGATCGAGGAACTGCGCGACAAGCCCGTGAGCCAGCTCGCCTACGGTCAGCAGAAGCGCGTGGAACTCGGCCGCGCCCTGGCCTGCGAGCCCAGACTGCTGCTGCTCGACGAGATCGTCGCGGGCATGAACCGGGAAGAGAAGGAAGACATCGCGCGCTTCACGCTCGACATCCGCGACGAGTTCGGCATCGCGGTGCTCATGATCGAACACGACATGCAGGTGGTGATGGACCTGTCCGACCGCGTCTACGTGCTGGACTTCGGCTGCCTGATCGCCGAAGGCACGCCGGCCGAGGTGGCCACCAACCCCGCCGTGCTGGCGGCGTACCTGGGTGAGGAGGGTGCCCATGCTTGAGCACGACTCCCTGCTGCGCGGCGAAGGCACGCTGCCCGGCCTGTTGCGCCACCGCGCCAAGGAGCGCGGGAACCAGGTGGCGCTGCGCGAAAAGGTGCAAGGCATCTGGCGCGGCCGCACCTGGGCCGACTACTACCGCGACGCGCGCCGCACCGCGCTGGGCCTGATGAAGCTCGGCCTGCGGCGCGGCGACCGCATCGTCATCGCGGCCGAGGACATCCCCGCGTGGTTCTACGCCGACCTGGGCGCCCAGATGCTGGGCGTGCAGGTGGTGGGCATCTACCCGACCAACCCCTGGGCCGAGGTGCTCTACATCGCGGGCCACTGCCAGGCCAAGGTGGCCATCACCGGCGACCAGGAGCAGACCGACAAGGTGCTCGACGCGATGAAGGAGGGCGCGGGCCTGCCGCACCTGCAGCACATCTTCTGCGTCGACATGAAGGGGCTGCGCCGCTACGCACCGGGACTGCCGCACAGCTTCGAGCACCTGATGGCCCTGGGCGACCAGCTCGCGCAGGAAGACCCTCTGGCCGAGCAACGCCTGGACCACAGCATCGATTCGCTGGTGCCCGACGACGTGAACATCCTCGTCTACACCTCGGGCACCACCGGCCCGCCCAAGGGCGCGATGCTCACGCACCGCAACTTCATCTTCGCCGCCTACTCCTACGCCGCCGCGCGCGACATGGTGGGCAAGCGCTTCGAGTCGGTCTGCTACCTGCCGCTGTGCCACGTGGCCGAGCGCGGCTACTCGACCGTGCTGCACCTGCTCACCGGCGGCACGGTGAACTTCGCGGAATCCATCGACACGGTCTCGGCCAACATCCGCGAGATCGCGCCCACCTTTTTCCTCGGCGTGCCGCGCATCTGGGAAAAGCTGCAGCAGCACTTCGAGTTCCGCATGAAGGACAGCGGGCGCGTGCAGCGCTGGCTGTACCGCGTGGGCATGAAGCGCGGGCGCGCGCTGTCGGACCGGCGGGCCGAACACGGGCGTCTGGTGAACCTCGTTGACCGGATCGAGTTCGGCGTCTGGTATGGCCTGCTGTTTCGCAACATGCAGCGCCACATGGGCCTGAACCGCACGCACACGCGCATGTGCGGCGGCGCCTCGGTGTCGCCCGAGACCCTGAAGTTCTTCGACATCATCGGCCTGCCCGTGGGTCAGGGCTATGGCCTCACCGAGGCGGGCGGCCTGGCCTTCGTTCAGGTGCCGGGGCGGCCCTTCGTGTCCGGCAGTTGCGGACCCGCGATGCCAGGCGTGGAGTGGAAGCTCGGCGAGGACGGCGAAGTCTTCGTGCGCTCGCCCGGCGTGTTCCAGGGCTACCTGTTCGACGACAAGGGCACGAAGGACATCCTGGCCGCCGACGGCTGGCTGGCCAGCGGCGACATCGTCGAGGTGCGCGCGCAAGACGAGATCGCCGTGGTCGACCGCAAGAAAGCCATCATCATCACCAGCGGCGGCAAGAACATCGCGCCATCGGAGATCGAGAACGCGCTCAAGGACAGCCCCTTCGTGCGCGAGGCCATCGTCGTCGGCGAGGGCCGCAAGTTCCTTGGTGGCCTGATCCAGATCGACTTCGACAGCGTGGGCCGCTGGGCCGCCGAGCGCGACCTGCAGTACACCACCTTCAAGTCGCTCACGCAGATGGGCGAGGTGATCGAGCTCATCCAGCAGGTGGTGGACGAGGTGAACTCGAAGTTCGCCCGCGTCGAGAACATCCGCAAGTTCGTGCTCCTGGAAAAGGAGCTCGACCACGACGACGGCGAGCTCACGGCCACGCAGAAGGTGCGCCGCGGCCTCATCAACAAGAAGTTCGCGCGCGAGCTCGAACAGATCTACGGCGGCGGAGCCTCATGAACTACTTCATCGAACTGGTCGTCTCCGGGCTGGCCATCGGCGCGATCTATGGCCTGGTGGCCATGAGTTTCGCCGTCATCTTCAAGGCCACCGGCATCGTCAACTTCGCCCAGGGCGAGATGGGCATGCTCACGGCTTACACCTCCTGGTCCATCGCCACCGCGCTCGGCACCGACGCGGTCTCCACCATCCTGGTGTCGGTGGCTGTGGGTGCGGCCCTGGGGCTGGTCTGCGAGCGCCTGATCATGCGCCCCATGCTCGGCGAGCCTGTGCTCTCGGTGGTGCTGGTGACGGTGGGCCTGGCCGTGGTGCTGCGCGCCCTGGTCACGCTGATCTGGGGCGCCGCGCCGCACAAGTTCGCGGTCGAAGGCGCCGACACCATCGTGGACCTGGGCGGCATCGGCCTGCGCGCAGGGCAGATCACGGTGATCGTGGTGTTGCTGATCGCCATCGCGGGCTTCTGGTTCTTCCTGCGCCACAGCCGCTTCGGCGTGGCCATGCGCGCCGTGGCGTCCGACGAAAAGACCGCGCGCCTGATGGGCGTATCCACCGCGCGCGTGCAGGCCGTGGCCTGGGCTTCGGCCTCGGGCCTGGCGGGTCTGGCGGGCGCTTTCTTCGCGGTCATCTACGGCCTGGCGCCCACCATCTACGAGATCGGCCTCAAGGCCTTCCCCGCCACCGTGCTGGGCGGCTTCGACTCGGTGCTGGGCTCGGCCTTCAGCGGCCTGTTCATCGGCGTGCTGGAGAACCTGGTGGGCGGCTACCTGCCCAGCACGCTCAAGGAAATCGCGGGCTTCCTGCTGATCCTGGTGGTGCTCATGGTGCGGCCCTTCGGGCTGTTCGGCGAAAAGCGGATCGAGAGGGTCTGAGATGCGCAGCGGTTATTTCAAGCAAGGCTATGGCGAGCTGGTGGTCCTGACGGACTCGCCGGCGGTGAAGGGGTGGACGGCGGCGCTGCTGCTGGTGATGGCGCTCGCGCCCTTCGTGCTCGGCAACTTCCTGCTCTCGCACCTCACCATCATCCTGTTCACCACCGTGGGCGCGCTGGGCCTGATGGTGTTGACCGGTTTCACAGGGCTGATTTCGCTCGGCCACGTGGGCTTCCTCATGCTCGGCGGCTACGCCTACGCCATCGCGGTCACGCGCTGGGGCCTGCCCCCCGAGATCGCGCTGGTGCTGTCGGCCGTGCTGCCCGCCCTGTTCGGTCTCATCGTGGGTATTCCCTCGCTGCGCCTGCACGGCCTGTACCTGGCCATCACCACGCTGGCCTTCGCGCACATCGTGAGCGCGGCCATCCTGGCCGGCGGCGAGCTCACCGGCGGCGGCAGCGGCATCATGGTCGAGCGGCCGGTGGTGCTGGGCATGGACCTGTCCAGCGACCGCGCCTTCTACTGGTTCTGTCTGGCCGTGTGCGCGTTGACCGTGTTGCTGGTGCTGAACCTGCGCCGGTCCTACGTGGGCCGCGCGCTGGTGGCCGTGCGCGACAACGACATCGCCGCGCGCACCATGGGCATCAGCCTGGTGCACTACAAGCTGCTGGCCTTCCTCATCAGCGCCGCGCTCACCGGCCTGGCCGGCGGGCTCATGGCCATCTACATGAGCTTCGTCTCGGTCGAGGGCTATCCCTTCCTGCTCAGCATCGAGGCCCTGGCCATCGTCATCGTGGGCGGCATCGGCTCGGTGCTGGGCGCCGTGCTCGGCACGGTGTTCATCGTCACCTTGCCCGAGGTGTTCGCGAGCCTGATGTCCTTCCTCGGCGGGCGCCTGGCCGAGACCATGACCACCAGCGCGCACGAGGTCAAGACCATCCTCTACGGGATCGCGATCATCGCCTTCCTGCGCTTCGACCCGCGCGGCCTGCGCGGCATCTGGCACGACCTGCGCCACACCTGGGTGCACTGGCCACTGCGCTATTGATTCCCCCCGACGGCTTCGGCCACAGACCCACCAACAGGAGACAGACAGCATGAACCGCAGACTCACCGCCCTTGCCCTCGGCCTGCTGGCCGCCGGCGCCACCTTCAACGCCGCCGCGCAGCAGCAAGGCGTCAGCGACACGGAGATCGTGATCGGCGACATCCTGCCGCTCACCGGCCCGCCGGCGCTGCTGGGCGTGGCGCACAACCTCGGCGTGAAGGCCGCCGTGGCCGAGGCCAACGCGGCCGGCGGCATCCACGGCCGCAAGCTGCGCCTCATCTCGGAAGACGACGGCTACGTGCCCTCGCGCACCATCCAGGGCGTGCGCAAGCTCATCAACAGCGACAAGATCTTCGCCTTCACCTCCATCTCGGGCACCGCGCAGGCGCAGGCCGCCATGCCGCTGATCAAGCAGACCGGCATTCCGGCGATGGCGCCGATCACCACCTACGAAGGCCTGTACCAGCCCACCATCAAGAACGTGTTCGCCGTGGGTTACGACATGCGAGAAGCGGTCTATGAGCTGGTGTCCAAGATGGCGGAGCGCTACCCGAACAAGAAGTGGGCCGTGATCTCGCAGGACGACGACTACGGCCAGAACGTGCGCGACGGCTTCGAGCGCGCGGCCAAGGAGAAGAAGCTGCAGGTCGTCTCCAGCCAGATCTACAAGAAGGGCCAGTCGGACTTCTCCTCGGAGATCCTGAAGGTCAAGCAGGCGGGCGCGGAGGCGCTGATGGCCGGTGGCGTGCTGGGCGAGAACGTCACCATGACCAAGGAGCTGGAGCGCATCGGCCACAAGATCCCGGTGGGCGTGACCTACGTGTCGCGGGTGCCGGCCAGCGCCAAGATGATGGGCAGCGCCGGCGAGACGGTTTACACGGTGGACTACGTCTATCTGGAAAGCTCACCCGAGGCCAAGGGCTTCATGGACAAGCTGGAGAAGCACCTGTCGGCCGAGGAGCGTGCGCGGGTGAACCGCTACACCTTCACGGGCTATTCGGCGGCGCGGGCGCTGTTCGCGGCGATGGACAAGTGCGGCAAGGCGCTGACCTGGGATTGCACCAACGCCGAGCTGGCCAAGCTGAAGAACCTGGAGACGGGGGCGATGACGCCGATCAGCTTCGCGGCGGACGACCACCTGGCGGCGCCGAAGCTCTTTCTGTTGAAGGCGGATCCGGCAGCTACCACCTACAAGCTGGTGCAGTGAGTGTTCGGGGTTTGTCTGCAAGGGGGCCTACGGGCCCCTTTTCTTTTTCCGCCGCCCAACCGCCACTTCAGCTCGCGGGTGATGGGTGCTTCACGCAGGGACATAAAGGAGGAGGACCGGCGCAGCCGGTCCGGGGGACAGTCCCGGAGTGGAGCGCCCATCGGCCGCGAGCGTGCGCGAGGTGCAACGAGAGAAATCCCCAACTCAAGCCTTCTCGGCCAGAAACCCCTTGAGGAACAACCGAGAGAGCCGATCGCAAAGCTCCTGGGGCTTCACCTCCCCCGAGGGCTTGTACCAGAAGTCCGTCCAGTTCAGCATGCCCAGCAGCATCATGGTGTAGGGCTTGTAGACCGCTTCCGGCAGGTCCGGGTTGAGCTCGTGCAGCAGCCGCGCCACCAGTTCGGTGAGCTGGCGCTGCAGGTTGATCAACGGCGTCTGCTTGGCCTTGGGCAGAAACTTCACGTCGTTCATGGCCACCATGTGCCGCCGCCGCGACTGCGCCGACTTCTGCGTGTACGCCTCCACCACCATCTGCAGCCGCTCGCGCCCGCTGGCCTTGCTCGCCAGCGCCTCCTCCATCGCACCGATCAGCCGCTGCAGGTGCTCCTGCAGCATCGCGAACAGCAGGTCGTCCTTGGTCGGGAAGTAGTGGTACAGCATCGACTTCGTCGCGCCGCAGGCCTTGGCCACGTCCTGCATTTTGGCGGCCGGGTAGCCTTCCTTGGCGAAGATGGCCGCCGCCGCGTCCATGATGGCCTGGGCCTTGGTTTCGTAGTCGTCGGAACGGATGCGCGGCATGTGTCCTCTCCTCTGGGCAGGCTTCTCAAGGGGCGGCGAAGTGTAGCAAGGCGCCTTGCGGGACTCGGTTTTCGCCCATAAAATAAACCGACACGCCGGACTATGAATAAGCAAGGTCCCGCATTCCTTGGCCCGCCTCAACGCCGCAGCACATGACCGAATTCGAATTCCTCGAACCCGACTTCCTCGATGAGGACCTGCGCATGGTGCGCGACCAGGTGCGCCGCTTCTCGAAGGAGCGCATCGTGCCCTTCGCCGACGCCTGGGAGGCTTCGGGCGAGATCCCGCGTTCCCTGTTCCGCGAGCTGGGCGAACTGGGCTTTCTCGGCATGCGCCACCCGGTGGAATACGGCGGCGGCGGCCTGGGGGCGCTGGCTTCGGTGGTGCTGGGCGAAGAACTCGCGCGCTCGGGCTACGGCGGCGTGGCCTCGGCGCTCACCGTGCACAGCGACATGTCGATCAGCCACATCGCGCACCGTGGCTCGCACGAGCAGAAGCAGAAGTACCTGCCCGAGGCCTGCGCCGGTCGCAAGGTGGGCGCGGTCTGCGTGACCGAGCCCGGGGCCGGTTCCGACGTGGCGGGCCTGCGCACGCGCGCCGAGCGCACAGCCGACGGCGGCTGGCTCATCAACGGCTCCAAGACCTTCATCACCAACGGCGTGCACGGCGACATCTACATCGTGGCCGCGCGCACCGACCCCGAGGCCAAGGGCAGCCGCGGCATCTCGCTGTTCATCGTGGACAAGGACAAGCCGGGCCTGAAGATCACGCGCCAGTTCGAGAAGCACGGCTGGCGCTCGTCCGACACGGCCGAGCTGTTCTTCGACGACCTCAAGCTGCCGGCCGACGCGCTGCTGGGCGAGGAGGGCAAGGGCTTCTATTACATCGTCAGCACCTTCCAGAACGAGCGCCTGGTGGTGGGCGCGCTGGTCTCGGGCACCTGCGCGCGCGCCATCGAACTCACGGTGGACTACGTGCGCCAGCGGCAGGCCTTCGGCAAATCGCTGTGGGACCAGCAGGTGGTGCGCAACAAGCTGGCCTGGATGGCGTCCAAGGCGGCGGCCGTGCGCGCGCTCACCTACCAGTGCGCGCAGATGATCGACGAGGGCAAGGACACGGTGCGCGAGGTCTCCATGCTCAAGGCCTTCGGCGCCGAGACGTTGCAGGAGGTGGTGCACACCTGCCTGCAACTGCACGGCGGCACGGGCTTCATCATCGGCACGCCGGTGGAGCGCATGGCGCGCGACGCGCGCATCCTCACCATCGGCGGCGGCGCCACCGAGGTGATGCTGGAAGAAGTCGCCAAGCGCATGTGACCGCCATGCCCGGGCCGCTTTCCCACCTCACCGTCATCGAACTCGCGGGCATCGGCCCCGGGCCCTTCGCCTGCATGCTGCTGGCCGACCTGGGCGCCACCGTCATCCGGGTGGACCGCCTGCCCGGCCCGCCCTCGCGCGGCGGCCTGGAAGACCTGATGCGCAACGACGGCATCGTGGACCGCGGCCGCCGCTCCATCGCGGTGAACATGAAGGACCCGCGCGGCGTCGAGGCGGTGCTCAAGCTGGTCAAAGGCGCCGACGTGCTCATCGAGGGCTTTCGCCCCGGTGTGGCCGAAAAGCTCGGCCTGGGGCCCGAGGCCTGCCACGCGCGCAACCCGCGCCTGGTCTACGGCCGCATGACGGGCTGGGGCCAGAGCGGTCCGCTCGCCCAGGCGGCCGGCCACGACCTCAACTACATCGCGCTCAGCGGCGCGCTGCACGCCATGGGCCCGGCCGACCGGCCGCCCGCGCCACCGCTCAACCTGGTGGGCGACTACGGTGGCGGCGGGATGCTGCTGGTGGTGGGCGTGCTGGCCGCGCAGGCCGAGGCGCAGCGATCGGGCCAGGGCCAGGTGGTGGACGCCGCCATGACCGATGGCGCGGCCCTGCTGATGGCCGCGCAGTACGGGCTGATGGCCAAGGGTTTCTGGCAGGACCGGCGCGAGAGCAACTTCCTCGACGGCGCGGCCCACTTCTACGGCACCTACGAATGCGCCGATGGCCGCTTCGTGTCCATCGGCGCCATCGAGCCGCAGTTCTACCAACAACTGCTGGCGCTGTGCGGCATCGACGACCCGGGCTTCCAGAAGCAGTGGGACAGCGGCGAATGGCCCATGCTGCGCAGCCAGCTCGAGGCCCTGTTCCGCACCCGCACGCGCGACGAGTGGTGCGCGCTGCTCGAAGGCACCGACGTGTGCTTCGCGCCGGTGCTGTCGATGAAGGAAGCGCCCCATCACCCGCACAACCTGGCGCGCGGCACCTTCGTGCAGGCCGACGGCGCGGTGCAGCCCGCGCCCGCGCCGCGCTTCGACCGCACGCCCACGCAACTGCCGCCGCGCGCGCCCGCGGTGGGCGCGCACACGCGCGCGTTGCTGGCTCAGGCGGGGTACGCCAGCGACGGCATCGACGCCCTGTGCGCGGCCGGCGTGGTGCACGCGGCGCCATCGCCATGAACGAGCGCCGCCCCCTGCACCTGCGCCGCATCCACTGCGAGGCCTTCGAGCGCCCCGACGGCCTGATCGACCTCGACGGTCTGCTCATCGACACCAAGCCCGTGCCGCTGCAACTCGTCAACCGCGAGGTGCCGGCGGGTGAGGCCATCCACCAGATGCGCGTGCGCCTGACCATCGACCGCGAACGCACCATCGTCGACGCCCGCGCGTCCAGCGACCACACGCCCTACCCGGACTGCCGCGAGGTCGAGTCCGCCTACCGCCAGCTCGTGGGCCTGCGCATCGAGCCGGGCTTCACCATGGCCGTGAAGCGCCTGTTCCGCGGCACGGCCGGCTGCACCCACATGACCGAGTTGCTGCCCACCCTGGCCAGCGCCGCCTTCCAGGTGCTGTGGGCCGACGGCAACTTCGGCGGTGCCGACGAGGCCGGCAACCCCGCCCGCACCACGCCGCTGGGCGGCTGCCACGCGCTGCGCCTGGACGGCGCGGTGGTGCGCACCTACTTCAGTGAACACGCCCGGGAGCCGAAGCCATGAGCGCCGCCCGGCCGCCCGAAGGCGCTCGCGCCGCAGCCGCAGGCGGAGGTACCCCATTGCACCCGGCCGTCCAGTTCGAGCAGTGCGATGGCATCGCCACGCTCACGCTCAACGAAGGCGATCGCCTCAACCCCCTGACGCCTGCGCTGCAACAGGGCGTGCTGGAGGCGCTGCGCCGCGTGCGCGAGGACAGGGCCATCCGTGCCCTCATCCTCACCGCCGCTGGCCGCGCCTTCTGCGTCGGCGCCGACCTGGCCGACTTCAGCGAGCGCGCCAAGGACCCCTCGCGCGGCTCGCTGGGCACGCAGGTGGGTCACATGCTCGACGAGACCGGCAACCCCATGGTCGCGGAGTTGCGCTCGCTGCCGGTGCCCGTGGTGTGCGCGGTCAACGGCGTGGCCGCGGGAGGCGGCGTGGGCCTGGCCCTGGCGGCCGACGTGGTGATCGCCGCGCGCTCGGCCTACTTCTACCTGCCCTTCGTGCCCGCCCTGGGCGCCGTGCCCGACATGGGCGCGAGCTGGGCCCTGCCGCGCGCCGTGGGACGTGCCCGCGCCCTGGGCCTGGCCCTGCTGGGCGACAAGCTGGACGCGCCGCGCGCCGCCGACTGGGGCCTGGTGTGGGCCTGTGTGGACGACGGCGCGCTGGCGCAGGAGGCGCTGGCCCTGGCCACGCGCCTGGCCGCCATGCCCGCGCACGCCATCGCCGAGGCGCGCGCGCTGTTCGCGGCCAGCGAACGCAACAACCTGGCGCAGCAGCTCGCGCTGGAGCGCGAGCGCCAGGCGCAGTTGATCGACGGCGAGGCCTTCGCCGAGGGCATGCGCGCCTTCATCGAGCGGCGCCCGCCGGTGTTTCGCGGGCGGGGTTGAGCGACGGGCAGCGCCTGCGAATGCGCCCTCAGAGCGCGCCGGCCATCCAGGTGTAGAGCGGGATGCCCAGCAGGATGTTGAACGGAAAGGTCAGGCCCAGCGACAGGCCCAGGTAGAGCGAAGGACTGGCCTCGGGCACGGCGTGCCGCAGCACCGCCGGCACCACGATGTAGGACGCGCTCGCGCTCAGAACCATCAGCAGGGCCGTGTCGGCGGTGGACAGGCCGAGCAGCCTCGCCAGGCCCAGGGCGATCAGGGCATGCACCAGTGGCCCGAGCACCGCGTAGGCCAGCAGCACCGGCGAGGCGCGCCGCGCGGCGCCGACGTTGCGCGCCACCAGAAGGCCCATGTCCAGCAGGAAGAAGGCCAGCAGCCCCTTGAACAGATCGCCCGCAAACGGCTGCATCACCGCCTTGCCGGCCTCGCCGCTGAGGCAGCCCACCACGAGAGAGCCCAGCAGCAGGAGCTGCGCACCGCCGGTGAAGGACTCCCGCAGGATGCCGCCCAGCGACGCGCCACCGGCCACCGGCATGCCCGACAGCGCGGCCTGCCCGGCGCCCACCACCAGCACCGGCCGCGCGGCCTGGCGCGCCGCATTGGCCAGCAGCACGGCCATCAGGATGGCCGGCGTCTCCATCAGCACCATGGCCACCGTCATGTGGGCGCCCGGGCTCATACCCTGGTTCTCGAGGTACTGCGTGGCCGCGACGAAGCTGACCGCGCTGACCGAGCCATAGGCCGCGGCGACGGCGGCGGCATCGAAGCGCGAGACGTGCCGCCGCAGGAAGGCGTAGCCCAGCGCGGGCACCAGAAAGGCCATGAACAGGGCAGCACCCAGGCCGCTGAGCATGGCCGGCGAGAGCCCGGACTCGGCGAGTGCGAAGCCACCCTTGAGGCCCAGCGCCATCAGCAGGTAGAGCGACAGGAATTTGCCGATGGCGGGCGGAATCTCCAGGTCGGAGCGCAGCGCGCCGGCGAGCACACCGAAGACGAAGAACAGGATGGCGGGGTCGAGCAGGCTGGTCATGGACAACTCCAGGTTCGGCCCGATGCTAGGCAAGACAAGGTGTTCCGTAAAATCGATTTGTTTGGAGTGACATATAGAGAAAAGTCTATGAACGTGAGCTTTCGGCAGTTGCGCCTGTTCCTGGCCCTGCAGGAGACCGGCAGCGTGAGCGGTGCCGCGCGGGCCATGCATGTGACCCAGCCCACCGCGTCCATGCAACTGCGCGAGATCGCCGACAGCGTGGGCCTGCCGCTGTATGAGGTGATCGGCCGCAAGGTGCACCTCACGCCCGCCGGGCTCGAGCTGGCGCAGACCGCGCGCGCCATGGCGCGCGAATGGGAGAACTTCGAGCAGCAGGTGGCCGCCACCCAGGGCCTGGCGCGCGGTCACCTGAAGGTCTCGGTGGTGAGCACCGCCAAGTACTTCGTGCCGCGCCAGCTCGGCCGCTTCTGCCACAAGCACCCGGCCATCGACGTCGCGCTGGAGGTGCTCAACCGCGACGGCGTGGTGCAGCGCATGCGCGAGAACCTCGATGACCTCTACATCATGTCCATGCCGCCCGCCGACCTCGCGGTCGAAGGCGAGGTGTTCATGGCCAACCCCCTGGTCGTCATCGCGGCGTCGCGTCACCCGCTCGCCCGCACGCAGGGCCTCACGCTGCGCGGGCTGGCCGATCAGCGCTTCATCCTGCGCGAACGCGGCTCGGGCACGCGCATGGCGGTCGACCGGTACCTGCGCGCCCAGCGTTTCGTGCCGGACGTGCGCATGGAGCTGGGCAGCAACGAGGCCATCAAGGAGGCAGTGGCCGGCGGGCTCGGCCTGGGCATGATCTCCCAGCACGCGCTGCACGGGCACGCGCGCGAGCACGGTGTGGTGGTCCTGGACGTGCAGGGCTTTCCCATCGCGTCGCAGTGGAGCATCGTCCACCTCGCGGGCAAGCGCCTGTCGCCGATCGCCCTGGCCTTTCGCGATCACCTGCTCAGCCAGCCGGGCTGAGGCCGCCGGCGCGGCGGGCGCGGCCGCGGGTCTTTCATGCGGCCGCAGTTGCGAGTGGCTATCATTTGCCGAGACATCCCCAGCGCGCCCGCGGCGCCTTGCGTGCACCGCGCGGTGCGCGCCCTCCAAGCACCCTCCCATGCCCGACCCCGATCGATCGCCCGCGTCCCCGTCTCACCGTCCCTGGGCGCGCGGCCTGCTGTGGCTGGGCCTGCTGCTCGTCGTCGGCGTGGCGGCCTGGTGGTTTCTCTTGCGCCCGCCGCAGACGCCGCCACCCATGCCCAACCAGTGGCGCGGCCCGGTGGCCGTGCGCGTGGAGCCCGCCCGCACCGAGGACTTCACCGTGCAGGTGCGTGCCGTGGGCACCGTGGCGCCCTACAACACCGTGGTCGTGCGCAGCCGAGTGGATGGTCAACTGGCGCGCGTGCTGGTGCGCGAAGGCCAGCGCGTCGCGCGCGGCCAGTTGCTCGCCGAGATCGACCCCGAGCCGCTGCGCGTGGCGCTGGCCCAGGCCCAGGGGCAGCAGCAGCAGAACCTGGCCCAGTTGCGCAACGCCGAGAGCGAGCTGGCGCGCTACGAACAACTCTTCACGCGCGACGCCATCGCCCGCCAGCAGCTCGACCGCCAGGCCGCGCTGGTGCAGCAGTTGCGCGGCACCCTCAAGGCCGACCAGGCGCAGGTGGACAACGCAAAGCTGCAGCTCTCCTACACGCGCATCGAGGCGCCCATTGCCGGCCGCGTGGGCCTGCGCCGGGTGGACGCCGGCAACCTCATTGGCGCCAACGACGCCAACGGCCTGTTCACGCTCACGCAGACCCAGCCCGTGGCCGTGCTCTTCAGCGTGCCCGAGCCGCAGGTGGCGGATGTGCGCGCCGCGCACGCCGAGAAGACCCCGCCCGTGGTCGAGGCCTGGGACCGCGACAACCGCCAGCGCATGGCCACCGGCCGACTCGACACGCTGGACAACCAGATCGACGCCGCCACCGCCACGCTGCGCCTGAAGGCCCGCTTCGAGAACGCCGACGACGCGCTCTTTCCCAACCAGTTCGTCAACGTGCGCCTGGCGCTGCGCGAGCTGCCCGGCGCCGTCACCATCCCCACCGACGCCGTGCAGCACGGCTCGCGCGGCAGCTACGTCTACGTGATCGCCGACAACAAGGCCCGCGTGCGCGATCTGGTGCTCGGCCCGGCCAGCGGCGGGCGCACCGTGGTGCTCAAAGGCCTGGCGGCGGGCGAGCCCGTGGTGCTGGAAGGCCTGGATCGCCTGGAGGACGGCCGCGCGGTGAACGTGGTGCAAGCCACGGAGCTGCCCGCCAACTCGCCCCTGGCGCCGGACGCAGCGGCACCCCGTTGAGGGAGGCTCAGGCCATGTCCGCCGCGCCCTCCCTCTCGCGCCCCTTCATCCTGCGGCCGGTGGCCACCTCGCTGCTGATGCTGGCGGTGCTGATTGCCGGCCTGCTGGCCTGGCGCCAGTTGCCGGTGTCGGCGCTGCCGCAGGTGGACTACCCGGTCATCCAGGTCTTCACCTTCCAGCCCGGCGCCAGCCCCGAGGTCACCGCGCGCACCGTCACCGCGCCGCTGGAGCGCCGGCTCGGCCAGATCCCCGGTCTGGCGCAGATGTCGTCCACCAGCTCGGGCGGCGCCTCGGTCATCACCATGAAGTTCGCGCTCGAGGTGGACCTGGGCGTGGCCGAGCAGGACGTGCAGGCCGCGCTGCAAAGCGCCAACAGCCTGCTGCCGTCCGACCTGCCGGCCCCGCCCATCTACCGCAAGGTGAACCCGGCCGACGTGCCCATCCTCACGCTGGCCATCAGCTCCGAGACCCTGCCGCTGCCGCGCGTGGTGGACCTGGTGGACACGCGCATGGCCGGCCAGCTCTCGCGCCTGCCCGGCGTGGGCCTGGTCAGCCTGGCGGGCGGGCAGCGCCCGGCCATCCGCGTGCAGGCCAACAGCCGCGCGCTGGCGGCCAATGGGCTCACGCTGGAGGAGCTGCGCACGGCCATCGCTGCCGCCAACAACAACCAGCCCAAGGGCAGCTTCGATGGCGAGCTGCGCAGCACCATGCTGGACGCCAACGACCAGTTGCGTTCGGTGGCCGAGTACCGCCGCCTCATCGTGGCCTGGCGCGACGGCGCGCCCTTGCGCCTGGGCGACGTGGCGACGGTGGCCGAAGGCGCCGAGGACCGCTTCCTCGCCGCCTGGGCCGGCATGGCCTGCGCCGAAGGGCAGAGCGCCCATTGCGGCCTCGCGCCCGCCGTGCTGCTCAACATCCAGCGCCAGCCCGGTGCCAACGTCATCGCCGTGGCCGACCAGGTGCGCGCGCTGTTGCCGCAGCTCACGGCGACGCTGCCGGCCACGGTGAAGGTTCAGGTGGTGTCCGACCGCACCGAGAGCATCCGCGCCTCGGTGCGCGACGTGCAGAAAGAGCTGCTGTTCGCCATCGCCCTGGTGGTGCTGGTCACCTTCGTCTTCCTGCGCACACCGGCGGCCACGCTCATTCCCAGCGTGGCCGTGCCGCTCTCGCTGGTGGGCACCTTCGCGGCCATGCTGCTGATGGGCTACTCGCTCAACAACCTCAGCCTCATGGCGCTCACCATCGCCACCGGCTTCGTGGTGGACGACGCCATCGTCATGCTGGAGAACATCGCGCGCCACCGCGAGGAAGGCGCGGGCCGCATGGAGGCCGCGCTCAAGGGCGCCAGCGAGATCGGCTTCACCCTGGTTTCGCTCACCGTCTCGCTGGTGGCGGTGCTGATCCCGCTGCTGTTCATGGCCGACGTGGTGGGCCGCCTGTTCCACGAGTTCGCGGTCACGCTCGCCGTGGCCATCGCCATCTCGCTGGTGGTCTCGCTCACGCTCACGCCCATGATGGCCGCGCGCATGCTGCCGCGGCCACCCGCACACGGCAAGCAGCGCGACTGGTTGAGTGGAACGATCGAGCGCTACGGCCGCTGGCTCGACTGGGTGCTGGCGCGCCAGCCGCTGGCGCTGCTGGCCATGGCGGCCACGCTGCTGCTCACCGGCCTGCTCTACCTGGCGGTGCCCAAGGGCTTCTTCCCGGTGCAGGACGCGGGCGCCATCCAGGTCGTCACCGAGGCGCCGCAGAGCGTGTCCTTCGGCGCCATGGCCGAGCGCCAACAGGCCCTGGCCACGGCCCTGCTGGACGAGGCCCCGGTGCACAGCATCGCCTCCTACATCGGCGTGGACGGCAGCAACGCCACGCTCAACAGCGGGCGCATGCTCATCACGCTGGCGCCGCACGCGCAGCGCTCGGTCTCGGCGGGCGAGCTCATCGACCGCCTGCGCGACAAGGCGCGCGGCGTGGACGGCATCCAGGCCTGGTTCCAGCCCGTGCAGGAGCTGGGCCTGGAAGACCGCATCAGCCGCACGCAGTACCAGTTCACGCTCAGCTCGCCGGACAGTGCCTTGCTGGCCGAGTGGAGCGATCGCCTGCTGCAGGCCTTGCAGCAACGCCCCGAGCTGGCCGACGTGGCCGGCAACCTGCAGCGCGAGGGCCTGCAGGCCTACCTGGAGGTGGACCGCGACGCCGCCGCCCGCCTGGGCCTGCGCATGAGCGACATCGCCTCCGCGCTGCAGAGCGCCTTCGGTCAGCGCCAGGTCAGCACCCTGTTCACGCACGCCAGCCAGTACCGCGTGGTGCTGGAAAGCGACGACGCCGCGCGCGGCGGCCTGCAGGCGCTGGAGGGGGTGTTCGTGCGCCCGGCCAATGGCGGGGCCGACGCCGCCCCCGTGCCGCTGTCGGCTGTGGCGCGCGCGGTGGAGCGGCGCGCGCCGCTGGCCATCGAGCACCAGGGCCAGTTTCCCGCCGCCACGCTGTCGTTCAACCTCGCGCCCGGGCATTCGCTGGGCGAGGCCGTGGCCGCCATCGAAGCCGTGCAGCAGCAGATCGAACTGCCCCTGGCTGTGGAGCTGGCCTTCCAGGGCGCGGCCGAGGGCTTCCGCAGCTCGCTCGCGAACACGCTGTGGCTGATCCTCGCCGCCGTGGTGGTGATGTACCTGGTGCTGGGCATGCTCTACGAGAGCGCGGTGCACCCGCTCACCATCCTGTCCACACTGCCCTCGGCCACCGTGGGCGCGCTGGCCGCGCTGCTGCTGGCGGGCCGCCCGCTGGACATGATCGCGGTGATCGGCATCGTGCTGCTCATCGGCCTGGTGAAGAAGAACGGGATCATGATGGTCGACTTCGCGCTCGATGCGCAGCGGCGTCTGGGCCTGAGCCCGCGCGAGGCCATCCACCGCGCCGCGCTGCTGCGCTTCCGCCCCATCCTCATGACCACGCTGGCCGCGCTGTTCGGCGCCGTGCCGCTGATGCTGGCCAGCGGATCGGGCGCCGAGCTGCGCCAGCCCCTCGGCATCGTCATGGTGGGCGGGCTGATCCTGAGCCAGGTGCTCACGCTGTTCACCACACCGGTGGTCTACCTGGCCTTCGACCGGCTGGGACGCGGCCGCGCCGGGCGCACAACGGACGCCTGAACGCCATGCACGCGCTGGCCCGCTTCTTCATCCGCCGCCCCGTGGGTTGCGTGATGCTGGCCGTCGCCATCGTGCTCACCGGCCTGCTGGCCCTGCGCCTGCTGCCGGTGGCGCCGCTGCCGCGCGTGGACTTCCCCGTCATCGTGGTGCGCGCCAGCCTCCCCGGCGCCAGCCCCGAGAGCATGGCGTCCACCGTGGCCGCGCCGCTGGAACGCTCGCTCGGCAGCATCGCCGGCGTCACCAGCATCCGCTCCAGCAGCAACCAGGGCAGCACCAACGTCACCCTGCAGTTCGACCTGAGCCGCGACATCGACGAGGCCGCGCGCGAGGTGCAGGCCGCCATCAACGCCGTGCGCGGGCAACTGCCCTCGGGCATGACGGGCAACCCCACGTTCGTGAAGGTGAACCCATCGCAGGCGCCCATCATGGCGCTGGCCCTGTCCTCCCCGCGCCTGCCGTCCTCGGCGCTGTACGACAACGCGTCCACCGTGCTGGCGCAGAAGCTCGCACAGGTGGCGGGCGTGGGCGAGGTCACGGTCGACGGCTCGTCGCTGCCGGCGGTGCGCGTGCAACTGCAGCCGCAGGCCCTGGCGCACCGCGGCATGTCGCTCGACGACGTGCGCCGCGCCATCGCCGACGCCAACGCCTGGCGGCCCGTGGGCCTGGTGGAGCGCGACGCGCAGCGCTGGCAGATCGCCTTGCCCGATCCGCTGCGCACGGCGGCGGATTTTTCGACGCTGGTGGTGCGCAACGAGGGCGGCGCCCTGGTGCGCCTGGCCGACGTGGCCGAGGTCACCGATTCGGTGGAGAACCGCTACACCGCCGGCTACCACAACCACCGCCCGGCCGTGGTGCTGCTGGTGAGCCGGCGGCCCGGCGCCAACATCGTGCAGACCATCGACGCCATCCACGCGCAACTGCCGCAGTTGCGCGCCCTGCTGCCGGCCGACACGGAGCTGAGCGTGGTGATGGACCGCTCGCCCGGCATCCGCGCCACGCTGCGCGAGGGGCGCTTCACCCTCATCCTGAGCTGCGTGCTGGTGATGGCCGTGGTCTGGGCCTTCCTGGGCAGCCTGCGCACCGCGCTCATTCCCGCGCTGGCGCTGCCGGTCTCGCTGGTGGGCGCGCTGGCGGCCATGTGGTGGCTGGGCTTCTCGCTCAACAACCTGTCGGTGATGGCGCTGATCGTGGCCGCCGGCCTGGTGGTGGACGACGCCATCGTGGTGCTGGAGAATATCCAGCGCCACATCGAGCGCGCGCGCGCCGCCATGGCCGCGGCCGGGCAGCGCGAGGTGGGCCGGCGCACCGTGTGGCGCGCCGCCTTCGCGGGCGCGGGCGAGGTGGGCTTCACCCTGCTCGCCATGAACCTGGCGCTCATCGTCGTCTTCGTCTCCACGCTGTTCATGGGCGGCGTCGTGGAGCGCCTGTTCCGCGAGTTCTCGCTCACGCTGGTGGCGGCCATGCTCATCTCGCTGGCGGTGTCGGTCACGCTCACGCCCGCGCTGTGCGCGCACGGCCTGCCGGCCGGCCCGCGCACGCGCGCCCCGGGGCCCGTGGCGCGCCTCATCGCCACCGCCTTGGCCGACGTGCAGGCCGGCTACGCGCGCAGCCTGGCCTTCGCGCTGCGCCACCACTGGCTCACGCTGCTGCTGCTGGCGGGCACCGTGGCGCTCAACGTCTGGCTCTACGTGGCCATTCCCAAAGGCATGCTGCCGCAGCAGGACACGGGGCAGCTCAGCGGCTTCGTGCGCGGCGACGACGGCTTCTCCTTCCAGGGCATGCAGCCCAAGGTGGAGGCCTACCGCCGCCTGCTGGTGGCCGACCCGGCGGTGGCCGACGTCACCGGCGTGAGCGGTGGGCGCACCGGCACCAGCAATTCCTGGTTCCGCATCCGCCTGAAGCCGCTGGCCGAGCGCGGCGAATCCGCTGACGCGGTGGTCGCGCGCCTGCGCCGCGCCGCGCCACCCATCGCCGGCGGCATCCTGTTCGTTTCGGTCGACCAGGACATCCGCCTCTCCGCGGGCGGCGGCGATGGCGAGTACGTCTTCGTCATGCGCTCCGATTCCCTGGCCGAACTGCGCCGCTGGACCAAGCCCGTGGGCGAGGCCTTGCGCGCGCTGCCCGAACTGGCCGACGTGGACTTCGGCGTCGGCGAGGACGCGCAGCAGGTGGTGCTGCAGGTGGACCGCGAGGCCGCGCGCCGCCTGGGCGTCAGCATGGACACCGTCACCAGCGCGCTCAACAACGCCTTCTCGCAGCGCCAGGTGGCCACGCTGTACGACGCGCTGAACCAGTACCGCGTGGTGATGGAGGCCGACCCGCGCGGCAACAGCGAACCCAGCGCGCTGGAAACCGTGCAACTGCTCAACAGCGCGGGCGAGCGCGTGCCGCTCACCGCCATCGCCACGTGGCAGTACGGCCTCACGCGCGACCGCGTGCAGCACGACGCGCAGTTCGCCTCCGCCAACATCAGCTACGGCCTGGCGCCGGGCGTGAGCCTGCAGCAGGCGCAGCAGGCCATCGAGCGCGCCGTCAATGGCCTGCTGCTGCCCACCAGCATCTCCACCGGTGACCGCGCGGGCGACCCCAACAGCCTGCAGGCCACACTCAAGCGCCAGCCCTGGCTCATCCTGGCCGTGCTGGTCACGGTCTACCTGGTGCTGGGCATGCTCTATGAGAGCCTGCTGCACCCGCTCACCATCCTGTCCACGCTGCCTTCGGCCGGCGTGGGCGCGCTGCTGGCGCTGCGCGTGTCCAACACCGAGTTCAGTCTCATCGCGCTGCTGGGCCTGTTCCTGCTCATCGGCGTGGTGATGAAGAACGCCATCCTGATGATCGACTTCGCGCTGGCCGCCCAGCGCCAGCGCGGCCTGCTGCCGCGCGAGGCCATCCACGAAGCCGCGCTGCGCCGCCTGCGTCCCATCCTCATGACCAACCTGGCCGCGCTGCTGGGCGCCGTGCCGCTGGTGATGGGCCTGGGCGAAGGCTCGGAGCTGCGGCGCCCGCTGGGCATCGCCATCATCGGCGGGCTCGCGGTGAGCCAGTTGCTCACGCTCTACACCACGCCCGTGGTCTACCTGATGCTGGAGCGCCTGCGCGCGCGCCTGAGCCCTTCCGCCGCGCGCACGCCCGCCGCCACGCCCGCCTGACACCATGTCCCAGTTGCACCCGTTCGGCCCCTTGCCACGCCGCCTCACGCTTGCGGCACTGCCGCTGCTGCTGGCCGCCTGCGCCAGTGGCACGCGCGAGCCGCCCGCGCCGCGCGTCGAGCTGCCCGCCGGTTTCCAGTACGCCTCGGCGGAAACCACCGCCCCGGCCACGCCCATCGACCCCGACTGGTGGCGCGCCTACGGCGACCCCGAACTCGACGCCCTGCTGCGCCGCGTGGCCGAGGCCAACCCCGAACTCGCGCAGGCCGAGGCGCGTTGGCGCCAGGCGCTGTCGCAGGTGGACGCGGCGCGCGCACTCGCGCTGCCGCAGCTGGGCGCGGGTGGCGGCGTCACGCGCAGCGGTGGTGGCACCACCAGCAGCGGCGCCAGCGCCGGCACGCGCCGCCTCTACGACGCCGGCCTGGACCTGTCGTGGACGCCCGACCTCTGGGGCCGCGCCGCGCGCGAGCGCGAGGCCGCCGCGGCCGGCGCCGACGCCCAGGCCGCGCTGCTCGACGCCGGGCGCCTGGCCCTGCAACTGGCCGCCGCGCAAGGCTACGTGCGCCTGCGCGCGCTCGACGCCCACCTGGCGCTGCAGGCCGAGGCCGACGTGGCCTACGCGCGCTCGCTGCAGATCACGCGCCTGCAATACGAGGCCGGCCTCGTCGCGCGCGCCGACGTCATCCAGGCCGAGACGCAGCTGCAGTCGCTGCGCACGCAGGCCTTCACCATCACGCGCCAGCGCGCGCTGGAGGCCAATGCGCTCGCGCTGCTGGCCGGCACCACGCCCTCGGACTTGCCCATCGCCGTGCGCGAAGGCGCCTTGCCCGCGGTGCCTTCCGTGCCCGCCGCGCTGCCCGTCGACCTGCTGCGCCGCCGCCCCGACCTGGCCGCTGCCGAGCGCCAACTCGCCGCCGCACACGCGCGCCTTGGCATCGCGCAGAGGGCCTGGCTCCCGGATCTCTCGCTCTCGGCCAGCGTCGGCTGGCAGGCGTCGAGCTTCGCGCGCCTGTTCGACACACCCTCGCGCGTGTGGTCGCTGGGCCCGCGCCTGGCGGCCACGCTGTTCGATGGCGGCGCGCGCCGCGCCAATGAGGCCCTGTTCACCGCCGCCTACGACGAGCAGGCCGCGGCCTGGCGCGCGGGTGTTCTCGCCGCCGTGCGCGAGACCGAGGACGCGCTCGCGCAACTGGGCACGCTCGCGGAACAAGAGCGCCAGCAAGCGCGCCTGGTGGAACTGGCCAACGAGAACGAGCGCGTGGTCGGCTACCGCTACGAGGCCGGCGAGATCAGCTTCCTGGAGGTGGCGACAGCGCAGAACCTCGCGCTGTCGGCGCGCCGCGCCGCGCTGGACGTGCGGGCCGAGCGGCTGGCGGCGAGCATGGCGCTGGTGGCGGCGCTGGGGGGCGGCTGGCAGGCCCCCTGATCGCAATGCAAGGCACGCCATGGAACTGAGACAACTTCGCTACTTCGTCCGCATCGTCGAGCTCGGCTCCATGAGCCGCGCCGCCGCCGAGCTCGACATGGTCCAGTCCGCGCTGAGCCAGCAGATCAGCCGGCTGGAAAGCGAGCTCAGCACGCGACTGCTGCAGCGCACGCCGCGCGGCGTGCTGCCCACCGAGGCCGGGATGGCCTTCTTCCGTGAAGCCAAGCTCACCCTGCGCCACGCGGAGCAGGCCGCGCGCGCCGCACAGGCCGCGCGCCTCTCGGGCTCGGTCAGCGTGGGTCTGGCGCCCACCACCGCCGCTGTGCTGGGCCTGCCGCTGATGCAGGCCATGCGCGAGCGCTACCCCGACGTGCGCCTGCACCTGGTGGAGGGCATGTCCGGCCACCTCGCGGCCCAACTCAAGGCGCGCGAGCTCGACCTCGCCGTGCTGTTCGACCCGCACGCCGGGCAGGGCGCGCCCACGCCCGGCGACCGCCTCCTGGACCGCCAACCCCTGTTCACCGAAGACATCTTCCTGATCACACAGGCCAGGCGCCGCCAGCGCAAACGCCTGACGCTCGCCGACCTCGGCGATGAGCCCCTGATCCTGCCCACGCACCCTCACGGCCTGCGCCTCACGCTGGACGCGGCCTTCCAGCGCGCGGGCATCCGGCCCCAGGTGGTGATGGAAGTGGACTCGCTCTCCATGGTGATGGCCGCGGTGGACGCCGGCCTGGGCAGCAGCCTGCAGCCCTACGCGGCGGTGCACGGCTTCCCCGACGCGCAGCAGCGCTTCCGCCTGTCCCTCATCGACGACGCCCAGGTGCGGCGCACCAACCTGTTGTGCAGCCTGAGCGAGGACGAACTGTCGCCCGCTGCCCTGGCCACGCGCGTGGTGGTGGTGGACTGCGCCAAGCGCCTCATCGAGGGCGGTGGCTGGCCCGGCACCCGGCTCTGGGTTCACGAAAACTGATACCCCCATGCCTTGAGCCCGCTTCCCGGCGAAGCGGCGGCTGCCTAGAGTGCGGCCATCGCCGGCGGAAGGCCGCTGGTGGCTTTCCCACGAGGCTGGTTTGGATCCCGATGTATTGGTCATCGGCGGCGGCAACGCCGCCCTGTGCGCCGCGCTCATGGCGCGCGAAGCCGGCGCCAGCGTGCTGCTGCTCGAAGCCGCACCACGCGCCTGGCGCGGCGGCAACTCCGCCCACACCCGCAACCTGCGCTGCATGCACGACGCGCCGCAGGACGTGCTGGTCGACGCCTACCCCGAAGAGGAGTACTGGCAGGACCTGCTCAAGGTCACCGGCGGCATCACCAACGAACACCTCGCGCGCCTCACCATCCGGGCGTCGTCCACCTGCCGCGACTGGATGCGACGCCACGGCGTGCACTTCCAGCCGCCGCTCTCTGGCGCCTTGCACGTGGCACGCACCAACGCCTTCTTCATGGGCGGCGGCAAGGCGCTCGTCAACGCCTACTACCGCAGCGCCGAACGCCTGGGCGTGCGGGTGCGCTACGAAGCGCGGGTGGAGCGCCTCGAGCTGAAGGACGGCCGCTTTGTCGCCGCGCTGCTGCGCAACGGCGAGCGCATCTCCGCGCGCGCCTGCGTGCTCGCGGCCGGGGGCTTCGAATCCAACCGCGACTGGTTGCGCGAGGCCTGGGGCCGGAACGAACGCGGCGAATGGCCGGCCGACAACTTCCTCATCCGCGGCACCGCCTTCAACCAGGGCGTGCTGCTCAAGCACCTCATCGACGACCACCAGGCCGACCGCATCGGCGACCCCACGCAGGCGCACATGGTCGCCATCGACGCGCGTGCGCCGCTCTACGACGGCGGCATCTGCACGCGCATCGACTGCGTGTCGCTCGGCGTGGTGGTGAACCGCGAGGCGCGCCGCTTCTACGACGAAGGCGAGGACTTCTGGCCCAAGCGCTACGCCATCTGGGGCCGCCTCGTGGCGCAACAACCCGGGCAGATCGCCTGGTCGATCATCGACAGCAAGGCCATCGGGCGCTTCATGCCGCCGGTGTTTCGCGGTGTGAAAGCACACAGCCTGCCCGAACTGGCTCGCCAGATCGGCCTGGACGAAGCCACCTTCATGCAGACCCTGAACGACTACAACGCCGCCTGCCGCGTGGGCCACTTCGACCACACCGCGCTCGACGACTGCCACACCGAGGGCGTGGCGCCCGCCAAGACGCACTGGGCCCGCCCCATCGACACGGGGCCCTTCTTCGCCTACGCGCTGCGGCCCGGCGTCACCTTCACTTATCTGGGCTTGAAGACCGACGACACCGCCGCCGTGCGCTTCAACGATCAGCCCAGCGACAACCTCTTCGTGGCCGGCGAGATGATGGCCGGCAACGTGCTCGGCAAGGGCTACACGGCGGGGGTGGGCATGTCCATCGGCACCGCCTTCGGGCGCATCGCGGGCACCCGGGCCGCTGCTGCTGCGTTGAAGCTGGGGGCGCAACATGCAGGCGCTTGAAGCCCTCGCGCGTGACGCGCGCGCCCTGGCCCAGGGCGACCCGGTGCCGGCGACGAGCGCAGAGGCCGAGGTCGCGCGCCAACTGCAGATCTGCAACGCCTGCCGCTATTGCGAAGGCTTCTGTGCCGTCTTCCCCGCGATGACGCGGCGCCTGGAGTTCCCCAAGGCCGACGTGCACTTCCTCGCCAACCTGTGCCACAACTGCGGCGCCTGCCTGCACGCCTGCCAGTACGCGCCGCCGCACGACTTCGCCGTCAACATCCCGCAGGCCATGCCCCAGGTGCGCGGCCAGACGTATGCCGACTACGCCTGGCCGCCCGCGCTTGGCAAGCTCTACCGGCGCAACGGTCTGGTGCTGTCGGTGGCGCTGGCCATCGGCCTCGCGCTGTTCCTGCTGCTGGCCGCGGCCACGCAAGGTTCGCTGTGGGCCGACGCGCCGCGCGGCGACTTCTACCGCGTGTTCCCCCACAACTTGCTCGTGTCCCTCTTCCTGCCCGTGTTCGCCTTCGTGGTGTTCGCGCTGGGCATGGGCGTGCGCCGCTTCTGGCGTGAGATCAAACCCGTGACCGGTGGTGTGGACGTGCAGGCCCCCGCCGCCGCCGAGGCCACGCACGACGTGCTGCGCCTGAAGTACCTGGACGGCGGCCACGGCGAGGGCTGTCACAACGAGGACGACGCCTACACCCTCTCGCGGCGGCGCTTCCATCACCTCACCTTCTACGGCTTCCTGCTGTGCTTCGCGGCCACGAGCGTGGGCACGCTGTACCACTACCTCTTCGGCTGGGTCGCGCCGTACGACTTTCCGAGCCTGCCCAAACTGCTCGGCGGCACGGGCGGGCTCATGCTGTTGGCGGGCACGGCCGGCCTGTGGTGCCTGAACCGTCGGCGCAACCCCTCGCACGGCGACCTGGCGCAAAAGCCCATGGACCTGGGTTTCATCGCGCTGCTCTTCCTCACCAGCCTGACGGGCCTGCTGCTGTGGTGGGGGCGTGGAACGCCCGCGATGACGGTGCTGCTGTGCGCGCACCTGGGCGCGGTGATGGCGCTGTTCGCGACGCTGCCCTACGGCAAGTTCGCGCATGGGGTGTTCCGCACGGCGGCGCTGCTGCGGCACGCGGTGGAGAAGCGGCTGCCGAACCCGGTGGGGCTGGGGGCGGATTGAACGGGTACCGATGAGTGCGGGCCGGGCGTGGTCCCGTGCTTCACGCTCGCTTCCCTGCCTTCGACGCTGTTGCCGCACCCCCTTGCGCTTGCCTGATCCTCTTCACCTCTTGCCCGATCCTGGTTCACGCGGTCGACGCCTGCGTGCGCTCCCCTTAGAGTCGCGCCATGGCCAAGATCGACCGCTCCCCCGATGCACCGGCATTCGCCATGACCGCCGACATCGCCCCTAGCATCGCCGCCATGCGCCCGGTGGTGGAACGGCATGCCACGCACGACGGCTTCTTTCCCACGCCCGTGCCGGGCCTGCAGCTCATCCGCGCCAGCGCGCCCAGCGAACCGCTCAGCGTGATGTACCGCCCCTCGCTGTGCCTGCTGCTGGCCGGTCGCAAGCGCGTGTTCCTGAGCGACCAGGTCACCGAGTACGGTGAGCACTGCCACCTCGTCGTCTCGCAGGACCTGCCCCTCCTCGGCCAGGTCATCGAGGCCACGGCGGAAGACCCCTACCTCTGCCTGCACCTGCGCATCGAACAGGCGGAAGTCAGCCAGATGGTGCTGGACCACGGCCTGCCGCGCGAGCCGGTCGGGACCGGCGCGCCCGCCGCGCGCGGCCTGTACACCGAGCCGTCCACGCTGCCCCTGGTCGACGCTTTGCTGCGACTCGTGCAGTTGCTTGACACGCCCGGCGACGTGGCCGCGCTCGCGCCCTTGATCCGCCGCGAGATCCTGTACCGGCTGCTGTCCTCCCCCAACGGCTGGCGCATCGCGCGCACCGCCCAGGCGGACTCCGGCGACCAGCGCATCGCGCGTGTCATCGCCATCATGCGCGCGCGTTTTCGGGAGCCGCTCGGTGTGCCCGAGCTGGCCGACATCGCGCACCTGAGCCCCTCTGCCCTGCACCAGCACTTCAAGGCAGTGACCTCGCTCACGCCGCTGCAGTACCTGAAGCAACTGCGCCTGCAGGAGGCGCGCCGCCTGCTCGTCACCGCCGACATGGACGCCGCCTCCGTCGCCTTCGACATTGGCTACGAAAGCCCCTCGCAGTTCAGCCGCGAGTACGCGCGCCAGTTCGGCGAGCCCCCGCGGCGCGACAAGCAGCGCCTGATCGAAGCAGGCGCCTCGCGCTGGTTGTCATGACGCCAGTGCGCGCAGCGCGCACAAACGGGCAAGCGCTCACGGGTTTTGGGCAAGCCATCGGGCGCGTGGGCTCCTAGAGTGGGTGGCTTCAACAGCCACCTTTGAAGGAGCCCACTCGATGAACACCTCGATCACCTGGCGCGGACTGGGTCTGGCCCTCGCGGGCAGCGCCGCGCTGGCGGCCAGCGCGCACGCCAACCCCACGTCGCCCCCAACCGAGAACAGCGCCCGCTACGAGCGCGGCCTTCAGGTGCTGCGCGAGCTCAACAACGGCCAGTCCCAACCCGTGTTCGAGGCCATGCGCCAGGAATTTCCTTTCCTCGCCGAGAGCACGGCTTCGTATGCGCTGGGCGACGTCTGGGGCCGCACCGTGCTCGACCCCAAAACCCGGCAGCTGGCCGCCTCGGCCGCGTTTGCGGCACTGGGCCTGCGCGGCTTCTTCAAGACCCACGCCGGCTACGCGCTCAATCTGGGCGCCACGCCCGACGAGCTCAAGGAAATCGCCTACCTGATCACCGTTCCGGCCGGCTTCCCGCGCGCCATCGAAGCCTCGCAGACCCTGCAGGAACTTTTCAAGGAGCGCGGCCTGGCCACGGCACCCGCGGGCCGGCCATGAGCCGCGCGCGCGTGCGGCTGGCGTTGTCCTTCTTCGTCACGCTGCCCCTCTTCATCCTCTTGCCCTCTCTGCCCATGGCCCAACCACTGCCTCCAGCCATTCAGGTCCCCGGACAACCCGGTCCTGACGACCACGACGACCCCGCGCGCCATCCCTGGCTCGGCCTGTGGGCCACGGACGACGGATACATCCGCCACGAACTGCTGCCCAATGGCCGCTACGACGAAGAGCGGGGCGGAAGGAAGAGCGCGTACCGGGGGCGCTACTGGGTGCGCGGCGACCGCATCTGGTACGTGGACGACACGGGCTTCACGGCGGATGGGCGCTTCGTGGACGGGGTGTTCCACCACGGGGGCTACGTGTTTCGGCGGGTGGCGCGGTAGGGGACGGCGGCAGCCGGGCGCCGAACCCGCTCGGCCCAAGCCGGTCAATCCCGACAGTAGCCTTCCCCCGCGCGCACCGTCAGACAGTCCTTCTTCCCGGCCAGCCACTTCATGCCCGTCTGTTCGCCGTTGCTGGCGCGCAGGGCTTCGCGCTTGCCGTCGCGCTCGAACTCGATCGTGTCACCCCGGGACCTGCCCACGAAAGTGCGCGGCCCGTCCAGGTTGCGGACGGTGACCTCGTAGTGGCCGCTGCCGCCGGTGATGCGGACGAAGGTGCCCTCGGGGCCGTTCCACTGGCCGATCCATTGGTCGGTGGCAGGTGCTGGTGAGGGCGCCGGCGGCGTGGGGGACGGCTCGGGGGAGGCGGTGGGCGCGGGTGACGCCGTGGGGGCGGTGTCCCGGTCCCCACAGGCCGCGAGCGCCAGGGCCAGTGCAAGGCTCGCCGTCAGGTGCCAGGGCGATGAGGTGTTCATGGGGGCAGTGTGCCGTGGTGTCCGTCCGATGAGAAGCACCAGCCGTTGAGGCCGCAACTCGCTCCGTTGATTGCGCCCGCGCCCGGGTCTCGCGACCGCCCCCCCTAGACTGCCGCGCTTCGAGTGGCACAGCGCTTCTATGCTTGCTGTAGTGCTATTGTTTTCATAGGGAGGCGATCGAATGAACCGGTGTCATGGAACGGGATGGAATGCGGCTTTGGTCATGGCGGGCCTGGCCGCCAGCGGCGTGGCGCAAGCGGCCGACTTCACAGCCGCCAACGAGGCCGAGCTGATCACCGCGATCAACCAGGCCAACGCCAGCGCAGACCCGAGTTCCACGATCACCCTGACCGCCAACTTCACGGTCACGGGGGTGCTGCCGCCGATCCGCGGCAACGTGGCGGTCAATCCGGCCGGCAGCAACACGGCGGTGGAATCTGTCGGCGGGGCCGCGCTGACGTTCGAGGGCGGCGCGAGCTACGGAACCCTCGGCAATCTGCAGGTCGGCAACGCGGCGGGCACCACCGGGGCACTGACCGTGCAGGGTGCGGGCAGCGCCGTGCGGACCGTGTCGCTTCTGGGCAGCGCCGGGCAGGTCAACATCAGCGTGCTCGACGGCGGGCTGCTGACCGCAACGGGCCCGAGCGGCGTGCGGCTGGGAGGCACGTCGCCGACGGTGTCGGGCGGTGGTGTGGCGAACGTGCGCGTCAGCGGCGCTGGTTCGGCCTTCACCTCCGGCGTCGGCTTCGTCCACCAGCGCGGCACCCTGGAGGTGTCCAACGGCGGCACCGTCGAGGGCCGGGCGGCGGTCCATCTCGGGTCCATGCCGGGTGGCTTCACCGGGGTGGTGACCGGAGCCGGCTCGCGCCTGGCCTCCACCATCGCCACCATCAACCTCGGTGCCTCCGGCACGGCGACGCTGACCGTGACCGACGGGGCCCTGATCTCGGCCAACAGCGGCAACTCCGCCGTCAACCTGGCCGCCAACGCCGGCGGCTCCGCCGTGCTGAACATCGGTGGTGCCGCCGGCGCCGCCGCCGCGGCGCCGGGCACCGTTCTCGCCTCGGTCGTCAACGGCGGTCTCGGCACGGCGGTGCTCAACTTCAACCACAACGCCAGCGCCTACGGTTTCGCGCCCGCCATCACCGGCAGCACCAGCGTGAACCACGTCGGCAGCGGCGTGACGACGCTCACCGGTGCCAGCACCTACGGCGGCGCGACGAACATCACCGGCGGCACGCTGCGCGCGGGCGCGGTCAACGTGTTCAGCGCGGCATCGGCGCACACGGTCGGCGCTTCGGGCACGCTGGACGCCGGCGCTTTCAACCAGACCCTGAGCGCGCTGAACAACGCCGGCACGGTGTCGCTGGCGAGCGGCACGCTCACGGTGACGGGCGCCTACGTGGGCAATGGCGGCACCTTGCAGTTGGGCGGTGGCCGCCTGGTGCTCGATGGCGCGGGCGCCAGCGCCTCCGGCAACACGCTGCTGCGCATCACCCACTTCGATGCCCTGGGCGCCGAGACCACGGGCGACGGCATCGAGGTGATCACCGCCACCGGCGGGGCCACCACCACCGCGCAAACCACCAGGGACGCGTTCCGTCTGGCCAACGGCGTGGTGGGCGGTGGCGCCTACCAGTACCGCCTGGTCGCGGCCGACGCCAACGGCGCGGGCGAGAACTGGTACCTGCGCTCCGAGGGCTACCGCGCCGAGGTGGCGCTCTACGCGGTGGTGCCCGAGCAGTTCCGCGCGCTCGACATCGCCATGCTGGCCAACCGCCAGCAGCGCATGGGCGAGTTGCGCACCGCCATCGACGCGACGGCCGCGAGCGCCAGGCCTGGGGCCGCGTCTTCAGCGTGGACCGCGACATCGCCCAACAGGGCACCGTGAGCCCCACGAGCAACGGGCGCCTGAACGGCTTCCAGACCGGCACCGACCTGTGGGCCCACGCGAACTGGCGCGCCGGTCTCTACCTGGGCCAGCTCGAGGGCGACATGGCCGTGCGCGGCCAGGAAAGCGGTGCCGCAAATTACTCGTCGGGACGCAACGACCTGCGCAGCCAGTACCTGGGCGGCTACGCCACCTGGCAGCGCGACAGCCTGAGCCTGGACGCCGTGCTGCAACTGGGCCGCCACCGCTACACCGCCACGCCCGCCGAGGGCGAGTCCAGCGCGGGCAAGGGCGACAGCCTGATGGCCTCGCTGGAAGCGGTCCAGGGTTTCGCGCTCTCGCCGCGCTGGCAGATCGAACCGTCGGTGCAGGTGGCCTACCAGCACCTGAGCCTGGACGACACCGGCCTGAGCGGCGCCACGGTGCAGCAGGACACCGACGGCAGCTGGATCGTGCGCGCTGGCGTGCGCGTGAAGGGTCTGTTCAACGCCGGCCCGGGCGCCCTGCGCCCTTACGCCAGCTTCAACCTCTACAAGCGCAGCAACAGCACCGACGTGACGCGCTTCGCGGGCGGCGTGGGCGGCACGGACATCAGCAGCCGCACCGGTGGCAACAGCAGCGAATTGAGCCTGGGCGCGAGCTGGCAGCTCAGCCCGCGCACCAGCCTGTACGGCGAACTGAGCCAGCTCTGGGAACTGGGCGGGGACGCGCGCACGGACAGCGGCATCAGCGGCGGGGTGGGGGTGCGGGTGCTCTGGTAAACGCGCGGGGGCGCGTGGGCCTCTTGGTGGTGTGGGACGCGCGCTCTACAGCAACGCCGGGAACTTCTGCTTCGCGCGCTCCAGCTCCGGCAGCAGCTTCTCCAGGATGGTGGGCACGTCCATGCGGCTCGTGGCCACCGACAGGCTCATCGCCGCGATGGTGCGGCCGCGGCGATCGAGGATGGGCACCGCGATCGAGCGCAGGCCGATTTCCAGTTCCTGGTCGCACAGCGCGTAGCCCTGGCGCTGTGCCAGGTCCACCTGCTGCATCACCTTGGGCAGGCTGGTGATGGTCTTGACCGTGAGCGCGGGCCGGCCCATGCGGTTGAGCATGAAGCGCACCCAGTCGCGCGGCTGCCCGCCCAGCAGCACGCGGCCCGTGGCGCTGGCGTAGGCCGGCAGCCGCGCGCCCACGCCCAGCCCCACCGACAGGCTGCGTCGGTGCGTGGCGCGCGCAACGAAGACCGAGTCCTGCGAATCGAGCACCGCGATGGAGGCCGATTCCTTCGTGCGCTCGGCGGTGGTCTCCAGGATGGGCTGGGCCAGGCGCGTGAGCGCGTCCGACACGACGAAGGCCGAGCCCAGGCGCAAGGCGCGCGCGGCCAGTTGGAACTGGCGGCCGTCCTGCGTGGCGTAGCCCAGGTGGCACAGCGTGTGCAGCGAGCGGCGCACCGAGGCCTTGGTGTGACCCGTGACCTCGGCGAGCTGCGTGAGCGTGGCCGCACCGCGCAACTGACCGAAGGCCTCGATGATGGCCAGACCCTTCTCCAGCGCCATCACGTAGTCGCGCTCGGCGCGTTCGGCTGTGCCGTTCGTCACGTCCTGTTCGGTGATGCTGGGGAAAGTCTTGTTGGAAGTTCGCATAGCGCACATTTTGTGCGAATTCGTTGATGTGAATCAAGCACGCACCTAGACTGCGCCGCCGTGCCGGTGATTGGCCGACACGTTCCGACCACCCACGCAGAGGATTGACATGAACTCCCCACGATTCACACGACGCGCCCTTGCGGCGGCGTCGATCGCCGCCGGCCTGTGTGCCGCGCTGCCCCTGAGCGCCGTCGCCCAGTCGGGCGAATCGCCCAAGCTGCTTCGCCTGGTGGTGCCCTTCCCCGCGGGCGGCACCGCCGACGTGCTGCCGCGCGTGCTGGCCGAGAAGATGCGCGACGCTTACCCCGCCGGCATCGTGGTGGAGAACCGCACCGGCGCGGGCGGCAACATCGGTGGCGAGTTCGTGGCGCGCGCCGACGCCGACGGCAGCACCTTGCTGGTCTCGCCGCCCGGCCCGATCGCCATCAACCACCACCTCTACAAGACCATGCCGTTCGACCCCACCAAGTGGGTGCCGGTGACGGTGGTGGCCACGGTGCCCAACGTGCTGGGCGTGTCCAACCGCGTGCCGGCGAACAACCTCGCGGAGTTCATCGCCTACCTCAAGGCCAACCCCGACAAGGTGACTTACGCCTCGCAGGGCAACGGCTCCACCTCGCACCTCACGGCCAACCTGTTCATGCAGATCACCGGCACGCGCATGGTGCACATCCCCTACCGGGGAACGGCGCCCGCGCTCACCGACCTGGTCGGTGGCCAGGTGGACGTGTTCTTCGACAACATCGCCTCCTCGGCGCAATACCACCAGAGCAAGCGCATCAAGGTGCTGGCCGTGGCGGACGAGCGCCGCTCGAAGGCGCTGCCCGAGGTGCCGACCTTCGCCGAACTGAAGCTGCCCGACATGCAGGCCGTGACCTTCTTCAGCGTGGTCGCGCCGGCAGGCACGCCCGAGGCGGTGGCGGTGCAGATCCAGAAGCACTTCGCCGCTGCCATGGCCCTGCCCGACGTGCGCGAGAAGTTTGCCGCGCAAGGCGCCGAGCCGGGCGGCCAGACGCCGAAGCAGACGGGCGCCTTCATCAAGGCCGAGTCCGACAAATGGGCCCGCGTGATCAAGTCCGCCAACGTGACGCTCGAGTGACCGCCGACATGTCAGACGTGCAAGCCATTCACTGGGCCGACCGGCTCACCCGCGTGCCCTACGCGGTGTACGCGGACGACGAGGTCCACGCGCAGGAGCAGGAGCGCGTGTTCCGCGGCGCCACCTGGAACTACCTGTGCCTGGAAGCCGAGCTGCCCGAGGACGGCAGCTACCGCACCACCTTCGTGGGCGAGACGCCCGTGGTGGTGGTGCGCGACGCCGACGGCGAGGTGTACGCCTTCGAGAACCGCTGCGCGCACCGCGGCTCGCTGATCGCGCTGGAGAAATCGGGCAAGGCCGAAAGCTTCCAGTGCGTGTACCACGCCTGGAGCTACAACCGCCAGGGCGAGCTCACCGGCGTGGCCTTCGAGAAGGGCGTGAAGGGCCAGGGCGGCATGCCGCCGGACTTCTGCAAGGAAGAACACGGCCCGCGCAAGCTGCGCGTGGCCGTGTACTGCGGCCTGGTGTTCGGCAGCTTCAGCGACGACGTGCCGCCGATCGAGGAGTACCTGGGCGAGGACATCTGCGCGCGCATCGAGCGCGTGCTGCACAAGCCGGTGAAGGTCATCGGCCGCTTCACCCAGGCCCTGCCCAACGACTGGAAGCTCTACGTGGAGAACGTGCGCGACAGCTACCACGCGAGCCTGCTGCACCTGTTCTTCACCACCTTCGAGCTCAACCGCCTTTCGCAGAAGGGCGGCGTGATCGTGGACGAATCGGGCGGCAACCACGTCAGCTACTCGATGATCGACCCCGCGGCCAAAGACGAGTCGTACAAGGAGCAGGGCCTGCGCTCCGACCACGACCGCTACCGCCTGAAGGACCCGAGCGTGCTCGCGGGCTTCGACGAGTGGCCCGATGGCATCACGCTGCAGATCCTCTCGGTGTTTCCAGGCTTCGTGCTGCAGCAGATCCAGAACTGCCTGGCCGTGCGCCAGGTCGTTACCAAGGGCAAGGACCGCAGCGAGTTGCACTGGGTCTACCTGGGCTTCGAGGACGACACGCCCGAGCAACTGCGCGTGCGCCTGAAGCAATGCAACCTGGTGGGCCCGGCGGGCTTCATCTCCATGGAAGACGGCGCGGTGGGCGGCTTCGTGCAGCGCGGCATCGCCGGCGCGCGCGACCAGCAGGCCGTGGTGGCCATGGGCGGCGACGTGGTGGCCTCGGGCGAAGGCCGGGCCACCGAAACTTCGGTGCGTGGCTTCTGGAAGGCCTACCGCCAGCACATGGGGGTGGCGGCGTGATCGATCTGCTGAGCCTTGTGGCCTTTCACGCGGCCTACGCCGAGACCATCGACAGCGACCGCCTGGAGCAGTGGCCCGACTTCTTCGCGCCCGACGCGCACTACCGCATCACGCACGTGGAGAACGAGCAGCAGGGCCTGCCGGCCGGCATCGTCTGGGCCGACTCGCGCGCCATGCTGGAAGACCGCGTGGCCGCGCTGCGCGAGGCCAACATCTACGAGCGCCAGCGCTACCGCCACCTGCTGGGCGTGCCGCTGCTGGAAGCGGCCGACGAGCACACGGCGCGTGCCAGCACGCCCTTCATGGTGGCGCGCATCATGGCGCACGGCGAGACGCAGCTCTTCGCCACCGGTGTGTACCGCGACCGCTTCGTGCGGGTGGAGGGCAGGCTGCTGTTGGCCGAGCGCGTGGTGGTGTGCGACAGCACCGTCACCGACACGCTGATGGCGCTGCCGCTGTGAGCGCCCGGAGCGAGCGATGACATCGCGTGTGGCCCTGAGCCTGGGTGACCCGAACGGCGTCGGCCCGGAGATCGTGCTGAAGGCGCTGGCCGAACTGGCGCCGCAGGAACGCGAACGCCTCGTGGTCTACGGGCCGGACGAGGTGTTGCGCGCCACCGCGCAGGCCCTGGGCCTGCAGCACCTGCTGGTCGGCCTGGCGCAGGTGCACGTGGGTGGCCTGCCCGCCGGGGCGCACCAGCCCGGCCGCATCGACGCGGCGGCCGGCCGCAGCGCCGTGGCCAGCGCGAGCGCTGCCATCGAGGCCTGCCGCGCGGGCGAGGTGCAGGCCGTGGTGGCCGGGCCGCACCACGAGACCGCCATCGCGCAGGCGGGCATCCGCTTCAGCGGCTACCCCAGCCTCGTCGCGTCGGTGTGCGGGCAGAGCGAGGACGAGGTCTTCCTGCTGCTCATCGGCGGTGGCTTGCGCATCGTGCACGCCACATTGCACGAAAGCGTGGAGCGTGCGCTGTCGCGCCTGAACCCGGCGCTGGTGGTGGCCGCCGCGCAGGCCGGCGTGCGCGCCTGCCAACGCCTGGGCATCGCCGAGCCGCGCGTGGCGCTGTTCGGCTTGAACCCGCACGCGTCCGAGGGCGAGCTGTTCGGCCCGCACGACGCGCGCTGCACCGTGCCTGCGGCGCGCGCGCTGCGCGAGCAGGGCCTGGACGTGGGCGAACCGCAAGGCGCCGACGTGCTGCTGGCCGACCACGCGCGACGCCCGCACGACCTGTACGTGGCCATGTTCCACGACCAGGGCCACATCCCCATCAAGCTGCTCGCCCCGCAGGGCGCCAGCGCCCTGTCCATCGGCGCCGAGGTGCTGCTGGCCAGCACCGGCCACGGCAGCGCGATGGACATCGCCGGCACCGGCCAGGCGCGGCCCGACGCGCTGCTGCGCAGCCTGCGCCTGGTGCTGGGCCCAACGCCGGCCTGAACCCGCTTTCCTTCTTCGCATGACCCACCAGATCCACATCGCCGGCACCGACGTGTCCTTTCCCTGCGAGCCCGCGGACACCGTGCTCGACGCGGCACTGAAGGCCGGCATCGAGATGCCCTACTCCTGCCGCAAGGGCGTGTGCGGCAACTGCGCCG
>JABAOH010000386.1_pt4 | contig 110762 bp, 91 predicted proteins | sample 7062181 | NCBI WGS metagenome assembly JABAOH01 (sample SAMN14538630, study PRJNA623070) | marine sediment metagenome | biome: marine biome [ENVO:00000428]; feature: marine pelagic biome [ENVO:01000023]; material: deep marine sediment [ENVO:00002113]; isolation source: pool of 5 deep marine... | reverse complement strand
GGTTAGTGTCAGTGAAATGCCGATTTCCCAAGAGATCTGTAATGATGGTCTGGACAACGATTTTGATGGGTTCGTTGACGGTAACGATCTTGATTGTGATATTCTTTCTGTCTATGACCATTTTGATGGAATTAACCTTGATCCTAACCTCTGGAACTATTTACCTTCTGAAGTCCTAACTGTATCAAATAGCCTATTACAGGCTGATGGTCCTCCAACTTTGACTTATACAAATATCGAATCTACCTATGTATTCTCCGGTGATTTTGAGATAGTCTTAGATTATAGAAATTTCCAAACTACTGCTACGGTATTCAATGAAAATTGCGCTCAGGTTTCGCTTCAAGTGACTGAATGGGATATAAATCCTGATTTCATTTATATTTTTAGAGGTTTATGTCAGAATGGGAATAATTTTACTACTGGTGGTTTTATTGATGACACATGGATAAACAGTATAAGTACATTTACGTCAGCACAATCAGGCATGTTAAAGATATCACGTGTTGGATCTAATATAACTACATATTATACCGAGGGCAATGGTTGGATATCCTTTGGTTCTTATTCTGGATTCTCGATTAAAGATGTTGCATTCCAAATCGGATTTTATACTGGAGATGACGGTACATTTCATGCTGAAAGTGACTTGATAAAATATCAGGGTCAGTTAATCTTGGCTAATCCAATACCTGACATAAAGGCTAACGGATCAGATGTCCCGATTACAATAACAACTGGTGATACTCTTTCTATTACCATAGAGCTTAATGATGGAAGCCACTCAGGTGAAAATGCAGATTGGTGGTTAGCGTGTAATACGCCCTTTGGTTTGTATTATTATAATCTTTCTTCGGGCTGGCAACCTGGTCCGGTTGTCATGTATCAAGGACAATTATTTAATCTGAATCCCTTTGAGGTATTAAATACATCTGGCTTACCTATAGGTACTTATACCTGTTATTTTGGTGTTGATATGATTATGAACGGCTCGATTGATATGGATCAGATCTATTATCACAGTGTAGAGGTGACTATAACACCTTAAGTTAATACCGGAATGAGCTGGGTGTGAAATATTTAGTGAAAAAGGGCATGGATATATCAAGCCCTTTTTATTTTGGATTATCACACTTTCTTTCGGTAATAAATAATTTTATAGATTTTAAATGTTAATTCTTTGCAGGTGCAATAAACAAACTCTTTTATTCCCTAAAAGTTGCACATCAGCAATAGTGTTAAACCTGTGTATAACAAAAATCAACAAGCACATATCAACTGATAATTAAATGCTTGTTAGACAAATTTCTTATATCATAATATTACATAGCAAATACGAAAATGATAAATTCAAATTCTTTTTTTATAAAGACTTATGATTGTAACTGCTTATCGAATATGATATCGTATAAAACAAAATATCAGGAAAATCGTATTTCGTTTATTAATTGTTAGAAACAATGAAACATGGAAAATCATAAATTAGTACTTCCTGAACACTTAAGTCAGTATGGCTTTCTTTTTGGTGGATATTTACTCAAATGGGTAGATGAATATGCCTGGATATCTGCAAGCCTGGATTATCCAGGATGCAACTTTGTTACGATAGGACTGGACACAGTTGAATTCAGAAAGACTGTAAAGGAAGGGACGATACTAAAATTTATTACTAAAAAGACAAAAGAAGGAAATACCTCTGTTCAATATTCTGTGGATGTATATCGTGGTAATATTGAAATCGGCAAAAAGGATTTAATTTTTTCTACCCATGTAACTTTTGTTCGTATAAATGAAGAAGGCAAAAAAATACCTTTGCCGAAATAATCGAAAAGAACGCCAGTGGTTACTTAATCAAATAACCATTTTTTTAGCAGAAAATCTGCACCTTTCTTGTCAAGCGGTTGATTGCTGTTGCCACATTGAGGGTCCTGAATACATGAAGGACATCCATAAGTACAAGGGCATTCTTCTATAATTTTCTGCGTGGTCTTTAACCATTCAGCAACAATTTCCATAGCACGTTTTGAAAGTCCAACGCCGCCCTCGTGGCCGTCATAGATAAATATGGCGGGCAAGCCAAAATCAGGAAAACATGTATGACTAAGCCCGCCAATATCCCCCCTGTCGCATAATGCAAAAAGCGGCATGCATGCAATTGATGCATGCTCAACCGCATGGAGTGTTCCTGCCAGGTCAAAGCCATTTTCCTCTATAACATGCTCTGTTTTCCTGTCTATAATAGTCCAAAGGCCTTCTGTATCAAAGATATACTCAGGCATATCAAGTTCATGCCTTGAAATTCTCTTTCTATCATAAATCCTTTTCTTTTCATAGCCTATAATCTGTTGTGTTATCCTCAGTATCCCCCAGCTGAATATTATTTTATTGAATTCTTTTTGCTCTCTTTCTTCTATAATTTCTGTTGTTTCTTTACTGAGCGCTTGTGTGTAGTATTGAAGGTTTACAGGGCTGCAAACAGCCTTTTTCTTTTGTATATCAAGTTCAATTATCTTATATTGTCTTCCTCTGTGAAGATATATTGCACCTGGAAAGGCCTCCTTGAAGACCCTTCCACCACTTAATTCTCCTATCGCCCTTCCTGACTCACTAACAAGCATAAAACGTTCTCCTATTGCCCTTATCCCAACTTCTCTATGCGGCCTTCTGTTGGTAGAAAACCATATATCTCTTTTTTTACCCTTTGAAAGGACCTTTTCCCGTACAAGCTCATCAATAACAGGCATCAGCTTATCCATATCATAAATACTATCTTTCAAACTAAGGGGAAGCTCTACAGCCGCACAGGGGATATGTTTTTTGATGATATTTTTATTGCCGGGGTCTATAACAGCAGCTTCATGACTTTTTTCGAAAAATGCATCAGGATGGCGGATGAAATAATGGTCAAGTGCATCCTGAATCGCTACAAGTATAACTAAGGATTCCTGCCCATGTCTTCCAACACGCCCTGCCCTCTGCCAGGTGCTTGAAACAGAACCGGGATAACCACAGAGGATACAGCAGTCAAGACCACCTATGTCTACACCGAGTTCAAGGGCGCTTGTCGATATGACACCCAGAAGCTCACCATTGAAAAGCTTTGTCTCAATCTCTCGCCTTTCCTTCGGTAAAAATCCTGCACGGTAAGGGCTTATCTTCTCCTTAATTTCCGGGGCGTAGTTTAATGACCAGGTATATATGAGTTCAGTAATTTTTCTAGCTTTTGTAAAAACTATCGTCCTGAGACCTGCCCTCATACACTGTACAAAAAGCCGTGTGGCAATGCCGTATGGGCTTTCGATAGGATTAACAAAAAAGAAAAGCTTACCAGCAGAAGGTGCACCGCTCTCATCAATTACTATAAATGGTAATCCTATGAGTTCCTCAGCCAGCTTATCAGGATTTGCTATGGTTGCCGATGCAGCAAAAAACTGCGGTTTTGAACCATAATAATCACATATTCTCCTCAGCCTTCTGAATATCTGTGCAACATTTGAGCCGAATACGCCCCTGTACGTATGAATTTCATCAATTACTATATATCTAAGATGCCTGAAAAAATCCTGCCATTTCCTATGAAATGGCAGGATTGCAAGATGCAGCATATCAGGATTTGTAAATACTACATTAGGTAATGATTCTCTTATTTTTTTTCTCTTATGTGCGGTTGTGTCTCCATCATATACATCTCCAGCATTATTAATACCTAAAGCACCAGAAAGCTCATTAAGATTCTTAAGCTGATCCTGCTCAAGACCTTTCAGAGGAAATATGTAGAGTGATTTTGTATCCAGGTTATCCGTTATTGATTCGAGCACTGGTATATTGTAGGCAAGACTTTTCCCGCTTGCCGTTGGCGTCATAAGCACTACATTTTCACCCTGTCTTATTAAATCAATTGTCTTAACCTGATGACTGTAAAACAGTTTAATACCCCTGTCTTTGAAAATAGTTCTGAGCTTTTCGTCAAGATCGAGATTCATATATAGAGGTTTTATAGGATGAATATATTTTTCGCCTGCCAGTTGGAGATTGAATTCTCTGTCTTTTACAAGTGAATCAATGAAATCATTTACTGCCATATTCTGATTGTACAACAAATTCTTTTTTTACTGTTACTATGCGGAAAAAGCAGGGTGCAAGGTGCAGGGCGAAAAAGGCAAAGAGTAAAGAGTGGGAAGTAAGAAGTAAGCAGTAGGCAGTAAGCAGTAAAACGCAAAGATCAAAGGAAAGTAGGAAGTAAGCCATTTATCAGGGTATCAGGGTATCAGGATATCAGGGTATCAGGGCACAAAGAAAATTGAAGAATGAAAATTAGAGGCGGATAAAGGCTAAGAGAAAAACAAAGCGCAGAGAGCATAAAACACGAAATCTTTAATCACAACTATTCTTCTTGCCCTAAAAGAACGACTTATGCAAAACTTAATAAGTGAACCCCGTTAGAAGAACTTCGCCTTTCTAAACGGGGTAAAAAGCTTTGACATTTTGTCAAGGAGGCAGGTATGGAACGGCAGCGTGTGAGGCAGATACTCACTGAAGGGCATTCTGGACAGGATGTAACTGTCTGCGGCTGGATAAGGACAAAACGCGAATCAAAAGGTATAGCTTTTATTGCACTAAGTGATGGCTCTTCACAGGAAACACTTCAGCTTGTAATACCTGAAGCAAGTCCTGCATATAAGAAATTAGTCAACTGTAATACCGGTGCTGCTATCAAAGTCATAGGAACCTTGAAAGAATCTCCTGCAAAAGGCCAGAAGTATGAAGTAGAGGTTTCCGAGATCGATGTATTTGGCGATGCTGACCCAGTCAAATATCCCTTGCAGAAGAAAGGACATTCATTAGAGTTCCTCCGGGAGATCGGTCACCTCAGGCCGAGAACCAATACATACGGCGCTGTATTCAGAGTGCGGAATATTCTTGCTGATGCAGTTCATGAGTTTTTTCAGAGCCGTGGATTTATATGGATACATACACCAATAGTCACAGCAAGTGATTGCGAAGGAGCTGGTGAGCTTTTTACAGTGACAAACTTTGACATTGAGAATCTGTTAAAGCAGGAAAAAGGAAACTTAGATTTTACCCAGGACTTCTTTGGCAAGCATGCCTATCTGACAGTAAGCGGACAGCTTGAGGCAGAGTTTTTTGCTATGGCCCTCGGTGATGTATATACATTCGGCCCTACCTTCAGGGCTGAGAATTCAAACACATCCCGTCATCTGTCAGAATTCTGGATGATCGAGCCAGAGATGGCATTTGCAGACCTCAAGGATGATATGAAACTTGCCGAGGACTTTTTCCATAACCTGTGCAGAAAGGTTCTGGATAAAGCTGAAAATGAGATTGCTTTTTTTGAAAAGCAGTTCAAGACGATCTCTTTTGAAGAACTAAGACAACTAGCTGAAAAACCGTTTGTCCATATCTCATATACTGAAGCAATCAGAGAGTTGGAAAGGGCTAATGAGAAATTTGAGTTTCCGGTTAAATGGGGCTCTGATTTACAGTCAGAACACGAACGTTGTCTAACGGATAAATTATTTAATGGTCCGGTAATTGTGACTGATTATCCCAAGGAGATAAAGGCATTTTATATGAGGCTTAATCCTGATGAAAAAACAGTAGCGGCTATGGATGTTCTTGTTCCCAAAATAGGTGAGATTATCGGTGGAAGCCAGCGTGAAGAAAGACTTGAAGTATTGGAAGAAAGGATGAACCATTTAGGAATACCAAATGAAAATCTACAGTGGTATTTAGACCTTAGAAGATTCGGTTCAGCACCTCATGCAGGATTTGGGCTGGGATTCGAAAGATTGATGCAATATATTACCGGGATGCCTAATATCCGTGATGTAATTCCATGTCCCAGAGCTCCTAAATTGATCGATTTCTGACAGATTTTATTTCATTGATAAGGTGCTTATGTAATCAATTTCTAGATTTTGATTTTTGACAAAGTAAATCCCATTAGAAAAAAATAACAACAATTTCTATACGGGGTAAATCTTCAATCTGTTAAAAAGCACAACAATTTAAATCTTGAAAAAAAAAGAAAAAATTATGTAGTATTAGTATTCAATTAAAAACCAGGCCAAATCCACTAAAGACTGGTTATTAAATTCCTAAATGGGTATAAATGGGCGAACTGGACAAACTAAGAATCAAGATTGATGAAATTGACGATAAGCTGCTGGACCTGCTTAACAAACGTGCGAAAACTGTTCTTGAGATCGCAAATATCAAACGGAATGAAAAAGTTAAATTTTACTCCCCTGAACGTGAACGTCTTATACTTGAAAGGCTTATTGCCAAGAACAAAGGACCTTTTCCAAACGATGCCCTTAAAGCTCTTTACAGAGAAATCCTTTCAGCGTCTCTTTCCCTTGAAGAGCCTCTGAAGGTTGCCTGTCTTGGCCCACTTGCTACATTTACTCACCTTGCTGCTCTAAGACACTTTGGCTCATCAGCTTCTTTCATCCCGGTTGACAGCATAAAAATGGTCTTTGATAATGTAGATGCAAACAAGGCTGAATACGGCGTTGTGCCGATAGAAAACTCAAGTGAAGGAGTCATTAGCCACACACTGGATATGTTCATGGATTTTGATTTGAAGGTCTCCTCGGAAATAATACTTGTGGTTACGCATAACCTGCTTTCAAAACAATCCGATAAATCAAAAATAAAGAGAATATACTCCCACCCGCAGGCTTCAGCTCAATGCAGAAGGTGGCTTGAATCCAATATGCCTGGAATCTCGATTCTTGAATCAACCAGTACTGCAAGGGCAGCGGAACTTGCTTCTAAGGATAGGGAATCTGCCGCAATTGCCAGCGAACTTGCTGCAAAAAACTATGATTTATACTTTATTGAAAGGAGTATTGAAGATAGCAGACATAATGTAACCAGGTTTCTTGTCATATCAAAGGAATTTCCATCCATAACAGGAAACGACAAAACCTCAATAATGTTTTCCTTAAAGGACAGGCCCGGTGCTCTGTACGAAATTCTTCTTCCCTTCAAAAAAAATAAGATTAATCTTACAAAAATAGAATCAAGACCATCTAAAAGGAAGGCCTGGGAATATATCTTCTTTGTTGACATGGAAGGCCATATCGAAAATAAAAAGGTTAAAAAAGCTATTGAATCAGTCAAGGAAGGCTGCCTTTACCTCAAAATACTAGGGTCATATCCCCAGGGTAAAATACAATGATCCATCCCCCTGATTATGTGTTGAGTATAAAGCCTTATATTCCGGGTAAACCGATTGAAGAACTCGAAAGAGAACTTGGAATTACCAATTCAGTAAAACTCGCTTCGAATGAGAACCCTGCTGGACCGTCACCTGTTGCATTGAATGCCATAAGAGATTCCATTTCAGATATCAACAGGTATCCTGACGGCAGTTGTTTTTATCTCAGGAAGATACTTTCCGGGGTGCTTTCCATAAACATGGATGAGCTAATAATCGGAAACGGGTCTAATGAGCTAATAGACATATCTGCAAGGACGTTCTTAAAGGCAGGCGACGATGCTGTTATGGCATTTCCTTCTTTTGTTGTCTATTCAATGGCTGTACAGTCCGTTGGTGCAAATCCCATCCAGATACCCTTAAAAAATTACACCCATGACCTAGGTGCAATGGCAGACGCCGTTACCTCAAAAACCAAAATGATCTTCATAGCTAATCCTAACAATCCAACCGGCACAATAAATAAGAAGGATGACTTTGACAGAATGATGGACAAAATTACAGATGAGGTACTTGTTGTTGTAGATGAAGCATATCACGAATATGTCTCTGACCCGGATTATGCTGAAAGTATGAAATATCTTAGAAGTGAGAAAAATGTCCTCATCCTGCGGACATTTTCAAAAATATACGGGCTTGCCGGCCTTAGATTAGGTTATGGTATTGCAAAAAAGGAAATGATATCTGCTATGAACAGAATAAGAGAGCCATTCAATGCAAATTCAGTTGCGCAGAATGCAGCAATCGGAGCTCTTAAAGACAGGGAGTATGTAAAAATTTCGAGAGAGTTAAACGAAAAAGGTAAAAAATACCTTTACGATGAACTAAGTTCTCTGGGAGTTAGATTTATTCCTACAGAGGCCAATTTTATATATATAATTCTGGAAAGTGATTCAAAAACAACATACGAAAAACTTCTTAAAAAGGGGGTTATTGTCAGACCTGTTGGTACGAGAGAGATAAGGGTAACTATAGGGCTTCCTGAAGAAAACAGGCGATTTATAGAAGCATTTAAGACAATAGATAAGAAGTAAGAAGTAGGAAGTAGGCAGTAAAGCACAAAGAAAATTTAAGAATGCAGAATGCAGATTTAATTTTGGAAATTGGAAATCGGAAATTGGAAATTAGATATTAAAACGCCATGCGCCGAGCGCTATGCGCTATGCGAAAAAAGTAGGAAGTAAGGAGTGAGGAGTAAATGGACATCATAGTATTAAGACAAGATGCAACAGAAGATGAAATAAGACATATCATAAAAAAACTGGAAAATCGCGGACTTAAGGTAAATATTTCGAAAGGCACTGAAAGAACAATAATTGGTGTTATCGGAGATACATCAAAGATATCAGAAGAAGAGGAAGATTCAATCCGCGTAACAACCGGAGTTGAAAATGTTCTAAGGATACTGAAACCATATAAACTGGCAAGCCGCGAATTCAAGAAAGAACAAACAGAAATAAATGTAAGGGGCAAGATTATAGGAGGCAGGAAGGTTCTCGTTATGGCTGGTCCTTGTGCCGTAGAGAATAAGTCCATCTTGATGGACATAGCCGAGAAGGTAAGAGACGCGGGTGCGGCATTTCTCAGAGGCGGCGCATTCAAACCAAGGACTTCCCCCTATTCCTTTCAGGGGCTCGGTGAAGAGGGGCTAAAATACCTTGAAGAAGCCCGGGAAAAGACAGGACTTCCAATAATTACCGAAATAATGGACCCAAGGGATTTAGATGCCGTTATGAAATACTCTGACATTATCCAGATAGGCACCAGGAATATGCAGAATTTTAGACTTTTATTGGAAGTTGGTTCAATTGACAAGCCTGTCCTGCTCAAACGTGGACTGTCAGCAACCATAAAAGAATGGCTTATGTCTGCTGAATACATTATGTCCCGCGGCAATCAAAATGTACTACTATGTGAACGGGGTATCCGAACGTTTGAAACTGAAACGAGGAATACCCTTGACCTCAGTGCTGTACCTGTGCTTAAGAAGCTGACACATCTTCCTGTTGTTGTTGATCCAAGCCATGGCGTTGGAAAATGGAATTTGGTCATACCAATGGCTAAGGCTGCCATTGCTGCCGGAGCGGATGCTCTAATTATAGAGGTACACTCAAATCCTGAAGAAGCACTATCTGACGGCGAACAGTCATTGAAGCCAGATCTGTTTGCAAAATTGATGCAGGAACTAAAACCAATTGCAGAAGCTGTTGGCAGGGGAATATAGATTTTAAATTAAAAAATGAAATGGAGAATTAGCGATTAACGATGAATTTACATTTTAAAAAAGTAACTATACTCGGTGTAGGTTTGATCGGTGCATCATTTGCACTTGCTATGAAAAAAAATAAACTCTGCAATGATATCATCGGATACGGCAGAACCAGGGAAAATCTGATGAAGGCAATGGAAAAAGGCATTATTGATTCTTTCGAGTCAGACCCTGCCGTTGCCTGCAAAGATTCTGATTTAATAATCTTCGCAACACCTGTTGGTACCTTTTTAGATCTGGCAAAGAAATCAGTGCCTTCTTTTAAAAAAGGGGCTATCGTAACAGATGTAGGAAGTGTAAAAGGTGATCTCGTATATGAGATGGAAAGTATAATGCCTGAAGACGTCCATTATATCGGCTGTCACCCAATAGCTGGGAGCGACCGTTCCGGCATTGATTCTTCAAGCGCAGAACTCTTTATAAATGCAAAGTGCATAATAACCCCTTCGAAAAACTCCAATGCTAATGCACTTAATAAAATTATTGAATTATGGAAATTACTGGGATCAATTATTATTACTACTGACCCTGAAAAACATGATCGAATTTATGCCTCGGTAAGCCATCTTCCGCATATAATAGCTTATGCTATAATAAATACAGTGGCAGAGCTCGACAGCTCATATCTTGAATTCTGTGGCCAGGGTTTTAAAGATACTACAAGGATTGCCTCCAGCTCACCTGAATTATGGCGAGACACATGCCTGCTGAACAGAGATAACCTTACCGAAATGATCACAATTTTTCAGAAAAACCTTGACACACTAAGCCAGTATCTCAGGGCTTATGATTCTGATTCCCTTGAAAGGGAGTTCAAGAAAGCCCGGACACTGAGGGAAGGCATTGGACAAAATTGAGATCAGCAAAACCAGAATATTTAAAGGTGAATTTTTTCTCCCTCCAGATAAATCAATATCGCATAGAGCAGTAATTCTTTCCTCTATTTCAAAAGGAAAGTGTCTGATCAAAAATTTACTCAGGGCAAAAGACACGGGAAGCACTTTAAATGCTTTCAGGGCGTTGGGCATTGAGATTAATGGGAATTTAATCCCCCCTACCACCCCCTTAGTAAAGGGGGGGGAAGAGGGATTTTCAGGTGAAATAATAATTCATGGCAAGGGATTATACGGGCTTAGAGAACCTTTGGATGTTATCGACTGCGGAAATTCCGGAACAACAATAAGACTTATCTCTGGAATCCTGTCCGGCTATCCCTTCTTTTCGGTACTTACAGGAGACCAATCTCTGAGAACGAGACCTATGGCAAGGGTAATAACACCTCTAAGCCTTATGGGTGCTGATATCAGGGCAAGAGATGATAATAGATATCCTCCAATTGTCATAAGAGGTGGAAATTTAAAACCTATTAAATATAATATGCCTGTAGCAAGTGCACAGGTAAAGTCCTGCCTGCTCCTGGCAGGTCTTTACACAGATGGAGAAACTGAAATAACCGAACCCGCAAAATCGCGCGACCATACTGAAAGAATGCTGCCCGCCTTGGGAGCTGATCTAAAAGTAGACGGTCTAAAGGTAACAGTCAAAGGTCGTACAGAATTGTCGCCTATAGAACTAGAGGTGCCAGGTGACTTTTCATCAGCTTCATTCTTTATAGTGGCATCATTACTGATCCCTGGTGCAGAAATTATTGTTAGAAAGGTAGGGATAAATCCGACGCGGACAGGACTTTTGGAGATTCTGAGGAAAATGGGAGCAAATATCGAAATATCAAATATTCATAATATTTCAAATGAGCCTGTTGCAGATATATATTGCAGAGGGAAATCAGAATTAGAATCTGTTGATATTCCTGAAGAAATCCTCCCATCTTTTATCGATGAATTCCCTGTGCTCTGCGTTGCTGCTGCGTTAGCAAATGGCACAACAACTATAAGAGGTGCTGCAGAACTGCGTGTAAAGGAATCGGACAGAATAAAATCCATGACATCAGAGCTAAGAAAAATGGGTGTAGAGATTGAAGAGACCCCTGACTCTGTCAGCATCAAAGGGGCTGAAACATTGCATGGTGCTGATGTGGACAGCTATGGAGACCACAGAATAGCTATGTCAATGGCAGTAGCTGCTTTGGTAGCAGAGGGTAAAACTACAATAGACGGTGCATCTTCAGCAGATATATCCTTCCCCGGATTCTTTGATATTATTAGGAGGCTTTCTTCTTGAAAAAAGTAATTGCAATAGATGGCCCGTCCGGTTCTGGTAAAAGCACTGTTGCGAAACTAATAGCAAAAGAACTTAGTTTCGATTATCTTGATACGGGTGCTCTTTACAGGGCTGTCGCCTTGAATCTCATGAGACTTGACATCAACGAAAATGCATCTGATAGAAAAATATTATCAGCACTCAAAAAAACAAAAGTGGAATTTAAGAACGGGCGGATTTCACTAAACGGCAAGGATGTTTCTCAGGTAATCCGTTCTCCCGAGGCTGGACATTACGCGTCTGTATTTTCTGCAAGAAAACCTGTACGTGAATATCTAATGAAAATGCAGAGGGATGCCTCAAAAATTACCGATCTTGTAGCAGAAGGGCGTGACATGACAACAGTTGTGTTTCCAGACTCACATATAAAATTTTATCTGGATGCTTCCGTTAAGGAACGCACAAGAAGACGTACTCTCGAATTCACATCTAAAGGGTATAATGTCGATGAAAATCAGATACGCTTGGATATAATTGAAAGAGATATCAGAGACTCAAACAGGGACGTAGCCCCTCTTAAAAAAACAGATGATGCATGTTATATTGATTCTACCAATCTTTCAATCGAAGATGTATTCAAAAAAATGATGGAAATTATCAGAGAAACAATAAATATGGAAATATTTACTGCAAAAAGAGCCGGATTCTGTTTCGGAGTAAAAAGGGCTATAGATATTACATCTAAAATAGCAAAGAAAAATAAAAAAGGTGTATATACCCTGGGCCCCTTAATTCACAATCCCCAGGTTATTGAAAAGCTGAAAGATGAGGGAATTTTCCCCATTGATAATATCGATAATATTGAGAATATGGATATTCATGCGCTTATAATCAGAACTCATGGAATACCTTACTATCTGTATGATAATATATTGTCACAGGGCTTCAAGATAATTGATGCTACGTGTCCCTTTGTAAAAAAGGCACAGAATTATACTAAACTTCTTAAAAAAAACGGCTATCAGGTGGTTATCTTAGGGGACAGCAATCATCCTGAAGTCAGGGGGCTTAAGAGCTATGCAGGTGAAGATGTGATTGTTGCGGACGAGAACATTTCTTTAAAAAAAATAAAACCAAAAGTTGGGATAGTAGTCCAGACAACACAGTCTACCGAGGCTCTAAAAAATGTTCTTTCAAAAATCATTGAACATGCAAAGGAAATAAAAGTATATAATACAATATGTAGCTCAACAGCACTTAGATTAAAAGAAACTAAAGATATAGCACAAAAGGTTGATATAATGATTGTTGTAGGTGGTAAAAATAGTTCAAATACTACACAGCTTGCTAAACTATGCAGGTCTTTAGGTGTCCGCACATATCATGTGGAGACAGCTTCAGAGATAAAGAATAAGTGGTTCGACAACATTAAGAGAGTTGGCATAACTGGCGGCGCTTCCACACCAAACTGGATTATTGACGAGGTTGAAAATAGAATTAGAGATATAGGGGGAAAATCCTGTAATGGAAATCGAAAACAATGAGATGGAAAGGCTTTATGCAGAGACTTTTCATGGTATTGAAGAAGGAGTAATTCTATCTGGCAGAATCCTGGCAGTTAAACAGGATGGTATCATTGTAGATATTGGTTATAAATCCGAGGGATTTGCAAAGATTGAAGAATTTACAGAAGAAGAAATAAATTCGCTTAAGCCTGGCGACCAGATTGAAGTTTATATAGAGCAGATAAGGGATTCTGAAGGTATTGTAAAGCTTTCTAAAGAGCGGGCTTCGAAAATAAAAACATGGGATACAATAGAGAGAGCCGCTCAGGATAGCTCCTATATTGAGGGAAAAATTATTGAAAAAACAAAAGGAGGGATGACTGTTGATATTGATGGTGTTAAAGCATTCCTTCCCGGTTCGCAAATTGATATAAAAAATATAAAAGACCTAGACAGCCTGGTAGGCACAAAGACATTATTTAAGGTATTAAAGATTAACAATAAGCGTTCAAATGTGATAGTATCCCGAAGGGCGGTAATCGAAGAGGAAAGAATTAAGCAAAGATTCATAACTCTCGAAAAGATCAAAGAAGGTATAATTCTTGAAGGAACTGTAAAAAATATTACAGATTATGGTGTATTTGTAGATCTCGGAGGAATAGACGGTCTTTTGCATATTTCAGATATCTCCTGGGGCAGGATAAACCATCCTTCGGAATTTTTTGTAGTTGGAGACAAAATAAAGGTATCAGTCCTTAAATATGACCAGGCCAATGTGAGAGTAACACTCGGTTATAAACAGAAACACCCGGACCCATGGTCAAAGGTAAATGAAAAATACCCGGTTGGTAAAAAAATAAAAGGAAAAGTTGTCAGCATCACAGATTATGGTGCATTCATAAAACTTGAAGAGGGACTTGAAGGGCTCGTTCATATTTCTGAGATTGACTGGCATCCAAGGCCAAAACATCCTTCCAAATACCTCTCAATCGGAGAAACTGTAGAGGCAATAGTTCTAAAGACCGATAAAGAAGAAAGGAAATTATCATTAAGTATTAAACAGACAAAGCCAAGTCCATGGGAGCTTATAAGTCAGCGTTACAAAGTTGGACAGAAGATAACAGGCAAGGTAAAAAGTCTCACCGACTTTGGTATATTTATCGGGCTTCCTGAGGGAGTAGATGGCCTTATTCATCTGTCAGACCTGTCATGGACAAAACATATAAAACATCCTTCAGAAGTCCTCAGAAAGGGACAAAAAATAGATGCTGTCATTATCGGGCTCGATCCAGAAAACGAAAAAATGGCACTTGGCCTGAAACAGTTAGAAGAAGACCCATGGATTGAGATAATACCGGTAAAATTTAAGCTTGGAGATGAGGTCAAAGGGAAGGTTCTTAGGATTACAGATTTTGGTATATTTATAGAGCTGGAGGGTGGAGTGGAAGGACTCATATATTCTTCAGAGATCGTTCAATCTGATAAAGATGAGCAGACAAAAGAAGGAGATGAAATTTGGGCTAGAATTATAAAGATAGACCTGGATGAAAGGAAAATTGGCTTGAGCATGAAAAATCTGAAAAGGACAAGCAAATGAAAAAAGCCTGTCTTATTATAACTGTTCTGCTGATTTTACTCATGTCTGTGAGCCTTGTTCTTACACTATTTCAGAAGAATATTCCGTTTAAAGACAAGGTTGCCCTTGTTCGAATCGAAGGCCCTATACTCGACTCAGGGAAAATAGTTGATGAAATCAAAGAATATGTTAAAAATGTATCGATAAAAGCTATTGTTTTGAGAATTGACAGCCCTGGTGGAGCAGTAGCGCCTTCCCAGGAAATATACGAATCAGTGAAAAAGGCTTCGGCAATAAAGAAGGTCGTTGTTTCCATGGGTTCCATTGCAACATCAGGTGGCTATTATATAGCTGCACCTTCGTCAAGAATCATCGCAAATCCAGGAACTCTAACGGGATCTATTGGAGTTATTCTGGAAATACCTAATATTGAAGGTCTAATGAACAAAATCGGGATAAAAACCGAAGTGATAAAAAGCGGCGAGCATAAAGATATAGGTTCTGCATTTCGTGGTATTAATAAAGAGGAGAGGGTAATACTGCAGGGCGTTATGGATAACGTTCATGAACAGTTTATCAAGGCTGTCTCTGTTGGGAGGGAAATGAAGATAGAAGATGTTAAAAAAATAGCAGATGGCAGAATTTTCACTGGAGAGCAGGCCGTAGAATACGGCCTTGTCGATGAACTTGGTACTCTTGAGGATGCAATTAATGCTGCAGCAAAACTTGCAGGAATAGATGAAGAACCTGAAGTTGTAACAAAGAAAGACAGATTCTCATTTATTGATATGCTTAAAAACAGACTCCCTGACGAAATTACGGATGTTTTTCCAACTATAAGAATAAAATATCTTTACGTACCTTAAAGGAGGTTTTATGACCAAATCAGTTCTAATTGAGAAAGTAGCACAAAAAGTCGAGGGACTTACAAGAAGCCAGACAGAGATTGTAGTTGAGACTGTATTCGACAGTATTAAAAAAGCGCTAATGAATGGAGAAAAGATAGAAATAAGAGGTTTCGGCAATTTCCGCCTGAAGACTCGAGATGCAAGAAAAGCAAGAAATCCAAAGACGGGTGCGAGTGTCGATGTTCCCAAGAAGAGGGTACTGTATTTCAAGGTCGGAAAGGCATTAAAAGAAGCGCTAAATTCAGAATAAGTCCCGTAGAATGAACGGTGCTTTAAACCCACGTGCTCGGTAAAGCTGTAAAGAATTAACATCTTTAAAAGCATTATAGCAATACATGGCTGAACTTTTTTTACGGGGTAAAATTTTTAAAAATAATTTTTTTAATCTGTTGCCAAGATTAATCAGTTCATTGCCACTGTTCACGGCTAATACAAGCATCCGTAACAAAAGCCAGATAAGTTTTTAAAATATTTCTATTTTTATCTATATTAGAATAACAGGATAGTTATCATGCAGTTTGAGAGTAAATTAATTCCCGTCTTGAGAGAGGGAATTGACATCATTAAAATGATTTTTTTCAAGAAATTAAAGATTTATCTCTCTCAGAAGTATGCATACCGTGAACAATCATATATCAACAAACTCTCCGGAGCAATTATCAACGATCTTTTTGGTACATCAAACACAGAAGAACCTTTTGCAGCCTTTACTAAAGAAAACAAGGCATTCATCGAAGAGGAAATGAAAAATATTGCAATTGTATTTGAGGAAATGCGCACACTGCTGACTGATGCTCTCCGTGTTCAGTTTCTATGCGATAATCAGGAGGGCATTGACAGCTCCTCCATCCTTGTCCGTGCCAAAGAACTTGATATTTTGCTTGTCGATCAAGAAATTCCTTTCCCCGGGAATTTCATGAATTCAGTACGCAAATTAGGTGTAGAATTCAACCTCCTGAATAAAGTAGACATCGATCCTACTTAACCCAAAAAATGCCTTTAGAGAAGGTATACATGTTTTATAGTTGGGCATGTTTCTTGAGCGGACATAGGGAAATTATTGGGTATCCCGTCATGGCGAAATAAGCGTTCCCTAGAAGTCGGGACGAAATTTTACTGTTTGACCCCGTAAAACGGGGTAACCCGTCTACGGGGGAGTTTTTACCCCGTTGAAAGGATGAGTTTCTTTTCGGGGTAAAAATTCGAGCGAATGAGTCATTAGACGGGTAAAAATTTCCCTCTAGGGAGCGAAAGGAATATGTCCAACTAATTAATCCACCAACTCTTTTTATACTGAAATGCATTTTTGGGTTAACGGAATATTTCTCTAATCTAACTAAACTTAATAATGGAATTGGAGCTAGCCCTTCCCCAACAATCAACGTTATAACATCTTTCAACATTTAGTTTTTTCTTGACATAAAATTAATCCGGTATATAATATTTCACAGGAAATTATGAGAAATAAAGTGCTTTTAGTTGAAGATTCTAAGGCTGTACAGCAGATGTACAAGAACAAGCTGACATTAGAGCAGTTTCAGGTCTTAACTGCAGACAATGGTATGGAGGCTATAAAATTATTATCACAGGAAAAACCGGACATTATACTGCTCGATCTTATGATGCCAATAATGGACGGCTATAAAGTCCTGCAGGTTATAAAGACCGAGCCAAGGCTGTCAAAGATACCTGTTTTGGTTTTCTCTGCAAAAGGTCAGCCTGAGGAAGTAGAAAAAGCAATAACCCTCGGTGCAGCAGGTTACATAGTCAAGGCAACTACAAAACCCAATGAGGTTATTGAAAAGATAAAGACCGTAATAAGCCAGAAGCCTACCGAACTGAAGTTTTCACGTTACAGCATTGAAATCCGGGAAGATGCATATGATGCAAAAAAGTTAGCAGATGACTTTAACATGGAAAATTTCAGATGCACTTCATGCCAGGCACCACTACTCCTGGAGCTTATACCAGACTTCTCGCATGAAACTCCCTGGTTCACGGGGAAATTCTTCTGCCCCAGATGCAGTCAATAATTGCCTGCCTGTCTGTAGCATTACTCTATTAGCTCCAAAAATGCAGTTGAAATTTTTGAACTGCTAAGGTCACAAGATTTTCTTGAACCGCTAAGGCGCGAAGTGCGCTAAGAAAAAAGAATTTAAGAAAATAATCTTTTTGATTTGCTGTTAATCCTGAGCTTGTCGAAGGATTACAGCAAATCAAAACCATCAGCCACTTCGTGGAATAGATATTAGTCGTCTCTACTCTAAAACTCAAATTCACACCCGAAGGGATAAGTGTTTTATCCTGTACCAACGTAAGTATGTGGTACAGGTTAAATATCTTCTTTTGCGCTTCTTTACTTGGCGTCCTTTGCGGCTTTGCGGTTTATTGGTTTTATTAATATTTCTGGCTTATAATAAAACCAATTGCATTATTTGGGTCTAATCAATGGCAAGAAAAATAAATTTAAAATCGCTTTCGAAAAACGAAATATTTAATTATATCGGCAATTTGGGACTGCCAAGGTACAGGGCCGACCAGTTAATTCAATGGATCTACAAAAAACGTGCATCCTCTATAGATGAAATCACAGAGTTCTCGAAAAACCTCAGAAAAACTTTAAATCAATCTGCTTTTATCAGCAACCTGGAGCTTGTTAAAAGCATAAAATCTATTGACGGCACCGAAAAATTCCTCTTCTCTCTGGAAGACAGTCGGACAATAGAAAGTGTACTTATACCTGAAAAAGATCGCCTGACTTTATGTATATCTTCACAGGTTGGATGTGCATTAGGTTGCCTTTTCTGTCGCACAGGTAAGCTGGGGCTAATCAGGAATCTGAGATCTTACGAGATAGTCGATCAGATAATCGCTGTTCAACGGCTCATAAAGCCAAGGCCGTTAATCACCAATATAGTATTAATGGGAACGGGAGAACCACTTGCAAATTTTATTGAAGTTATTGAAGCTATCCGGAGAATCCTCATATTTATTGGTATCTCTAAAAGAAAGATAACGCTCTCAACATCAGGGATAGTTCCCAAGATCGGTCTCCTGTCTGAAAAAGGTTTGGGAATCAACCTTGCCGTCTCCCTGAATGCAACCACAGATTCTGTAAGGAGCAAAATAATGCCTTTAAACAAAAAATACCCAATCAAATCTCTGATTGATGTCTGTAAAAGATTCCCGTTAGAATCCAGGAGAAGGATAACCTTTGAATATATATTGATTAATGGAATGAACGACTCGCCAGAGGATGCACACCGTCTCATTAAACTACTGAGAGGTCTGCGCTGCAAGATAAATCTTATACCACTGAATCCACATGTTGGAAGCACTCTTAAAAGGCCTGCTGACAGAATCATATTGGAATTTCAAAAAATCCTTATAGAAAATAATATGACTGCCCTGATAAGAGAAAGTAAAGGTCAGGACATACTTGCTGCCTGCGGACAGCTTGGAGCTCAATAGTCAATGGTCATTAAAAAAGTAAGCAGTAGGCAGTAAGCAGTAGGCAGTAAAAAAAGAACTCTATGCGCCGAGCGCCATGCGCATAGTGCAAATCGGAAATTAAATTGCCAAGGATTTACAATTACTTCGGATTTGACAGATAGCTCTGTGCGAGTTTAATCAGTTCCTGGGTTTGTATAGGTTTAGGAAGAAATGCGTTTGCACCTATTGAAAGCGCCCTTTTTCTGTCTTCTTCTGCACCTTCAGTAGTTATAATTATTACAGGGATATCCTTATATTCAGGGTTGCCACGTATAAGGCTGACAAATTTGATACCATCCATCACAGGCATATTTATATCAGCTAGAATAAGGTCTACTTTGACGGAGGAAATCTTCTTTAAGGCATCCACGCCGTCAGTGGCCTCAAATACTTGAGAATTAGGGATTCTCTTCATAGCAAAACTAATAAGCTGTCTCATTGTTGGTGAGTCTTCGATCACAAGAATATTAGGCATCCTTTTTCCTCCTAACGCTTCGGTTTCTCTTTAAGAAGGTCGAGAAAACTCTGAATAGTAGTAAGTTTTCTCTCTGATTGCGTATACAGTTTTGACGAAAAGATAGCAGTAGCAGCATGTCCTGCGAGCAAGTTAAACAATTCATAGTCCATATTGGTAAAGCCTTTTTTCTGAATCAGTAATTTATATATTGAGATAACGCCTATAACATGCTCTTTTATCTTAAGAGGAATACAGACAATAGGCACTTCAGGATTAAATTCTTGTATACTTGTGAGATCTTCTGCAAAATAACTTTCACCTTCCTTTGCAACAGTGCCTATTATACCCTGTCCCATCTTTACTCTTGGTGCGGATGAGGCAACCATTCCTTCAGAAGCAACAGGTACTAGCTCATTTGTCTTCTCATCCATAAGGAGAATAGCAAATTTTTCAGCACCTATTAAATTTATAACTATTTCAAGCACAATCTTCAGGACTTCAGAGAAATCAAGGGTGGAATGCAACTGGTAGCTGGCGACATAAAGGTTAGCAAGATTGTTATTCTCTTCCTCAACCTCCAAATACTTTAACGCAAAGCTCTTATTTTCTTCTTCGACCTTTTCGAATCTTTCGCTAAAAGATTTTATCTCATCTTCAAGTATCTTAATTCTGTCTTCGTAATGTTTGATCCTTGCCTCACTTCCAGCCCTTTCACTTAATTCCTCAAGCTCGGCAATTTTATATCTCAGCTTCTCGTTCTCCTTTAAAAGCTCTTTGGTAAATTCCTCACCTTTCTTGAATATCTGAAGAAATTCGTCTGCTTTCTTGATGATACCAATCTCCTTTTCCACTAATTTTCTCCTCTTTTATTCCTCTTATCTACCACTTTTATGATCTCAGCTGGTATCTCAGATAATGGCAAAACTTTTTCCGCTGCTCCTGACTTTATAGCTTCAAAAGGCATACCAAAAACAACAGCGCTTTGCTCAGACTCTGCTATAGTATAACCGCCTTTTGCTTTTATTTCCAGCATCCCTTTGTTTCCGTCATCTCCCATGCCCGTAAGAATAATACCCATAGAATTAGCCCCGAAATACTTTGCCACAGATCTCATCATATAATCTATCGATGGTATATATTTATCAGTTATTCTACTTTCTTTCAAGGAAATAAAAATTTTCTGCTCCTTTTCATCCAGGCTTAAATGATAACCGCCAGGACAAATGAAAGCAGACCCCATTTCAATATAGTCGCCATCTTCTGCCTCTTTTATCTTTATTTTTGATAAGCTATTCAGCCTTTCTGCAAGTGGCCCTGTAAAGCCTCTCGGCATATGCTGGCTTATAATAATAGATCCCTGAAAATGATAAGGGAGTTTTGATAAAATTATCTGAAGTGCTGTAGGCCCGCCGGTTGAAGAACCTATTGCCACAATCTGTATATCATGTTTTGTCTCTATTTGAGGCAATTCAACTGTTTCATCTTTATCAAGAAGTTCAATATTCTTGCTGAGTTTATCCAAATGTATATTCATTACTTCACTGACCTTTTTGTGGAGATCTTTTTCAATTGTCTGAAGTTCTATTGAGGCGCGACTGGTTGGTTTTGCAATAAAATCAACCGCCCCAAGCTCAAGTGCCTTGAAAACAGTCTTTGAATCATAATGTGAGCTGATCATTATAACAGGGGTAGGTCTTTCACGCATTAGCCATCTCAGAAAACTGAATCCGTCCATTTCTGGCATTTCAACGTCAAGTGTTATGATATCAGGTTTGTATTTCAAAGTTTTGGACATTGCATCTATGCCATTTGAGGCAATGCCCACAACCTCTAGATCTGTACCATGCTCTATCATCCTTTTAATAATCTGTCTTGTATATGCAGAATCATCAACAACAAGTACTTTTGTTTTCATATCAAATTCTTATTATTCCTGCCTTTTTGGGGTTTTTGATAAACCATATCATTTTCTAAATGCTTCAGTGTAAATACAGTTGAGACATTCATAAGCGACTCAGCATGACCAAGCAAAAGATAACCTTCATCTACAATTCTATTATAAAAATTCTCTATAACTTTTTTTCTTGATACAATATCAAAATAAATCAGGACATTTCTGCAAAAGATAACATCCATTTTGCCCAAAAACCTTATTTTAAAAGGGTCAAGAAGATTCAGATAGCTGAAGTTTACATTCTTTTTTACATTGTCGAGAATCTTATAGGCTCCGTTTTCCTGTTTGAAGTATTTATCTATATAGTAAGGATCTGTTGCTCTGAAAGAATTCTTCCTGTATATCCCTTTTCTGGCAGTCTGCAATACCCGCTGATTTATATCACTACCATGTATCTCAATATCCCATCCGTCAAAATCACCTCTTTCATTTATAAGCATTGCAATTGTATATGGCTCTTCACCTGTAGAACATCCAGCAGACCATATCTTTAGTGTTTTTCTGTCTTTTCTTGACTCTTTGAGTTCAGACAGTATCTCTTTACTGAATGCCCCCAGCTGTCTCTTCTCTCTGAAAAAATACGTTTCGTTAACTGTAAGTATATCTATTATTGAGGAAAACTCTTCTTCGGAATCTTTATTATAAAGAAGAAGTCTGTAATATTCCCTAAAATCATCAAGGTGATGACTTCTTAGTCGCCTTGAGAGCCTTCTTTCGATAAGATATCGTGAACCATCATCAAAATAGATTCCACAATAATCCCTTATGACGTCTCTTATTAATCTGAAGACTTCATCTGAGAGAGGAATTGTTTTTTCCTTATCAAGCACGCAGGATATCCTCAACAGCTTTTACTACTGTCGAATCTTCTTCTGTATAAAGGAGCTTCTCGAGTTCCACCCTTACATTTTCTTCAGCTACCACTCTGCCAAGCACTCTAACCGCGGCAATTCTGGTAGCCCAGTCAGGATCTCTAAGATAAGGGATGAGTTTACTTTCAATATTTTTAAATGATGCAAGGGATATTATAGCTGTTCTCTTTATTTCATTATCATCAGATTTCAACATTTTTAAAATAGCATTCTTTGAATCTTCGCCTCCTATTGCTCCTAATGCCTCAATTGAAGCAGTAACAACAAAACCACTGCTGTCGCTTAGCAGGCCGATAAGGGTTTTTACTGCCCTTCTGTCACCTAGCATACATAAGGACTTTGCTGTAGCAAACCTTACAGAACTATCGGAATCAGTTGCGAGGATGAGCAGCGAATCTAAAGTTCCTTTTCCTCCTATCGCTCCAAGACTAAGGGCAGCGGAAATTCTTATATTAGCATTCTCGTCTGTAAGTGCATATTTAAGATATCTGACTGCATCTTCTCCCCCGATTAAAGACAGGGCTTCAATAACTGCCTCTCTTATCTTGATATCATCATCCTTAAGGACAAGCCCGAGCTCTTTAACCGACTCAGTAGCCTTTATTTTTCCGAGCAGTCGGGCTGTATTTTTTCTTAATACAGCATTTTCACTCTTAAGCATTCTAATAAGTTCACCAAGATTTAAGGCTTCTTTTAGTTTAGAAAGTGCCTCAACAGCTGCTTCCTGAACATCTTCGTACTGGTCTGTTAGAAGTTTCTTAAATTTCTCTATTGCGCGTATATCTTTAAGTTTTGATAAACCTATCGCAGCAATTGAACGTACATGGCCATCCTCATCTGACAACATCTTTTCGAGTATATCGTAGTAGACCTGGGAAGAAATTTCCCCGGCTACCTCGCATATAAATCGCTTGCGCTGGGGACTGTCTGTTTCAAACAGTTTTAAAAGAGATTCAGGCTTATCCTTGCCTATAAAAACAAGTGCATTTTTAACATCTTCTGCAAACTCCTCTTCATGTGATATGTTCAAAAGAGGACCATATGCTGCCTCGTCTTTCATAAGCCCCAGAAGTAATATTGCCGATATTCTAACCTCACGTTTATTTGACCATGCATAAGTTATCAGCAGCTCCATTGCTCTGTCGCCCAGGATTCTCTTAATCTCACTGGTTAAAAACCCTGCACTAACTCCTTTGTGATAAAATCTTTCAATTGTCTTTAATGCATTTTCCTGAATATTTTTTGAGGAATCCTCAAGTAATGGAATTATATGCTCAATTGTTGAAGGTTCTGACAGAAGGCCAAGTGCTTTTAAAACAGGTTCTCTCAATGGCTTCTTCTTAAGTGCGGCCAATAAATGTGGTACTGCCTTTTTATCTCCGATTCTCCCTAGAGCATCAGCAGCCGGGTAAGCGGTCCAGAGATCGCCGCTATTGATTATCTCAATAAGCGCATTAACAACAGAAGGCTCACCTATCTTCCCAAGATGTTCTACAGCCGTTGCACGAACGTTCTCATCTTCATCCTTAATAGCTTCCAGCATCAAAGGAAGCGACCTGATATCTATTCGTTCACCAAGAACATCAATAATAAATTTTCTCACATCTTTATTAGGAGTTTTAAATGCATCTATGAGATACCCGGTAGCCTTCTTGCCGAGTCTTATAAGTGCTTCAATTGCAGAATTTCTTGCACCTGCATTTTCATCAATATAAAGAAGCTGTATTAACCCCTGAATGAATTTCTCAAGTTCATATTCCTCAAAAAGTATATCAACAGCGGTTTTCCTGACGCGCCAGTTGTTATCTCCCATTGCATTCAGGAGAAGGGGGATGCAGGCATCATCCTTCATCCCCCTTGTTCTCTCAACAGCTTTCCTTCTTGTCTCTACATTACTGTCATTGAGTTGTTTTATTAACTCCTGCACCCTTTTCCTCTAAAAATTCTATTGACTCCTTCAATTGTATCTTCTCCTCAGATGTTAGGAGATTATCTATATCAAGAAGTATTATTATGTTTTCTTCCTTTTTACCTATTCCTGTAAGATATTCTGTCTTGAAGCCCTTAAATAAAGAAGGACGTTTTGTTATTTCTTTGGGTGACAGCGATATAATTTCTTTTACTTCGTCAACAAGAAATCCCACTTTCTCTTGCTCAAACCGCACGATGATTATCCTTTCCTTTTTGCCGGCCGGCTTCATACCAAAACGTTTTCTTAAATCTACTAGGGGAATAATAGCCCCTCGCACACTCATAACACCCGACAGGAATCCGGGCAGTCCCGGTAAGGAAAAAACTTTCTGGACATTGAGGATTTCTACAACCCTTTCAATTACAATGCCGAAATTTTCATCCGATATTTTAAATACAGTGAATTTCTGCATTTACCTGACTTTAAATACACCCATCTCTTTATTAAGCAATTCTATCTCTTGAAATAGAGTACTCAATGAGTGGGAAACCTCCTCCATATCTTTTAAAGTTGATGTTCCAAGAACATTAATCTGTTCCATGGCAACAACGATATCATCATTAAGTCTCTTTTGATCCGTGACTAACTGGTTTATGTTGGTAATTTTGTCATTTGTAAGTTCAATGTTATTTGATATAACCCTAGTGCCAATTGCCTGCTCTTCTGTGCCACGTTTACTGATATCGGCAACCTCCTTGACTTCTCCTATTCCCTCAAGGAAATAACTTACTGAATTCTCCTGCTCAACGGTGGATTTAGAGATACTTTGCATCATTTTATGAATCTCTTCAATAGCTCCTGTTATCTGGCCCAAGCCAATAGACTGCTCCCCCGTTGCACGTTCAATAGCCTTTGTCATCTCAGAAGAATCTTCGGATGCGGCTAATGTTTCCCTGAAAGCATCTCCAATCTTGACAACCAGTGCATTTCCCTCTTCAACTTTTTTTCTGGCAGTATCTATAGAACGTACAGTATCCTTAATATCTTTCTGGATAGACTTAACTATAGCAGCTATCTCCCTTGTTGAAGTTGCAGTCCTGTCTGAAAGTGCGCTGATTTCATTAGCCACTACAGAAAAACTTTTGCCATACTCACCTGCTTGAGCCGCAATAATCGCTGCATTAAGACTTAAAAGATTAGTCTGTTCAGTAACATCCTTTATAACACCCAGAACTTTCTCGATATCCGTAGACCTTGTTCCTAAACGCTTAATTATCTCTGAAGAATTGTTGACTTCAACCGATATCTTTTCCATTCCCTCAATAGCATTGACAACCGAAAGCATACCTGTGTCCGATGTGATGTTTCTTGCCTTGTCAGCAATTTTGTAAGAAACTCTGGCATGTTCCTCAACCTCCTTTATAGAAGCCACAACCTCTTCGATAGAAGCCGAGCTATCTTCTACTGCAGATAGTACTTCATTTGTTTTTTTCGTTACAGCCTTTGCACTGTCGTTAATCTGCAATACTACTGAATAAGAATCCTCGGTTGCCTTGTAAAGTCTCTGGGTATTTGTTGCTATCTCTTCAGCAGTCGCTTTCATCTGAAGAAGCGATGATACATTCTCTGTCGAAAAGCTTGAGAGTTTATCCGTGTTGACTATTACATCAGAGTGTGCTTTGTTGGCATTTTGGATAGATTTTACTATATCCTTAACTGCTTTCGATTGGTTTGTTATGCCATTTATTACATTTTTATACATAATGTCGACCTGTTTTATTGCCATTGAAACATTTACTGTGTTTGAATTAAGCTTTGAAACTATCATAGATAACCTCTCTGAAAGAAAGGCTATCCCTTTAGCGATACTCCCTATCTCATTTTCCCCTAGGTCAGGAACCTCGGTTGTTAAATCGCCAATTGTTAAATTTTCTATTACATTATTTATTTTCAAAACAGGCTTTTTGATATCCTTGTTAAAAAGGAATACTATAACAATACCAACACTCAGAAAAATGATTCCCTGGTAAAGTAAAATCATTATTATATTTCCTGACAAGTTTTTATTTACTGTATTTGCCACATAGTCGATACTCACTTCTCCAAACATCTCCCCTTCGACAGTTACAGGAATTTTTTTAGACATGGATTTTTTATATAAAAGAGGATTGAGTGTTTTAATATCAGCATCTTCTGCTTTTACCCTTTCCACTACAATTTCACCTTGACTGTTAAGAATATGTACAGAGTTAATATCATCATCACCCACAATCTCATCGATAATCGAATCAAGTAGAGCATAATTTTGACTGGTAAAGGCACCGGAACTTACTTCAGAAGTAAAAGTGGCTGTTTTGTCTATTCTCCTATTAAGGGCATCAAGAAGTCCTGATCTTGTATGAATTAATATTATTACAGTGCCTATTGATTGACCGATTATAAGTATAATTAGTAATGTGGTTGCGAATTTTGCTGTTATTGATTTCATAAATATCATTTGTATGACACCTTATCTAATCCTTTAATTCTCATCTTAGCGTCTCCTTTTTTGAGTATTATCAATTCCCTAAAATATTCAAAGATAAAAATAGATTAAATTAACCCTATGTTTGACATCATCACTCTTACATTGTTATATTCCTTATCAGACGCTTCTATCATGCCGGTATAACTTTCATTAATCGATTTCAGTATTTCAGCATCTTCTGGCTTACTATCACTCAGTGAGATAAGTGCATCTTTTAGTTTAGAAATTAATTTCTCATCAAGAGTAGGTGAAATGCATATATTAAATTCAGGAATCTCCTCTGAGATTTTAATAGATTTTAGTCCCAAGTCCTTAAATTTATGAGCAATTGACTCCATCACTCCCCCGGCATCGAAATCTCCGTTTAGAACTGCCTTCGCAACATCATCATGGTGACCGAGATAATTGTAATAAAGGAGATCCTTGATATCAATACCTGCTTCCAGAAGCATTCCCCTCGGGACAATATGGCTGGATGTCGATTGAGGGTCTCCAAAGGCAAAAGTATGACCTTTTATCTCTTCAATTGAATTAATTTTGCCATCGCTCTTTACGATAATAATGGAGTGCTGAAACGGCTTGCCGTTTCTTAATGCTTTCACCAGCACATTCACACCGTATTTCTTATTGGCTTCTATATATGTTGATGGAGACATGAAGCAGAACTGTGTTATATTCTGACCTATATCATCTATGGCATTTTGAAAATCCACTGCAACCTTCAGGTCAACCCTTATGTTAAGCTTCCTGCTAAGATAATCAACAAGAGGACTGAATCTCTTGAACATCTCTGCCGGAGATTCAAGTGGTACCACGCCCATTCTTAAAATCGATGCAGCGATAGTTGGGTCCTTAGTGAATTTAAATTTTGCCATCTCTATAACTGTCAGTTCTGAATTCTTATTCAACTCTTGTAAAAACATATTAACTTTGAATGAACGTTCCTTGTTATCTTTAGGGATATCTTCTATTTTTTCTATTGAATTCAATATCTGGTTAACACCTGACTTTTGTTCGTTTATTGCCCTTGATATCTGCTGGCTCTTTTCCGATACAAACTCTATAGCCTGTGAAATCTGTCTGCTGTTTAAGGATTGTTCATTTGTAGCAGTCTTAAGGTGTTTTGAAACATCGTTCATCTTCTCTGTTTCCTTCATAACGTGATGAATCCCCTTGCTCTGTTCTACTGTGGCATTTGCAATCAATCCAACCATATTAAGAACCTTTTCCATTGAATCTGAAACAATTTTGGTTGACTTTGCCTGTTCACTCGTAGCTTTATCAATAAACAATGCCATTTCGGATGATTTCTTAGAACTCTCGACTATCTTTCTCAGGGCATCAGCAGCCTCGTTTGTAAGATCTAATCCGGTTTCAACCGATGTAAAACCTCCCTCCATTGCTTCCACAGCATCAGCCACCTCCTGCTGGACGGATTGTATAAGATCAGCTATTTCATGTGTTGAATGGGATGTCCTGTCAGCAAGGTCTTTTATCTCATCGGCAACAACAGAAAACCCTTTGCCGTGTTCGCCTGCCTGTGCAGCTAAAATTGCTGCATTAAGGGCAAGGAGTGTTGTCTGGTCTGTTATTTCATCAATAACGTTCAGAATTTTACCTATCTCTTCTGATCTGTCTCCTAATCTCCTTATATAATCTGCAGTTTTTTCCACAGAAGCTTTTATGTCATTCATTCCCTGAATAGTCTTCTCTATCGAGAACATTCCAAATGTAGTGGCATCATTCTTAACCTTGTCTGAAAGCATTGAAGATTCCTTAGCACCCTTCTCAATATCTTTAATGGATGACGAAATTTCGTCTATTGCTACCTGGGTCTCTTCTGCAGCAGTTTCCAGTATAGTTGCATTATCAGCAACCTCTTTGATACTGGTGGACAGTTGCTCTATAGATGCCGATGTCGATTCCACTGCAATAGAAAGTCCCTGGGCACTGTCTTTAATCTGGGTAATGCTTGTTACCATCTGTTCCATTGATGCAGCCGTCTCTTCAGCAGATGCTGCAAGCCCTTCAGTCCCATCAGCTATTTCAGATATTACGGCATTCATTTCCTCTATCGAACCCGAGATATTTGTGATTGCCTCTGTCTCAAGTATAGTCCCGTCAACCACTTTCTTTGATTCTTTCTCAACATCTCTTGCAATATAAGATATCCGAGTGGTTATATCCTTAAGTCTCTGCAGTATACTTGAAATTGACATTGCAGAATCCTTGATTCCCCTGCTTAACCTCCCAATTTCATCTTTGCTATCTATATCAACCTCAAAGGACATGTCACCTTCTGCCATCTTCAGTGAAGCATTTTCAATAGATTTAATCGGGTTTATTACCATCTTCCTTATCATTGCCCACAGTATAATGCTGAAGCATAAACTAGCTAATATTGTTGCCAGCACAACGATTATTATCAGATTTATAGATCTTTTATATTCCTCTGCTATCGATATAGATATCTTGACAGCGCCAAGTACTTCCGGGTCAGTTAAATGACAGACCTTGCAACTTTCTTTATTTGTTAGAGGATTGTAAAATATCAGTTTCTTTACATCTCTTATAAGTAATGGAACCTTTGTTTCTGATACCTTATTTAAAAATTCACTCTCAAGTGCAGGGGATTCTTTATGAAATGCCTCCCGCCCTTCATAATTGAGAACTGAAATTTCCTCAATGCCTCCAACAGCCTTCAGGTCTTCCACCATCTTCTTGGTAACATCAGCCCGCCCCTCAAGCATTGTCCTTTCAACATCCTTGGCGATTACCTTTGCAGTAGCTTTTGAGCTACCTTCCGTAATGCTGTATAAGCTGGATCTTTCTATTGTCATCACCATTATTCCTGCAGCGCTAATTCCGATTATAAGAAGTAAAGCCACAAGGGCAAGTATTTTTAATTCAAGTTTTTCCCTCATAAATCCTCCATTAACTGAACTCAATATTCATATTGTCCTCTAAACGAATAATCGATATAAAGCGCTTTTCGAATATAACTACACCCTCGATAAATCTGAGTTCTGCTTCGGTTAAATGAGCAGGCGGCTCAAGCACTTCGCTGGCAGGCAATCTCACTACCCCGATAACTTTATCAACGAGTGCCCCTATTAAACCTTTAGGCCCTGAAATTACAAGTATTTTCTCTTTGGCTTCAGTATCTTGTTGATCAGCCGGCTCTACATTGTTGTAATCTTTACTAATTGAATAGTTCTTGATACCAAGCCGTGTTTTGAGGTCTATGACAGGAATAACCTTCCCGCGCAGGGAAGTTATTCCTAGAACATAATCTGGCACTGTTGGCACCAAGGTCATCCGCTGGTATCTGACAATTTCCTCAACCTCTGAAACCCTGAAAGCAAATTCTTCATCTAAAAGCCTGAAAGTAATTAACTCCAAAGTATCTTTCTTGACCTCCTCATCTGTAACTCCTCCCTGTGGCAAGCTCTTATCGACTTTTTTAACTGCTTTTTGCTTCGCACCCTTAGTTTTGGATTCTTTGATTTCTGTTTCAGAGGGCCTGAAAGATTCCTGCTTTATATCTCTTATCTCCTTTTCCTCCCCAGGAGATTCTCCTTCAGAAATAGAGTCTTCATTTTCCACATCATCTGCCTGACCGATGGTTATTTCCTCTGATTTCTTTTTTTTCTTTCCCAAACGGGCTTTTTTTCTATTTCTCGCTATATCCATTTAAACCTGTCCTCTGGATTTAATCTTCAAATAAGCAATTCAACGATGAACTTAAATATAATATCGAAGCCTGCATAAGGCCTCTTCATGGTTATTGCTGAGATGGAGTAATTTTGGTTCAGGAATATTATAAAATTCTTAGTCGTTAATCCATAAAATTCCCTATGCATGAACGCTTCCCTTCTGTTTGACCACAGATTCGTCGATAAGAGACTCGATGTCAAGTACAAGTATAACCTTGTGTTTCCCTATCTCCGCAGCCCCTGCAAAACCACGCAATTTTTTAAAGTAATCGCCTAGCGATTTTATAACGACCTCATGCTGTCCCAAAAGTTCATCTACAATGATCCCTACTTTTCTCTCACCTAAACCAACTACGACAGCAAAAGCCCGGTCGCTATCGTCGCTTTCAAGTCCAAAGAATTTACTGATTCTTATCATCGGGAGCATCTCACCCCTGATATAATAAACCTCCTTCGACTCAATTGTCTGTATATCTTTTTTTTCAATAATCATTGTCTCAAGGATTGATGTCAGCGGAACTGCAAAGCTCTGTCGCCCAACTCGTACAATAAGTGCCTTTATAATTGCCAGAGTGATCGGGAGAGTAAGGATAAATATGGTGCCGACATCCTTCTTGGTTTCAACCTCAGCAAACCCTCCAAGAGCTGAAAGCCTTTCTTTAACAACATCCATACCTACTCCCCTGCCTGAAACTTCATCAGCAACTTCTTTTGTACTGAAACCCGGCGTAAAGATAAAATCTATAATTTCTCTTTCATCGATTTCGACATCATCATCGATAATCCCTTTTTCTATAGCCTTTTTTCTAACCTTTTCGACGTCTACACCTGCACCGTCATCTTTGACTTCGATCAGCACATGATTGCCTCTTTGATAAGCCTTGAGAGTTATTATCCCGATCTCCTTTTTGCCTTTCTTTTTCCTTTCTTCGCTTGTTTCCATACCGTGGTCAATTGAATTCCTTATAATATGCATCAGCGGGTCAACTACTTCCTCGGCAAGAAATTTGTCAAGCTCTGTGTCTTCCCCGTACATTAAAAGTTCTATATTTTTGCCTACCTCATTTGAATAACGCCTTATGACCTGTGCTAATCTGGCAAATATCTGCCCAATGGGAACCATCCTTATTTCAAGAACCTGATCCTGAAGTTCAGCAAGTCTCCTCTCAAGGCTCTGTGAAACCTTATGAACATCATGAACTAAAGTGGTGTGTCCGAAATTCTCAAGAAGCTCTGTCCAGATCCTTCTGATAGCTCCCTTTGTAAGCGCTAACTCACCTATTGTATTTAAGATCCTGTCGATTTTTTCGATATCCACCCTTACAGTTGTTGTTGTACTTTTTAAAAGTGTTTCCTGTTTTGGCTGAGGTGTTGATGAGGTTGGCTTTGGCTGCTGAAGTGTTTTAGACTGAATCAGTGTATCTATCTCAAAATCTACGTCTTTTTTGATTTTGTCAATCGGCTTGGCACTACCAAACAGAAGGTTGAATCCAATAGAACCTTCAGGCACATTTGTTGAGGTAGGCAGTGTTGATATAAGTTCCCCATTTGACTTTATAGTTTTAGTAAGTTCTTCGAGAGACTTATCGAAAACATCCATCGAAAAGACAGATTTTACGAGAAAAATTCCCTTGCCGTCTTTAATATTAGACTTAAGTCTGTGTTCTTCATATTCTGTAAGAACTTTAAGTATGGATTCGTCTATTAATCCTTCATCTGAAATACCTTCGTCCTGACCTTTCTGTGAAGCCCTGAAAGTCTCAATATCTTTAAGATATGCGCTGATATCCCCTTCTTCTTTTTCTTCACTCACTGCCCCGACAAGACCCCTTAATATATCAAGGTTCTTAAACAAAAAATTTACAACCTTGCTGTCCACGTCAATCTTGCCGAGCCTCACATCATCCATCAGGGTCTCAAGGGCATGACTCAGATTTGTTATCCCCTGCAGACTAAACAGGCCTGAAACTCCCTTGAGAGTATGCATCGATCTGAACAGGGCATTTATTGTGTCGGGATCGACACCTGTTGAAAAAGTCTCCTGCATCTCGAGTATCAATCCCTGTGACTCTTGAAGGAGTTCTTCAGCTTCTACAATAAATTCCTTCTTTGAAGACTTCATTGGCCAATATTCTTTTTTATTACTTCCTGAAGTTCCAATGATCTAAAAGGTTTTGTAATATAGTCAGATGCACCAAGGGCCAAACCTCTTTTTTTGTCTTCCTCTCCTCTCTCGGTGCTGACAATTATTATGGGCAGATGATTGTATCTTGGATTATTCTTGATAAAACTGATTAATTCAAGTCCGTTGATATCAGGCATATTTATATCTGTAATAACAAGGTCGTATTGCTGTAATGGCAACATTTTCAATCCTTCGAATCCTGATGCAGCCTCAATAGTCTCAAACTCACCAAGCTCTTCTATAACAGCCCTAATCAAAGCTCTGGTCGTATCAGAATCTTCAACTATGAGAATAGTTTTCACAAAAACTCTTCCTTTCCATGTAAAATTTTATCAGATAATTTAAAAAAATCAAAAAAAATCTCGATAAACTCAATTAGAGCCTTGTTTCTTCTCTATTTCCTGTAGCCTTCTTTGCAGTAATGATTTTTCTAAAGCGAGCCCGGCGTGATTAATAAAAATCTCAAGTCCTTCGGTTTCAACGATTGAATCTGTTGTAGCCAGGTTATCACAGTATAAAATCCCAACAACTTTACCCTCTGCAATCAGCGGGAAAATAGCAACATTAGCAGGCCATACACCGCTAAGTTCGTATATCAGTTTCTTCGAAATTTCATCTTTCTCAAGAGCTCCTTTATATGGCATCTGCTCAAGAATTATTTTTTTAAAAAAGGCGCTATTGTTCAGATTAAGGATAGTTTCTCTAACCTTCTCATCAGGTCTATCAATATCAAGACCAAACTGTCCCAGTCCTACCATCTCATTTTTGCCAACCATAAAAAGTACTCCCCTCTGGAACATATCGCTTGCAAACCTGAGAATAAGCAGGGTTATTTCAGACGCTGAATTAGGGAATCTGAGTTCCTGGGTTAGAGATTTAAGCGCAGAAATGTCTTTTCTTTCAGAAGGCTGTTCTGTCCATTCTTCACCCCAGCCTGTTTCTTCTGCTGACTCCTCTATAAAAAATTCTTCGTTTGAAACTATAGATGACTGAGAAGATTCATCATATACACGAGCGCCTTCCATCAGCAGGTACTCAGGGCTCAGTCCCTTTGACGTCTCCCATCCAAGGTCAGACAGATTAGTCATATCTTCTATTGCCAGATTGTCAAGTTCAAAACGGAAATCCCCATCCTGCCAAAGGAGGAGACGGTATATGACTTTCTCAATCCTCTTCTTGGTAATCTTTTCTAACACCCCTTTGCTGACAGAACCAAAATCATAAAGTATATCAGCCAATGATTTTGTGGGTAACCTTTTTTTCACCTCAACCGCCATATGAAAAACAGTATCCTTTACCAGTCCGGCATTCACAATGTCATGACCGATGTTCCCTTCAAGGTCATCTGTTTCAGCTCTGACAATTAAACCATCTTTAAAAACTATAATCGCGGTTCTATCTCTTCCACTAACTAAAAACGTGCCTGTTTTTCTGCCAATGCTGAGTATCTGAAAGATATCCGATAATGAAAGGTCTTCAAGCCTTCCGGCGAGGCTCATCTGGCTTTAGCCTCTCTGGAGATAGTATATATTCTGAAGATAGGGAAGACTGCAGATTTTAAATGAGAAATAAGGTATGGGGAAACCTCCTCAAATATGTAATTTCCGAACTCAATTCCTATTCCTTTTATGATCACTTCTTATTTCCTGTTTTATTAAGTCGAGTATATCAGTAAAAATCTAAGCATGTCAATTAGTTATAGTTTATGATGTCCGACATCTGCCCCTTCCTTTTACCCTATTAGAAAGCCCCGCTGCTTGCCCCGTAAGAGACCATAGGTCTTGGGGGCTTGTAGCGTGTATAAAATAAATTCTTTTTTTGCGAACAAGGGTTTACCCCGTTTAGAAAGTGTTGAAATTTTCTTCTAACGGGGTTTACTGCTTACTTTTTTCGCATAGCGCATTGCGCATGGCGCATAGCGTTCTTATTTGCTGCCTACTGCTTACTGCTTACTCCCTACTTCCTACTCCTTACCCCTTACCCCTTACTCCTTACCCCTTACCCCTTACTCCTTACTCCTTACCCCTTACTCCTTACCCCTTACTCCTTACCCCTTACTCCTTACTCCTTACCCCTTACTCCTTACCCCTTACCCCTTACTCCTTACCCCTTACTCCTTACCCCTTACTCCTTACCCCTTACTCCTTACCCCTTACTCCTTACCCCTTACTCCTCAGTAGATGCAAGGCGAGAAGACATTGACAATTGACTAACCGGAAAAGTAATTTAAATCATGATAGCAATAGTCGATTATGGAATGGGAAATCTGAGAAGCGTAGAGAAAGGATTCCAGAAGATCGGAATTAAAACTACAATAACATCTAAACCAAAGGGCATTGATAATGCCCATGCTATTGTATTGCCTGGTGTAGGTGCGTTTCGGGACTGTATTAAAAACCTATCAGACCTTTCATTAACAGAAGCTGTTATAAGATCGATTCAGAAAGGCAAGCCATATCTCGGGATATGTCTGGGGCTTCAGATCCTGTTTAGCGAATCAGAGGAATTCGGAAGGTACAAAGGGCTCGATATTTTAAAAGGAAGAGCCGTTAAATTTAAATTTCGAAGTTTCAAAGGAAAAATTCCTCATATGGGCTGGAACAATATAAAAATAATCAGGAGACCACCGATACTCTCGAAAATTCCTGATAATTCATTCTTCTATTTCGTTCATTCATTTTATGTTGTGCCAGGGGATGACAATATAGTTGCCACGACAACTGATTATGGGGTTACCTTTACCTCGATGGTATGGAAGGATAATATCTTTGCAACACAGTTCCATCCTGAAAAAAGTCAGGAACTCGGCCTGAAGATACTGACAGGATTTGGAGATTTTGTCAAAAAAGCATAAAAACTAACTTCTTTACCTAGGGCGTATCTTACCCCGTAAAAAAAGTATCATCTTTTCTAAAGGGTTTACTACACAAAAAACTTACAATTTAAACCCCGTTAGAAGACCTCTGCCCTTCTAATGGAGATGCTCACACGGGGCATTGAACCCGTGTTCGCTCAATAACTAATCTATATCATCCCACGCTGCAAACCCCGCAAGACCTCTGGTCTCTTATGGGGCAAGCAGCGGGGCTTTCTAACGGGGTAAATTCTATTAGGACAAACACCTACAAAAAGTTCAGACAAAGTCCAATATATTTACATAAGCATAAATTATAAATTTAAGTAAGAAAATTATATTAAATACACATATTTGCGTCCTACTGGACAAAGATGACTCAAGATAAAAAATTAATCTGCTGGAAGATAAAGAAATGCGGCAGAGAGACAGGAGGCCTTCGTGTGCATGATCTTGGAATATGTCCTGTATCCCTGGAAAAAAACGCCAATGGTACCGGCAGAGACATACATTTCCCAATGTGCTGGATCATTGCAGGTACAATGTGCAAAAAGGAAGTACAGGGGACATTTGTTTAAAAATATGGGAACTGCAAACTATGCAACTTTTATAACATGTTAAAAGAGAACGACCTCCCTTACATATCGTCCAGATATCTGCTTTTTGGACAATATCTGCGTTTAAAAGGCCTGGTAACAATTGAAGAGACACTATAAAAGCCAGGTCAATACAGCTTAAGCATGATCTTAAAAGAGGAGAACCTGCAAAACAGAAAGGATGGCTTACAGAGGAACAGGTAAACAGGATTCTTATCCTGCAGGAAGAAACTCTAAGAAAATTTGGAGAAATAGCAGTTGAATTAGGTTATATATCAGAAGGTCAGGTTGGAGAGTTACTAAAAGAACAGTCAGACAAATACCTTTATTTCGGTGAAGCACTGGTAGAACTCGGGGTCATATCCGAAGAAGAGATTCTAAAGCACCTGAAGATATTCAATAAACTCAAATTAGAGTATAAACCCTTTAAAAATGACTAGGCTTTGAACAAAGTTCTTTATTTCTGTCTTAAATGTCTTGAGTTTTGAGAATATCAATCTTCCTTTACCCCTTTAGAAAGTATTGTTATTTTCTTCTAAGGGGGGTTCAAAGCCCAGCCCTTTCTACGGGGTTTACTGCTTTCCCTTTTTCCATCTTAATGAAAAACATTAATAGTGCAGGTATCACAAAGACAGTAAATATCGTTGAAATGGCCAGCCCTCCGATTATAACACTTCCGAGTCCCCTATAGAGCTCGGAGCCGGGACCCGGTCTCGCGACGAGCGGAAGCATCGCAAAAATACTTGTAGAAGCACTCATATAAATAGGCCGCAGCCTTGTCCTTGTGGATTCAAGCACAGCTTCAGTGTAGTCCATCCCGTGAAAACGGATATTGTTCAGTGCCTGATGAACAATCAGAATCGCATTATTAACAACAACACCTATTAATATCACAAAACCAAGCATGGTAAGTATATCCAGGGGCTGGGGATTAAACAGATCAACAAACCTTAGCAAAATGAATCCACCTGCCGAGGCAAGCGGGACAGTGAACATAATAATCAGTGGATACAGAAAGTTTCCAAAGAGTGCTGACATCAAAAGATAAGCAATGCCAGCTGCCAGTATGAAGTTCCACTGAAGGGCATTCCTTGTTTCTGTAAGTTTGTCCGCTACACCGCTCTGTCTTACATCAACGCCTCTAATCATATCCTTGTTTTTGAGTAACGTAACAACCTTGCTATCGATAATTTCCATGGCTTCCTCTAATGGTAAAGTCTCCGGAGGTGTTACCTGAAGTGTAATAGTACGGTTCCGTTCAAGATGCCTTATCTCTGTTATTCCAGTTGTCCTTACAAGTTCCGAAAGAGAGGCGACAGGGAGAATCTTCCCTCCCGGAGTAGATATCATTGAACTGTAAAGCTCCTCAGGAGTTGAAATATCCTCTTCTGATGCCTTAAGCACCAGGTCGATTTTTTTTTCTCCCTCTTCTTTGAACTCCCCTATTTTCCTCCCATCCATCAATACATCAAGTGATATGCCAAGCTCACTTGCACTCATGCCGACAGCCTTAACCCGGTCCCTTCGAGGTAATAATCTTATCTCAGGGAAAAGAAGCTCGAGTGAAGGGATAGGTCTGACCTGAGCCCCGGGAATCTCTTTCATTATCATTCCGAACATTGTACCTGCAACCCGTACTATTTTGTTCATGTCGTCTCCGCTTGTATCAACTTCAATTGTCCTTCCCCTTCCCAGGCGGGTCTGGAAAATACCTGCCTGTAAACTTACTCCGAACATCCCCGGTATACTGTTTATGCTTTTCATGAATAGCGGCAATAGATCTCTTGCACGCTGCTCATGAATGCTCACAGCTCCTGCAATATTTATCCGGTCAGAACCAACATAGAACATATTTTTGATGCCCGGAATTCCTTCATGGTCTTTCCACATATAAGGTTCAGCCGCACGAAATAACTGCTCCCCGACATCCTTCTTCTCTTCATAGGAAAGTCCGGGCGGAAAGCTGAGTATATTAATTACAAGATTCCTGTTGCCCTGCGGGAGGTATTCCATCTTTGGGAATAACAGTATGATTGTGATAACAGACAGAAACGTAAGTGACAAAACAGTTATTATCCTTGTTTTCCAATTCTTTACAGACAATGTCACTAAACCCATAATTACTTTTGCAGTTCTATAACCTGTCCTCGTCAGTAAATTCTCTTTAATATGAACTCTTTTACCGGATATGCTAAACAGCTGTTTTGAAAACATCGGTATTACGGATACAGATACAAAAAGACTCAAACTTATTGCGCAAGTAACTGCAATAGCTATGTCCCTGAATAATTGACCTGCCTCTTCCTGAATAAAGACCACGGGCAGGAAAACAGCCACTGTGGTGAGGGTAGAAGCAAGGATGGCGCCCAAGACCTCTCGCGCACCGTCATACGCAGCATTAAAAGGCGATTTATTCATTCTCCTGTGACGGTCGATATTCTCCAGAACAACAATGGCGCTGTCCACAAGCATTCCTGCCGCAAATGCAATACCTGCGAGACTCACTACATTGAGATTTCTTCCAAAGGCATTCATAAAGATGAAAGTCCCGATGATGCTTATCGGTATTGCAGAGGCTGCAACGACTGTTGATGAAATACTCCTTAGAAACAAGATTAGCACTGTAATTGCAAGGATTACCCCGATTAATATATTTCTTCTAAGGAGGTTTATAGCTCCCCTTATATACGGCCGCTGGTCATATGCCCAGTCAATATAAACCTTCTCTGATTTCAGTTTTCCATTGTTAAGCCACTTAACAACTTCTTCAACCCTGTCGGTCATTTCAAGGATATTGGTGCCCGGCTCGGGTTTAACTCCTATTGCTATGCCGGCTTCAGCATTGTGAATCATGGCAACGGTAAGCTTCTCGTAACCATAGCTGACTTTTGCTACATCCGAAAGTTTTATCCGTCTCTGGCCTGTCGATTTGATGACTACGTTTTCAATATCCTCTAAAGATTTGTACTCGGCCACTGTCCTGATCCTGTAATCTCTCCTTCCGACTCCCATTGTACCTGCAGACACATTTGCATTTTCAGATGTCAATACATTAATAACATCATTCATTGTGAGTCCGTAAGCAGAGAGTTTCTCCGGCTTTACAATAATATGCATCTCCTTCTCAGTCCCGCCGCCGACAAAGAGTTCCGCAACACCTTCAACCCTTTCAAGATATTGACGAACTTCATTCTCAAGATAGGTTCTATACGTATAAATAGGATTAGGATTATCCTCTGAAGGCTTTAATATCATCCAGATGACAGGCGAAGTTGCTGCACCGGTTGCATTGATAACAGGTTTCTCTACATTCTGAGGGTAAGAAGGCACTTCATTTAGTTTGTTAGAAACCCTGAGAAGTGCATCATCAACATCAGTGCCTATTTTGAATCTGAGAGAGACGGTTCCCATGCCATTGATGGAAGCACTTTCCATCTCAACAAGACCAGGGATTCCCTTCAATACTTTTTCCTGCTCTTCTATTATCTCGCGCTCAATCTCATATGGTGTGGCACCAGTCCATACTGTTGTGACTGTAATTTCTGGTTCCGTCACATCCGGGCTTAACTGGTAGGGCAGACTGAACAGACTTATCATCCCGAAAAGTACAACTATAATTACACCGACAATTACGGTTACCGGCTTCTCTATGGAAAACTTTATAATTTCCATTGTTCCTTCTTAGTCATCTGCAGATTAACACAGAAAGCTAACAGAATTATTGCAGAAATTAAATGTTAATAAGAATCTGTGATAATCTGTGTATTTCTTATCTTAGAATATTTTTTAATTCTATCAAATATCTGTGGTTATCTGTGGTTAAGTATATTTACCTTCTGTCCGTTCCTGAGCCTCTCATTACCCTTAATCACTACTTTCATACCTTCTGTTAGACCCTGTCCATTTATTCCGGCTGTCTTGCCTTTATACCCAATTACATTTACCTGTATCAAACTGGCAGTTGAGTCTTTAACTGCAAAAACAACGGTATTACCATACATGGTAACTACTGCATCTCTCGGTACTATGAGTGTTTTTCTCTTCTTAGCTTCTGGCAGAGCAACTCTTGCTTCCATCCCCTCGATTAGTAACATGGAATTTGTTATGCGAATCTTTACAGGGAATGTCCTCGTTGCTATATCACCCCTGGGTATGACTGCAAAAACTTTTCCAGTCATCTCCTTTCCTCCCGCCTTTACTTTTACACTCATACCAGTTTTGGTAGCCTTAATTACTCTTTCAGGAACTTCTACAATAATATCCACTATATCGTCCTTTGCAACAGTTGCTACAGTTGCACCCGGCGACAGCCATTCACCTCTGTCTACATGTTTTTTTATTGCGACACCATCAAACGGAGCTTTAACTTTCTTTTTCTGAAGTTCAACCTCAAGGCGCTCCACATCTGACCTCAAGGAATTGGCTTTCTTCTCAAGCCCTTTCACGTTAAATCTGTTTGCATCATATAACTTCTCTGATATGAGTTCTTCCCTGTAAAGACTCTCTGTTCTTCTGAGGTCTTTTTCTGCCTTTTCAAGGTCTGCCAGAACCTGTTCATAGGATGCTGTAGTCGCATTAAGTGTTTTTTCCAATAAATCAGAATCAATTCTTACAAGAATATCCCCCTCTTTTATTCTCTGACCTTCTTCAAAGTTGACTACCTCAACCATTCCACTAACCTCAGAGGCAACATCAGAAACTTCCTGATAGTAAACAGTTCCGATAAATTCAGCCTCAGGACTTACCATGCCGGTACTTATATCTGATACAACTACATTTGCAGGTCTCTCCGACTCGACACCCTTAGTTCCGTCATTGTCCTCACCCTTCTGGGCATGAACAGCTGTAAATAACATAAGAATTATGGAGAGAACTAATGTAATCCTTTCTATTATATCTGTCATAACTTCGTTCCCCTTGACCCCTCTATGAGTTGTAGACTTGAATCCTTTCCACTATTTTTCTTTTATATTATCACTGATGTCAGCAGACTATTGACTGATTTCCGCTTTCAGAAATGTTCCGGTTGCACGCCTTAATCTTAAAATAGCCAGCTGATAATCATACTTTGCATTTGCAAGTTCTCTTTCTGCTGTGACAAGAAGTGTGTTTGCATCCATCACATCTATACTGTTTACAAGACCGTATTTAAACTGTTTGGAAACCAGATTATAGTTATCCTTTGCAAAAGTAAGCTGATCCTCAAATGACTTTAAAACCCCCTTCTGGGTTATAAAATCAAGATATGCCTCTTCAACCTCTATAAATATTGTTTTCTTTATGTCTTCATAATCAAGTACAGACTGCCTCTGTTTTGCCTTTGCCTCTCTTACCTCTGCCCTTCTGAGCCCACCTTCAAAGAAGGGAAAATCAATCTTTATACCGCCATAAATTCTTTCTTTAATCTCAAAGGACGAAGACGGTTCATCCTTTTCCCTGAAATACACTCCCTCTATCGAAAGAGTAGGCCAGTATAAACCCCTTGCATATTTAACCTCATCTTCAGCGATCTTCTTTTGAAGTTCAACCGCTTTTAAATCAACTCTTTCAGATAAGGCTGTCTGTTTGAGTGATTCAATAGTTTTGGATTCATTGCTGTCTTTAAAATCCTGGGTTATGTCAACGGTCTCTTTAAGTTCATAATCCTCACCTATGCCGACAATTCTTCCAAGAATGGCTTTTGAAAGTTTGAGTGTATTTTCTGCCCTTATTAAATCTGACTGTGCACTTGCCAGCTCTGCATTTGCTCTTAAAAGCACAGTTTTTGTAACCTCCCCGACCTCCAACCTAATCCTTGCAGCATCCCTGTGTTTTATTAGCCTGTCTACATTTGAATTAGCTATCTCCATCTCCCTTTTTGCTTTAAGCACTTCATAATAAGCTGAAGCTACACTTAAAAGATAATCTTCTTTAACAGCATTGAGGTTAAACCTGCTTTTCATTATTTTCTTGCCAGCAATTCCGAAGCCTGTGAATTCCCTCCCGCTTAAAGACAAAGATTGATCAAGCCTGAGTCCCCATGAAGTACTATAGTCAGGCTGGATACTAAAACCAGAAGTTGCTTCTTTGCTCTCACTAAATTTGGTATATTCTCCAAAGGCTGATAATGTAGGAAGTAAATCTGCTATGGCCTTGTCCTTACCCCTTTCCGTTATATAAAGGTCTTCCTCTGAAATTTTTATATCTTCTGCACGCTCGAGTGCTACCTTATAAAGGTCATTGAGAGAATATATATTCTGTGACCGGACATTAGAAAGACAACCTAATAGAAAAATGAAAATCAATACAGTTTTGTCTATTCTCATTAATATGCAGCCCCTTCCTTATAGATGTATATTGATCAGTTTACACAGTAAAAAAGCACCGCTCTTTCTAACGGGGTAAACTTTTATTTATTTAACGTGCCGAGTACAAATATATTAACAAATTCTCCTATAACCTTTTCTGACTCTTTTTTATATATATTTCTACCTTTTATGATTTCTTCAGTCAAAAAATAAGAGAAAATCATACCCAGGAATGCCCTGGCATTCATCTGAGCTGAAAATATCCTTACCGTACCCCTTTTCTTTAATAAACTAAAATAGCCGGCAAGAGTATTTATAAGTTCATCCAAAAATTTGCTATGAACCAACCTTATTTTTTCAGGATATACATTCATCTCCGAAAGCATAATTCTAACCAGAGCTTTCCTTTCTTTCAGAGTTTCAATAAATCTTACTCCTACAATACTGAGTGCTTCTTCGTATGAAAGTCTCTCGAGTTCTGGAAGAAGTCCCCTTAGTTTTGGCAGGAAGGAATATCTGTTGAGCACCTCTTCAAACAGCCTTTCCTTCCTGCCAAAATGCCTGAAGAGAGTAAGTTCTGTAACACCAGCCTCCTTGGCTATCTCTCTTGTAGTAGCACCAAGATAACCTTTCTCTGAAATCAATTTTAGCGTAGCTTCCAGGAGATTTTCAAAAGTGTTAGACTTATTCATAATTGTAAGTAATTACTTACTATATCCAGATATAAACAATAAATCAATAAAAAATTGATTATGGATTTAAAGACTTATTTTCTATTTGCTCTTTATAATCTTATTTTTCGAATTGAGCAGAATTATCTTTGATTTGAAATCTTTCAGCTCACTATCATCAAAATAACTGTAGCTGAATATTATAATTTTATCTCCAGCAATACCCTTTCTTGCAGTAGGGCCGTTAAGGCATATCTCCCCTGAATTTTTCATGCCTGGTATCACATAAGTTTCGAAACGCTCCCCGTTATTAAGATTGCTTACCATCACTATCTCATAAGGTAGTATCCCTGCCTCTTTTAAAATAGCTTCATCAATTGTTATGCTGCCTTCATACTCAAGGTCAGACTTTGTAACCGTTGCCATATGTATCTTTGCCCTTAGCACGCACCTTAACATAGCAGTACCCCGTGACTCCTGATATTATGATCTTCTGATATCCTGATATACTGATGTACTGCCCTGTCTGTCATTCTATTATTTTTGGTACGCGATAGAACTTATCAGTATGGTCTGGCGCATTTAAAAGTGCATCTTGTCTTTTTAGAGAGGCTACAGGCATATCCTCTCTAACAACATTATTTATTGAAATAACATGGGATGTAGGCTCAATATCTCTAGTATCAAGTTCATTAAGCTTGTCCATATAATTCAGAATGCTGATTATCTGTTTGCTAAAAAGCTCTTTTTCCTCTACCGAAAGAGATAATCTGGCAAGTCGGCCTAAATGATCAATAGAGATATTCATAAGTTAAAATTTATATCCTCTCTAGGTTAGCAAGCTTTAAGGAAAGTCTTTTTAATCCTATATCAGGAAAGTTTACAGTAACCTTCTGGTCATCTCTTTCACCATAGCAATCCCTTACAATTCCTACCCCCCATACAGGATGTTTTACCCTGCAGCCTGATGAAAATAAAGGAGCAATTCTTTTAGCATCAATTTTCCTCTTTCCATTGATAATCTTTGATGTCTTGGGATCTGCAACTTTTTCGATCCAATGACAGCAATTTCGGGGTACATTCTTGAGAAATCTTGATACATCCTGCTCCTGTACCCTTGAATATAATCTTCTCCTGCGGGCACCAGTCAATAACAGGAGAGCTTTTGCCCTTGTCATTCCGACATAAAAGAGCCTTCTCTCTTCTGCAATTTCTGCATCATTTCCAACTGCTTTGAAATAAGGAAGCATTCCCTCTTCCAGCCCTGTGATAAAAACGACCGGGAATTCAAGTCCTTTGGCATTATGAAGAGTCATAAGTGAAATATACTCATCCTCAACAGAGCTTTCAGGATTCGACATTATTGTAACTTTATCAATAAACTCCTGAATATGTTGGCCTTCCGCCGAAGAAATCAGTTCATCAACATTCTGCCTTTTCTCTTCGTCAAGGATTTCCAGATAGCCTGTTTTTTCCACCACATCCTTTAGCATCTCATCAGCATTTTTATATGTTAAAGAGGATACTTTTTCGATCAATCTGACAAAATTATTTAACTTGTCCTTAGTTGATGTTGCTATTACATTGTTACGGAAACACAACTTCAATGCTTTAAACAGGCATAAAGACTTTTTCTTTGCTTCATGTTCAATCTTGGAAAGAGTTGCAGCACCTATCCCTCGAGGCGGACAGTTAATAATTCTTCTGAAGCTTACATTATCGCCATGGTTCAAAATAAGACGTGCATAAGCAATAATATTTTTTATTTCGTTTCTCTTGTAAAAGCCGACACCTCCAATAACATTATATGGCAGTCCAGCTTCTCGCAGTGAATCCTCTATCGCCCTGGACTGAAGGTTCACCCTGTAAAATATGCCTATTTCACTATATGAATAAGAACCTTTTAAATAGAGTTCTTTTATTACTTTTGCAATATGTTTGGCTTCCTCTCGTTCACTGCTTAACCAACAAAAGTTAACCTTCTCCCCACAGCCTTTATTAGTCCAGAGCTTCTTGTCTTTTCTTTTATAGTTAACTGAGATTATGGCATTAGAAACATCAAGTATATTTTGAGTAGAGCGATAGTTCCTCTCAAGCCTGACAACTTTTGCCCTGGGGAAATCCTTCTCAAAATTCAGAATATTCTGTACATCAGTTCTTTTGAATCTGTTTATGCTCTGGTCATCGTCTGCCACTGCACATATATTTTTATGAAGCAAAGACAATTTCTTAATAAACTGGTACTGGGCGAAGTTTAAATCCTGAAATTCGTCAATAAGTATATAAGGAAATGAATTCTGATATTTTTCAAGGATTTTTGGATCCTCATTAAAAAGTCTGACGGCTACCATAACTAAATCGTTGAAATCAAGGGCGTTACTCCTCTTAAGCTCATCCTGATACCTTACATAAACCTTTGCCAATTTTTCATCAAAGCCAAAACCATTACCGGATGAAAGAAATTCTTCAGGCCCGACAAGAGTAGTTTTCAAAAAATTGATTCTTGATGAAACGCCTTTGTACAGTGCTTCGTAAATCTTGAATTCTTTTAGTATATGCCGGATAAGATTACACCGATCATCTTCATCGTATATCGAAAAATCATTTTTATAACCAATTTTGTGTATTTCTTTGCGCAGAATCCTGCTGCACTGTGAATGTATAGTGCCTATCCAAGAATATTGCACATCTTGGTTGACTAGACTTTTGATTCTTTCCTTCATATCAATGGTGGCTTTGTTGTTAAAGGTAACAGTTAAAATAGATTCAGGAGAGATTTTTTTTGTTTTTAGAATATATGCAAATTTGTGAGCAATAACCTTTGTCTTTCCACTACCAGCACCTGCTAATACTAACAACGGACCCTTAACATGTTTAAGGGCTTTAATTTGCTGAGGATTTAAATTCTGTATTAAATTCGATTTTGACATCTGACGCCCCAGTCAATCAAAAATAGAAATAAAGTGACAGTTTTTATTTCTATTTTTAAATGACTAACTATAATAACAAAAAATTTACAATTAAATCTACTGTTTACTTATCAATTGTTAATTGTAATTTGTTATTCGACTGTAACGCTTTTTGCAAGGTTTCTCGGCTGATCTACGTCACAACCTCTTAGCACGCCTATATGATAAGCGAGTAACTGAAGGGGTACCGCAATAATTATAGAAGTTAAATATCTATTTGAATCCGGGATAAGGATACAGTTTTTTGAGATCTCACAGACCTCACCACTACTTTCATTTGAAATCGAAATAACTTTGCCACCCCTGCTATTAACCTCCTGTATCCCGGTTATCATTTTTTCGTAGAGATTGTCTTTGGGAACAATAACAACAACAGGAAGCTCCTCATCAATCAGAGCAATTGGCCCATGTTTCATTTCTCCGGCAGGATATCCCTCTGCATGAATATAGGATATCTCCTTTAATTTCAGCGCTCCCTCAAGGGCAATGGGATAGTTAATGTTTCTACCGAGATATATAAATCCTTTTGCTTTAAAGCAACTTCTCGCAATTTCCTTTATTGCCTCATCTGTAGCAAGCGCCTTTTCTATTTTCCCTGGAAGTATAAGAAGTTCATTCAATAATTCCTTTGACTTCTCTTCGTTTATAACTCCCCTAAGTTGCCCCAATGCTATAGCCAATAGATAAAGGGTTGCAATCTGTGTAAGAAAGGACTTGGTTGATGCAACACCTATTTCAGGTCCTGAATGTGTGTAAAAAACAGCATCTGCTTCTCTTGCAGACGTGCTCCCAACTACATTACATATAGTGAGTATTTTTGCACCCATTTTCTTTGCTTCCCTCTGTGCAGCAAGTGTATCGGCAGTTTCACCTGACTGGGTAATAACTACCATTAAGCTATCAGAATCTATAAGTGGCCTTCTGTATCTGAATTCTGAAGCAATATCTACTTCAACAGGGATTCTGGCTAGTTCTTCTATCATATATTTACCAGTAAGAGATGCATGGTAGGATGTTCCACATGCCACTATAAAAATCTTTTTTGTGTTTTTAAAAACTTCTCTGGAAAGCCCGAATTCATCAATATTTATCTCGCCGCTCTCTATCGAAAACCTTCCTCTTATTGTATCGCTTACAGAACGCGGCTGTTCGAATATCTCTTTAAGCATGAAATGCCTGTATCCACCCTTTTCCGCCATAGAAGAGTCCCATGATATGGATTTAACGTCTTTCTGGACAGGGGAGCCGTCAAAAGTTGTAATAAACACACCATCATTGGTTAGTATAACCATCTCTTCTTCATCAAGAAACATTACATCTCTTGAATAATTCAAAAATGCAGGTACGTCCGATGCAATAAAATATTCCCCGTCACCAAGACCTACAACAAGGGGGCTGTCTTTCCGGACACCTACAATCTTGTTGGGTTCATTTTCGTTGATAACAGCAAGTGCATATGCACCCTTTACCTCCTTTAATGCCTCTCTGACAGCCTCTTCAAGTGGAAGGGTATTGCAATAATCTCTGATAAGGTGACAAAGCACTTCAGTGTCAGTTTCTGATGTAAATTCGTATCCTTTCTCAATCAACTTCTTCTTAAGCAGAAGGTAATTTTCTATTATGCCGTTATGAGCTATAACTATACCGTCTGATCTATGTGGGTGAGCATTTTCTTCAGATGGTTTGCCGTGTGTAGCCCACCTCGTATGGCCGATTGCTGTATTGCTCGTCAGATTTTTTGTCTCAATAATAGAGGTTAAATCCTTGATTTTGCCTCTGCACCTTATAACGTCTATATTATTATCCTGAAAAAAGGCGATACCGGCTGAATCATAACCTCTGTATTCAAGACGCCTCAGACCTTCCATAATAACTGTAACTGCGTTTTTGCTTCCTATATACCCTATTATTCCGCACATATCTTCGCTTTATCCTCTTTATACCATGCGCCTTTACCTTTACTTATACTTTTACGTGCCCTGTACGAACTAAAAGGTTGCGTCTAACGGTTTCGGTAACGACGCCCGTTTACTCATCGCATGGCGCAAGGCGCTCGGCGCATGGCATTCTTTTTACTACTTGCTGCTTACTCTTTGCCCCTTGCTCCCTGCTCCTTGCCTTTCAGTGCCTACTCCTTTTTTTTTGCGCTTTTTGCTTTGCACCTTGCCCTGTACCAGACGGTGCAGTGCCTTGCGCTTTGCCCAATTTTCTATATTCTTCTGACTGACCCTGCTCAAAGCAAGAGCTCCTGCAGGGACATCCTTGGTAATTGTGGAGCTGGCGCCTATATAGGCACCTTTTCCAACTTTTACTGGAGCAATAAGCTGGGTATCACTGCCAACAAAAACATTATCATCAATAATTGTAACATGCTTCTTTTCTCCGTCATAGTTGCAAGTTATCGTTCCTGCCCCTATATTAACGCCTTTCCCGATTCTCGTATCACCTAGATAGCTCAGGTGGGAAGCTCTGGTCTTCTTCCCTATAATTGCCTTTTTAAGTTCAACAAAATTGCCTATCTTGGCCTTACTACCGATTTCAGAGCCAGGCCTGACACGTGCAAATGGACCAACAGAAGCCCTGCTTTTTACAGTCGAGTCTTCTATTACTGTTGAATCTTGTATTACTACCTTATCCCCTAAATTGCTGCTTTTAATCCTTACATTCGGGTAAATTGTAGACCCCCTACCTATTCTAGTATGTCCCTCTATATATACATTTGGATATATTAATGTTCTTTCCCCAATATATGCATAAGGATGAATAAAAACCGAATCAGTATCAATAAAACTTACCCCTTTATTAATCCACTTGTTAATTATCTGGCTCTTCATCAACTTTGATGCCTGGTAAAGTTCATTCTTTGTATTAACCCCCATAAATTCTTCTTCTGTACCTATACAATAAACAGATGTTTTTAATCCCTTCTTTAAAGACAGTCCTACTATATCCGTAAGATAAAACTCGCCTTTCAACCTGTTTATTTTTATCTGTTTAAGAAGATGTAGTGCACTATAATCTATTGCATATACCCCACTGTTTACTTCATGTATCTTTTTCTGCATATGGTTGGCGTCTTTATCCTCGATTATAGATAAAACCCGTCCTGAATCATCCCTGACAATCCTTCCATAATTGTCAGGATCTGTTGCAATAAATGAAAGGACTGAAATCGTATTTTTATTTTTTCTGTGCAGGCTCAGAAATTTCTTTATCGTATTATGGCTTACAAGAGGTGTATCTCCATTTAATACAATAAGAACCCCTTCGAAGTTCTTCAATGCTTTTTTTGCACATAAAAACGCATGTGCAGTACCCATTGGTTTCTTCTGTAATGCAAATAAAACATTTTCAGAGTCAATAGATTCTTTTATTAAATCGGCATGTTTTCCAACTATAACGATAGTTTTTTCCGGCTTCAGCTTCTGGGCTGTATTGATAACATACTGAAGCATAGGAATCCCGTAAATACTGTGTAATACCTTTGGAACAGGCGAACTCATTCTCTTTCCAATTCCAGCTGCAAGTATAATGCATGCGTTATTCACTCTATTCTTTCTCCTGTTGTCAGCCTATAATCAGTCTTCTCCAAAAGGATAATTTTTATTTTGAACAGATTTCTGTATATTATACCTAACTTCTACCTGCCGACCTTTTCTGCCACCTCATCAGGGATATCAAAATTGGCATATACATTCTGAACGTCATCTTGGTTCTCGAGTGCATTTATAAGTCTTAACATCTGTTCTGCTGCCTCTTCATCTAATACCATATAATTTTTTGGAAGCATTGTTATCTCAGCAGATTCGATCGGAATATTCGCTTTTTCGAGTGCAGCCTTTACATAACTATAATCCTCAGGTGCAGTGATTACTTCATAGTTGTCTTCCTGAGGATCATTTTTCATATCCTCGGCACCTGCATCAAGTACAATAGACATAACCGAGTCCTCTGTTGCCTTTGATTTATTAATCAATATATATCCCTTCTTATCAAACAGCCATGAAACGCATCCTGTTTCGCCGAGATTACCTCCGTTTTTAGACATTATATGTCTAACTTCAGAAATAGTCCTGTTCTTGTTTTCAGTCATAACCTCAATCATTATTGCAACGCCTGAAGGTCCGTATCCCTCGTATACAAATTCTTCATATGAAACACCGGGGAGCTCGCCGGTCCCCTTCATAATCGCTTTTTTAATATTATCGTGCGGCATGTTTACACCTTTCGCCTTTTCGATTGCTGTGCGTAATCTCGGATTACCTGCAGTGTCTCCGCCTCCCAGTCTCGCCGCAGTCGATATCTCTTTGACAATTTTAGTAAAAAGAGTCCCTCTTTTAGCGTCTGTATGCGCTTTTTTATGCTTTATCTGAGCCCATTTAGAATGTCCTGACACATGCTCCTCCAGAGTTAATTATCTTCTGGCTTTCTTTTTTTGATTTCTTCTAATCTATCTTTTGATATTATACTCTCTCTTGAATCAGGAAACAGTGCAATAACAATCTTATAACCTTTTTCAGCCTCAACAAGATCATCAAGATTCAACTTTGCTTCTGAATACATAAACATCTCCAATGGTCTTATAAGAATTCCCTTTTCAATAAACTGCTTGATAGCAGGTGTATAAAACTTTAAGAGTTTCTCCCATTTGGCGTTCCTGTAATAACTCTTCGAGAGTGTATCATCAAGAAGATCCCTCATATTTGAATCCGGATATTTCTTTATAAATTCGTTGTGGAGACTCTCGGCTTTTTCAAAAACCGGCGGATTATAATCCGTAAGATAAATCAGCAACAATCTCCAGTAACATTCCTGAGCTAACGGTGCTTCCGGATATTCGTCAATAATATCTTTGTATGAGGCTTCAATCTTGGAAAGAACAGCCATTCTGTCAACACTTTCGGTAAGCTCCAGTATCTTATGAAATGCCTCCATTGCCTTTTTTTCCTGCTCTTCTATACTTAATTTGTCGTCATCTTTCTTGACCTCTTCAGCTGTGGCAGTAAAAGAAAATATAGATGCAGAAAACAGAAACAGAAAAAGCAGTGTTAATTTAAATACTTTCTTCATGATTTTTATAATAATTACATGGAATTTATGCTGTCAAGACAACAAAATAAACTCAAAACTATCAATTGCATAAAGCAGATTGCATTTTAATCCAAAATCTACAATCCAAAATAGCCAATTTAAAATTTATTTCACAAATACTAATATTCGATCCCGTATTCTTTTATCTTGGTCAGAAGTGTCTTATAACTGACCTGTAATATCTCTGATGCCTTGCTCTTATTACCTTTTGTTTCTTCTAAAGCCCTTATTATTCGCTGTGTCTCGGCAATTCTCATAGCCTCTTTCGAGACATCCTCCAGTGTCCCATCCATTGGGATATTCCTCAAAGTGCTTTGGACAGGAGCCTGCGTATTTAGTGTAATATGATCAGCAGTAATTCTATCACCGTCACAGAGAATAATCGCCCTCTCTATACAGTTTTCCAGTTCCCTTACATTACCTTTCCATGGATGATTCATTAATATATCAAGTGCATTATCTGAAATACTTTTTACCGCCGTTTTCAACTCAGTACAATATTTACCAATAAAATATTCAGTTAGAAGAGGAATGTCATCCTTTCTCTCCCTTAATGGCGGTATTACTATTGGAAACACATTTAATCTGTAGAATAGATCTTCCCTGAACAGCTTTTCCTCCACCGCATTTTCAATATCTTTATTGCTCGCTGCGATTATTCTTACATCAATCTCAATAGGCTTTATGCCTCCCACATGCTCAATTTCACCCTCCTGTATTACCCTTAGAATCTTTGCCTGTAGTGATAGATCCATTTCAGCGATCTCATCCAGGAATATTGTACCTTTATCAGCAAACTCAAACTTTCCCGGTTTTTTTGCATCTGCCCCTGTGAAAGAACCTTTTTCATGGCCAAAGAGTTCTGACTCAAGAAGCTCTCTGGGTATTGCAGCACAGTTAATGGGAACAAAAGGATATTCACTTCTTGGACTCAGGTTGTGAACAGCCCTTGCAAAAAGCTCCTTTCCCGTGCCGCTTTCACCAAGCAGAAGTACAGTTGTCTTGGTAGAAGTGACCTTCTGTACTTTTTCGGCAACTTCGGTTATACCGCGACTGTTACCTATTATTTGGGGAATTCCAAACTTCGATGCCAATTCATCCTTGAGAAGAATATTTTCCGTACGCAGCCTCTGTGTCTCAAGTGCCCGCCTTATAAGTAACAGTAAATGGTCAGTATCAAAAGGTTTGGTTATGAAATCAAATGCACCCTCTTTAATTGCTTTCACAGCAATCTCAATCGTTCCATAAGCTGTCATAACTATAACAGGCGTTAACGGGTTTTCTGCTTTTGCTGCCTTGAGAACATCGATACCGTCTTTCTTGGGAAGTTTTAAATCCGACAGCACAAGATTAAAATTATTCTCCTTAATTTGTTTAATGCCTTCCATTCCATCCCTGGCAATAACAACTCTGTACCCTGCGGATTCAAGGGTTTCCTTAAGCATCTGTGCCATTGATTCTTTATCTTCGGCTAAAAGGATCGACTGCATAATCAATATTTTACCTTAAGGCTGCCAGAATATCCTAGAATATCCCAGGAAGCTTTACATTTTTGCATCTTCTAAGGCCTGACCGCACGAGCAAGCAGGTGACGAGAAATCTAAGGCAAAAAAGCTTTTTAATATTGATTTAAGTTTTTCAGTAGATGCCTGCATCATCTCGATAACCTCTGTTGTAGTCAGTTTCTTACCTGTAATTCCAGCAGCATAGTTAGTTATAACTGATATACATGCAAAACATATCTCTAATTCTCTTGATAGCACGGCTTCAGGCATTACTGTCATTCCAACCATATCAGCTCCTGATATCGAAAAGGCCTTAATCTCTGCCGCTGTTTCAAGTCTCGGCCCTTCAGTACATATATAGGTCCCTTCTTTAGTTACAGCAACTCCAGATTTATCTGCAGCAGCAAAAATATATTTCCTCAGGTCAGAACAAAATGGCTCGGTAAAATCAACATGAACAACCTCATCTTCATCATAGAACGTAGATTGCCTGCCGACTGTTTTATCAATTAATTGATCCGGTACAGCTATAACGCCAGGCTTCATTTCACTGCTTATTCCACCTGAAGCACCTATCGATATAATTCTCTTAATGCCCAGGTCTCTAAATCCCCATATATTTGCCTTGTAATTTATTTTATGTGGCTGAATGTGATGTACTGAACCGTGCCTTGGTAAAAAAGCAATCTCCTTCCCTGATAAAGATCCTATTCTGTAATCATCTGAAGTCTTTCCATAGGGAGTACTAATCTTTACTGAATCTATAATCTCCAGCCCTGGAATGTCATACAGGCCACTTCCGCTAATTACACCAAACAATGGCATAATTTCCTCCTGTTAATTAAATTACAATTACCAAATCCCAAATTATTATTTACCCTTTGTCTTTAGCAAACTAAACGGTTACGTCATTCGGTCACGGTTACGACGCCCGTTTATTCATTGCATGGCGCAAGGCGCTCGGCGCATGGCGTTCTTTTTACTCCTCACCACTTACTTTCCTTTTATCTTTTATTTTTACTGCCTACTTCCTAGTGCTTACTTCCTACTTTTTGCTCTTTAACCTCTACCTCTACCTATGCCTGTTTTATTTAATGTTATAATAACTTACTTTATCAAATTAGGAAATGATAAATCAGTTACAGAAAGGACTATATGCTTGATAAAGAACTTCAGATTAACTTAATTAAAAAGGCTCTTTCAAGAGGCGGAGAATATGCTGAGGTTTTTACAGAACATCGAAAACAGACTTCACTTACCATTGAAGACAGCAAATTGGAAAAAAACATAACAGGGACAGAAGCAGGTGCAGGTATACGGCTGATATATAATGGCAAGACCGCTTATGCTTTTAGTAACAATCTTACAAAAAAGGCCTTGATGCAGGCTGCTGCTGAAGTAAGCAAAGCCGCTAAAGAAAAATCTTTTAATTCAATAATTGACCTGAATATCAAGAAGCCTTCTGTAGATTTCAATATAAAATTGTTTCCAGATGACATCCCCTTAAACAGGAAAATATCGATTGTGAGGAAGGCTGACAGTATCGCAAGAGGTTTTGACAACAGGATAAAGCAGGTTACTGTAATCTACAGAGACTCAATACATAAGACACAGATTGCAACATCAGATGGTTCTGTTGTGGAAGACGAAAGGATTTATACGACTGCGATCATCCAGGTAATTGCAGTTCATAGAGATATTATTCAGACAGGATATGAACCTATCGGCGGGCTTTTGGGATTTGAACTTTTTGATGAATATGATATTGAAGATCTAAGTCTGAAGGCAGCAAAGAGAGCTATAATGATGCTTGATGCCAGGAGAGCACCTGGGGGTAGAATGCCAGTTGTAATATCATCAAATGCGGGAGGTACCTTGATTCATGAAGCCATCGGTCATGGTCTTGAGGCAGACCTTGCACAGCAGGGGCTCTCGGTATTCTCTAACAAAATCGGCATTCAGGTTGCATCAAAACTCATCACAGTTATAGATGACTCTACACTCGCACAGAAAAGAGGTTCATACAGGTTTGACGATGAAGGTACACCATCACAGAGGACCGTACTTGTTCAGAATGGAGTGTTAAAGAAATACATGTATGACAGGCTTAATGCTATGAAATATGGTGCCCGGTCAACAGGCAATGGCAGACGTGAGTCATACAAACATCGCCCGATACCAAGGATGTCAAATACTTATATTTCAGAGGGAGAGACATCTCCTGCGCAGATATTAAGCTCACTGGAAAAAGGTCTTCTTGTCGAGAAAATGGGTGGCGGCCAGGTTAATACTGTAACTGGTGATTTTGTTTTTGATGTACAGGAAGGTTACCTGATCGAAAAAGGGAAAAAAGGTGAACCTGTAAGAGAAGCAACCTTAACCGGAAATGGTCCTCAAATCCTAAAATCAATAGATATGGTTGGTAATGACCTTGGATTTGCCATCGGTACATGCGGAAAAGATTCACAGGGTGTCCCTGTCTCTGACGCAATGCCGACAATCAGGATTCCGGAGATTGTTGTAGGCGGGGCATACGAATCATAGGATAGTCAGAACTGTGTCGAACATTATACATCTGAGGATATTTATCAACACTTCCTTCAATAACAATCATTGATAAATAAGCAAATATTATCTGGCACCAAATTTGCTTAATTCAAAACCTGGAATTATGCGTTTACAGAGAACTATAAAACATGAAGTAAGCTTTGAAGGCATAGGTCTGCATACTGGCAAATACGCAAAAGTAGTACTGAGACCTGCTCCAAGAGATGCGGGGATAACGTTCATAAGAAAAGACAAAAATACATTTATAAAAGCTAATGTAAGTTCAGTAATTGATACCGCTTTTGCAACTACGATCGGGAATAACGGGGTCAAGATCAGGACAGTTGAGCACATCTTATCCGCCCTTGCCGGACTCGGAATAGACAATATTTTTTTAGAAGTAAACGGCCCCGAGATACCTATTTTGGATGGTAGCTCAACTGAATTAATAAATATTATACTGAAAGCCGGCATTGCCAAACAGGGCAAAAAAAGACCATTTTTAAGAATAACAAGACCATTTATTTTTGAGGATGGCATCACAAAAGTAGCTCTATTTCCATACAATGGCACACGCATAACATACAGCATATCATTCAAACATTACGGTATCGGAGAACAGAGACTCAGTCTTGAAATTACTGAGGAAACCTTTGTGAGTGAAATAGCCCCTGCAAGAACATTCGGATTTTTAAAGGATATTGAATATCTCCGTACAAATGGCTTTGCAAAGGGTGGCTCACTTGACAATGCTATTGTACTAGGAGAAAACGGAATACTAAACTCTTCGAAATTAAGATTCGAAGATGAATTGGTACGCCATAAAATACTTGATTCTATTGGAGATTTCTCTCTTATTGGCTTTCCTATATATGGCCATATTATCGCAAATAAATCAGGACATTCAACAAATATAAGACTTTTGAAAAAATTGCTTTCAACTCCAGATGTCTGGGATATTATAACAGAAAAAGATATGCATTTAACCTCTGTTGTACAAATAAATACTTAAAAATCAAGGGGTTAAGGTACCTCTATTTTTTAGACCAAAATTCTTATCAATTATGCTAATATAAACAAAAAAAAGTGGCTGGAGAACCGCTATCCTCCAGCCAAAGTACAAATAAATCATATAACCTATCTTTTTTTCTTCTTAGCAGCCTTCTTTGTCTTTTTTGCTGCCGGCTTCTTTGCTGCAGCTTTCTTCTTTACTGCAGCCTTCTTTTTTACCGCCACTCTCTTCACCACCTTTCCTTCCCCATTACCACTGGGAAGATTAAGTTAAAGCTTCCCCAAAAGTACTATTTTATTACCAGAGAGAAGCTTTGCTAAAGCAGCATCGCCGCTTTCCTTCTTATTTTTAAACTCGTTTTCATCTATCAAGGTTAAGCTAATCTTTTTTTTAAATCTTTCCTCGATATCACTGATACCTTCTATGACTAAAGATGATGGCCCTACTATAAAGAGGTTTACAGTATCAGCATCTTCGCTTTCTGTATATGGGCCATAAATAAATGCAATCTTTGCAGCTGATGTCTTTAGTAAGGCTTTAAGAGCACCAGGAATACCTAATGATTTTGCAATAAGACTTTTTAGCTCTGAAAAGAGAGGAGACTTTTTCTCTGCCTGAAAATATTTTAGATTTGCAACCTTTTTACTTACGAGTATTCCCATCTTCTCTAAATTGTCAAGCTCTCTTTTTACGCCTGATGGATTTTTTCTTAAAAGAGTGGCGATTTCTCTAACATAAAATTTTTCATCGGGATTATTAAGGAGAAGGTCAAGCAGATCAGCTCTTACTGATGATGAGAATAAACTCTTTAATGTGTTTCGTAATTGTTTCGACATTACTTGTTTATATTTATATAACAGTATTTATCTCTTTGTCAACAAAATAATAATAATTAAAAACAAATTTTAGTTTTAAATAAACAGATTCTTAGAAATTTAATACAGGCAATTACATTATTTCTATTCTCTGAACACACCCATGATACGATCGTTCCAAAGTTTCGTCTAACGGTAACGGTAAAGTAGGTAGTAGGTAGTAGGTAGTAGGTAGTAGGTAGTAGGTAGTAGGTAGTAGGTAGTAGGCACAAATTAAAAATAGGCATAGGTAAAGGAAGAGGTAAAGAGTAAAGAGTGAGGAGTGAGGAGTGAAAAGTAAGGAGTAAAAAACGCTATGCACCATGCGCCATGCGCCATGCGAAAAGTAAACGGGCATTGTAACCGTTACCGTAAGACGTAAACTCTTAGTTCTCAAAGAGTTGGCAGTAAGCACTGATGAAAAGGACAGTTACAGGTAAAGATTTCATTTCTCCATCAAATTCCTTACCACTTTTAAATTTCTTATATCATCATCTTCTGATTTTTTAGGAGTCTCAAGAATAATCGGGATAGTTTTAAAATCAGGATAGTTTAAAAAATTCCTGATACCTTCAATTCCTATTTTACCTTTCCCGATATGCTCATGCCTGTCGATACCGGAACCAAGTTTTCCCTTGGAGTCATTAAGATGTAAAAGTTTTATTTTATGTCTGCCAAAAAATTTATCAATTTCAGCTGATATCAGGTTAATACCTTTACTGGACTTTATGTCATATCCTGCAGAAAATGCATGACATGTATCTATGCATACACCCGCTATAAGCTCACCAGGGACTTTCTCTATTATTTCAGAGATTTCTTCAATTTTTGATGTTATATCGCTATATCCCCCTGCAGTATTTTCGAGTAAAAGACCTGCCTGCCATTCCCCTCTATCTGAAATCTCCGTCAGACAGGATGCTGCCCTTTTTCTCGCAATTTTAGATTTTTCACCTGAGGCGCTTCCTGTATGTAACACAACATATTCCGCCCCTATCTTGTCAGCAATATTCATCTCATTGATTACCATATCAACAGATCTTTTTATCAGACTTCGATTTTCTGAGGCCAAATTAATCAGATATGACGTATGTATGAACACAGGTGAAATGTCATATGCTCTGACAAGCTTTTTGAATGATCTGATTTCATCTGAACTTCTTTCTTTTACAGACCATCCCCTTGGATTATGCGAGAATATCTGCAAAGTATTACATCCAAGCTCTCTAGCTCTTTCTACGCTCTTATAAAGACCTCCTGCTATAGATGTATGTACTCCAATTCTGTGCATGACCTTTTGATTAACGGTTACGTCTGTCGTTAACGACTAACGTTACCTTTTAGTTCGCATTATTTATTCTCCTTTACGAGCCGTAGGTTGCAAAATTCCCTCAAGAATCCGATTACATAATTCTCAGAGCTTTTAGTTTATGTCATGGATTTTAATTTTTCGATTTCTCTTATGACAATCTTTCCGGCTTTTGAACTTATAAGTCCACTCTTTGAAAACTTGCTCATAGTTCTTATGGATGTTTCAACTGTAGTACCAACCATTTCTGCTATATCCTGTTTTGTAAGCTTGATATTAATCACTATACCGTCTGGAGTCTTTTCCCCGGCTTTTTGTGACAGCTTAATAAGAAGTGATGCAATTCTTGATTCGACCTTTTCAAGGGCTATGCTCTTTATCATTTCATGCGAGTCTTTAATCCTGTCACCTATACTAGCTGTTATCGAATACATAAAGTTTGGGAACCTGTCCATTATCTTTAAGAGATTATTTCTTGAGATTTTTAGCACCTCAGTATCTTCCATTGCAACTGCATTGGCAGGATATGGGAATCCCCTTATTACAGCAATACCTCCAAAAAAATCCATTGGTGAAATAATTTCTAAAATAATTTCTTTTCCCTCCATGGAGAGTTTGGTGATTTTAACTTTACCCTTTATAACAATATAAAACCATTCAGATGTGTCACCTTCTGAAAAAATTACTTCCTTTTTCTTAAATCTCTCAGATAGCAAATAAGGTTGTATCTCTTTTGCTTCATCTTTATTCAATGTATTGAAGATTGATACAAGCCTGATGTCAAACATAGAAGTAGAATAATAAAATGACTCACAAATTACAATTTATTGTTGTTATAAATCAGCTGTTGTGATATAAATGATATAAGTACTTCAGCAGAAAATACAAACTTCAACAGGTGAAAGACATGTCTGTTAATAATCCATCAAAGCCAAGATCAGAAGATATTCAATCTTTTGAGCCAACAGCAGATTTCAGGGCAAAGGCACATATCGGAAGTTATGAAGAATATGCAGAGCTCTACCAGCAATCGATAGAAAATCCCGACAAGTTCTGGTCAAAAGTGGCGCGAAAAGAAATTACATGGTTCAAAAAATGGAAAAAGACATTTGAAAATGATTTCAAAAAAGCAGAGTGTTCCTGGTTCAAGGGTGGAAAACTCAATGTCTCATATAACTGTCTCGACCGTCACCTGAAAACTTATAGAAAAAACAAGGCTGCTATTATCTGGGAATCCGAATTGGGAGAAACGAGAATCTTTACATATCTGGAATTGCACCGTCTTGTCTGCCGCTTCGCAAATCTCTTGCTAAACATGGGGGTGGTCAAAGGTGACCGGGTAGCATTCTATCTGCCCATGATTCCTGAACTTGCGATAGGGATGCTTGCCTGCAACCGCATTGGTGCTGTTCATAGTGTTGTCTTCGGTGGATTTAGTGCCAATTCTCTTAAAGAAAGACTTAATGACTGCGAGGCAAAGATTCTTGTGACCTCAGATGGCTCCTTCCGTGCAGGCAAGATAATAGCAATCAAGAAAAATGCAGATATTGCTTTAGAAGAGTCTCCATCAGTTCAAAAATGTCTCGTCTTCCGAAGAACAGGGATCAGCATCGATATGAAGGTCGGTCGAGACTTTTTTGCTGACGAAGAACTCACCAAACAGAATTTACTGTCAGATTGTGAGCCTGTACAAATGGACTCCGAAGATCCCCTGTTCATTTTATACACAAGTGGAAGTACGGGTAAACCTAAAGGTCTTCTACATACAACAGCAGGTTATCTTGTTTATACAGCAACAACCTTTAAATATATCTTTGATTACCATGAAGAGGATACTTTCTGGTGTACAGCAGACATAGGGTGGATAACAGGGCATAGCTACATAGTATATGGTCCTCTCTCGTGCGGTGCTACAAGTGTAATGTTTGAAGGCGTTCCAACTTACCCTTCTCCTGACAGATATTGGCAGATAGTCGAAAAACATAAGGTAAACATTTTTTATACTGCACCAACTGTTATTCGTGCACTTGCAAAGGAGGGTGTGGAATGGACAATGAAAAATGATTTATCTTCCCTCAGACTTCTCGGTTCAGTAGGAGAGCCTATTAACCCTGAAGCCTGGATGTGGTATCACAAACATATAGGGCAGGGAAAATGTCCAATCGTAGATACCTGGTGGCAGACAGAGACAGGTGGAATACTTATATCCTCACTGCCTGGTGCTGTCCCGCTTAAACCCGGTTCTGCTGGAAGACCTTTCTTTGGTGTAAATCCTGCTATCATAAAGATAGACGGACAAGAGGCTCCTATTAATGAAGAAGGTTCACTTGTTATTAAGACTGCCTGGCCAGGCATAGCGAGGACAATCTACAGAAACTCAAAGCGCTATTATGAGACATATTTTTCGCAGTACAAAGGATATTACTTTTCAGGTGATGGAGCAAAAGTAGATGAAGACGGAGACTATCATCTGCTCGGGCGTATTGATGATGTAATTAATGTTTCAGGACACAGGCTTGGAACAGCAGAAATCGAAAGTGCATTAGTTGTCCATCAAAGCGTTGCCGAAGCAGCAGTGGTCGGTTTCCCTCACGAAATCAAGGGACAGGGGATTTACGCATTTGTAATTTTAAAAAGCGGCTTTGAACCGGGCAGTGAACTTGCAAAAGAATTAATACAACTGGTAAGGAGGGAGATAGGTCCAATTGCAACGCCTGACAGATTACAGTTCACCGAAGGTCTACCTAAAACAAGAAGCGGCAAGATAATGAGAAGAATACTCAGAAAAATTGTTGAAAATAAAGTTGATGAGATAGGTGATACCACGGCTTTAGCTGATCCAACTATTTTGGACACCCTAATCGAGGAAAGAAAAAGATTGGGTTAGACCAAGTTATTCATATGTTCTGCCCAAATAATGCAATTTTGAGTTAGTAAGTTTAAGAATAATCTGGGTTAGGCCTATGGACTCTAAACCAATTAACAAGGAGTAAATAATGTGGTATATTTCAATCTTTGACGCAAAACATAATACCTCAATGAGAGAAATTAACAGGGCGCGCGAGGAATGGACGGTTAAGGGTAAGGACAAGCTTATGCTTGAGAAATGCCAAACATATCAAAGATTCGAAGTTCTGGGGCAATTTCCGTTAAAGGTAATTTTTATTATAGAAACTGACGACCCTAATGTTCTTAATATTCTATCCCATCACTTTGGAGACGGCTGGAATTCTGTATCATACCCTGTTATACAGAGAGAGATTTGCGAAGCACTTGAAGAAGACCATACAATTATAGGTGGATAAGACCTTTCAAAACAATCATAAAAAAGTAATGATTTCAACTATTTCTTGTCTTTTATGGCATAATGTCACCGTATTCAAAGTAATATCTTTCTAAATACTATATTAATAATAAATCTATAATTTTAATTTATAGAATATCTATATATTTCCCTTGACACTTTTAATAAAGTCTGTTTATATATAGGTATTAAGCGCCTCGTTACCTCCCCTAAGCTGCTGTCCATATCCCACGGGCAGCAGCATTTTTTTTGCTTTTTATATTATTAAATCTCGATAATCTCATATCTTCTTGATCCAAGACCAAGTCTTTCTGCCTCTTCTAACTGCAACATATACGGCTTATTATGCAACTTTGCCAGAATATCATCACCTTCGGTTATTTTCCTGTCATATGCAAGAGAACCTGGCAACGGTGATGACTCAATCAGCATATCTATACTTGCCTGTTCTATAGCAACAATGTCCTCTGATAAAAGAATACCTTTGTCCTGAATTATGGGAACGTCTGCAGCAGGCATGCAGTCACATTCAGGCTGTATCTCTGTCAGAAAGTTTATGTAAATAAGCTTTTTGGTTTCAAAGGTGCTTAATACAGCACTTGCAGCCTCCACAAGTGAATTCATGAATCTTTCATCATCTCTGGGCAAAAACAGCGACTCAGACTCGCAAACCCTGACACATCTGCCACATCTCCAACATACATCTCCGTCACATACAAACTCCTCATTCTCGAACCCTATGGCATCAAGGGGACATACATCTCTGCACTGATAGCAAAGCTCGCATTTATCAGCATCCCAGACAAGCTCTCCCTCACCAATCGTATGCATTGAGCCTCTTCCACATTTCCACCCGCATGTCCTGTGATAGGCGCTTACAGCACCCATAGCCAGATTCTTGATTGCACCAGCATACCCTGAATTAATATGCCCCTTGATGTGAGAACAAACAACCATTGCCGGTACATCATAAATCACTGAAGCCACAGCAATCTCACCAAGTAGTTCACCTGCTTTAACCAGTATGTTATCGTTGCCTTGCAGGCCATCAGCAAGCACAACAGGTGCATCAACTGAAAGATGGTTTATCCCGTTCTGATTTGCAACCTCAAGATAATCGAGTCCCAGTATTCTTACAGTATCCGTTACAAAAGGCTTTGCACCTATCCTTTTAAGTGCATCAATAACCTTTCTGATAAAAACAGGTCTTATGATCCTGTGAGCACCCTCCGAGCCAAAATGCGTTTTCACTGCAACCCACTCGTCGGGACTGAAATAGTTCATCAAGCCTATTTCTTTCAGAAGCCTCTCTAGCTTTCCAGGCATGCTTTCATCATATTTCCACTTTTTTGCCCGTGCTGAAGCAAAATAAACTGTTGACATAAAACCTCCGTTGCTTTAACACTTTTTAATCCGAATAATACAATTTAGTTTATTATAAGCAAGAAATATTAATAAACCCCGTAGAAAGGACGGGACTTTAAGTTCCATTCTCTTTAAGCAATTTACATTATCTAATTATAGCATTCCTGACATAAATGGCAGGGCTTTCTTTACGGCGTAAAACCATTAAACCGCAAAACGAAAGAGGCAGTGAGCAGGGTGCACGGAGCAAGGAGTAAAGAATTAGAATATTGAAGATTGAAAATTGAAGATTAGATATTAAATTGCCAAACAGTGTGGGGCCTCATTACCGTAACTGCTTGACGGTTTATATACTCCTTTGTTTTCATTTACTGCTTACTCCTTACTGCCTACTGCTTACTTTTTACACGCTGCGCTTTGCGCCATGCGAAAAGAAATCTAAAATCTTCAATTCGCTATCTTATTATATATCCACCCAATAATAGTCGCACTAATAAGGCCATCCATAAAACCGTAAAACAATCCAAGGAAGCTCCCAAGAGGAGTTATTGCATAACCCGGATATATGGAACCGGCAAGCACTTCAAGAAATAATCTCCCATAACCAGTGTAGTAAGAAATCCATGTAGTTATGAAGAGAGAACCTCCCCATACTGATCCCAGAGCAACACCCAATGCTAACGGCTTTAGCTTCACCGCCTCCTCAATTTTGCATATACAATAGAAAATATAAAAGCCCCAGATGTATTCGCTGCAATATCCTCTAAAGAAAAAGATCTATGAGGTACAAAGTATTGAAGAAATTCTACAGCAGTACCATAAGCAGTTGAAATAATTATAGATAAAAAGATTGCTCTAATACTTTCTATCTTTTTTATATTTATAAAATATTTGAACAAAAATATTGCTGTCAACCCATAAATGATAAAATGTACAATCTTGTCACTTGGCAAAGCAGCACTCGGCTGTGATAAAGGTATAACAGAAAGTATCAAAATTAGCACTAGCCAGCCGATTAAAAACATATAACCCTCTTTTTATCCCGGTACGTCAGTACGACTTGACTCCGAGACCCGGCCCCGAGGGGTCGTATTGACTGTCAGACTCCTGTTATAAAGTTCTTTTTTGCTCAGGCTATATTCCTCTGCTATCCGCTTAACCGCATCTTTCCTGCTCAGACCCTTCTTCATAAGTGATCTGATTTCAATCAATGCATCCTCCACATTGGCCTGATTTACCTCAGGTCTGCCCTCAACCACGATCACGTATTCTCCCGCAATCTTCGAGTCCTTAAGACTTTCAAGTATCTCGGATATGCTTCCTCTTATGATCTTTTCATGTATCTTTGTCATCTCTTTTATAATCACCGCTTTTCTTTCACCAAATATTTCCTTCATATCTGTAATCGACCGCAAAATCCTGTGAGGTGCCTCATAAATGACTAATGTCCTTTTTTGAAAACTAAGTTCTTTCAATACCTTCTGCCTCTGAGACTGTTTTGCAGGAAGAAATCCTGAAAAGATTATTTCCTCGGTCGAGAAACCGGATATCGAAAGTGCTGATACAAAAGCAGTAGGGCCTGGAACTGGTACAACATCAATTCCATCTTCTATGGCCTTTCTTATTAGTACAATACCTGGATCAGATATTCCGGGAGTCCCTGAGTCAGATATAAGTGCTACAGATTGACCAGATTTAAGCTTCTGGATCACCTCTTCAGATCTTACCTTCTCTTTCTCACCCCAGTAGCTTATCATGGGCTTTGAGATACCGTGATGCTCCAAAAGCTTAATTGAGTGTCTTGTGTCCTCTGCAGCAATAACATCAACTTCTTTAAGCACACGTAATGCCCGCAGGGTAATATCTTCAAGGTTACCTATTGGAGTAGAAACTATAAAGAGAATGCCTTTCACTTCACATTAAGCATCTTTCTAAGTTGCCTGTCTATCTTTATAATCTCATCTGCGTTATCACCCGTAAGTTCCCATGTATATTTGTCTTTTGTGGTCCGCTTCAGTTTGATCCTGACAGGCTTCTCAGTTTTTATCTGCTGAAGTTCAGTCTGTTTCTTGAATTGAAAACTTTCCCTGTCAGCCGGATATACAGATGAAGCAAAAAACGACAGGGATAAAGCGATCAAAATAATTATAAATTGTTTCATCAGTAAACCAAGCCCTTTTCTACCTTGAATGATTTAATAGTCGATGTACTCCAGCCAATCTCATAAGATTGGCCACAGTTAGGACATATAAGACATATTTTGATCTTCCTCTTAACCTTTTTGAAAAAAACATGGAATCCTCTCACATATCCGCAGTTCACACAAACTCTTAATTCTTCCATCAGTAACTCCTGTATTTATTTGTTATTGGGAAGCGCCTGTCCCTGCCAAAAGCTCTTCCAGTTATTTTAATACCGGGCGGTGCCTGCCTTCTTTTGTACTCACTTCTGTCTATCATACCTATAACTTTCTGGGTACATTCAAGCTCACATCCAACTTTGAGTATCTCCTTGAAAGTCATATCATCCTCGATGTATGCCTTAAGTATTGGATCAAGTACTGGATAAGGAGGAAGTGCATCACTGTCTTTCTGGTCAGGTTTGAGTTCAGCTGTAGGTTCTTTCCACAATACCCTTTCAGGGATTATGTTATCTTTATTTATCGAATTCCTCCACCTGCACAAATTATAAACCAGGGTTTTGGGCACATCTTTTATTACTGCAAAACCTCCGGCCATATCTCCATAAAGAGTAGCATAGCCAACGCTAATCTCTGATTTGTTCCCTGTGGTAAGCACAAGCCAGCCGTATTTGTTGGAAAACGCCATTAGCAGGTTCCCCCTGATTCTGGCCTGCAGATTTTCCAGAGTAGTATCTTTTCCTTTGCTGGATAATTTATTCTTGAGTACCTTAAGATATCCTCCCATAACTCCGTCAATAGATATTTCTATTATATTAATTCCAAGGTTTTCTGCAAGCTGAAATGCATCCTCCCTGCTCTCTTTTGATGTATATTTTGACGGCATAAAAAGGCCGGTTACATTCTCTTTGCCGATTGCATCAACTGCAATTGTTGCAACAAGTGAGGAATCTACACCTCCGCTGAGACCAATTACAACGCCCTTGAAATCATTCTTTCTGACATAATCCGAGGTGCCGAGCAAAAGTGCCTTGTAAATCTCTTCATCTTTCTCCATTAAAGGTTGTATTATCGATTGTCTTACCGGCCTCCTTTCATGATATTCAGGTGTATGGAGTTTAAACCTTTTTACTTTACCTTCGATCTCTTTCTTTTTAAACTTTGCCGATAATCTTTTTTCTCTCCTGTATTTCCTGACCAGTTCAATATCAATATCTACATTTACCATCTCTTCCTCAAAATGTTTCCCCCTTGCTATCAAACGGCCTTTATAATCATAGACCATGCTTAAGCCGTCATAAACAAGCTCATCCTGACCGCCAACAGCGTTTAGATATGCTATTACAGCCATATTTTTAGAAGATTCATCTTGAAGCAATCTTTCCCTTTTTTCAGGCTTGCCCTTCTCATATGGCGAAGCGTTAATGTTTATGATTATCTCAGCGCCAGCAAGTGACAGCATACGTACAGGACCGTCCTTTTGCCATATGTCTTCACATATACTGACCCCTAATTTTGCATTATTGACATTATAGACAGGGAAATTAGCCCCTGCCTTAAAATATCTGTATTCATCAAATACCCCGTAATTCGGTAAAACAATTTTGTGATAAATATCAATTATCCTGCCCTCTGTAATTACTGCAGCAGCATTATATAAACTGTTATTCTTTCCGTCATCAACAAATCCCACTATGGCAATAATTCCATAAGTCTCCGTGCTTATTTTCTTTATCGCGGCTATATTGTCTGAGACAAATTGTGGCTTAAGAAGCAAATCCTCAGGTGGATAGCCTGGTATTGCGAGTTCAGGAAAAGCGACAATGTCAGCCTTATGCTGCTTTGCCTTTTTAATATACTTAACTATCTTTTTAGAATTTGAGCCCAGGTCGCCGACAGTAGAATTTATCTGAGCAAGGCACAGTCGTAAAAATTTCATTTCTTTAATCCTTCGAGCATAGCTAAATGATAAAAAAAAGTATGCTGTTTGTAAACCCCCTTCCTCCTTACTGCCTACTCTTTTCGCTTTGCGCAGAGCGCTTGGCGCATAGCGTTTTTTACTGCCTACTGCTTACTTCTTGAAAACCAAAAGGTTACGTCTAACGGTTATGGTAACGATGCCTGTTTCGTCTGTCGGTTACGTGTTTATTTAGTTTGTTTGGTTTCTCTAGTTTATCTAGTTTATCTAATTCGACCGGTTTTCTGGTTATTAACTAAAGAAACCAAGGAAACTATTTTTGCTTTTCGTTTTTTTACTTCCTACTTCTTACTGCCTACTTCCTACTTTCTACTCTGAGGACTAATAGGTTACGTCTAACGGTTACGGTTACGAGGCCCGCCCTGTCAAGTAAGCTTTTCTACTTTACAGGGCCCGTTTCGTCTGTCGGTTTCGTCTGTCGGCTTTTTACGTTACCGTTACACGTAACCGATACGGGCTTCGTAACCGTTGCCTATAGACGTTTTCAGTTGTTAACCAATGACTAATGACCAGTGACTATTGACTATTGACCGGTGACCTAACTTATATATTCCGAAGGGTTAAACTGAACATTCCTTTTTATTTTGATTTCCTTTGACACAGTCCAAGATACCTTTAGGATTGCATCCTATGCACATATGTATTCCCTGGATTAATTTAATTTCATTAAGTATTAAAGCATCCTTGACTTCATAGCCGTTACACCTGTTGATAACCAAATTTTTGGGTCTTATATATGATCTTCCACAATTAATGCATATCCAGATAAAATTATCCTTTGCAGATTTAAGACATTTCTGACAGACATAAACCTTGTGTCCTGGAATAGCCTCATAATGAAAAGAAGAATATTCTGTTTTGCATATATTGCATTCAGATATTTTACTTTTAAAATTAACCATTTAATAACCTTCTTTCATTATTTAATGCAACTAATCTAAGTTTTGAAAATCTACTTAATTATCGTTTTTTAAAAATACTTCATACTATAAAATTTTTAGCAATTCGTATGCCATAACGTAATAAAAAACACTGATTCTATTAATATTTAATTTAAAGCCAATATCTGTAGTGTTATCAATAACTTAAAGGCTTTAATAAACGGGAAAAGGGCATTACTATCTTTACAGGCAGGGGACATCTCTAAATTGGCCTGACACTAAATAGACAAATATTGACACGTTATACTAAAGATTGTAGATTACAATAACTGTCGACTGTCTGAATAGCTGTTTTTCTTTAAAAAAATGTCGAGTACCCATCATGAATGCCTCAGTAAAGATGGAGAAAGAGGATATATGAAGAATATTAAGAGAATATTTAAAGGACCATGGCAGTTTATTGTGATTTTTATTTTAATCGCAACTGCAATCTGGGTTATAAGCCTGCTTTATACATACATCATAGAGTCATTAGGGGTAAGAACTGTATACAGTGTTTTTGTATACTATGTAGGAGGGATTGCGATACTAATTTACATCTTGTACAAATTACGCATCCTAAGATAATAGGGACACCTCCCTAATTTCAAAAAATTAGGGAGGTGTCCCTAGAAGTTACCCAAGATAAAAGTTAAAATATATAACTTTAATTAAGGATATTTAACAGAATAAAATTATGGCAAGAATACATTACTGGAGAAGGTTTTTAAAAGGGCTTTTTACAGCTTTAAGAATAATACTTTCTTACAGACTGTTAAACCTGCTGGGATTCTTCATCTCTTACGAACGGATGTCACAGCACCTCAAAAACCTCCACAGAATAAATGCCGTCCTTATAAGAGAAAAGGCTATAGAGATGAAAGGAGTTATGATTAAGGTCGGGCAGTTTCTTAGTTCAAGAATAGATTTTCTTCCTGAAGAATATATTCAAGAACTTTCTCAACTGCAGGATCAGGTGCCTCCTCGTGACTTCGAAGAGATAAGACAACAGATAATAAATGCCTTCGGGATACCACCTGAAGACATTTTTTTGATCTTTGATCAGGAACCTATTGCTGCAGCATCACTTGGACAGGTACATGAGGCAGAGCTTAAAAACGGCCAGAAAGTAGCCGTCAAAATCCAGTACCCTGACATAGAGAAGATCATAGAGACAGATATTAAAATGTTCCACATCCTGATAAAAATATTGCGAGGCAGATACGGGAAGATAAACCTTGAAATACTGCATGAAGAGTTTTCAAGAATAGTTAGAGCTGAGCTGGACTATATACAGGAAGGCAACAATGCCGAAAGGTTCAAGAAGAATTTTAAAGATGATGAAAGGATAATAATACCAACGGTAATATGGAATTACACAAGGGAAAAAGTGCTGACCCTTGAATTCGTTGGTGGCACAAAAATAACTGAATGCGATATCGTGAAATCTTCAGGCATAGACTGTAAGGAAACCGTAAATCTTATTGCCGAGGCATATTCAAAAATGATTTTTATTCACGGTTTTTTCCACGGTGACCCCCATCCAGGTAACATATTCGTTACAGAAGGACCAAGGCTGGTCTTTGTTGATTTTGGTATGGTCCAGGCGATACCTGAAAAAATAAAAAAAGAATTGCGGAAATTTGCTAACTCTATAGTCGAAAGAGATACATCCAAAATAATAGACTCTATGGAGCAGATGGGCTTTATTGTTGAAGGTGCAGATTACGGAGCATTAACAGAAGTCACACAATCCCTGATTGACAAATACAGGTATATAACACCTGAAGAACTCAAGGCACTTTCCGTATATGATATTTCTGAAGAAATTGATAAAGTAATCGATATCATCAAATACATACAGATTCCAAACAATTTCATACTGCTCGGAAGGACAATAGGGATACTTAACGGGATATCATTCAGACTTAATCCTGAAATAAACATTATCGAGATTGGAAAGCCTTATATAAAAGAGTTTCTTAGAGGGGGTCGTGGAGAGCGGACAAGAGAGTTCTTTTTAGACCTAAGAGAGAAAGTATCTAAGACCTGGGAATTGCCTTCGCAATTGAATGAGTTCTTATCGAAAGCAAACAGGGGTGAATTATCTGTTAAACTTGCTAAGTCAGAGATGGAGCAGATCACTGGTCAATTTAACACTATGACGAATGTGATGATGCTTGTTATACTGACTGTAACAACTGCCGTATCAGCACTGCTGTTTGTGATTATGGGCATCAAAACACTGTCCATAATTGCTGCAGGTGCCTCAATTATGCTGGGATTGCTTTCTGTTTTCAGACTTATGAAAAGCTAACCCCCCCTGCTAACCGCCAAAAACAGTCTTTAATAGTTCCGTTACCCTCGCTGCAGGGTCTGTTCTTATCTTCTTCTCCTCCTCGCCTACCATGTAAAAAAGACCGTCCATAGCCTTGTTCGTTACATAGTGGTCAAGATCAAGTGACTCCTTCTTTACTAAAGGAATCGATTCATATCTCCCCATCATCTTTTTATAAGCACTTGTTACTCCAACTTCATCCATGCTTGATGAAATAACAGGCCTGAATGCAGTATAGATCTTGTCATTCGTCTTTTCCCTGAAAAAGTCTGTTGCAGCAGTATCGCCTCCATCGAGGATATTTTTCGCATCCTCAAAGGTCATCTCCTTTATCGCATCAACAAAAAAAGATGCTGCCTCTGGTGCAGCCTTTTCCGCAGCCCTGTTCATGCTCAGTATAAAATTATCGACATCCTTCTGAAAACCTATCTTGCCCAGAACGTCTGCAACTTTCTGTATTTCTTCGGGCATTAGGATTTTAATAATCTGATTGCCGAAATAACCATCCACCTGCGAAACACTTTCAACCGCTTTTTCAGTACCTATTGATAGTGCTTCCTTAAGCCCTGAAATTATCGTGCTTTCATCTGGTTCCCCCCTGGGTGAGCCGCCAAGCGCTTTGAAAAGGTTATCCAGAAATCCGGCATAGGTTAAGGATGTAGAGAATACAAAGACTAACATCATAACGATAATTCTTTTTTTCATATTTTCCCCCTTCCCTGAATGTAATCATACCTCATCAGTCAGACTTAGCCAAGACGAAACGTATATGCATGAAAACTGCCAGTTATACAAAGCATCTTATGAAGTCTTTATCTCAGAAGTGCACTCTGCGCAGCGAACAGCTTTAATATGAATCGTTGAAAAGCAATATGGGCACTCCTTTGTAGTTGGCTCAGCAGGAGGAGCCTCTTCCTTTCTTTTTAGTTTGTTTATATACCGTACAACAAGAAATATTGCAAACGCCACGATTATAAAGCTGATGATTGTGTTTATGAATACACCGTAATTGATAGTTACTGCACCGGCTTCTTTAGCAGCATCAAGAGATTCATAAGGCCCTGCACTTGCTCCATGTTTGATAACTAGAAAAAGATTGGTAAAGTCAACATCGCCTAATAACAAGCCAATTGGTGGCATCAGTATATCCGCAACCAGAGATTTAACAATTACCCCAAATGCTACACCTATGATAATTCCAACAGCCATATCAACAACGTTCCCCTTCATTGCGAACTCTTTAAATTCTTTAAACATAATTTCCCCCCTTTCCCCCTTTCGTGGTTATCTTATGTCTAAAATGTTTGATAAAAATCCTAAAAAGCTTATCAGCTCGTTTTAACTGTTAAGCAATATAAATACTAAGAGTAAAAATTTCTTTGATTTTATTTTTTTATAATAAAAACAGGTATTTAGAATTGGGAAAAGTTAATAATAGATTACTCAAAATCTGGAATTATGTAGCACGACTCAGAAATGTATCATTACAATAATGTGCCATGTCACACTATAGGGGCACTTCCCTAATAAAAGCTACTAAATATTCTCCACCATCTCCCATACGCCGCAAGGGCAGATCCCTGCACAGAATCCGCAGCCGATGCATTTTTCATCATCCACAACATACTCATATGATTTGTCTTCATATTCAATCCTGCTTATAGCACCCCAGTAACATGTTCTCTCACACATGCGGCAGTCACGGCATGTTGCACATGACATGCAGAGATTAGCCTCTTCCTTTGGCTCAAACGCATCAAGGCGACAGACATCATAATACTCTGTCCTGATACGTTCATAAGGGATAACCTGTTTTACCTCTGGCATATAGTCATACTGCATAAGCTGTGCATGGATAACATCAGCAGCAATACGTCCTTGCCCAATGGCATGTGTTACAAGGCCGGGTTTTGTTGCATCACCTATAGCATATACCTTCACATCTGATGTCTGACCTTGTTCATTAACAGCAATCCAGCCCTTTTCTGTGTGTATATCGGGCGGCAGGAAACCAAGTTCGGGCACCTCACCTATAGATATAATAACGATATCTGCATCAAGGGATGTCCCGTCTTTAAAGGAAATCTTTTTGGCCTTCTTGTCGTAACGGTCGGTAAATTTAGGCCAGATAACCTCGGTTCCTTTCTCCTCTGCTATCTCCTTCTCTTTACCGAAAGCAGCAGGCTTTTGTATATCAACAGCTTTTACAGACTTTGCACCGCAGTTGAACGCCTGGGATGCAACATCCATCCCTACATTTCCAGCACCTATTACTACAACTCTCTTTCCCTTTAAGTTAAAATCTCTTTCGTAGTTTATCCCTTTAAGAAAATCTATTGCAGGCATAGCATGCTCAGAGCCTGGGAATTCGAACTTTCTCGGCTGATGTGCCCCGCATGCAACAATGACAATATCATGGCTCTTATAGATTTTCTCAAATGTCTTGAGGTTAATTCTCTTTCCAAGATGCGTTGTGACCCCGATTTCCTGAAAACGTGAAAGCTCTTTTAAAAGCACTTTGTGTGGGAGACGATCTCTTGGTATGCAGAGTTCTATTTTACCTCCGAGCTTGTTTTCTGCTTCATACAAGTCTACATTGTGACCTTTCAAACCGAGCTGCCACGCTGAGGACAGTCCTGCCGGTCCGCCCCCAATAACAGCAATCCTGTAACCGGTCTTCTTTGCAGGTTTCGGAGCAGGCAGCTTTAAGGCAAGACTTCCGTATTCTCTAATATTAAGGGGTCTGTCAATCAGTCCCCTGGTGCAGTTTTGCATGCATAAATTAGGACATACCTGCCCACATACACTAGCAGGAAGAGGACTGTACTGAAGGACAAGCTCCAGAGCTTTTTTCATCTTCCCCTGCCTTATCAGAGAGGCCCTCTTGTGAGACGGTATATGTGTTGGACAATTATATGCACATGGCGGCAGATACTTCTCATTATTCCATACAGGTTTATTACGCCTGTCAACTCCTGTTGTTATATAAGGCAGCACTGTCTGGTCATGGTTTATGTATTCCGCAAATATCCCGCCTTCTCCTACCTCTTTATACCAATATTGTTTTCTGAAATCAGAAGTTGTAATCTTAATCCTCTTCCATATGCGTCTTTCAGCCGGCGTAAGTGCAATGAGTTTCTTCCAGTCATCGGAAGACCTGGTAAGTTCCTTATAATATGATGATCTGTCTATTGCATCGAGATAGTCCTTCAGATGGGTCTTCAGCCATTGCCAGTCCTGAGGTGTCAGGTCAAGAAGTTTAACGTCACGCTCGCTGTAACCCTTTATATTCCCGCGGAAGTAAATTGTCCCGCCTACCATGCCTACACACGGTCTGTATCCAAGGATATTTTCCTGATTGCGCGGGTTGACACCGCAGACTACAGCGATACCTCCTGCCTTAAACTCAGCAAAAGAATCCCCGACATCACGAAAGTACCATGATTGAGGCGGTTCAAAACGCGGATTGTACTTTGTCATGGTGTCGCAACGTGCACCTCCACCGCCCTGGACGTACAAAATACCCTGTGCCGCTGCGTTATGTGCACCGTTAGTTACATCACCTAGTACGGTAATCTTTGCACCGCAATTTATCCAGCCCACATCATCGGAAACACTTCCTTGCACTACAATCTCTGTACCGAACATTCCCATACTCCCAAGACGCTGTCCGGCAGGGCCTTCGACGGTTATTTTAACTGTCTCGCTTTTTGGCCATATGCGGCCGCCTATGCCATGCTGCCCATCGGAAATAATACGCAACTTACGTGCTCCGTCCTTGACAGCCTGCTGTATCTTTTCCTCGAGGATACGGGAAGATACACGTTCCCCGTTAACACTGCCATATATGGTTCGGATTTCTTTTTCTCTTTGCCCTTTTCTCTTCACTCCTTACCCCTTGCGAAGTCTCGCGGCAACGTCAGTCGGTAACGACGCCCTTTTACTTTTCGCTTGGCGCATGGCGCTCGGCGCATGGCATTCTTTTTACTGCTTACTTCCTACTCCCTACTTCCTACTTTTTTATTGACCGGTGACCGGTGACTGTCTTTAACAAGCATAATCTATCTTGAGCCTCTCTGACATCGCCATGTCATCTATACTTAGTCCGTCCGACATCCCGATTGGAAGCTCTGTACTTCTACCCATCGGTGCAAATATTTTTCTCAATTCCGTATCAGCGCTCTTGAATACCTGCACAACACGGTCAGCGACCTTGTCAGGGTCAAGCCTGCGGTAGAGTTTTGGATCCTGTGTTGTTATTCCCCTCGGACACCTACCTGTATTGCAGAGGTTACATCTGTTATATTCATTCCCGAAACAATCAGCTGCTGCCTGCATAATATATTTGCCTATAGACACAGCAGATGCACCAAGCATTATCAATGCCGCTGTATTTGCAGCTAGGTTACCCCTCTTGCCGACACCACCTGCTGCAATGAGCGGAAGCTCATTCTGCTTCCCCTGCCGTACAAGGTCTAGATAACATTCTCTTATATTTGATGCAATTGGATGACCCATCTTGTCTAAAGACACATTATATGCTGCACCTGTGCCTCCGTCTTCACCATCGATGCTTAGGGCTGCTGCATAGGGGTTTCGTGCAAGATTATTCAGCACAGCACGTGCAGTCTTTGTCCCTGAGATTTTTGGAAAAACAGGAACCCTGAATCCCCAGGCCATTGACATCGACTGAATCATCTTTGCAACAGCCTCTTCTATTGAATACTTTGTCTGATGTGTTGGAGGCGACGCGAGATCCACATTAAGTGGAACCCCTCTTATCTTAGCGATAAGCTTCAGGACCTTATATGACATCAAAAGCCCGCCATCCCCGGGCTTTGCACCCTGTCCGTACTTTATCTCTATACCACACGGGTCTTCAACCATATAAGGTAATGCATGGATTATCTCATCCCAGCCGAAATATCCGGATGCAATCTGAAGTATGAAGTATTTAAGGAACCGCGATTTCAAGAGCCTTGGCGACATACCTCCTTCACCAGAGCACATCACAACAGGCATATCCTCTACTTCATTAAGATATGTAATACCCATTGCAAGTCCTTCCCACATCGGAGGTGAAAGTGCACCAACGGACATGCTTCCGATCATAATCGGGTATATCTCACGAACAGGGGGAATAAATGCCTCTTCTTTTTTGACCAGTTTTCCATCACTGATCTCCAAAGGAAGATCATCCGGGGAAGGAATCCTTCCCAGGAGTGTACGTATACGGAATTCATGCCGGCCTGCATCGAGGGCAGGGTCTGTCAGCATCGAGATTCTTGTGAACTTCAGCCTGTCAAGTGTAGAGATTGAAGGGTCATTTCTCCTTCCGCCCCTTTTATAGGCATCACCGCCTTTATTCTTGAAATGCAGGAATTTGTTCTGAGAATTTAATTCAGGCTCAATCGCCTCGTTAGGGCACACCAGCGCACATAAACCACAACCTGTACAGTAACGGTTGATGTCTCTAACCTGCCCGACAACATGTATAATCTTTCTCGTTTCAACAGGGGCAGGGATTGGACCTTCAGAAACAACATGTCTCTGTATTTTTATATTAGGCTCTATCGCTTTAACAGGGCATACAGCAGTACAATTGCCACAACGCTTGCATCTGTCATCCCTCCATCTGATTATGTAAGGAAACTCACTAAAAGGCAGTTGATGATTATAGTCTAACCATGTAGCTGATTCCATACCTTCACCTCCTCTGCACCCCGTGGAATAATTACCATTTCATACTTCATTGGAAATATGTCTTCTGAACGGTCCCTTTCGGGCAGAACCCTGTCGAGCCCGCATTCTTCTGACATTAGGGCATACTTCCCTTTTACCCCCCCTACAGTTCCAGGCCTCAGTTTTTTTGAATCCTGCACCATAAAACATGTACCATCAGGAGTAAATCCTATTACACAGTTCGGCCCGTCTATGCATAGCATCCTCAGCGATTTCTTTATAAGGGTAAGTGCTTCCCTGTCATCCCGCATCTCGATTTCGGAACTACTAAGAGGTGTAATCACATCTTTGTAATAAGTCAGGGGATAGTGAAGCTGCCTCATCATATAATGAAGTATATGAGTAAATACTTCGCTATCGGTGTTATAACCAACATAGCCAGGGAATCCCCTGCTCATAAGGTATTCCCTTATGGGAACAAATGCTGTATTCTCCCCGTTCGTCATGGTTGCAAAACCCTGTAAAAAGAACGGGTGGCAGGCATACAGATTTATTTCATAATTTGTATTCTGCCTGCCCTGCGCAAATATTATCTTTGCACTAAGGGATGAGTTATCTAGCCCGAAGAACTCACTAAGCTGTCGGGGATCTCCAACCTCCTTCAGGGTAAGTATATCAGGATAAAAGGAAAATACTATTATCGATTCATCTGCTTCACCAAACATCCTTAACTCAAGACGGATCTTCAACAGAAGGTCCTCCTTCTCAGATATTGTTTTATCTGAATATGACTCAGGGTATTGATATACTTTTGCAAAATAATGTTTTCTTTTATGTATGCCGTGAACCCCTTTTGTTTTAGGTGACCATGAATGCAGAACCTGGAAACCATGATCTTCCATATATCTATCAACGATCTCAATTCCTTTATCAGAGCAAATACCTGAAAGTATGGGAAAGCCTTTAAAGTCCTCGAACTCCCCGCCAAGATCCTTCAGCACAATACCCATACCTGAGCCATCATGCCCCTCTTTCATGGTATCAAGTGCTAGAACATTCTCGATAGGAGAGAAATATTCTGATGATGTAATTGCAACTAAACGGCACATATCTACTTTTTCTCCTTAAAAAAATGGAGTTTTTGTTAAAAAAACGCCTGAGAATCCGGAAAATGTCATGGTCAATCTCCGGTCATCTAAGGCGTCAAAAACCATTAATTAGACGGCATACGGTTACCGTATGTTAAATTATAAGCGGATTTTATTTTCTTGTCAAGCGAATTTTCCGATAATATAGGGACACTTCCCTATTTTTTAAAAAAATAGGGAAGTGTCCCTGTTATTTTATTCCTTCCAGCGTCTTAAGCAGACTCCTGGCATTCTCAATGTCATTTTTTGCTTTAGGATGACCTGGGTTAAGACTCAGAGTTGTCTCCCATTCTTTAATAGCTTTATCAAGTTCTTCGTCGATATAATATTTGATTCCCCTATTGTAATGTCTTTCTGCCAAATTATTTTTGACAAGTATTATATTTTCTTGTACATCTTTATAGTCTGGATCTAAATGATTAAACATTGACAGTGCTTCCTGATATTTCTTCTCTCTGTTCAGCTTTTTTCCCATCTGGTAATATGAGGCATTTATCAAATCATTTATCTTACTGTTAACAGGGTCATAGAGAATAATCTCTTCAGCAACTGAAAGAGCTTCATTATATTTCTTTGATTTGAACAGATCAACAGCTTTTTTGAGCATCTTTTTTATATCTATGGTTTCGCCCGGTTCTACTTTGGAAATAAGTGGACGCCTGGTCAATTCCGGCCTTATGGCAGGAATTTTAAGACTTTTACCAGGTTTCAAGCGGGTGTCTTCATCAAGGTCATTGAAATATGCAATTAAAAAATCCTTTTCTGAGTCTTCAAACACTTTACTGGCAATACTTTCTAATGTGTCACCCTTTTTCACATCATACAATACATAAACTTCTTCATTTAAATTGTATTTCAAATAGTCCAGAGCTTTCTTATGGTAAGGTTCGTAAGCGAGTGTAATTAAAAACTCCCTACGTGCTTCATCGATTGAATTGGTTTGATAATAAGATAATCCTCTCCTGAAGTGATTTTCAGCATTTTTCTGAATCTGCCCTTCAATGTAGGCAATTCTTTTTTTAACTTCTTCGTCCTCGGGACGAAGACCGTTGACTATCTTCCAACTCTGTAATGCCCTTTGCAATTGTCCCGCTTTTTCATATCCAATAGCCTTGCTGCGGTACTGCTCGGTTAGAACAACAAAGCTATCTTTTTCACCAAGGCTTTTAAATGGGCCGGTAGCACAGCCTATAATAAACACCGGCAATAATAAAATCAGACTCAGTCGCAATGTCTTATCTAATAATAACCTTCTCATTTAAGAGCCTTGTCACTGGAAACCTCCAGATTCCTTTCAAACCTTTTTAAACTGAAATTTCCATATATCATGGTACGGTTAATACGGTAGTTATCTATAAAAAAAGGATTGCCACCACGCTTTACTGTAAATGCACCTCGGTACCCCTGCTTCTTCAGTAAGGCGACAATAAGGTTATTGGTTTCACTGTAAGGATATGAAAGATATTTACACTCTTTGTTCAATTTCTTTTTGACGATCTTTGCAGATAAAATCAGTTCATTATTGATAGCATTAAAATATTCTCTGAATGATTCGTTCTCATTGATGATGGTCAGATTCCTATGTCCCTTTGTATGACATTGTATATCAATCCCATTTTCAGCCATTTCCCTTATATGTTCCCATGAAAGGGCCTTTCTACTTCCGACAATTAAATCGGTATAGACAAAAAGTGTTGCGGGGTATCCATATTTTTTCAAGATCGGGAATGCAATATCATATACAGAACGCCATCCATCGTCTATAGTAATAACAACAGATTTCTCCGGGATCTGTCCCTTAAATTCTAAAAAATCAAACAGCTGATCCATGGTAATAACCCGATATCCCCTGTCTTTTAACAGTCTCATCTGCTTTTCAAATGCAGATTTAGTTACAGTCGATCTATTAGACCTTGTTAGGGAAAAATTGTGATAAGAAAGTACAGGAACAGTTTGATATCCTGTCCTTGTTAATCCTCCTCTTGAAAACGCTTTGAGAGGAATAATCAATTCCTGGCCGGAACCGATGGAGTTTATTCCGTTAAACTCTGCAATGACCCAGTCCTTTTTCGGGTCATCTAAATAGTCTTCTGCCAGTGAAGCAAGAGTGTCATTCGGCATGGCAACAACAGCCATAAATTCTGAAGAAATTTTAGCTTCAGTACGGCATCCAGAAATATATGCAACTGTTAATGCCAAACAGATAAGAAAACTAATATATTTAAGACCGTATTTTATTATATTTCCCATAATGGATATACCTTAATATATCATTTCTGTTCATTGATACTGAGCAAATGAAAAACTTCGATAAATTCTGATTTTCCTTTTATCTTTTGAGGTGGCAGAGGCTCAGCAGTAACTATATCTTTTAATGATTGATAGATATCCTTTGTAATAATTATCTCTCCGGGCTTGGCCAGGTTGTTTACACGGGCAGCAAGATTAACACTGTCACCGATTACTGTATATTCCATCTTAACCTGAGAGCCAAGACTTCCTGCCACAACAACACCAGAGTTGATCCCGATGCCTACTTTTGATAGTAGTTGATTCCCGTTCTTACCCATCTCTTTCAATCTACTCTGCATGGCCACAGCAGCCCTGACAGCTCTTTCTGCATGATCCGTATATTTGACCGGCACTCCGAAAACACCCAGGACAGAATCTCCTATGAATTTGTCTATATACCCTCCGTATTCTAATATAGATTGTGTCGCAATTCCAAAGTATTCATTCAGTGCTTCTACCACCTCTTCAGGCTCCCGTGTTTCTGAATAAGCAGTAAACCCCCTGACATCAGTGAAGATTATTGTGGCTTCATTCCTTGTGCCTTTCAGCCATGAATCTTCAGGATGTGCCATAATCATATCCAGGACCTCAGTGCTGACATACCGGCCAAAGGACTGTTGCATACATAACTTCTTCCAGAGTTCCTGGGTCATGTAATTAAATGCAATAGCCAAATCACCGAATTCATCTTTTCTAACCATATCAATTCTATACTGGAAGTTGCCTTTGCCAATCTCTTGAGTTGCTAAAACTAATCTGGAAATCGGACGTGAAAATCCAATTCCGATCAAAATAGAGATAGCAATCCCCAGCATAATAATGAAAAGACTCAAAACAACAATAAATACGCTCTCATTATAAATCTGGTTTTTTATGAAATCCAGAGATATTCCCACGTGAACTTCACCTAAATTTTTATCCATAAAAGTCACTGGTGCAGATAAATTCAGTATATGTGAACCGGATGGAAGTTTGTAATCAAAGTAAGAAATGTCTTCTTCTGTCACCTTTTCTACGTTATCAAAAGTCTCAAGAGATGTCCCAATCTTGGCAGGATCAGTATGTGCCTTTACGACCTTATTGCGGTCTACGATCTTGGTGTACTGGAAACCCTCAACAGAGGCCGCTTCTTTTATCAGTGTATTCAGCGACAATATGTTATCTTTAAGAAGAGGGATCCTCGCATTGTTGGTAAAATAGTTCAGGCTCACCTTGCCGGTCTTTACTGTTTGCTGGTAGAGATTTTCTTTCTGCCGGGCCAGAATAATAAAGCTTAATATCAGTATAGTGAACCATATCATAAAAGTAATTGCGATAGAAAGCTTGACACGAATCGGTATACGAAGATTGGACAGCTTATCTTTAAGTGAAATTGGCCTCTCTCTTATAAGCTCCTCGAGATTTTCAGAAAGCGCAGTAGCAGATATACGATAGTGAGAAGCTATAGCCTTTAGCACATCTATTTCTGTTGCATATCCCATTTCAACAATAATCCGGCCGATGTGCTTCACCCTGCATTTTTGAAGTTCTAAGGCGTCATTAAGTTGACTTTGGGTTATTACTTTTTCCTTTACCAAAACCTGACCAAGCGGCGTTTTATGTACATCAGGGGAAATAAAGATATTAACGGCCTTTAAAAATTTGTCTCTGAACTTCTTGTAGATAGAAACAAACCAGTTTTTCATTTCTTTTTTAATAGGGACACTTCCCTATTTTTCAAAAATTTAAAAAATAGGGAAGTGTCCCTGAAAAAAATATAAAAATATAGGAAGTGTTCCTGGTTATTATTTTAGCACACATTCAGCAAGGTGGCATGCCTTATGACCTCATCAGTAACAAATTTAAGGTCTGAATAATTCCTTGCATTTTCGATTGCAATAGATGCTTGGATAGCTACAGAATGCAATATTTTTAAATCATCGAGGGTAAATAGCTCTTCAGAACTATTACTCATATTTATAACACCAAAATTGTAACCCCTCCATTTAAGAGGCACACAGAGCATGGATTTGATATGCAAAGCACCTGATTTAAATCGTGAATCCAATGTTACATTATTTACGAGTTCAGCACTGCCCGTCTTCAGAACATCACCGGCAATTCCCTCACCTACTTTTAACCTTACCTTATGTTCAAATTCAGAACCAAAGGCAGCCTTGATAGAAAGCACTTTTTTCTTATAGTCAAGTAGCATTATAGAACCGTTTTCAGCATTAATAATGTTTTTTGCCTCTTCGAGCATAACGCTACATGTATCATCAACATCCAGACAGAGTTGTAATATTTCTATTTTATTTTTCTTTAATTTCGATAGCTCCTCATTTAGTCCTCTTATCCTCAAGCACATTGACTCAAGAATTTTAAACACCAGATCCGGGTCCTTGCTTATATTGGAAAAGAGGTTTTTCTTGTTTATGCATAAAATCCTCGTATCATCAAGTGCTGTTGCAGTGGCAGAACGAGGCAATCTGTCAAACAATGCCATTTCTCCAAAAATTTCACCCTTCTTAAGGGTTGCAAGTTTTAGTTCCCCTGTATCAGTCTCTTTTGTTATCTTTACATTGCCGGATTGTATTATATACAACTCGTTACCTTTTTCACCCTGTTTAAAGATAACCTCTCCTCCTTCGAAATGGACTTTATTGAGTTCATCCTCTTTCATAGCACGCCCTAAAATTAAGAAATATTAGATAATTGTTTGGATACTCCCCTAAATAACTGTAAAAAAAATATACAATTACTGTCAATATAATATTATAGGTGATTATTACTTAAATACTATAAAAAAACTGGATGATAATATATATTATTGAGTTTAATTTTTTTAAAAAATGATAAGCATTAATTACCTTATGAAAAGTGTAATTTTTATTTCATGGTTTAAATCCTTATCGTATCTCCGTCGCTTAACAATTTGATGTTTTTTATTTTTAGTCTTTCGAGTTCTTCTTCAATGACCTTAAAATGCTGGGGTTTTGTATGGGTGATGTATATATTTCCAGGCATCTGCTGTATCTTTGAGAGTTCCTGTCTTAATAAATTTGGTGTAAGATGACCTGTCTTTATCGCCATCATCTCCATACTATTTGGCAGTGAAACATCTACTATAAGACAATGAATCTTTTTATTTCCTATCTTTTTCCAGGTCTCTCTGATAGGTCCGGTATCACCTGTATAAAAAAATCGCCTCTTTTTCTTATATTCGACCAGATATCCCACTGCAGGGACAGTGTGATTCACTTTATATGGGGTGATCGCATAATCTTTAATCTTCACTGACCTAGCATTCTTCAGCTCTATAAGACTCAAGATAGCATTATCAGGGTGAGGGATTATAGTAAAATCAGGCCACATAGCACTGTTTAAAAGATGGCTTTTTATTGTCTTCAAAACATGAGAGATGCTCATAATCTTTACCTTATGTTTAATGTGTCCAACGATTATATTATCAGCAAGGAACGGTATGCTTCTTATATGATCAAGGTGAGCATGGGTAATAAAAATATATTTTATCTTTAACTGGGCTTTTTCATCAAGCACGTTGGTAATGCTTCCTGCATCAAACAATATTTCATCACCAAGAAGAAAACACGATGTATTATGTCCCGGAAACTCAGCGCCTGAACAGCCAATAACTTTGATTTTCATATTTATCCTCCCCAATTTATCTTTAATATATATTTTTTTGAAGCAGGATGATAGCTGAATATTAATTATAGTATTCTGTCATCATCCTCAAAAAAGACTGCTTCTCTATTATTTCCACGCTAAGTAATATGATGAGGATAATTTAATGCAAATATCACTGCAATCCTGGTAACGAAAAATTTATTTCCATTTTAAATATGGAGTCATAAAAGGCAGGGCCGGAATGGCCCTGCCTTTTATTTATGGTTTCGGGACACAGCCATTTACTCGATCACAACAGTAGGTTGGTGGATCATACTGAGGATACCCACTTTCCTCTCCAACATAAAAACCAATACAGGACAGTTCCCAATGATCACCTACCTTATTCCAGACCCATCCCGGGCTACCATGAGCAACGATAGTTAATTCATTACACGGTCCAGCATTTCCTGTTGTATCTCCACCAGCTACTACAGTCTCACCTCCAATTGAAGGTGCATCAGTTAGGATACCAGGTATCCACCCGGCAGAACCCCCTGCGCATATAGGATCATCCCCACAATGTATTGGATCATTATATGTTTTAGTTGCGGTAGTACAACCTTTAAAATTTCTTATATACCAGATATCAACACCACCTACATTATTAATAGTATCTTGTGGAATAGCTTGAAACGGATCTACTGCATCAGTACAGCCTGGCCCTTTGATCCCGCTAGCACAATGAACTATAGGATTTCCGAACTTCCCTTTCAGATCAATCCAATCAACGTCAACCGCCCTCTGTGTTGTAAACCAGAATCTATATTTGCTACCAGCGTATTGATCGGATGGAATATTTAGCTGAAAGCTATTACATGCATCCGGCCAATGGGATTCACTGTTCGCTCCCCCTGTTGTATCAGTACATAAAAAGATACTACCTGGTTGTATTGGTCCAGCCTTGTCCGATAATGGCTGGATGGGATTTTCACTACAGCGGTGGATTAGTGTGTAGATATGAGAGAAATTATTACAGCCAGCATAACCAGGCTGATCTGTGCATACATACACCCATGCCAGGCATTCGCTAACACCAGGAGGGCAAGGGTAATCAGGATCAGTATCAGTGACTACAATTGGCCACTCTCCGTTCCGGGGTAAAATCGAGATAGTTAAATCTCCGTCCTTAGCAGTAGACAGGACACAGGCGTCAGGGGCCCACTGAGCTATAACCTCGCTGGTTGCCAAAAGCGAAACGACAGCAACCAACAACGTAATCAACAAAATTATTGACATCTTTTTTGGCATTTTTGTCTCCTTTTAATAATCTGTTTAAAGGTTTACAAGATTAATATCTCTCTGCATATTTATCACCCCCCTATAATTGTTTTGAATTAATAGAAGTGGTTGCAGAATTCTATCTTTGGCATATCTGCCATTATTTACTTTAATGATCCCCCCTTTCGGCACTTTCAAATGAAGTGCCCGTTTATCTAAAGCCTCTTTAAAATCCCCTAATACAATCACCCCCCCCCTTAACATGCAGGCCTTCCTATCTTTACGGAATTGCCATTGTGAGTCTGACAAAGAAAAAGCTTTCCGGTTGTATGCGTGAGTTATCAGGGTCTGTATCATAATACTGGAATTCTTCGTCAAACAGATTTGTCGCTCCGACCGTTATGAAACCGTAGCGCTTGGGGAAACGGTACTTTATTGCAGCATCTACCAACCAGAAGTCATCATCACCGTCCTCAAAGACTCCACCAGCAAATTGACGCTCAAAACTGCCCTCCTGATCTATATAGGTCCCTTTCAACGAGGCACTAAGACCAGAGGGGTGGAAAAAATTTATCCCAAGCGGGAAAAAATGTGTATTAACTTTTTCTGCACCTATAGTTAGCCTTTCCCTTTCAGTCCGCTCCCATAACCACTCTGCACTGAGAGACATTTTCTCATTCGGTGTCCAGAATAGGTAAGCACGGGCCAGCTTTTCCTTCCAGTCTGCTTCCTCATAGCTGTAAACACCACCATATCTTTCCGAAAAAGGAATCTCAAGGTCTCTATAGGTAAACTCTGCCCCGCCGTATATACTTTTAGAAAACTTCTGATCAATTGCACCGCCATAGCGCCATGATTTTGATTCCCTGTCATCATCAAAAAATTGATTAAAACCGGCAACCTGTGTTGGTTCAAGGGTCTGGTTAGTAATAAGCGTCCTCTTCAAAGTCCTGAATACGGCAAAACGAAGTGTGGTATCCGGGACGGGATTCCAGGTAATTCCGAATTTCGGGTTGAACTGTTCCTGATCCTTTATATCCTCACTCTTACTGTTATATAAGTCGCCACTTCCGCCAATAGTGAATGTCATGTTTTCCAGTAGGTTGATATAGGAGTACAGATAAAGATTTGTGTGATCGACATCTCTTTCTGCCTCAGAGATATCAATTAATGTTGAGGCTGGGAAACATATTAGTGGAGGAGGAGGTAAAGGATTAGGAACACAAAATGCAGGAATGATTTGCTTATCTTTTATACTTTCATCCCTGTCTACATCGAAATGTCCTAAGCCGGTGACAATGTTAATGTAATCTGAGCGGAACATAAACTGAAGCTCGCCGCTATAAGCATCCTGATCTGAATCGCTTTCGTAAGTATATAAAATACCTGCTTCTTCTGTTTCACGCTTCCAGATAAATTCTGAATCCTGATACATAAAATTGCCAATGAGATTAGAACCCGGTGAAAAGGCATGACGGAAACCAAAGCGTATTGAATCGTTTTCATCCTCCTGGCGTAAGTCTGGGTCAATATCTTCCTCAAAGAATCTCAACTGGGTCTCACCTCTTTCTGTATTTCTTGTTCTGTATTCAGCCTGAATGCTCGTTTTGTGAGAAAGTTCCATTTGTAAAAAAACATTAACAATATCATCATTTTGATCCCTGTTTTCCCTGAATCCATCCGTCTCATAGTGGAACTGCCCAACACTGAAAGAAACCTTATCAGTAATACCTGAGACGACAAGTTCTTCACTGAACGTATCATTACTTCCACCAATACCAGAAATCTGAAGTGCAACCCGATCCCGATTGAACAGTGGATTGAATTCATTAAATGAGAGAGCTGCAGATCCTCCTGAACTGATAAGGAACAGATTGCTTTCTGCCAGATGAGGCTGAATAGGGGTAATATTAATAGGCTGAAGCAGTTGAGACTGTAGCAGTTCACTTACCCTTGCTATCTCGTGGCGTGGCAGAACTGAATAGGAATCGGACAGAAACCTGTGTGCAGAATAGTTGCCTGGATCGGTGTTAAGAGATTTCCATCCTTCCACCAGCGCAAGCTGCTGGAAGCCAAGGTCACTGTAGATCCTGGCAAGGCTTGCACTTCGTGCAGCCAGGTCTGAATCAAGCATCAGCTTGGAACGGTATACCGCCCGGTTGTCGTTTAATTCAATGGCATTTTGAAGGTCATGCAATGCCTCAACGGGCTGGTTCGTGGTCTGCTTTAGGATCGCGTCATAGAAAAAGGGCGTCGGGTCTAATGGATCAAGATCCTTAGCCATAGCATATTGGTCTTCTGAATGCTTATCGCGTTTCTCTTCAAAATAGGCTTTTCCTAGATAACTGCGCATGAGTGAATTGTCAGGGTCAAGGCTTATGGCAATCTCAATGTCCCTTCTCCCCTCATCAAGATTACCTTCTCTTATCTTTGCCAAACCCAGTCCAAGCCTCGGGAGCGCAGAAGCCTGATCAAGCTCAATTGCTTTTTCAAAGGTATCTTTAGACTCTTTTATCTTAATCTGGGTCAGGTAAGCAAATCCAAGAACAGTCTGTGTCCTTGCCAGGTCTGGTCTTAGGTCAACCGCCTTTTTTGCTGACTCAAGGGCTTCATCAAGTTCGCCGAATGACAGCTGAAGTTCAGACAACCTTGCCCATGCCAAGGCATTTTCAGGCTCCAGTTTGACAGCATCTTTAAGGCTATTCAATGCCCCATCGAGATTAAAGTCGGCCTGCTGTGCATAGGAAAGTGCTATCCTTGCTGTAGCAGAATTTTGATCCGCCTCAACTGCTTTCTGTGCTAAATTAAGAGCTTTCTCTTTCTCGTTCTGTGTCACAGCGATTATAGACTGGAGCGCAAAGGCCATACTGTTATTCGGATCAAGCTCCAGGGCACGTTCGATGTCACCCTTTGCTTCTTCAACACGGCCTACATGTAACATTGATGACGCGCGGTAGGTGTAAAAACGCGGATCATCCTCCTTTAGGTCTTCAGGTTGCTCATAGACAATTGGAGGATAGTAAAGCGCCCACTGGACAGCATCCCTCGGCCTCACTACGATCACCGATACCGGTGCTTTACCCGCCTCAGCTACTGCCGATTGACCACTTGTGATGGCAAGGCTTCCAGCCTCATTCGAAGCCAGCACCTTTCCTTCAAATATCGACATGAAGGTTTTATCTTCATCAACTCTTATAAAAAACTCCGTTCCCTCTACACCTGCATTTACAGTGGGTGTACGCACCTCCAGGTTACGGGCAACCCGGCTGAAGAAGTGTGCAGCTCCCTTGAGTAGATCGATTATAGAGGTTCGTTCTTCTTTTAAACCTCCGAGGGTGATTGTACTGTTCTGATCAAGACGGAGGACAGGGTGATTAACCGTGGCAATGTCTGCCCGGCTTCTTTTCTGGACACGTATCTTGTCACCGGTGCAGTAGGTATCATTTAATTTAACCTCCTGCCACTGATCTTCACCTGCTCTTTGAACCTCTACAGTCCCCTCTACTGATACTACTTTTGCAACCCATTTCTCACATGTTTCTGCAAATGTAGCACGGGGATATAGTGTTATTGTGATTCCTGAAAAAATCAGAAGAATTAAATAGTATGAATTTATTTTTCTCATTACCTCCCCCATTTGCTATTATTTATTTTTTATATAGTTTTATATATTGATCCCAAGGCAGTATGTTATTTTCTATCCAAATGAACCACTCCTTCCCACTCTTCCCCGGGCGAATTCTCTTTATAGAGCTTGCAAAGCCCTATATAAAAGAGTGAAGGTCCATCTTGTCCGAGGTTTTCTGTACACTGATTAAATCTTTCTATTGCCTCATCCCAGGATTGCCTTCTGAAAGCACCTAATGCCTCAGCAAAGATCGCATAACCGCTTTTCTTTTTTTCGTCAGATTCTTCACTCCTGCATAATAATTCATAAATCCCGATCGGTTTAACTTTTCCCTTCAGCCTGAATTTTCCAAGTTCCCTTGCCATGAAACCATTAACCAGATGTATGACATCTTCAGATACCAATAAACTGGTTCCCAGCTGTTTATTGAGATTCTCTATTCTCGACGCCGTATTTACAATATCACCCATAGGTGTATACTCATAATGGTCTAAAGCGCCAACATGCCCAAGCACAATTTGACCATAATGTAATCCAATGCGTGTCTTAATCTTTACGGTATCAGATGATTTTTGTTTAAAATTCTGCAATGCCATATTGATATCGAGTGCTGCAAAACATGCCTTGTCTTTGAGAATATCCTCAGAACGCGCCGTAACCCATAACGCTAACATAGAATCACCCATTACACCTGAAACAAATCCACCATGCTGTTTTACCGGTTTGAACATTGTTTCATAGTATCTGTTCATTAATCCGCTCAGCTCATGCGGCTCCAGGGTCTCGGATAAAGAGGAATATTGTTGTGCATCAGTAAATAGACAGACACCGTAGACTATTCTTCCCCCTGTTCTGATATGTGCAATATCTTTTGATAGCTGGTTGACAACCTCTTTTGGAAGGTAGTGCTCAAAGGCCTTCTTAATGTTCTGGCGTTCTTTACTAACATCAATATAGTCCCATACTACAGCACCAAAAAAGGCAAGAGGAGCCTGCAAGAATAAAGGAATGATTATTGGATACCAGCTATAGTTAGTCTTAAATTGATACACTACTGCAACGAGATACAGAATGCTAAGCCCGACTACAGCCGATGCGGCGACTCCGACATGGGACAAACGGCAGATTATGCCCAAGATGATACCCCAAAGAAGAATAATCATAATATGAAAAGTCAGGCTGACTGGCTTCACAGGCGCATCTATTAACAGGTTTGAGAAAGCGGTTGCCATAATTTCCACCCCGCCGATAAATGTGCCGTTTGCTTGTGAAAAAACCGTATAAAAGCTGTCTTTTCTTTCTGCAAGCAATACTTCTGATAGCCCTACAAATACTGCCTTTCTCTTTAGGTCAATACCTTTGTCTCCAACCACTCCGTCACGCAGCTGCACTGCTTGATAATAGGGTATTGTTGTTATAGTGCCCGGAGGCCCGTAGTAATTTATATATCTGTTTTTATTACCCCCGTACATTTTTATGAGGGACTTGAGCAATCTGTACTTTTTAACATCTCTGGAGATGGTCTCTGAATTCTCTAATTCTTCCAGCATCCTTTCTGAAATCAAAGGTTCACTTTCAAAAGTCTCCCTTATATCTCTAATGAGCTCTTTAACGCCTCTTGTTTTTATTGCTGTATCACTATTCAGTGGTAATTTACCGGCCTGGTCCGGGCTTGCTTTTTTCAATAAGTGTATAAACTCATTGTATACCTGCATTGTATAGAGCTGGAGTACTACTATTGGCATAGAAGGCGAATCTCCTGCTCCTGTCTCAAATGCCCAATACCGGTTCACTTTGAAAGGTATTCTGGGCAGTGTAAAGGGGGCTGTTGCAACAGAAGAACGCAAAAACATATCTATCGGCTGCACTACTTTCACAATATTATGAGCCACTGCATCAGACCCGCTCCCTCCAGACAATGGAATCTCCTTTTCCTTAATTGGTTCACAAAGTACAACATTACCAGCCTTTTTCATTGCTTCTGCAAATAAACTGTCATTCTCAGTGGAACGGGGTTCTATGAAATGCAGGTCAAAGGCAATGACCTCGGCACCTTCTCTTTTCAAATTTTCAGTTAAACGTGCATGGAGTGAACGAGGCCATTTATCAGGATTATCAGGTAAGTTTAGGTGCTCGGAAGATTCCCTGTCTATACTCACCACTACGGCATCTGATGGCGCTTGTCTTACACCCCTCAGTTTGAACAATAATCCTAGACCTAAGTTTTCCTCAATACCGAGCGTAAAATGGAAAGGGCTTAACACAATTCCGATTATTCCAATGATAAAGCCTAAAAATATAGCTTTAAATATGCGGGATCTCATTAGATTCCCCCGAGCCCCTCGTCTTAAAACCAGAGCCTCTCTCTAATGACTTAAATTATTTTGTCGTTACCTCTCCCGGCCCCATGCTGTTAATATCTATGATAAATTATTACTTTATTAAAGTTAAATAAATTGTACCAATAAATTTTTTAACAATAACTTCCAGACTATAGTTCAATTACTACTCATACAAAATTCGTTATCCAGTATATAATTCATTATTATTATAAAGAGCTTAACTCCTCGAGTTTTTTAAAAGTACCTCATTAAATATATCTTTATATTTATAATTATTAAAAATCATTATTAATATCTAAAAACTATCCTAAAATACTTACTCTACTTAGCACCTCTTCTGTTACATTCTTAAGTTTAGAAAAGTTTATGGCATTCTGCACTGCTACAGAAGCATAAATTGATAACGAATTCAGAAGCTTCAGGTCATCTAGCGAAAACAATCTCTCGGAAGTATTACTAAGATTTACTACACCAAATATACATTCTTTGCACTTAAGCGGAACACAGAGCAAAGATCTGATTTTAGTCTTTCCGGGGACAAATCGGGAATCCAAATATACATTGTTTACCAATTCGGCTCTGCCGGTCTTCAACACATCACCTGCAATCCCTTCACCCAAAAAGAGTTTTACCGTTGATTCTGATTTTTTACCAAAAGCAGCTTTGATAGACAGCGATTCCTTATCATCAAAAAGCATTACAGAACCATTGTCAGACGTGATGATATTTTTTGCCTCATCCAGTACCATCCTGCATGTATCTTCAATATTAGAATATATCTTTAGTAATTTTAATTTAGTCTTATTTAATTTAGATAATTCTTCATTAAGAACTCTTATTCTCTGGCTCATGGTTTCAATAATCTTGAATACCAGCGTCGGGTCTCTTCCTATAGTTTTAAAAAGTTTCTTTTTGTCGATACTTAAAACTCTTGCATCACCTGAGGCAACTGCAGCAGCAGAACGTGGCATCTTGTCAAACAATGACATTTCCCCTAATATATCTCCACTACTGAGAGTTGCAAGCGTAATGTCACCAGATTTAGTGCTTTTCGTTATCATTACCTTACCTGACTGTATCACATACATTATCTCGCCTTTGTCACCCTCTTTAAAGATAACCTCTCCGTCAGAATACACTTTGCCAAGTTCTCCTTTTTCCATATCATTTCCCGATTAAACTTTTGAATACTTCCTCCCACATATCGATATGCATCCTTATCTTAAGCGATCTTAAAAAAACGTTTTTATATCTCTCATTTCCTGTAAACATATCCCACAGAATTGTACTGAGTATCTTTTCATTATTATTGTTGTCGCGCTGTTCTTTTTCTACAACTTTAAGCATCGATTTAGTAAGCAGAGATATCTTCCTGTATAAATCGATAACTGTATAAAGAAATCCTCCGTAGTAATTGTCATGTATGATACTTTTATAGACAGGAGAATAACTATTGCGGAAATGCTGCTCGCCTACACCTTCAAATACCGCAGTCTTGGCAACAGCCTTTCCCATAATATAGGCTGCTCCGAGACCATCCTTAAACAGCCTGGTCGAACCAGCATCACCGCACATGACAATCCTGTTGGCAAAAGGTTTTTCCGGTGCCTTAACGTTCATTTTAGGTAAACATTGACATTCAATACTGTATAGAGATTTTTCAGGCAGAGATTTCCTTACGATAGGCTTGTTAATGAAATTATTTACTATTTCGGTAGTGATATTTTTGCCCAATATGCATAATGATATATAGGGGCCCTTAGGTATCATCGCGGCAAATTTTATTTCCCTGTCGGGAAGAAGGAATAGATTAATGGAATTCCCGTAATATTCTGATATTATTTCTTCATCCATATTAATTTCTGCAATTGCTGCGGTAACTGTAAACGGCTTTTTATAACCAAACCCTATGTCCTCAAAAATTTTATTAGCTGTGCTATTGACACCGAATGCACCTACCACAAGGTCAGCCTCCATAATTTCGTTTTTTCTTGAAAACAATACCGGTTTTTTATTTCTGTATTCAATCTGGTCAATCCTTATGGGCTTATGAATTGCTCCTGCATTGACTGCCTGGGAGAGTAAAAAGTTGTCAAAGCTTTCTTTATATTCCCCTATTATCCCTCTGGGGCCACCGCCCCGGTATACAGTGGCTATGGTCTTCTCAAAAGCAGGTGTTGCTATAAATACGCTACCATGATTTGTATGAAGCCTGTAAGAGTTAATACCCTTGCGAACCACTGGATCAGGAAGGTTGATGCCCTCTATTGCGAGCATCTGAACAAGGAGTTCAGAGATTATCCCGCCACACCTGTTACAGCCTCCTGGTCCTTCCTTTGTGAAATCTTTTGGCTCGAAAATGGTTATGTTCAATTCCTTGCCGAGCATATTTGCCATCTTAAGTGCAAATATACTGAAGAAGGATCCGGCAGGCCCGCCACCGATAACGGCAATATTTGCACCGTCATCTAATGAATATTGATCTTTACCCCCCGTAGTTTCTTGCATTAAGCGCCTTAACTTTAATTGAAGTATTTTTTAAAAAAAGTCTAAAAAATCAGGATATTATATCTTTTTTTGAACTTTCTGAACCCCAGATATTCTTGATTAAAACCTATCAAAAACAGGCCTATATGTCAACGTCAAATTATAATTAGTAAATTATAATTAGTAAGGTAATTTTCCCCCGCTTCAAGGCTTGAGGGACACTTCCCTATTTTTTTTAAAAAATAGGGAAGTGTCCCTGAAAGTACTTAAATTATATTATTTTTTATTTCTTGGTCTTCCTACTTTTTGGGGCAAAATATTACGCTCGAGAATGTCCCCTAGCCTTTTTATAAACTCCGAAGTACCAATTGGTCTTCCTGTTGATGTAGACTTCCTTATAGTTGCCTCTATCTTTTTATCTTCATGTCTCAGATATTTCCGATAGGCATTTAATTCACTTTTATCAATCCGGCCATCTCCAGAAATAATATTATCCTTCATTCCTGAAACATGTGATTTAGCGCTTGACCACAGATAATCTTCGGCTTTTTCAACATGCTTTGCCCTGACAGGATTTCTTTCTATATATCGAGTCACTGCCCAAAGGTATGATTCTTTATCTATTACTGCGGAAAAAAAACGATTCTGCCAGAGCCTGCCGCTCCTTTTGTATTTGCGGTTTATATATTGAGTGTATATTAAATTTGTAATTCCTATCCCTCTGGCGAGAGATTCTTCTTTCTTAGGTACCACGAGAATATGAACATGATTTGTCATAAGGCAATAAGCCCATATCTCAAAAAACCATTTATGACTGTATTCGCTGAGGATTTTCAGGTAAAACCACCTGTCATCATCATCAAAAAAGACTGTTTCTCTGTTATTTCCACGCTGAGTTATATGATGTGGATAACCTACTGCACATATCCTTGCAATTCTGGGCATGAAAAATTATATTTCTATGGAGGATAGGGTGTCAAGAAAAATAGGGAAGTGTCCCTAATTTTTTATCTATTTATAAAGAATTAGTATATATTATCTAATCATTTAGTATGAAAACAATCATTCATTGGTGTGATAAGATACAAATATTTAGTTTTAATACTTTAGTAGTCTTGACATTATTTACAAAACGGTTTATAAATTATCAGATGATTGAGGTAATGATATCATTCAGTAACAATCTAATTTCAAAGGGTATAAGCTGCCTTCTTGCACCTGAGAAAAACGTGCGTATACATTCCGTCAGTAATCCATCAAGCCTTCCTGATGCTCTAAAAGAGAAGCAACCACATATAGTTATCCTTGACTTTTTTGTCCTCGTTAATTTTCTATCCGATGTTCCAGAGGGTACAAGAATCCTTTTACTCGATACAGGGTGCGGCGAAGAGAATATCAATTATGCATTTATTACTAAAAATATCTCGGGTCTATTAACAATAAATGCGGACGAGAAACTTCTGATAAAGGCTATCAGGTCTGTATGTGAAAGTCAGTTGTGGATAGACAGAAAAAGCACAAAAAATCTGATTTCATTTTTGACAGAGTTAGCGAAACTAAGGAATCTTACAGACCGCGAGCAGGAAATACTCTGCATGATTGGCAGAGGCATGGATGATAGGATGATATCAGAAGTTCTTGAAATCAATGAAAGGACTGTTAAATTCCATATAGACAATTTAAAAAGAAAATGCGGTATTAATGCCAGATGGGAACTGGCAATGTTATCAATGCAATTCAGCGAATGCATTGGCACAAGAAACTAGATATAACCAAAAAATTGATATAGATAATTTTTACCTTGCACACATCACCTCTCCACAATGGGAAAGTGAATAAAGGGGGGGAGGATATATTATATGTTCATTTTACCCTCACCCTAATTCTGTCATTTCAAGGGAGAGGGGATAATTAGAATGTATCAATCATTACTTTTAGAGCAAAAGAAAAATAATAAGGTAATCATCTTGAATTCAATAATGAGACTTTGCCCTCAATGTATGAGAGTTTCCTATGTGAGTGAAATCACTTGGTTTTCCAAATGCCCCTTCTGCGGATTTGAACATAGCAAATTAATGGAAAAAAGATCTATCCCCAGGCTTAAAGAGCGTTATGCAAGCTCATTAAAATATAAGAACAATATCTACTATGGCCATACCATAGACCTTTCAAGTAAAGGCGTCCGGATTCTTTACGAGGGTGAAGTCCTTGATTCAGGTAATATACTCGAATTGGTAGTGGAGGAACTTGATACCAGAGTTAAGGCAGAAGTAGTATGGTCAAAACAGGTTACAAGCGATAAGTCACATGTCGGGCTTAGAGTGATTTGATATCAAATTTTCGACTGGTTTGAAATTCTGCTTATCAACTCTGTCCGCCCTGAGACTTTCATTTTCCTGAAGATACGATTTAGATGTGATTTTACTGTCTGCTCGCTTATGGACAGCATAGAAGCAATTTCTTTATTTCTATAACCTTCTTTTACTATTCTGATTATTGCATACTCCCGTTCCGTCAGCTTTATTGTATCTTTAATACTCTTGGATATGGTGTTGCCAAGCAGGGACTTTATTGTTATGTTGTTAATCCATACTTCACCGTTATGCACAACTTCTATGGCTTTTATTAACATATTAACATCTGAATCAGCATCGATAAATCCTGAGATATTCTCTGTTATGAATAGCGAGGTTATTGTCTCTTTCTCAAGGCCATTGTCAATAACTACAATTTTGGACTCTTTAAAGCTTTCTTTTGGTATCCTGGACATAGAAAGATAATCTGTCATTATTACATCATAATTATTCAAACTAGTATGAAAATTTTCTGCTGATGGAAGTTGTATTTCAATGATATGCTTACATTTACTCTTTACTAATAAATCTCTGAGAGCAAGGGATAGTAATCTATTTCCTAATGCAAATAAAACTTTTATTTTCATTATTTTTTGGTTAACCTTTCAATAATATATAATTAAATTGCTAAAGGGAAATAATTTTAAATTTCTTAAATCATACCACATTTCAAATAAATTTTTTACAGAAAAAAATGATTATATGATTATAAAAAAGCATAACGAAATTATATATTTATATTAAAACAATTTATTTATAAAAACATAAAAATCTTCTTAAAGCTTTCTGATAAAATCTTTATCAGTTCCTCAATTATTTGTATAAATAAATTTTGATATGCAAAAATAATCTGCATTTAACATAGTATATAGTATTAGGTACACTATTCAACTTGCTGATGTCAATCTCAATTTATAATTAATAAAAATTCTCGAAATTCGGTTACGGTTACGATGCCCGCCCTGTCAAGTAAGTTTTTCTACTTTACTGGGCCCGTCTAATTTTCGCTTGGCGCATAGCGTTCTTTTTTTTACTTCCTACTCTTTTTGAAAACTAAACTGTTACGTCTAACGGTCACGGTTACGTGGCCCGTTTATTTTCGCATAGCGCATGGCGCTCGGCGCATAGCGTTCTTTTCTGCATTCTGCAATTTTCAATTTTCAATCCCTAAATCCCTCAATTCCTAAATCTTCAATTTTCTTTTTGCTTTACTGCCTACTCCCTACTTCCTACTTTTTTTCCTGATACCCTAATATCCTGATACTCTGATTCCCTGATAAATGGCTTACTGCTTACTAAACCCATGGCGCCTTAAATATCTTCTTGACAATATTTTAAGATATCGTTTAAATTTATCTTTACTAGGTAATCGGTAACCTATTGCCATGGAAAAAATCTCAACGGGCATAAAAGACCTCGATAACCTTATTGATTCAGCTTATATAGGGGACAATGTAGTCTGGGAAATTGAGGCAGGCACATCCATTGAGGTCTTCATTCTAAATTTTATGAATCAGTCTCTAATTGAAAACATGGACGTAATCTATGTCAGTTTCAATAAATCTCCCCAAAGCATTCTTCAACAGCTCGGTAATCTGCCTAATCCTGAAAAACTTACAGTACTGGACTCCTTTACCTCTGGTAAAGGTAAGAACGACAGGGCATTTCTTAAATTCTATGATGGCAGGTCAACAGAATATCCCAGGGTTATAAAGATAGATCGCCCGTCAGACATTAACTCTTTTACTGAAACACTAAACTCTATTCAGGATAAAACATATTCAAATGCAAGATATGTATTTGACAGCATGACCGGGATGCAGGATCTCTGGGACAATGAAAACAACACTTACAAGTTCTTTACATATATGTGCCCCCGCCTCTATGACCTCGGTACAGTTGCCTACTGGATACTGGAAAAAGAGGCACACAGCCAGAAGTTCAGATCAAACCTGAGACATATTACACAGGTCGTTATCGAACTCTACAAGAAAAATGACAAGTTATTTCTTAAAGCCCTGAAACTCGATGGAAGGTCAAGCAGAGAAGCATTCAAACCACATTCCTACGAAACAGAAGACAATATTATACACATTGTCCCCTTACGGAAAAAACCGTTATTTGAGATCGGAGGGGAAATACGGGATTCACGGACAAGACTCGGGATATCACAAAAAGAGCTTGCGGACAAAATCGGAACGACATCGAGTTTCATATCACAGTTAGAAAACAATCAGATTAGCCCTTCACTGAATTCTTTTTTTCAGATTGCTGAGATACTTGGAATAAATCCGAAAAATTTCCTGGAGAAAGAGAGAAAACGTAACGATGCCAGCTGGCTTGTAACTGCTGAATCTGTCAGGGAAAACATTTATGAGAAACAACAAGGATATTCTATATTCAGTATTTTCTCTGGTGATAAGGCATCAGCCTATCTAACTGTAATCAATCCAGACACTGAGTTAAATCAGCATTTTCTGAATTTTAAAAAAGAAGAATTGATACATGTCATTAAGGGCGATGTATCTGTAAAGATTGAAAACAGACAAAAAAAACTAAAAACAGGTGATTCAGTCTATCTAAAGGAGTCACTTCCCTCACTATGGATCAACAAAACAAAAGAGGAGGCGGAACTACTTGTTATATATGTTTGATAAATATTTTATTAAGACACCGAAAATCCTTCCGGGATTTTTTTTGTCTTCTGCTATTAGAAATACTTATTTTTTAGTGTATTGATTAATTAACACTTAAACATGAGGAGGTAGGGAACAAGAGAAAGTAATCCCATAGGGAATCAGCATAACAGAGAAACTTTCATATGTAAAAAACAAAAATATTTAAGGAGGTAAAAGATATGAACTTGCAGCAGCCAAATGCCAATGAAGCAACCAGAACTCACAACCGTTCCAAAAATGTCTCACCGATGAGCGGAATTTGCACACGATGTCTCGATGGTTGCAGGGGAAATTGTGAAATTTTCAAGGCCACTTTCAGAGGCAGGGAGTTACTTTATCCGGGGCCGTTCGGCAGTATAACTGCCGGGGGAGACAAAAACTATCCCATAGATTATTCCCATTTGAACATCCACGGTTATGCCTTTGGGGCTAAAGGTCTTCCCCAAGGACAAAAAGGAGACCCGGATACTGCGAAGTTCCCGAATGTCGATACTGAAACCGAATATGGCTGGACAAAGAAAGTAAAAATGAAAGTGCCGATTTTTACCGGTGCACTTGGATCTACTGAAATTGCCCGCAAGAATTGGGAACATTTTGCTATAGGAGCTGCGATTTCCGGTGTTACAATTGTCTGTGGTGAAAATGTATGCGGTATTGACCCTGAACTTGAATTGAACAGTAAAAACAGGATTACAAAAGCTCCGGATATGGATCGCAGGATTGAAACGTATCGTTACTATCATCTGGGGTATGGTGAGATGCTGGTACAGATGAATGTCGAGGACACACGCCTTGGAGTGGCTGAATACATCATCGACAAACACGGAATTGATACAATAGAATTGAAATGGGGACAGGGAGCCAAATGCATTGGCGGAGAAATCAAGGTTGACTCTGTCAAACGCGCTCTTGAATTACAAAAGCGCGGCTATATCGTTACTCCTGACCCGTCTGATCCTGTTGTACAGGCAGCTCACAAGGATAAGGCTATCAAAGAATTTGAACGTCATAGCAGACTCGGCTTTATCGATGAAAAAGACTTTTACGCTGAAGTCAACAGGCTGAGAAAACTAGGCTTCAAGCGAATTACTTTGAAGACTGGTGCATATGGCTTGCGCGAGCTTGCAATGGCAATCAAATGGGGTTCCAGAGCAAAGATTGATCTGTTGACGATCGACGGTGCTCCAGGAGGCACCGGCATGAGCCCCTGGCGTATGATGGAAGAATGGGGCATGCCATCACTTTATTTGCACGCAGCAACATATGAATTCTGCAAGATATTATCTGACATGGGTGAGCGTGTTCCCGATATCGCCTTTGCCGGCGGCTTTAGCAGTGAGGACGGCATATTTAAAGCTTTAGCCCTGGGTGCACCTTATACCAAGGCTGTATGCATGGGGCGTGCATTAATGATTCCCGGCATGGTGGGCAAAAACATTGCAAAATGGATTAAGCATAATGATCTGCCAAGGAGCGTTAGTGAATATGGCTCCACTGCAGAAGAAATCTTTGCATGTTATGAAGAGGTGAAGAATCTCGTTGGCAGTAAAGAGATTAAAAAGATACCGCTTGGCGCAATAGGAATTTACAGCTACTCACAAAAAATCAGGGTAGGACTACAGCAGTTGATGGCAGGTGCTCGCTGCTTCAATATCGAATCTATTACCAGGAATGAGCTGATGTCGCTTACCGAGGAATGTGCCAAAGCTACAGGCATCCCGTACCTGATGGATTCTTACAGAAAAGAAGCGATGAAAATACTAAAAGCCAAATGAACACCGTGTTCACTAAAAGGGAAACTGCTTAAAAAGAGGCAAAAAATATTCTTTCTGGTAAAATATATAAACTTTTTTCCCGGGGAACGGCTTCCATCCGCTCCCGGTTATGTTGGAGGTTTTTTAAGTAATGAACAAAACCATGATCTCAATACTCAAGGTCCTTGATAAAAAACCTGATAAGATTATCGGTTCAAAAGAAATCTCCCGGCAACTTCCACACTACGGGATTGATTTGACTGAGAGAACTGTAAGATATCACCTCAGAATTCTCGATGAAAAAGGTTTAACAAAAGTATATGGAAAAGAAGGCAGGAAAATTACCCAGAAAGGCAGGGAGGAACTGACGAATGCTCTTGTCTCTGAAAAAGTCGGTTTCGTAATAAGTAAGATAGAGGCCCTGTCTTTTCTAAGCGATTTTGACATTACAAGCAAAAAAGGCAATGTAATACTCAATGTGACATTCTTCCCTGAAAAATCTTTCAGAGATGCAATGAAAATAATGAAGGGAGTATTCGCATCTGAATTCAATATGAGTGACAGGGTTGCCGTTGCAAATGGAGGGGAATACATCGGTGAAATCATGATCCCCGAGGGTCATATTGGCTTCGGTACTGTCTGCAGTGTCACCATAAACAGCATACTCCTGAAAGCGGGTATCCCTATAAATTCAAAATTTGGCGGGGTTCTCCAGATAGAAGAAGGAGAACCATCGAGGTTCATTGCATTGATAAGCTATGATGGCTCATCACTTGATCCACTTGAAATATTCATAAAAAGCAGCATGACGGACGTCCGCAGAGCTGTAAAAAATGATTCTGGAAAGATACTTGCAAGTTTCAGGGAAATTCCGCTAGTATGTGTTGAAAAAGCAAGGGGAATAAAAACCAAATTGAAGGAAGAGGGGATAAGAGGGATACTAACTATCGGTAATCCTAATCAGGAACTCCTCGAAATGCCCGTTGGAATAGATAAAGTTGGAATAGTTGTAGTAGGAGGGTTGAATCCTATTGCTGCAGCTGAAGAAGCAGGAATATCGACCATTAGCAGGGCAATGTCAACACTCTACAAGTATTCTGATCTTGTAAGATTTAAAGAACTACTGTGAGGTGGATAATATGAAAAAGATCGAGGCAGTCATAAAACCATTTAAACTTGAAGAGATAAAAGACGCATTAAATGAAATCGGGATACAGGGGATGACCATCACTGAGGTTAAAGGTTTTGGCCGCCAGAAAGGTCATACAGAACTATACAGAGGTTCAGAATATATTGTAGATTTCATTCCCAAGATAAAAATTGAAGTAGTTGTCTCAAACAGTATTGCAGACAAAGTATTAGAAGTTATCGAAACCAAGGGGAAAACGGGCAAAATTGGAGACGGGAAAATATTTGTCACTAACATAGATGAGGCTGTAAGAATCAGGACTGGACAGCGTGGCGAAAACGCCATTTAAGTTAGCACCTCTATTACAAAACGCATAGCGCAAAGCGCATGGCGCATAGCGTTCATTTTGCTGCCTACTGCTTAGTGCCTACTTTTTTAGTCCTGAGCCTGTCGAAGGATTACTCCTCACTCCTTACTCCTTACCCCTCACTCCTTACTTTTTACTGCTTACTCCATACTGCTTACTGCCTACTGCCTACTTTTTTAGTAACTAATAACCAATAAACTACCCCCATTCGCTTGCAATTTATCCTTATTTTGCCTTATCCTTAATAATATTAATTGAATGGAGGTAGTTGTGTTAAAGATTTCGGATACTGCAGCTGAAAAGGCAAAAGAGGTATTAAAGGCAGAAGGAAAAGAAGGCTGGGGTCTAAGGATATTCATACATGGTGCAGGCTGCTGCGGACCTAGCTATGGCATGGATATAGATGAGAAAGCCTCTGATGGTGATGAAACCATCGAGCATAACGGGCTTAGGGTCTTTGTTGATAAAGAGGCATCCAAAAGTCTGGATAACAAAGAGATTGATTATATCAAAAACGAACATGGTGAAGGTTTTATTATAAACAGCATTGAACCCCCATCATGCAACACTACTGGATGCAGCACTTGTTGATAACCAAATAGCTTGCCGATGTTTCCTTATCAGAGACCAAGGAGACTCAGAAAGACTGAAACCATAAGGAGAATGGTGAGAGAGACCTCGCTGTCTCCTGATGATTTTATATATCCCCTTTTTGTAACCTACGGAAAAAACACACACAAAGTAATAAAATCAATGCCCGGTTGTTTCCAGGAATCGGTCGACAGGATAGCCAAACATGCAAAAGAGATTTACTCTCTCGGTATCCCGGCAGTTATACTCTTTGGGATTCCAAAGCATAAAGACGATATCGGCTCCGGAGCATATGATCCTCACGGGGTCGTCCAGAAAGCCATCAGGGCTATAAAAAATAAAGTGCCCGATCTGTTCGTTATAACAGATGTATGCATGTGTGAATATACTACCCATGGCCACTGCGGCATAATAGAAGACGGTGATGTAAAGAATGACCCGACACTTGAACTCCTTGCCAAAGAGGCTGTCTCTCATGCAAAGGCAGGAGCAGATATGGTAGCCCCTTCGGATATGATGGACGGCAGGGTAGAGGCAATTAGAATTGCGCTTGATGGAGAAGGGTTCACTGAAATACCCATCTTGAGTTATGCTGCAAAATATGCATCTGCTTTCTATGGACCTTTCAGGGAAGCTGCCGAGTCTTCGCCACAATTTGGAGACAGGCGTTCATACCAGATGGATCCAGCAAACAGGAGAGAGGCTTTAAAAGAGATTGCGCTCGATATAGAAGAGGGAGCAGATATTATAATGGTTAAACCTGCGATGACATATCTCGACATAATCTCAGATGTCAGGGAAAATTTTGATATCCCGGTCGCAGCATATAATGTAAGCGGTGAATACTCTCTTATTAAGGCAGCTGGAAAGCTCGGCTGGGTCGATGAAAAACGCATAATGATGGAAGTACTGACATCCATAAAGCGCGCAGGTGCCGATTTAATCCTCACATACTTTGCAAAAGAAGCCTCAAAGATACTTAATAAATAAAGAGCATCTACCATTTGGCCGCCAGAAAAGTAATTTAAAAAATCCGTTTTTCTCTAAAGGTTACGTCTAACGGTCACGGTTACGAGGCCCGTTTACTTTTCGCATGGCGCTCGGCGCATGGCGTTCTTTTTACTGCCTACTCTTTTTGAAAAATAAACGGTCACGGTTACGAGGCCCGTTTCGTCTATCGGTTACGTCTTTCGGCTACGTGTTTATTTATTTTGTTAGGTTTCTCTAGTTTATCTAGTTTCTCTGGTTCGCCCTGCACCCTGCGCCCTGCTCCCTGCCTTTCAGTGCTTACTGCTTACTTCCTACTCTTTTACCCCTTACTCCTTACTCCTCACCCCTCACTCCTTACCTTTACCTGTTTTTAATTTGCTGCCTACTTCATACTTTTTTTAGTGACACAATTACTAATAACCCAAAAGGAGCATGTGAGATGTATTTTTAGCAACTTTTTGGGATAATACCCTTAAATAATTACCATGTTTGCTAACATTAAAGAAAAAAGACATATTGGCTATTTATGTTTGATTTTACTTCTTTCATTGAGTATCTTTTTAAATATTAATGCTTCAGCAAAAGAAAGAGGCTATGGAGTGGGCATTTTATTGGTATCAGTCGGAAAGGTAGACAGAGAAGCCATCGAGACACTAAAAAATAATCTGGGTAAAGTCTTTAACAGAGAGGTATTTATCGGCAGGGAAATGCCCGAGCCTGATTATGCCTTCAACAAAAAAAGAAAGCAGTATTTATCCACAGCCATATTAAATACTATTCTGGAACAGAAAGAGTACACTTCATACGAAAAAATTCTTGGTATTGTTGACCATGATTTATATGTCCCTGAGTTAAACTTTGTCTTTGGTGAAGCCAGCAGGAAAGCAGCAGTAATTTCACTTGCCCGTCTCAGACAGGAGTTTTACGGCTTGCCAGAGGACAGGAGCCTTTTTGATAAGAGGGTGCTGACCGAGGCTGTCCATGAATTAGGCCATACATATGGATTAGGTCACTGTAGAAATCCGCAATGTGTGATGTTTTTTTCAAACAGCTTAATGGATACAGACAGAAAAGGCCCTAATTTCTGTACAAGTTGTAAAAATATGCTATATTAAACATTGAAATTTCAGAAATGGCATATCCAAGAAATCACATAAAATTTATTTTAAAAGATTATTCTAAAGCCTATTTTAAAACAACCGCCAAAAAAGATATCCCCCAAAAACGTACTGGCAAGTTCATCCAGACGAGAAAGGCTGACACAGAATACCTTGTGCTGGCACCCAAGGAATTAAAAGTTTACCATGCCAATATCGTCGAAAGATTTTTCATGGAAAACGGTATCAAGGGCAAATACAACAAGAAACATGATTATTATAAAATTGATGATCCTGATTGGGAAATTGTCGGCGGAGGCACATGGAAAATAAACGAGAAAGATAAAACACTTTTACTCTCTGGAAGTTCAAAGGTTTATGGCAAATTTGACAGACGCGGAATAAGAGAAAAAATTTTGGGTGTTAAAGGTTTTTCAGATTACGAAATTAAAATAGAATAGTTCATCACCACGTCACAAAAAGTCTCCTGATGTTGCTCAACTCCTTATCAAGGCTGTATGCCTTTTCAAATGCAAAATCTCTGTACGTTTTTATTAAGAGGCTGCCACTGTTATCAGTTATTTTTATTGCACCGTCAAGATCAGTCCTGAATACCCTTACTCCAGTCAACCTCTCCAGCATCTCCGGACTGGGATGTCCAAATTGATTATCCCTGCCTGAAGATATAACCGCAACAGATGGAGAAACCTCTGTAAGGAATACCTCACCGGACGATCTCCTGCTCCCATGGTGTGAAATTTTTATGATATCGCTCGAAAGCCATTTCTTAAGATGCAATATATCTTCTTCTGCCTCCTCCTGAATATCACCCGTAAAGAGAAAAGAATTTTTTCCTGCAGATAATTTCATAACAAGTGAAGAGTTGTTCTCTCCGTCGTTTTTATTACCAAACAACGTATAAAATTCTCTATAAGGGTGCAGGACTGTTATTCTGAAAGAGCCCAGTTCAATTATATCTCCTCTTTCAAGTGCCCTGTGCCTGGCATTTATGCCTTCAGGATATTCGATACGGCCGTTATCCCATATCTCTTTTACATTGAATCTTTCCATAATATATCCAAGCCCTCCTGAATGATCAGGATGGATGTGTGACAGAATCAGGGCATCTATATCTTTTTTCCCGGCATATTTTAGAAAATCTGCTGTGTCTCTTCCTGTCCTTCCTGTGTCGATCACTATTGTCTTTTTATTATCCGGAAGTTCGATGACTGCAGAATCGCCCTGACCGGCATCAAGAAATGTTACTCTGAGTTCCTGTCTTTCGAAGACATTCAAAAGTGCATAAATCAACAATAGCATAAATGGGATTATCAAAATCTTCTTTTTCCTGCCCGAAATAATATAAAAGAGAAAACCTGCGTAAAAGAACAGGCATAGATATACAGGAAATGCAGGAACTTTCATTTCAGCAAAAGGTATTTCCGATATCAATTTAACAAGTGCTACTGAAAGATCAGCTGTTACCCCGATAATGGGTCCCAGAATATAATAGCCTGTAATCAGGTAGGAAAAAGCCGAGATCAGTGATATCGGGATCAGCACAAAACCTATTAAAGGAGCAATCAAGAGATTGGACAGTGGTGCTATAAACGAAAAGTAATGGAAATGGTAAGCAACAAGAGGAGACGTACCTGCTATTGCCGCTATCGTAAGCATAAAAGTTTTTCTAATATAGCGGATAATCTTATTATCATTTTCTTTTTCGCCAATACTCCGTATGCTTTGTACTATACGCTTTGCTTCCTCTTCGTTTTGCTCTTTGCTCAACACTGTGCCTACTGCGTACTGCTTACTCCCTACTGTTTCGTCCTCAGTGCCTACTTCATAGTGCTTACTCTTACTGCCTGCTTCTTCTTTTGTTTCCAGTGAGTATCCAATAAAAAGTACCGCTGTAAAAGAAAGCTGAAACGAAAGACTCAATATTACATCAGGATCCCAGATTACTAAAATAAATGCAGCCAACAGCAGCGAATTCAACCAGAAACCCTTCCTTCCCATAAGAAGACCTGCAAGAAAAAGGCTTATCATTATAAATGACCTTATTGCAGGCAGACTGCCTCCAGAGATACCCAGATACATGAGCATAAAAGGGATGCACAATATTGCAGCAGCCTGTGATGGCGTCAGATATAACGTCAACCTTTGCAGTATTCTGTAGGGAAGCCTCCTGATTAAAAAAATAAATATACCAAACAGCATTATCGAAAACAGTCCGAAGTGGGTTCCTGAAATACTTAGCATATGAGCCAGCCCTGCTGCATTAAATGCACCCCTGACATCCTCACTAAGATATCCCCGCTCACCCGTGGTTATAGCAGAGACAAGGCCTGCAGAATCTTTATTAAATCTTCCAAGTAAATGCTCATTCAAGTTACTTCTATATTTGTTAAAAATTGACCTGGGGCTAAAGTAATCTGAAATTAACCCGGAAGCCCCCTGCATTTCACCTGCAGCAATAATCCGGGCGTATAACCTGCTTTTCTTTATCCCGCCAGGGTTCAACCTCGTCATGTTTTTTCCTGTCTTTAAAAAAAGTTTGTACCCTGTTTCACGATCAGCCTTAAAATCTGAAAATATTTTTATCTCTTGATTATGAAGTTCTTCTATCTCTTCGCCTGATCCAGGATCAAATGCTGAATTTACTATGAAAGTCTGGATGTTACTGTCACTTTGTACAGCGCTGACTTCATGAATAAATCTTCCAGTTACTAACAGTTCCCTGTTATAGAACTCTCCTGAATCATTCACAGGAGAAAATCGTATGAAAGCATACAGTATACCGATTGCAATAACAGGGATAAGCAGGGCGTTTCTTTTAAAAAACAGGTAAGCTGAAACAGCAATAAAAATGGCTATACTTGAAAAGGGGAAATATTGAAAAAGATAAAAGAGGAGAGTCCCTGAGAGGAACGAGATAAAAAGTTTCATACCCCTCGCATGGCGCATGGCGCATGGCGCGTGGCGCATGGCGTTTCTTTACTCCTCACTCCTTACCCCTCACTCCTCACTTTTTACTCCTTGCTCTTCACTTCTTTCGCTTTGCGCTATGCGCTATGCGCTTTGCGTTTTATCTATTTCAAATTTACCTTGATAGCCTTTGCTATATCCTTCCCCAGCCTGGTAATCAATTTAAGGTCCCCTCCCTCAAGCATAACCCTTATCTTCGGCTCTGTGCCGGACGGCCTTACAAGCACCCTGCCCCTGCCTTTCATTTTTTCTTCAGCCCTTTTAATCGCCTTCTGAATGCCAGGTATTGCATGTATATCCTGTTTCTTCTCGACCTCGATATTCTGAAGGATCTGAGGGAAAAGCTTTATTCTTGATGCCAGTTTTGAAAGAGATACGTTCTTGGTCTTCATAAGATTAAGCACCTGAATAGCAGTCATAGGCCCGTCTCCTGTTGTATTATAATCGAGAAATATAATATGCCCTGACTGTTCACCTCCAAGGTTATATTCCTCTCTCAGCATCTTCTCTACAACATATCTGTCCCCAACCTTAGTCCTGACAAGTTTAATTCCATTCTTCTGAAGAAACTTCTCAAGTCCCAGATTGCTCATGACAGTCGCCACAACAGTCCCTTTCTTTAAAGCACCCCTCATATCCATCTCTACAGCACACATGCCCATTATCTGGTCCCCATCAACAATCCTGCCTTTTTCGTCGCATAGCAGTGTTCTGTCACCATCTCCGTCATGGGCAATCCCGACATCAGCCTTGTTCTCAATGACAGCCTTCCGAAGACCATCCATATACATAGAACCACATTCATGATTAATATTAGTACCGCTCGGACTGTCGTTAATTGAGATAACCTCTGCACCTAGCTCCCTGAAAAGCCACGGGGTGGTCTTGTAGGCAGCTCCGTTAGCAGAATCTATAATTACTTTCATTCCTTCAAATGTTGTACCTTTCGGTAATATGGATTTTATATATTCAATATAGCGCCCGGTTGCATCATCAAGCCTGTATGCCTTGCCTGCATCTTCGCCCCTTGGCCTGTATCTTGAAAGATTGTCATCTGCAACAAGTTCTTCAATCCTCTTTTCAATTTTGTCAGGCAACTTGAAACCGGTGTGAGAGAAGAACTTTATCCCGTTGTCCTGGAAAGGGTTATGAGATGCTGAGATTACAATTCCGGCATCAATCCTCAATGTCCTTGTAAGAAATGCTATTCCAGGTGTTGGAAGCGGGCCTACAAGCGTCACATTCATACCCATGGAACATATTCCAGAAGTAAGAGCGCTCTCAATCATATATCCCGAAAGCCTTGTGTCCTTTCCTATAAGCACCATATTCCTTCCATGGTGTTCCTTCCTTAACACAGTTGCAGCAGCCATGCCGACCCTGAGGACATTTTCGGGTGTCATGGGATGCCTGTTTATTCTTCCCCTTATACCGTCTGTTCCAAAAAGTTTCATTTCTTTTCCCTTGTTATAATAATCTTAACTATTACCGTATTTACATCCGGTTTTATATTATACCCTTCAGTATCGATATTCAATTCCTCTGAAATAATCTCATTTAACCCTGAAATATCCAATGCCTCTGTCTTTAGATCATTTATCTTTCTTACCTCTGATTCCAGGCCGTTTATATTTATACTGTTAGGCTCAATTATAATCGAGCTAACAGAAAATCCTTTCTCAGGAATTCCTATAATTGCAGGTTTAACCATAACAGTCTTTGCAACAGTCTCTTCGAGTTTAATCCTAAGATAGGAAGGTTTTATGTTTATCACCGACATTGCATACGGTGCCTTTACATCATCCTTCTTTATGTAATAAGTTCTCTCACCTTTAGTTGCCATGTCCAGTTCTATAATGACCCCGATGTCCGAAGCCTCTATATTTCTCATCAGTCTTTCATGTCCTCTGAGAGTAACGTCAACCTTTTTGGTGTTTCTCTTTACAATCCCCATGCCCGCAGGAATATTTTTAAATTCTACCGGTATCTCAAATGACATCTCGGTCAGACCACGGGATGTTACAAAAAACCACAAGAATACAGAAAGCACTATAGCAGATATTTTCAGACCAAGATTTTCAAACAATAATTTTTTCATTTCTTGCCCTTTTTGGTAGTAAACATACTGTTCAGTCTTTCCCTGAGTGTTCCCATATCAAGTTTGGTCTCAAGCTTCCCGTCAGCTGCCATTGATATATTACCTGTCTCCTCTGAAATAATAATTGCAACTGCATCTGTTTCCTCTACAAGGCCCACACCTGCCCTGTGTCTGGTACCAAGAGACTTGCTTAATTCAGAACTTAGAGTTATCGGTAGAAAACATCCGGCTGCAGCAATCCTGTTTCCCTTGATAATGACAGCTCCGTCATGTATCGGCGAAGTAGGATGAAAAAGGCTAAGCAACAATTCTTTAGAAACCTTGCCATCAAGGAGTGTCCCTACCTCCACAAAATCCTTGAGGCTTGTATCGCGTTCAATAACAATAAGCGCCCCTATCTTCCTGTTAGATAGTGCGACCGAAGCCCTTACAATCTCCTCAAGGGATTTGAGTTCCTCTGCTGTGGCGAACGAAAAAAACTGAGCCTCGCCCATTTGGGCAAGTGCCCTTCTTATCTCGGGCTGGAACAGGACAATAATGGCTATGACAATATATGCCAGGAAGCTCTGAACAAGCCAGTCTATGGTAAAAAGTTCCAGGTATCTTGAAACCATTGAAGCGAGTAGCAGAATCACAAGACCTATCAACATCTGTGCGGCTTTTGTCCCTTTTACTAAAAGGAGAAGACGGTAGAGAATCAGCGCCATTAAAGAAATGTCAAGAATATCTAGGATCCATCTGTGCTGTCTTAGTAGTTCTATCATATTTGTTTAAAAACCCCTGGAAGTGATATTATTATATATTAAGCAGTGCCAAATTTCATTCGATTTTATTCTGTTGATAAAACATAAACCACATATCTAATTTAAACTGCTTGTCAAATTAACGAAAAGATAACGGTAACGTTATTCGGTAACGACGCCCGTATCGTAAAACGTTAAAAGTTATTCGTGGAAAGCCAAAAGACGTAACAGCCAGACGAATACCGAAACGGGCCTCGTAACCGTGACCCTTAGACGTAACCTTTAAGTTTTCAAAAAGAGTAAAGAGTAGGCAGCAAATAAGAACGCTATGCGCCGAGCGCCTTGCGCCATGCGAAGAGTAAACGGGCCTCGTAACCGTGACCCTTAGACGTAACCTTTAGTTTTCAAAAAGAGTAGGCAGCAAAAAAGAACGCCATGCGCCAAGCGCTTTGCGCCATGCGAAGGTTAATTTGACAATAAAAAGTTTTATAGGTTATGTTAGTCATTATCCATTAACGCGGGGTGGAGCAGTCTGGTAGCTCGTCGGGCTCATAACCCGAAGGTCGGAGGTTCAAATCCTTCCCCCGCCACCATGTAAAATAAAGGACTTACTGTTTTCAGTGAGTCCTTTTTTATTTTATTGGTTTTAGCGGGATTTTCTAACGGATTTCTAACGGAATTGAAAGAATCTTCCAATAATTCAACCTGTTGCCTGTTAAAATTGGCATCATCAAACAGGTGTCCGTAAATATCCAGGGTAACATTAATAGACGCATGCCCAAGCTGGTTCTGAATATATTTGATATTCTGCCCTGCCTGTATCCTCATACTTGCGTTAGAGTGTCTTAAAGAGTGAAAAGATACATGTCTGAGTCCTGCTTCTCTCAGTGCTGGATTGAAATATCTCTCTAAAGGTCGGGGGTTCAAATCCTCCCCCCGCCACCAAGTTCACCCCATTAGAAATTGTTGTTATATTCTTCTAATG